>JACCED012029401.1_pt1 | contig 13013 bp, 9 predicted proteins | sample 7455021 | NCBI WGS metagenome assembly JACCED01 (sample SAMN15323456, study PRJNA562643) | freshwater metagenome | isolation source: river surface water | place: USA:Blue River Watershed | collected 2017-08-19
GGCGGAGCGAGTGGGGCGAAGCCGGAAGGCGCAGGGAAACCGGGAGGTGAGGCTGGTGGCGAGAAGATGGCGCAAGGCGGAGCGAGTGGGGCGAAGCCGGAAGGTGCTGGGAAGCCGGGAGGCGATGCTGGTGGCGAGAAAATGGCGCAGGGCGGAGCGAGTGGGGCGAAGCCGGAAGGCGCAGGGAAACCGGGAGGCGATGCTGGTGGCGAGAAGACCGCGCAGGGCGGAGCGAGTGGGGCGAAGCCGGAAAGTGCTGGGAAGCCGGGAGGCGATGCTGACCGCGAGAAGATGGCGCAAGGCGGAGCGAGTGGAGCGAAGCCGGAAGGTGCTGGGAAGTCGGGAGGTGAGGCTGGTGGCGAGAAGACCGCGCAAGGCGGAGCGAGTGGAGCAAAGCCGGAAGGCGCTGGGAAACCGGGAGGCGATGCTGGTGGCGAGAAGATGGCGCAAGGCGGAGCGAGTGGAGCGAAGCCGGAGGGCGCTGGGAAACCGGGAGGCGATGCTGTTGGCGAGAAGACCGCGCAAAGCGGAGCGAGTGGTGGGGGGGCTGTCATGGTCAATGTCGAGAACGCAGAGAAATCTCGCACGGGAAATTCCGAAGCGAAAATGTCGCCTCCTTCGGGAAAATCCGACACTGGGGGCGTTTCCATGAGTGGCGGACAAAGTGGCGGTGGAAAGGTTGGCGAGGCGCTGAGTGGCGCGGGTTCCGCTCGCTCGGGGTCGGGTGAATCGACCTCGGAATCGAATGCGACCTCTGGTGGCGGATTCTCGCCGGAGCGGCCTGCGGCCGAGGGAGGAAAGGGGCGACGAGGAATCGTTCGTAATCGGGAACAGGAGGCGAGGCAGATGATCAGCGAATACCTCAAGAAGTCTGACGATATCTCTGCCGTGGCCGCTGATGATGTGACGGAGGCGCTCAGGGCGAAGCGCTTGGAAGAAGCGTCGAGTCTCACCCCAGAAGAGAACAATCGGTTGAGTCCGAGATCCGTCGCAGAGAGGGCCCAAAGGATTCGGAATGAGCGCCGAGAAAAGCTGGCGGATGCGCTCGACGAGGTGGAGCGGCATTTGAACTTGCTCGAGGCAGCGGGTGGTCGTGACGTTGCTGATGCCCTGCGTTCCAAACTTCCTCGGGAGGATCAGGAGGAGTTGAAGCAGAGACCTCGGATGCCGGAGCGCGATGCCGAACCCTTTTTCGACCGAGAGATGCGCGATGCGGGACGAAGGGTCCTGGAGAGCATTGCACGACGAACCGAGAGCAACCGGCCATTGAGTCCGGAGCAATCGCAGCGGCTGATGCGCGAGACGCAATCAGCAGATGAGCCAGAGAAACCTTCCAAAGAGTCAGGTGACGGCATCTCTTTGGGAAGGGGGGCCTATCAGACTGGAGGGATTGGCCAACACGAGGCGCGGATTGCACGCGATCAACTTGAGGTGAGGGACGTCATTAAAAAGAAAAAGGACGGGGAGGACGAGGCAGCGTCGGCGGATCGGGTCCCTGTGAGTTTTAGGAGTCGGGTGGAGCGTTATTTCCGGAAGCTAGCGGACCAATGAGCATTGAGGCATTGCAGACGTTCGAGTTCGAGTACCCGCGAGTATTCGCGTGGGGCTTGGGATCCTGCGTGTTTTCTCTTTTACTGATTCACTGGGCCCAAACGCGATCTGGGGTCACGTCGTCGAGGAGTCGGTTTTTGGAGTGCCTTCGGTTTGTTGCGGTGCTGGCGTTGGTATTTCTAGCGGCGCAGCCTGGTTGCAGAGAAGAGCGTCCGAAAGCTCGGAAGTCGGCTGATCCCCGCCGTGTGGTGGTGATGGTGGACGATAGCGAAAGCATGGCTGGATATGGCGATGGAGAGCCTCCGGTGAGCGCCGCACTTGCGGCGTTGAAGAGGGTGGTATTGCCCGCATTGGCAGAGCGAAAGGTGCCGGTATCATTTGCAACGTTCTCCGAGAGTTATCAGGAACTGGATGCAGTGCCTAAGGCGGTAGCCGCAAATGGCAAGCGGACCGATTTGGCGGGGGCGATTGAGCGTGCGATCGATATGGGAGCGGCACCACCTCTAGCAGTCATTGCGCTGACGGACGGAATCCTCACCCAGAATGATCGGGAGAACAACGCGTTATCGAGGATGGTCGCTGAGCGTATCCCGCTGATTGGGATAGGGTTTGGTCGGGATGTGCCTCTCTCGGCGGTATCGCTGGAGGAAGTGCTTGCACCGGAATCTGTGGTGCCGGGGCGTTCCTTTGATGTGGCGTTGCGGGTGGAGGCGACGGCGGGGGTGGAGATTCGTCCTCTTGATGTGGTGCTGTTGCGTGACGGGGTGGAGATTGCGCGTCGCACGGTCAAGGGATCGGAGAGTTTTGCGCTCCGTTGTCCGGAGATGCCGAAGGGAGTTTATCGTTACGTGGTGCGGCTTGAGAAAGACGATGCTGCACCGGAACGAGTGCTCAACTCGCCTCGCGATTTTCGGGTGGAGGTGAAGGAATCCTCGAAGATTGATGTGTTGTTTGTTCAGGGCAGTTTGGGTTGGGATTACAAGTTCCTGCAGATTGGGGTTGGACAGGACAGTCTGATCCGGATGTCGGGCATCACCCGAACACGCGACGGGCACTATTTCCGGTTTGCTGCGGACAAGGACGCGTTCATGCCCTTGCAGTTGCCTTCGACGGTGGAGGGATACGAGACCTGTAAACTGGTGATTCTGAGTGCTGCCGTCAGCGAGATGATGAACAGTCACCAAGCCAACGCGCTGGCGGAGTTGGTCTCCAAGCGCGGGGCGGGTTTAATCTTTTTGGGTTTGGGGAAGTCGGCGGGCGTCATCGCCGCGAATAGCGCTTTGAGTTCGCTTTTGCCAGTGCAGGTGGCGAAAAGCGCTTCGCGTACAACTGACGTCGCGGGATTTGATCTCACTGCGATGGGACAGGGGGTTTTCCTCCGGGCACCGGGATTGGGGAATGATTCCCGACCAAGCGCGGCGGAGACGGTGCGTTCAATGGTTGTCCCGTTGGAACGGAATGTTCGGGAGCCGACAGGACTTTTTTTGACGGACGTATTGACGCAGTTGGACTTGAAGATGGGAGCGCAGGTCTTGGCCAGATCTGTTCCCTATCCGCAGCGGGAGCCAGGGAACTATCCGTTCATCGTCACGCATCGGGTGGGAAACGGCCGCGTTGCTTTGGTCAATGGTGAAAATCTTTGGCGTTTGCGGATGGGGTCCGAATCGCATCGGATGGAATACGATCGATTTTGGAGGAAGTTCATCCGGTACATGGCCTCGGAGGATTCGCAGACGGTGCGTATCCTGTTCCCTGATGGCATTCCTGAGGCGCCGGGCGAGCTCAATGTGAGTCTGGAGTTGTTGGATCCCGCCCTTTTGGCCAAAGGGGTACCGATTGAGGTGAGGATGAGTGTGGAGGAAGAGGGGGCGGTAACTCCCCCTCCTTATGTTGCGCGCCTTGCGGGAGCGACTCCTGCGGGGGTGAAGCATCGGCTTACTAAGCCGGGTCGTTTTTTGATGAGGGTGCGGGGGGCGAGCGGCGAGGAGTTGGGGTGGAAGGATTTCGTTGTCACAGAGTCGAATGTGGAGAAACGCATGACGGTGAGGGATATGGAGACGTTGGGGCGTTGGGCGGCGACGACCCGTGGCGTGGCGCTGCGAGGAGAGTCGCTGCGGAGTGTGGGGGAGTTCGGGATGGTGTTTGACGCGCGGATGAAGGATTCGGTTCCACCGGATCCGGGTCGCCGTCCGTTGGATCATAACTGGGTTTTTGTCATTCTCTCAGCGGGATGTCTTTCGCTCGAATGGTTGCTGAGAAAGAGATGGAAACTTACATGAACGGATTGATGAATCGACGGATAGGGAGTGCGCTGGTGGGAGTTGTGATGCTCCTCGGTACTTGGCAGTCGCCGGTCGAGAGCATCGCTCAGACGGCTTCGAAGTCGCGCGGACCGGTTGCGACGAAGCCGTCTGGATCGGTTGGTGAAACTGGTGCTGGTAACGGTTCGGAGCCTGTTCTGCTCGGTCGGTTGAAATACGACCAGAATAACGGGAATGATTGTGCGAATGTCGGTGAGGCGTTGGTGGATTTGGTATCCAAAGCGTGCTCATTGAGCCTTGGAGGCACTCGGGTCATCGAGTTGGCGAGCCCTGAGCTTTTGGGTCTGCCTTTTCTGTTCATGAATGGTCACGGTCACTTCCAGTTCTCTGAGAAGGAGCGTCAGACGTTGCGGAACTACTTTGAGAATGGTGGATTCCTCCTTGCGTCGGGTTGCTGTGATAAGCGGGAGTTCCCGATCAGTATGCGGCAGGAGTTGTCTCGCTTGTTCGAGGGAACGTCATTTAAGAGGCGCGCTCGCTTTCAACGGATGCCTTACGACCACCTGATTTATCGGATCCAACATCCGGTCGAAAAAGTGACCAGTTTGAACCGCAAGACGGACATCTATTTGGAGGGGTTGTTCTTTGATGGTCGCTTGGTGGCGGTGCTTTGCGACGAGGGGTTATGTTGCTCGTTCAGCATGGGGAATCAATGCAACAGGGGGCGTGGGGTGCCGCCGGAGGTGGGGCCGCCGTTGGCTGTGAATATCGCGATTTATGCGCTTACCCATTGATCGAGAGATGACGGTGCGAACGTGCTCAAGAGCGATCGAGAATGGACGCGCTGGGGCGCTTTCGAGGAGAATCTCATGGCCTAAGGTGGTGCGGAAATCGATTTGGCGTTGGTTCGCTGCGCTGTTTGTTCTCCTGACGTTTGCCGGGTGTTCGATTTCCAACTCCGATGGTTTGCCCTTCTTTGGTCTCATTGGTCTCGCAGTGTTCATCTACCTTTTCCGCGATACGGAAAGTGAGGTGAATTACGAGGACTGTGATTGCGAGAGATGCACGCGGGTGAGGCGGGCGAAGCAGGCGAGATTAGGGGCCGTTGCCGACACTTCCATAAGGGTTCGCAATCAGGGAATGGGGCTGATGGCTCGTTTGCTCGGGGTCGACATCGTCAACGGCGATCAGCCGATGCTTGAGGCTCGGAGCTTGGGATACACCCTTCGCGTGCGGGATTGCGGTAGCGAGTATGACCTGTTCACCGTGGTTCAACTGGATGTGCCGAGTGATTGTGAAGAGTTCCCGGTTTTCTTGATGCGCAACTCACTTGTTGCGCCTTTGGATGAGGCCGAGTGGGAGGTGGTCAAGTTTCATGATGACAAGAGGTTTGAGACGTTTTTTCTGCTTGAAGTCCAGAGGCCGAAAGCCGGCATCGAGGAACGCGGACTGGATGGTTCGATTGGTCGGGTGCAATCGATGTTCACTCCCGAGTTTCGTTCGTACCTGAAGTTTGGCACTTCTGAGCGAAGGTGGACCCTTGGTGCGAGAGGCCATTGTGTGGAGGCGCACCTGAACCGGAGGTGGAAACGCGATGAGTACGAGTATCGGAGCTTGATCGCTGAGGCTTTGCGTATTCTGGTGACTTTGGCGACGGGCAGACCGGTCTCGAACGAGTTGTACGAATCGTGGCGCCCCACTGGACATTGGCTGGTCTCTGAAATTCTCCAAGGTTTGGTGACAGGGCGCGGTTACAGCGAAGTTTCGTTGCCTCGGAGAGCTGAGGAGATTGCATTCCATCAACAATGGATGGCGAAGGGATTTCAAGATGCGGTGACGGTGCCTGACGGTCGGTACGCTTCGTTGTCGTCAAGCATGAACGGAGTCCGTGATGTGAGCGATTTTGAAATCACATTTTGTGACAGGGATTTGCAGAGAGACCTCGTGCAAAAGCGGGTGACGTTGGAAGGGGGGGGGACGTTGGTGGTGACAGTGTTGGTTGTCCGATTGCCTGATGGCGCTCCGAACTTGCAGCGCTTCAGGTTCGGCCCGAAGAGAAGGGATTTGATGGGGTCACGTAGCGATTCCGCGTTTGATATTTTCGCACTTCAGACATGCGTGGAATCGGATGGTTTTCCGGAAGCAGATTCGGGATGCCCGCCGATGGAGCCAGCGACAGAGTGCTCCGTTTTCACGGTTGGTCTGTGGGACTATTTGGCGAGTGAGCCCGTGGTTTCCAGAGGTTGGTTTGTGGAGGCATCCCCGCGTCGGATGGAGATTCATCGCGGATGCGCGATTGATGTGGAGGTGGCGGCTTATACCGAGTTTGTGCGAGGTGCGACTGATCTTGCGGTGGCGATTGCCAGCAAAGGGCGCGTGACTTCCCAAGGCGCTTCCTTTTCCGGATTCAACGCGAGCCCTGCGGCGTCGTCCGCCGAGACGAATCCTGCGGAGAAATTCTCCCGGAAAGGGCTCAAACAGGCTGGTGCCGAGGGGGTACCTCCTTCTGCGGATCCGGTTGTCAGTGTTCCGAAGCTGGATGTGGTTCCAATGAGGATGGATTTTGCGAGTTTCGTGGAAGCGTTGGGGAAGCGATATCCGGGGCAGATGGCGCTTCTGCAGCAGGGATTGTCCGCACTGCATCGGCAAGAGCATCTGAAGAAGCTTTACGCGGAGTACTGTCGGTCTGGTGTGGTGCCTCCGCTGTGATCAGATTGATTGAAGGAATGTCTCGAACTCGCGCATGAAACGGTCGTTTTGGCACCACGATGTCCGAACCAAGGTGCGCAGGTGCGCTCGATGATGGACGAGGGGTGAAGGGGCGTTGGCGAGTGCGATGGCCTTGGCGACATACTCATCGGCGGAGGCGGTGATGAACTCTGGCACCCCAATTCGGCGGAGCACGGCGGCGCCCGCCCGAGCGGGTGGAACATCGCCTTCGATGGTGACGCACGGCAACCCCATCCAGCAGCTCAGAAGGGTCACGGTGAGCCCGTTGTAGGGGAAGGTGTCCAATGCAAGATCGATGTCGCCCAGTTGGTCGAGGTAAACGCCGAGGGCGGTCCGAGGGTGCTCCGTGAGTCGGTCTGTGGCGATGCCGCGCTGAGCCATCCGCGTTTTGAAATTGCTACCTGGCTGCGCAAAGAAGGTGAAACGGGTGTGTGGAAGCGCGGCGAGAATGCGCGCCCATGTATCCAGGACTGCGTCGCCCGCTTTGAGAATATCGTTTGCTGAACCAAACGTGAATGGACGTCCCATCGATGCGGGATGCGGCTTGAGCGGGGCATCCGGGATGGGAGGACGAAAGGTCATCGGTCCTGCGTCGAGGCGGATGATTTTTTCCGAGCTGAACGCATCGGCTCCCGTCGGCGACAGGAAATGGTCCGAGACACGGAAGTCGATTGCGTCCAGCCCCGTGGTTTGCATCTGACCGATCATGGTGATCTGTCGATGTGCGGGTTTTAAGGCGAAGGTTCCTAGGCGATTGCCGGCTGTGTGGGTGGAGCAGTCGATGAGGATGTCGATCCCGTCCTCGCGGATCTTGTCGGCGAGTTGTGAATCTGCGAGTTGGCTGACGTGATGCAGTGCGTCAGCGTGCGCGAGCATGCGGGACGTGAAGGTGTCCTGATCTGAGCGGGTGTGGTAGCAGGTGAGGTGGAACTTGGATCGGTCGGCGTATTGGAGTTGTGGTTCGATAAAGAATGCGGCGGAGTGGTTCCTGAAATCTCCGGAGACGTAACCGATTCGGATGCGGTCACGCGGTGCGCGGACCCTTCGCGCGGTGCTTGGGGGCGGCGGGAACATCGCATTGAACCTTCGGATCTCGCGGTAGCGAGCTTCTGGCGATGGCATGGGAACGTAGTTGAGCAGCGAGATGTACTGCGTGAAGGTGACTTGGTCCTGTGGATCGATTTTCAGGGCTTCATGAAGTTCGGAGATGGCTTCGTCATTGCGCCCGAGGTTGGTGAGTGCGGATGCGAGGTATCGACGGGTCGCCGCATTTTTGGGGTCGCTGAGGAGTGCCTCTCGGAATGTTTTTTCAGCGGCTGCTGAATCCAGAAGATCGACTTGGACGGTGCCTAGGCGGACGCGTGCGCGACTGTGTTTCGGGTTGATGGAGAGCGCGTTTTTGAGCATCGCTGCTCCTTCGGAGTGTCGACCCTCTTCGGCAATCAAGCTGCCGAGGCGGAAGAGCACTTCGTCGGACGTGGGAAGCAACCAAAGAGCGTGTCGGAAAAGGGGGGCGGCGGCAGCGCGGTTTCCGGTGGCTTGTTGGGCGACGGCGACGTTTGCGGCGAGGTGGAAAGAGGCTGGGTGGGATTCTTGGAGGGGAATGAGGCTCGGAAGAACTTCGTGCGCTTGGTTTTGAGGGATCCGTTTGATGAGGGCGTCGGCCTCTTCGGGTTCGGCAGCGTGGCATTCTGCGAGGAGGCGCTGTGCGTTGGCGTGGTCGCCGAGCGCGTGCAGGGCCTTCGCGGTGAGCTCTGCGACCACGGGGGATGCGTCCTTGTTTTTGGCGGCTGAAAGCGCGTGGGTAAGGGCTTGGTTCGGCTCGTTGAGAATCAGCAGGAATGCGGCGAGTTGACGATGTGCATCCGCATTCTGTGGGTCGATGCGAACGGCGTGTGTCAGGAGCGTCTTCGCGAGAGTGTGGTCCCCGAGGATTCCAGCGATCCAGCCGAGGTGGTGAAGAACGGCAGCGTTTCTGGGGTCTCTTTTGAGGATGCTGGCGAAAAGTCCAGAGGCTTCGCCGTAGCGACCGTGGTGCAGGGCTGCGATCGCGTCGGCGATGTCGGGCGAGTTTTGCATGATGGGTTCAGGTCTTTGTCTGTTTTGGTGGCCGTGTCTTCAATCAAAACCCCGAGTGATGAGGGTGGCGGAGCAGCGGAACTGGGGTGAGCATGGCGGCGGGGGTAAGAACTGGGGGCATGGTTGGACTTGGCTGAATCTGGATGTTCCTGCTTGAGCAAGCGCTTTTTTTCCTGTTCACTCGCCGGTTCAGCGCGAAATAAATCGTGACCGTTGGTCCCTGAGTCCGCCGCGAAGGCGTGTGGATTGAGAGCGCCAGGGGAAACCCGGTCGCACAAGTTAGTGTTCTTGAGCAGCAAGTTTTAGCTGGTTGCTTGGGAATCGTTAAAATCGTTATGCCCGTCCGTTTAGGTCGTTTTGAAATGCCGTCGTCCCTCTCCAAGGACGAGTCCACCGCCACATCCACGTATGCCAAGTTTATTGCTGAGCCGTTTGAGGCTGGGTACGGGCACACGGTTGGTAACTCTTTGCGTCGAGTTCTCTTGTCGTCTCTGGAAGGCGCATCGGTGACGGCGGTGAAGATTGAGGGTGCGAACCATGAGTTCCAGACACTTCCGAACGTGGTGGAGGACGTCACTGAAATCATTCTGAACTTGAAGAAGGTGAAGTTCCGGGCTCACGACCATGAGATTCGCAACTTGGCAATTTCGGTGAATAAGGAGGGTACGGTGACGGCGGCTGACATCCAAGAGTCCGCTCAGTGCGAAGTGATCAACAAGGATCAGGTGATTTGCACCTTGGATCGCAAGGGCAAGTTTGAGGCTGAGTTGGAGGTTCGTGTGGGTCGTGGGTTTGCGACGGGTGACGAGAACAAGCATGCGGATCAGCCGATTGGGGTCATCGCGATTGATTCCATTTTTTCGCCGGTGACGCGGGTGAAGTACGCGGTGGAGAACACGCGGGTTGGTCAGCGCACGGATTACGACAAGCTCGTTTTGGAGGTTTGGACGGATGGCCGACTTTCACCGGAAGAGGCGTTGGTTCAGTCTTCCTCGATCCTGAAACGGCACTTTGAGCCGTTCTACGGTTACGACGAGAATGCGGTGTTGATTGACACGCGTCCTCAGGAGCAATCGCAGGAGGACCAGAAGATGAAGAAGTTGTTGGGCATGAGCGTGAACGAGATTGAGTTGTCGGTCCGTGCGGCGAACTGCTTGAACAACGCGAACATCACATCGGTGGGCCAGTTGGCTCAGAAAACGGAGGGTGAGATGCTGAAGTACCGCAACTTCGGTAAGAAGTCGTTGAACGAGATCAAGGAGAAGTTGTCCTCGCTTGGGTTGTCCCTTGGGATGAAGTTTGAGGGTGGGTTGGGGGATATCTCGAAGTGATGGTGTTTGAGAGGACTGGCGATGCCAGTTGATGTTTTTTTAATAAACTAAACTAAAGTACATTATGCGTCATAGTCGCAAAACGGTAAAACTTGGGCGTTCGCAGAGCCATCGCGACGCTCTTTTGGCGAATCAGGTGGTGAGTCTCATTGAGCATTCGAAGATTCGGACGACGTTGGCGAAGGCCAAGGCGGTGCGTCCGTTTGCGGAGAAGTTGGTGACGATTGGCAAGAAGAACACGTTGCACGCTCGCCGTGTTGCGTTGTCCTACCTGCGGCACAATGAGACTGCGGTGAAAGCGTTGTTTGACAAGGTGGCACCCCGGTGTGCGTCTCGTCAGGGCGGTTACACGCGCATCGTGAAGGTTGGTCAACGGAGGAGTGATGCGTCTGAGATGGCGATCATCGAGTGGGTGGATCAGCCGGTTAAAGAGGCGTTGGTGACGACGGCGGCGCCGGAAACGGCAGAGGTTGCAGGCAAAGCCGAGTAGTTTTTTCCTTTGAGGCGATTGCCTCGTGGGAGATTTCGAGGCCGCCCTCTTGTATGGAGGGCGGCCCTTTTTTTGATTTCCTTCTTGGAGGCTTGTTTGGTTCTCGGAGAGGATAAGGGGATGAGGCGCTGGAGACGGCGCTGGGTGTTTTTGAGTGGCTCCGCGTGGCGGAGGATTTGGAAGCGCCGAAGGTTGAACATGTTCTAGCGGATCTGTCGCGGATGGCGATCGTGGGGCTAGGCGCAGCAATCGAGATATGAGTAGTTATCAGCAGACGTTAGCGGGATCCGCTTCATTGGAAGGGTCATCGCTGCACACGGGAGAAAGAGTGACGTTGACCATTCACCCAGCTCCGGTGGGGTTTGGGCGGAAGTTCAAGCGGTCTGATTTGCCAGATGCGCCGGTGATTGATGCTTCGATCGCCAATGTGAAGACGGTTGAGAGAGCGACGACCATCGCTGAGGGGGCGGTCAAAGTGCACACGGTGGAGCATATTTTGTCGGCGTTGTCGGGGCTCGGGATTGATAATGCGTTGATTGAGATGGACGCGGCGGAACCGCCGATTGGGGATGGGAGTGCGGCGGCGTATGTAAAGTTGATCCGGCAGGCGGGTATCCAGCAGCAGGACGTCCCGCGTTCGTATTTCGAGGTGAGCGAGCCGATTCATATCGAGACGGCGTCGGGTTCGATGATGACCTTGCTCCCGGGCAACTCGTTTCGGGTGAGTTGCACGCATGTGGGTCCGGATGGACGGTTCACGCAGTTCCACTCCTGCGAGATTACGCCGCAGGCTTATGAGCGCGAGATTGCGCCGGCGCGGACGTTCGTTTTTTACGAGGATGTGAAGCCTCTATTGGATAAGGGGTTGATTAAGGGCGGGAGTCTGGAGAACGCGGTGGTGATCAAAGGGGATGCGGTGATGAGCAAGGAGGCTGTTCGGTTTCCGAACGAGTTCGCTCGACACAAGATACTGGATATCGTTGGGGATTTGGCGTTGTTCGGTCGTGCGATCAAGGGGCATGTGATTGCGGTGAAACCGGGGCATGGGGCGAACGCGGAATTGACCCGAGCGATTGCGAAAAACTTCCAGAAGGCGATGGCGATGGTGCCTCCGGTGATTACGCCGAAAGCGGGGGCGGTGATGGACATCAATGACGTGATGAAGTTGTTGCCGCATCGGTATCCGTTTTTGATGGTGGACCGTGTGGTTTCGATGGATGGAGAGAACCGTTGCACGGGGGTGAAATCGGTGACGGTGAACGAACCGTTCTTCCAAGGACATTTCCCTGGTCAGCCGATCATGCCTGGGGTGCTGCAGTTGGAGGCGATGGCGCAGGTCGGAAGCATTGTGATGTTGAACAAGCCGGGGAACGCTGGACGGATTGGTTACTTCATGAGTGCGGACGAGGTGAAGTTTCGCAAGCCGGTGGTGCCTGGGGACACGTTGTTCATCGAGGTTGAGTTGACCCAGCAGAAGCGGAATATCGCGAAAGCGAAGGGTCGTTGTTTTGTGAATGGGGAGATTGTCTCGGAAGCTCAGTTGATGTTCGGGTTGGTGAACACGTAGCGGGCGGTTCGCATTTGAGTCTATGTCTACGAAGATCCATCCGACGGCGATTCTTGAGGACGGGGCAGAGATTGGGGAGGATGTTGAGGTTGGTCCGTACTGTATTGTGGGCAAGGGGGTTCGATTAGGGGACGGTTGCTGGCTGCAGGGGCATGTGACGATATGCGGGCCGTCGGTGATCGGAGCGAGAAACCGTTTTTTTGCTTACGGTTCGATTGGGCAGCGGACGCAGGACTTGAAGTATGAGGGTGAGCCGACCTATTTGGAGATTGGCGAGGGGAATACGTTTCGCGAGTTTGTGACGGTGAACAGAGGGACTGCGCCTGGCGCAAGCACGAGGATTGGCTCGCGGGGCAACTTTCTGGCTTACAGCCATATAGCACACGACTGTGTGGTTGGGGATGACGTCATCTTCTCCAACAACGGAACGATTGCTGGGCACGTGACGGTCGGGAACCACGTTGTGTTGGGGGGCTTAACGGCGGTTCACCAGTTCTGTAGGATTGGTGATTTCGCGATCACAGGTGGTTGTTCGAAGGTGGTGAAAGATGTGCCTCCGTTCTTTTTAGCCGACGGAAATCCGGCGCAGATACGCGGCATCAATGCGGTCGGGTTGGAGCGAAACGGATTTTCAGCGGACGACATCCGCGGGATCAAGGAGGCGTACCGCATCTTGTATCGCGGTAAGTTGACCCAGAAGCAGGCCCTCGATCAGTTGGATCTCGAGTACGGGCGTGAGTCGGTCGTCGGGCGTCTGGCTGATTTTGTCAGGGAGTCGGTGCGGGGCATCACGGGTTAGTTGTCTTGGCCGAGGGAAGTGGACGTGTTTGAGTGGGAGCCATGAACGACGCTGCGCGCCATGGGTGAAGATTGTTGTGGGGAGCATCAGGACGGTGTGATGGATGGAGCGCGCCGACAGGCGTTTGATACGATGCGTGCTCGAGGGATGCGAGTGACCAATCAGCGTGGGGCGTTGCTCGATTTTTTGATGTCCGGCCATGGAC
>JACCED011624919.1_pt1 | contig 13008 bp, 17 predicted proteins | sample 7455021 | NCBI WGS metagenome assembly JACCED01 (sample SAMN15323456, study PRJNA562643) | freshwater metagenome | isolation source: river surface water | place: USA:Blue River Watershed | collected 2017-08-19
GTCGACTTGCCAACATTTGGCAGTCCCACGATTCCGATAGTTAAGGCCACCGCGAAAGTTTATTGCCTCATAATTGCCTGATGGCCTTGGACTTTGTGGCAATCGACTTTGAAACCGCGAATGGATCACCGGCTTCGCCATGTGCGGTGGGGTTAGTTCGGGTTCGAAACGGTCAAATCCAAGAGTCACTGTCGATGCTTTTTCAACCACCTTTTCCTCACAACTGGTTTCACGAGGGCAATATCCGAGTGCACGGCATTCGTCCGGAAGACGTAAGCGATGCACCAAATTGGGAAGAGGTTCTCCCGGATCTATTGCTATTTACCGAGGGGTTGCCCTTTATTGCTCACAATGCGTCATTTGACATGGGGGTGCTGCGAGCAGCCGCTTTAGAAGTGAACTTTGATTTACCTGATCTCAGCTATGCCTGCAGCCTCATGATGGCGCGCAAGAGCTACAACTTAGAGAGCTATCGCCTCAATGCCGTGGCATACGCAATTGGTCACGAGGAATTCAACCACCACGATGCACTTGCTGATGCCGATGCTTGCGCCAGAATCGTGATTCACATGGCCAATCGCCATGATGCCGATTCATTAGATGAGCTACTTTCTGCCACCAAGCAAGTGCTAAAACCGCTAAACCAGTAGTGCTCAACTAGCTGTGTGGTAAGTCAATCAACTTAAAGCCTTTTGCGGGCTAACGTTTGTTGTCGATTTATTGGTTATAGTGTTTGCGGTGCCTACAACGATGTGAGTGCTAAATCTATTTTTCTCACATCTAGGAGCCCTAATGGCTGGCATCAAATCGCCAATCGTTACTCTCACGCCTTCCCCAACGCTGGACCGCACCTACTTCGTAAAGAACCTGGTCGAAGGCGGCGTAAACCGTGCTGAGCGGGTCGGTGAAGAACTTGCCGGAAAGGGCATCAACGTTTCCCGCGGCTTGCAGCTGGCAAACATTGCGGCTCCAGGAGTCGTTCCAATCGGGAATGCCGACCCCGGAGTTCTAGAACGCACTGGTTCTGGCTTCCTGAGCCCGCTTTGGATCGAGGGCACCTTGCGTGTCTCAACCACCATCGTTGAGTATGACGGTCCTACCACCAAGATTAACGAGAGCCCTAGGCCTCTAAAGCAAAGCGACTGGGATGCGGTGGTGGCACTGACCGAGAAGACCGTCGTCGAAAATGATGCTAAGTGGCTGGTAGTTGCTGGCGCTCACCCAGAAATCGTTGAAACTGACGAAGTTATCGACCTGCACCCGCTTTTTGATCGCATGAAGGCATTGGGCGTAAAGGTGGTGCTCGACACCTCCGGACCAGCACTGCGCTACTGGGCTCAGCAGGGCAAGGCAACACTCATGAAGCCAAATGCCCACGAACTTGCCGAGTGTGTTGGCCGTGACCTAAACACCGTCGGTGACGTAATCGATGCCGCTCGTGAGCTAAATGACTGGGGCGTTGATTGTGTAATGGCATCGCTTGGTGTGGATGGAATCGTTGCCATCACCAAGACTCACGCCATCCACGCATTTACTCCGCCGGTCAAGGTAATCAACACCGTTGGTGCTGGTGACTCAACCATCGCTGGATTCTTGGCAGCAGTGACTAGCCACCCATCGGGTGCGGATGACTTTGGTGTCGGCTTTGATGTCGCCGAAGGTATTGCTGCCGCGGTGCAGTGGGGTGCCGCGAAGGTTCAGCAACCAACCAGTGGTTTGCACTCCATTGACAACCTGGTTGACCCAACCGTAGAACTAATTCCAGATCGCAGCCGCCTTTTGGGCGAGCCAGCAAAGGCCTAAGGAGGCTCTCATGGGTGTAGTAAACAGCGAACAGTATGTAGAGATGCTTAACCGCGCCAAGGCTGGCGGTTTTGCATACCCTGCTATCAATGTGTCTAGCTCACAGACCCTAAACGCAGCCCTTGCCGGACTTCAGGCCGCCGGATCGGATGGAATCTTGCAGGTGACCACCGGTGGCGCGGACTACTGGTCAGGACCAACAGTGAAGAACCGGGTATCTGGTGCTCTAGGTTTTGCGGCATTTGCTCGCGAGGTGGCTAAGAATTACGACATCAAGGTTGCGCTGCACACCGACCACTGCAACTTTGAGCAGTTGGACAGCTTCGTAAAGCCCCTGATCGCTCTGTCTGAGGAGCGAGTAAAGGCTGGCGGCGAGGCCATCTTCAACTCTCACATGTGGGATGGCTCTGAGGTGCCACTTGGTCAGAATCTTGAAATTGCCAAGGAATTTCTAGCCAGGACTAAGAACATCGGTGCCATTTTGGAAATTGAAGTTGGCGCTGTAGGCGGCGAAGAAGACGGTATCGAGGGTGCAATTGATGAGCACCTGTACACCACTGTTGCAGACGGTATGGCAACTGCTGAGGCTTTGGGCCTTGGTGAGAACGGTCGCTACATGGCGGCTCTTACCTTCGGTAACGTACACGGTGTTTACAAGCCAGGAAACGTAAAGCTGCGCCCAGAATTGCTCAAGCAGATTCAGGATGAGGTTGGCGCAAAGTACGGCAAGCAAATGCCATTTGACCTAGTTTTCCACGGTGGTTCTGGCTCAACCGAGCAGGAAATCTCCGATGCAGTCAAATACGGCGTTATCAAGATGAACATCGACACCGATCTGCAGTATGCATACACCCGCCCAGTTGTTGACCACATGCTCAAGAACTACGACGGCGTGCTGCGCATTGATGGCGAGGTTGGAAACAAGAAGCTTTATGACCCACGTGCTTGGGGCAAGGCCGCTGAGGCCGGAATGTCGGCTCGAGTGGTTGAAGCTGCGACCCAGCTCGGGTCGGCCGGAAAGTCTAAGTGGTAGAAAACCATAACGATCGAAGCCCGTTTTATGAAAACGGGCTTCCTCGTTTTAAGGGCGATTACCTAGCTGGCGAAATGCACGGGCCATGGGAGTTTTACCGCAAAGACGGATCGCTGATGCGCTCAGGGGAATTCGACAGCGGTGTCCAGGTTGGCACCTGGCGAACCTTTGACCGAGCTGGCAACCTGGTCTCAGAGAAGAAGCTGGGCTAGCCGCGCAGGTTCTTGTTGCTAACGTCTTCGCCTGCAGCCTTGAGGTCCTTGCGCAGCTCTTTTGGTAGCGAGAATTGCACGTCCTCTTCGGCGGTGGTTACGGTTCTGACATCGCCATAGCCGCGCTCGGCAAGGTATGCCAAGACGCCATCCACTAGATCTTCTGGGACGCTGGCACCGGAGGAAACACCTACGGTTTTCGCACCAGCAAACCAAGTCTCTTGAATCTCACTGGCATCATCCACTCGATAGGCAGCCTTGGCTCCGGCGTCTAGTGCCACTTCAACCAGTCGAACCGTGTTTGAGGAATTGGCAGAGCCGACCACGATCACCAAATCGCTCTCGGCTCCAACCTTCTTGATTGCAACCTGACGGTTTTGTGTCGCATAGCAAATGTCGTCGCTAGGTGGGTTTTGCAAGGTTGGGAACTTCTCGCGCAACTTGATCACAGTCTCCATAGTCTCGTCTACCGAGAGCGTGGTTTGGCTGAGCCAAATTACCTTCTTGGGGTCACGAACCTGTGCCTTTTCAATTCCAGCCGGGCCATCTACCAACTGCACAGCATGTGGAGCCTCGCCGGCGGTTCCCTCAACTTCTTCGTGACCTTCATGACCGACCAACAGGATGTCGTAACCCTCTTTGTCAAAGCGCTGAACCTCACGGTGAACCTTAGTAACCAGTGGGCAGGTCGCGTCGATGGTTTGTTGGTTTCTAGCCTGAGCTGCCGCGATTACGGCAGGAGATACACCGTGAGCAGAGAAGACCATGATGCAGCCTTCTGGAGCTTCGTCGACCTCATCAACGAAGATTGCGCCACGACGTTCAAGTGATGCCACGACGTGCTTGTTGTGAACAATCTGCTTGCGCACATAGATCGGTGCACCGTAGTGGTCTAGAGCTTTTTCAACCGCAATAACTGCGCGGTCAACACCTGCGCAATAACCGCGCGGGGCTGCCAACAGCACCTTGTTGGTGCCGAAAGTGTCGGCCTGGTCGGTATCCTTGATGATAGTCACGACTCAATTCTACGAAAGCGACCAAGGAGGCCGGATTGGAAACTAATTCGGTCACCGATAGTCAATCACGAGTCAGCACCGAGAATTCCCCTTGGCAGGTCTCTCAGCTCTCCAGGAGCCTCAAGGATTGGATTGACAAACTAGGTCGTGTCTGGGTAGAAGGCGAATTGCAGGCTTACTCAGAAAAACCGGCAGGAGTGTTTGCCTCGATCCGAGATCTTGATGTCGAGATGTCGGTTGAAATCCATGCTTTTGCAAACTCCGGAGCGGAAATCGCACCAGGTCTTGCTCAGGGTGACCGAGTAGTTGCCTTGTTGCAACCAACCTTCTGGCCAAAAAACGGCAAGCTCACCATGCGTGTACTGCAAATGCACAAGGTCGGGCTTGGTGAATTGCTTGAAAGATTAGAACGCCTCAAGGTTCAACTGATTTCCGAAGGTCTGGCCGATCCAGCCCGAAAGAAGCCGCTGCCATTTCTACCCAACAAGATTGGTCTAATCACCGGTGCAGATTCTGACGCCGAAAAAGACGTGTTGCAGAACGCGAGGTTGCGTTGGCCCGAGGTGCAGTTTCAGATTCAGCACACTCACGTTCAGGGCGATAAGGCGGTTAACGAAATCCTGCTCGCCCTAGGGGTATTGGATGCCGACCCTGAAGTTGATGTCATCATCATTGCTCGCGGTGGTGGCAGCTTCCAAGACTTATTGCCATTTAGCGATGAGCGCTTGGTCCGAGCCGCCGCGAAACTCTCCAAGCCTTTTGTTTCTGCCATTGGACACGAAAACGACCAGCCGCTGTTGGATTTAGTTGCAGACCTGAGGGCGTCGACTCCAACCGACGCTGCTAAGCGCGTCGTGCCAGATGTGGCGGAGGAGCGCAGAGCGATCGCCATTTCGCTGCAGCGAATTAGGCTTCGAGTCTTGGGATACCTGGACAGCCAATCGCAGCTGCTCCAACAATTGATTTCTAGACCAGTGATTGCATCGCCATATGGATTTGTGGATGCCCAGTCCGAGGTGGTTGCCACCTCACGTAGAAGGATTCGCGAGATCTTGGATTTCAAACTGCAGCAAGGTGCTGGTGAGATCAAGCAACTTCACGCGCAGGCTCGATCACTCTCTCCGCAGCTGACTCTGGAGCGTGGTTATTCGGTGGTAACCGATGAGAGCGGAAAACCGCTTGGCAAAATCACAAAGTCCAAAAAGCTTGTAATTAGAACCAGCAAACAGGAAATTTCTGCAACCGCAGATGAAGTTAGGGATATCAAATGAGCAAAGAGATTTCGGCCTTTAGCTATGAGCAGGCTCGTGACGAGCTTCAGAAGGTGGTTGCCGAGCTAGAGCAGCAAAACGTCTCGCTGGAGGCCTCTATGGCGCTCTGGGAACGCGGCGAGGCGCTAGCCAAGCACTGTGAGCAGTGGCTTAGCGGAGCCCGCAAGAAACTCGATGCCGCGATGCAGGACAAAGACGCCAAGTGAGTAGTGCTGCCGAGCGGAGAGCCAAGCAGACCATCCGCAACCTGATTTATTCGATGCTTGTCACGTTATCGCTGACGGTAGTGATCGTCTTGCTGGTGCCGCGAGATGACACCAATCGAATCCAGCCGGTTGATTATGTGGGAATCACCCAAACGGTTCAAGCCAGCGTCGACCAGACCCTGATTGCACCAAAACTTGAGACCGACTGGTGGGTAAATGCCGCCCGGGTCGAAAAAGACCTCGGTGTTGAGACCTGGTATGTGGGCTACATCACCCCCGACGATCAATACATTGGCCTTACCCAGGCGTTCGAATCTAACCCATCATGGTTGGCAAACAAGCTGCAGGGAAATTGGTTAGACGTGACAGTTGAAATCGAAGGCCGGACCTGGGAGGTCTGGCCAACGCTGTTGCCATCAGTGCCAAAAGGCACCAAGGAATATGCCATGGTGCATAGCTTTGGCGAACAGGCTGTTGTGATTTACGGAACTGCGAGTGAAGAGGACTTTCTCAAGTTGGCAACGCAAATCAGCCTCGATCTGAATGAGATTGAGTAGTGGGTAGGCCACAAAACGCCAAGGAAGCCTGGCGGGTTTTAGTCGAGGGGAACCATAACTTCATCTCCGGCACTCCAGCTCACCCCAGGCAAGATGCCGATGTTAGAAGAGCACTAGTCAATAAGCAGAAGCCATTTGCGGCACTGTTTGGCTGCTCGGATTCAAGACTTGCCGCGGAAATGATATTTGACGTCGGACTGGGTGATCTCTTCGTGGTTCGAAACGCTGGTCAAGTGATTGCCGAGACCATTTTGGGCTCTTTGGAGTTTGCGGTTGAGGTGCTTGAGGTGCCATTGATTTTGGTGCTTGGTCACGATGAATGCGGTGCGGTGCGGGCAGCCATGGACGCAGCCAGTGGAAAGCTAGAGCTGGAAGGTGAATTCATCCACAACCTGGTTGATCGCATGATGCCAACGTTAGAGAGAAGTCGTGCGCTGGGTGAAACTTCAATCGATGACATCACCTCAAGACACGTTGCCGACACCATTCAGGAATTACTCGAGCGTTCAAAAGTGATTTCTGACGCCGTGAAAACTGGCAAACTTGCTGTCGTAGGTGCCAACTACAAACTTGAACTGGGCGATATCCACATGGTGGTCTCGCACGGTGACCTCTAACGAGAAATTAGGAAAGAGCCAAGCATGGAATACCGCATTGAACATGACACTATGGGCGAGGTAAAGGTCCCGATCAATGCCCTGTATCGCGCACAGACCCAGCGCGCCGTCGAAAACTTCCCAATCAGCGGCACCGGTCTAGAGAAAGAGCACGTCATTGCTTTGGCGCGCATCAAGAAGGCCGCGGCACAGGCCAACAACAAGCTCGGCATCTTGGCCGATGACATCACCAAGGCAATTGTTGCAAGTGCCGAGGAAGTCATTGCAGGAAATCACCTAGAGCACTTCCCGGTCGATGTTTTCCAGACTGGATCCGGAACCAGTTCAAATATGAACATGAACGAAGTCTTGGCCACTTTGGCAACCCAGAAGCTTGGCAAGGAAGTTCACCCGAATGACCACGTCAACGCATCCCAGTCCTCCAACGATGTTTTCCCAACTTCGGTTCACGTTGCAGTAACCAATGCATTGGTAAATGACCTATTGCCAGCCCTGGATTACCTTGCCGGCTTCCTAGAAGTGAAAGCGAAGGCCTGGGACGGCTATGTAAAGCCTGGCCGTACCCACCTGATGGATGCCACCCCAGTCACCTTTGGTCAGGAATTCGCGGGCTATGCGGCCCAGATTCGCTACGGCATTGAGCGCGTAAATGCAGCCCTGCCAAGAGTTGCTGAGGTGCCACAGGGTGGAACCGCGACTGGCACCGGAATCAACACTCCGAAGGGCTTCCCGCAGGAAGTTATAAGCCTGCTGGCTAAGGACACTGGTCTTCCTATCACTGAGGCTCGCGATCACTTCGAGGCTCAAGGTGCTCGTGACTCGCTGGTTGAGGCCTCCGGTGCTCTTAAGGTGATTGCCGTCAGCCTTACCAAGATCAACAACGACCTACGTTGGATGGGTTCCGGACCTAACACCGGCCTTGCCGAGCTAAACATCCCCGACCTACAACCGGGTAGCTCGATCATGCCGGGCAAGGTGAACCCAGTTATTCCAGAGGCGGTCTTGATGGTCTGCGCTCGTGTAATCGGAAACGATGCCACCGTGACCTGGGCTGGAGCATCCGGCAACTTCGAACTCAACGTAGCCATCCCAGTGATGGGCAATGCGCTACTCGAGTCGATTCGCTTGCTAGCCAACTCGATGCGAGTTCTGGCTGACAAGACCGTTGCCGGTCTTGAAGTGAACGTGGAGCGATCCAAGGCGCTGGCCGAGTCCAGCCCTTCGATTGTTACGCCGCTGAACAAGTTCATCGGTTACGAAGCTGCCGCCAAGATTGCCAAGCACTCAGTTGCCAAGGGTCTAACCGTCCGCGAGGCAACCATCGAGCTTGGCTATGTGGATGGTGAGAAGCTGACGATGGAGCAGTTGGACAAGGCACTTGATGTCATGCCAATGACTCGCCCACCGCAGTAATGATTTGCAAGCTTGGTTGAAATGCAGCTAGATAAAAACCAAGTAATAGAAATGGCCCCAAAGCGATGTGTTCTTTGGGGTCTTTTCGCTTAAGCCAAATTGCGAGCGCAAGGCCATTGGCAGTTAGTAATCCTATGGTCAGGGAGAGGGCGATCAACCAAGGATCATGCCAAGCCAACCAGCCATTCAGCGGAATCAAGAGCTTTACATCACCCGCCCCTAGATCGGCATACTTGGCCAATAGCCAACCAATTACAAAGGTTACGGCCATAGCCAAAAGTGACTGTGAAAGCCTTTGCCACTCGCTTTTCGCGATGCCATAACTCAAAAGCGAGATTGCCGTCACAATGAAAAGTGACAACGTGTATTTATTAGGCAGTCGGTGCTCTCGAAGATCCCATGACACCAATGACCAGGTAAAACTTAGTAGCACCAGAATCGGCATCAAGAGTAAGAACTCAATCATCCACCGAAGCTAGTGGTTTGGCCGCCTAGCTGCTGGAATCTCTCCACACCCTAATCGAGCAGGTCCGTCACCAGAGCTGCGATCTCACTTCGCTCGGATCGAGTCAGTGTGATGTGGGAGAAAAGCGGTTGGCCCTTCAGGGTTTCAACGACCGATGCAATGCCATCGTGGCGACCAACTCGCAGGTTATCGCGCTGTGCAACATCGTGGGTTAACACAACTCGTGACTTCTGGCCAATCCTTGAGAGCATGGTCAGTAGCACGTTGCGCTCTAGCGATTGTGCTTCGTCGACGATCACAAATGTGTCGTGTAGTGATCGCCCACGAATATGAGTCAATGGCAACACTTCGAGAATGCCCCGGTTCAGCACCTCGTCGATTACTTCCTTCGATACCAAAGCGCCGAGGGTGTCAAAGACCGCCTGGGCCCAAGGATTCATCTTCTCTGCCTCAGATCCAGGTAGGTAGCCGAGTTCCTGGCCACCTACTGCATATAGCGGGCGGAAAACCATGATCTTCTTGTGCTGGCGACGCTCCAGCACTGATTCCAAGGCAGCACAGAGAGCCAACGCGCTCTTACCGGTTCCGGCCCTACCTCCGAGAGAGACGATGCCGATTTCAGGGTCGAGCAGTGCATCGATAGCCAATCTCTGCTCGGCTGATCTGCCGTGAAGGCCAAAGACATCACGATCGCCTCGAACTAGACGGACGGTCTTCGATTCGGTAACCCTTCCCAAGGCACTTCCGCGCTCGGAGTGGATAATCAAACCGGTGTTTATCGGAAGCTCTTTGGCATCTTTGTGCTTGATTTCCTCAGTGTCGTAGAGGTCGGCCATTTCGTCGCCCGATAGATCTAAGTCGGAAACACCATTCCACTCGTCGGTCGCAAGTTCGTGCAGGTACTCTTCGGCTCTCATACCAATCGCAGAAGCCTTGACTCGCATTGGCAGGTCTTTCGAGACCACGGTGACGTCAAAGCCTTCGCTCTTTAGGTTTGCCGCCACAGCGAGGATTCTGGAGTCGTTATCACCCAGTTGGAACCCGGTTGGCAAGATTGACTGGTCGATGTGATTCAACTCAACCCGAAGCGTGCCACCATCGCCAACTTCGACGGGGAAATCTAATCTCTCGTGCTTGCGTCGCAGGTCATCTAGGAATCTAAGGGCTTTTCTTGCGAAGTAACCAATTTCAAGGTCATTGCGCTTTTTCTCCAACTCGTTGATAACGACTATTGGCAGAACCACTTCGTGTTCGGCAAACCTAAACATTGCCTTTGGGTCGGATAGCAAAACCGAAGTATCGATTACGAAAGTTCTCACATCGGTAGATTTGCGATTCGATTTGCCTTGGCTACTCACCGCCTCAGGGGAAATTGTCTTGGAACTTGACGATTTTGACCTGGAGCTTGAGTTAGCTGGCATCGGTTCTCCTTCTATGGGGACCTGATGCGAATTTACGCCTGCCTGAAAACAATATCGCGCCGTGACACGCCCATTTATTGCAGCAATATCAAACTGTTTACTTAGGACCCGAATCGACGGTGACGACGCTGAAAATCACGCAGCGCGCGAAGGAAATCCACCCTGCGGAAATCTGGCCAGAGTGCTTCGGCGAAATAGAACTCGCTGTTCGCACTCTGCCAAAGCAAGAAGCCACTAAGACGCTGCTCCCCTGAGGTTCGGATCAATAGGTCAGGGTCTGGTTGACCTCCGGTGTAAAGGTGTTCGGTGATCAACTCTGGGGTCAGGAATTCCGCTAGCTGATCAATTGTGGTTCCTTGATCGGCGTGCTTTTTCAAAATTGAGCGCATAGCGTCTGCAATCTCCTTGCGGCCACCGTAGGCAACCGCCAGATTCACATGCGTGCCAGCATTTCTAGCGGTCTGCTTCTCGACCCTGGACAGTCGACCGGCGGCGGACTCGGGCAGGCTTGCGACGTCTCCCACCACCTGAAGTTTCCAGCGTCCCTTGGCCTGAAGTTCTTCAGCTAGCGAAACGATGATTTCAATGAGGTCTGCCAGCTCCTCAGTGTGGCGACCCTTGAGGTTGTCAGTGGAGAGCAAGTAGAGAGTTACGTGGTCGATTCCGATATCGGAACACCAACCCAAAAAATCGATGATCTTCTTTGCTCCGGCCTGGTGACCGTGACCGGCCTTCTCTAAACCTTGCAAAGATGCCCAGCGCCGATTGCCATCAACCATCACACCGATGTGCTTTGGAAGATCGGATGGGCGCAGTTTTGCCTCAATTTGCTTTTCATAGAAGCGATAAAGAAGTTTCTGCACTCGACAAGATTATTGCAACTGCGTAGGCGATTTATTGGCTTAGGGTTAGCAATATGACGAATCTGCCAGACCCGCTGCACCTACCGCTGTCTGAGCTAAAAGGGGCTGACCAAAGGGATGAGCTTCGTCCGAGCTGGCGCGGTTGGATTCACACTGGTGTTCTGCCCTTTGTTGTGGCAGCCGGGGTCCTGCTGATCGTTTTTTCTCACGGCTGGGTTGCAAAAACAGCCGCTGCCATTTACTTCGCAAGTTCAATCCTGCTGTTTGGAAATTCCGCGCTTTATCACCGCTTCAAGTGGCGTCCAAGCATAAAGAAACTCCTAAAGCGAATTGATCACGCGAATATCTTTTTACTTATTGCGGGCACCTACACACCGCTTAGCGTCTCAGCCCTAAGTAAAGAAGATGGTGGCTTGCTACTTATTGCGGTGTGGGTAATTGCCATCTTCGGAGTTGGCTTTCGGGTCTTTTGGATCAATGCCCCGAGATGGCTCTATGTCCCGATCTATCTAGCGCTGGGCTGGTCTGCAGTTTTCTATCTAGGGGATTTCTATCAGGCAAATTGGGTGGTTATGACCCTGGTCGTTTCCGGGGGTCTGATGTATTCGATTGGTGCTGTGGTCTACGGTCTAAAGCGGCCAAACCCGATTCCGAAACACTTCGGTTTTCACGAGATCTTTCACGCCCTTACGGTGGCGGCATTCTTCTGCCACTGGGTGGCAGCGCTATTGGTTGGACTTAGTCCGATTCCTGGTTCGCTCGGTTCGGTTTAGCGGGCGGTGCTGGGCGCTCAGGCTTGGCAATCTCAAGGTTCGTTAGCTCTTCCTCGGCCAACCGTTGGCGAATTTCGGTGCGGTAACGGCTGCGTCGTACTCTGCGGTTCATGTCAAAGAACAGACCCACTGCGATCAACGCCACACCAAATGTGGCGATGAAACCAATTGTGCCCGGAGAGTTGTAGGTGTCATCTGGCACCGGGGTTGGCGTGGTGGTTGCTGCTAAAAGCACACTAAGCAAGAAGTCCATGTCTCAAGTATCCCCCACCTGGCATAACCTAGAGGCATGGCAGCGCAAGAAAATGACCTATTAGCCCAGCGCTATGGCAAACAACCCAAGCTTTCTAAGCGCCGCTGGTTGGTCATTTCCGTCTCGGGCATCACCCTGATGACGATTGGCGTGCTGTTTGCAAGCATGGCCAACTACAACCCCGTACAAAGCCAGGACATCGGGTTTTCGGTGCAAAGCCCCTCCCAGGTAATACTGGATTTCCAAATCACCAAACCTGCTGATGCCACCGCGGTTTGTAGCGTTGAAGCACTCAACGAGCAATTTGGCCAGGTCGGATTCAAGACCATCGAAATCGGAGCTCAAGAGACCTCAAAAATCCGACTCAGCGTGAGCATCAACACCACCGAGCTTGCAACCACCGCCTTGGTGGATGAGTGCCGGCTGAAGTAGTATTTTCCAATCGCCCAGATTTTGGGCACACCCTAACCCCCTTGCAAGAAGTGAACTATGACTGATTCAATGCTGCTCACCCAGGCCGCCTACGACCGACTAAAAGAAGAGCTGACCCAGCTCATCACGGTTGGGCGTCACGAGATTGCCAAGCGAATTCAAGACGCTCGCGAGGAAGGTGACCTCAAGGAGAACGGTGGCTACCACGCCGCCAAAGAAGAGCAGGGCAAGATTGAAGCCCGCATTAACAAACTTGAAGAAATCTTGGCAACCGCAGAGATCGGCACCGCCGACGCCAGCGATGGTGTTGTTAAGCAAGGTCTTTGGATTAGATGCAAGCTAAATGGTCGCGATGCTGAGTTTTCCCTCGGTTCTCACGACATCTTGGAGGGCACCGAGTACGAGACTCAAATTGAAGAGGGTGACCTAGATGTTTACAGCCCTGACTCCCCGATCGGCCAGCAAGTGATGGGCAAGAAAGTCGGCGACAAGGTCACCTACTCAGCCCCGAACGGCAAAGAGATTACGGTTGAGATTGTTGCTGTGGAGAACTTCGAGTTCTAGTCTTCGTGCAGCCTAGGGTTAAGCCCGGCAGCCTTGAGGGACTTCATTAGATCCTTGCGATGTTCTTTACCTCTGGTTTCGACACTCAGATTTAGTTCAACCTCAGAA
>JACCED010363650.1_pt1 | contig 13006 bp, 14 predicted proteins | sample 7455021 | NCBI WGS metagenome assembly JACCED01 (sample SAMN15323456, study PRJNA562643) | freshwater metagenome | isolation source: river surface water | place: USA:Blue River Watershed | collected 2017-08-19
AAACCACGATAAGCAATCTATTTCTAGTTTATATGAGAGTGTGAATAAAGTGTCTCACAATCAAAGAAAAGTTAATTACATTTTAGAAAATAACGCACTTAGTCACAAAAATAAACCTGAGTTAAGAGTGTATCTCGAGAACGTGTATAAAAATGACAGTGAAAATTATGAAACTATTGTAGATGCATTATATGAGCGTGCATCTACAAATACATTAGATGAGAATTGGTGGCAATCTATAAAGCAAGGTGCATCTAATGTAATGGACAAAATTACACCTCATTTTGTACAAAGAGGTGTTGCAGACGTTAAAGGTCGTATACACGCCACTCAACCTGCTGCTGATGCAAGTAAATTAATGTCTACCTTGAGTGATTCTGTTAACAAAATGAATGATATAAGAGCTCGTTTTGCAAAATATAATGTACTTAAAACACTTCAAACATCTATTAGCAACGGTACATTACAGAGTTTTATAACTACAGATGACGCTGGCAATAATGTTATTCCTAAGAGCCTTACTGATTTTAATAACTCAGTAAAGGCGTTGATATCTTCTGCTACGGTTATTAAAAATGAAATTGATAAGTTTATAAATAGTCATACAGCACCAACATCTACACCTGCAGCTAGTGGTACCCCTGTAGCTAGCGGTACTCCTGCACCTGGTGGTACTCGTAACCCTCGTACAGGTAGGTTTGAAAGATCTACGACTTAATAGTTTAAATCAAACATTATTTCAATGAGTAATCTCTATCACGAAATTTACTCGTTACCTGCACTAGCTCCAGCGCCTGCAGGTAGATCAATAATGTAAGCGCTTTATAGTGGAAGATAAAAAATAATTAGTATTTCTAACGATACAAAGAAACTGTCTCTTAAAAACATTTATTGATTATTTACAATTCAACGCTTAAAATATATTTATGTCTTTAGGTATTTATAAAGCAGTTGAAATGTTTGAAGAAGAACTGTGTAAATATACAGGGTCTCGATATGCAGTAGCAGTGGATAATTGTTCTAACGCTTTATTTTTAGCTCTTACTTACGTAGATATTAAAGATAAAGTTATAACTATTCCAAATAGAACATACCCTTCTGTTCCATGTGAGATAATACATGCAGGTGGTAAAGTCAATTTTAAACCTATTGAAGGTACTACAATCAAAGGAGCGTATAATCTTGAACCTACAAATGTATGGGACTCGGCACTGCGTTTCACCGCAGATATGTATATACCTGGTTCATATATGTGTTTATCGTTCACTGGCCCGTATAAAACTTTAAAGCTTTCAAAAGGCGGTGCTATTTTGACGGATGATTATTCAGCATATAATTGGTTTAAGCGCGCACGGTATAGCGGTCGCAGAGAGTGTTCGTATCATGATGATAATTTTGATATGCTTGGGTGGAATTTCTATATGCTTCCAGAAATAGCTATAAGAGGAGTGCAGCAAATGCAACAGTTTTATAGTCCTATAACAGGAGAGAAAAAAAATAACCCAGATATAGTAATGATGTATCCTGATTTATCAAAATTCAATATATACTTAAAATGAAATTAGGTATAATGCAACCTTATATATTTCCATATATAGGTTATTATCAGTTAATGTATGTGTGTGATAAAATAGTATTTTTAGATAATGTTAATTATATTAAAAAAGGATTTATACATCGCAATAAAATATTAACAAACGGTTTAAGTAGAATGTTTGTATTAGCTATTAAAAATAGCAGTCAAAATGTATATATTAATAATACATATTTTCACAACTTTATTAAATGTAGAGATAAATTTTTAAAGCAAATAAAACACAGTTATAGCAGATCAAAGTATTTTAATGATGTATATGAATTAATAAATTGTACATTAGATGATAGCTATACAGATTCACCAATATCTGAACTGTGTATAACATCAATATCTAATGTATTTAAATACCTTAATGTGGATTTTAAATACATAAAATCATCCAATTTTACAGATATAAAGAGTAAGGGTGTAGATAGGATTATCGAAATATGTCAATCAATGAATGCTACAACCTATATTAATTCTATAGGTGGTATAAACATATATGATAAATCTAACTTTAAAAAAAACAATATTGATTTATTGTTTATAAAAACAAACAACTTAACCTATAATCAAAATAATATATCAAGAAGCTTTATACCCAATTTATCTATTATAGATATTCTTATGCATAATAGCAAAAATGATATTAAAACATTTTTAACAAATTATACACTGTTATAAACATGAAGAAAGTATTTTTAATACACTCTAATTCTAATTGGTCTCCAAACGTAGGTGGTAGTATACAACTACACAAATTGTGCAACGATCTTAATCAAATAGGCGAAAAGGCTTTTATTACTAATAAAAGAACAAATCCAGTTTTTAACGCACCTACATACTCGTATTTAAATAACGATGAACTTATACAAAAAATTAATAATGATAATTTAATAGTAGTATATACAGGCAGTGAATATGATAACCCATTAAAGGCAAAAAATATAGTAAGATTAATACAACACACTAAAAAAGCGCAAGAAATATATAAAAACACTTATAATCCTACAGGTTTAATTTTTAGAACTTCAGATTTCTATAAAGATGAGCATATAAATAAGAAGATACCATTTGTATATTCAGTATATTTTGATTATTTAATTTTTCGTAATCTTAATATGAAAAGAACAGGCACTGCGTATATGATACGCAAAGGCGTGGTAATAGAACGTGAACACCCAGAGGGTTCTTTATTAATAGATCCCTACGCTAACGACTGGGTAAGTATGATGTATATTTTTAATAAGATAGAAAAATTTTATTGTTATGATAATGAAACTACATGGTGTGCTCTTGCAGCGTTGTGTGGGTGTATAGTTGTAGTAATACCATGTAGAAAGGCTAATATGACTGCTACAGAGTGGCGAAGTACATCACCTATCAAAAAGTATGGTATAGCGTATGGTAACACTATAGAAGAAATCACCTACGCTATAAATACTATTACTCTAGTAGAGTCTAATCTTAGGTTAATTGAAAAAAACTCAATTAATACTGTTAGACAGTTTGCAGAACAATGTCATAATTTTTTTAAGTAAAATGTATAAAACTGAGTTTTATTTAAAAGATTATCTTCTAATGTTTAAAAAAGGAGGTATAGGTTTAGTTTATAATTATTTTTTAAATGTACATTTATTTGATTTGATTCATCGTACTGATACTCACTCACGTATTACAAAAGATAAACTCGATCAACATGTACACGTACATACAACATTATACATGGCTTCATGGACATATGAAGTTAATAGAGTTTTTACTTATTTAAAAAGTATTTTGAATAAGAAATTTGAAGAGTGTACTTTTATAGATGTTGGTTCTGGTAAAGGTAAGGTAATAATACAATGGGAATTAAATTGTTTAAAAAATTCTATTAAACACGAAACTGTAGGTGTTGAATATGATAATTTTCTAATCGAAATATCCAAAAAAAACTATTTTAAAGTTTTTAAAAGGGATGGTAATTTTTTACATAAAAGTGTAATAGATTATGACTTCTCAATACATAAAAATACATTAATTTTATATTTATATAATCCATTTGACGAGGTTCAAACTGAATTATTTTTAAAAAAGATATTTAATATTAAATGCTTAATAATATATAATAACCCTATACATATAGATATTTTTCTTAAAAACTCTTTTACAATTAAAAAAATTTTTAACTATGGACATCCCAATACACATACTATAATTATTGAAAATTAATTCATGAAAAAGGTTATTATTTTTGGCACAAAAGAAAACGCTGAATTAGCTAACTGGTATTTTAATAATGATTCTGATATACAAGTTGTAGCTTTTACTGTTGGTAAGAATTTTTTACACCAAACAACATTTTGCGACAAACCTGTAGTAGAGTTTGAGAGCTTAGAAAAAAAATACCCACCGAATGAATATTTATTGTTTGCGCCACTTTCAGGTAAAAAAATGAATAATATAAGAAAGGATATTTACTTACAAGGTAAAAACAAAGGTTACAAGTTTGCCACATATATTTCTACAAATTGTATTAATTATAGCAAAAGCGTAGGTGAAAACTGTTTTATTCTTGAAGGTAATATTTTACAACCCTTTACACAAATAGGTAGTAATGTGGTTTTATGGAGTGGTAACCACATTGGACATCATACGGTTGTACACGATCATGTATTTATGTGTGGTCGAGTAAATATAGCTGGTAGGTGTATTATAGAAGAAAGAGTTTTTATAGGAGCTAATACTACTATGAAAGACGGTATTGTCGCGTATGAAGGTTCATTTATTTCTCTCGGTTCTAATATTATACAAAATATAGAAACTAATAGTGTATACGCAGGAGATTTTGCTAAAAAAAGAAATATACCTGCAAATAGATTTTATTAACATATGCAAATAAAATACTTTAACGATGGTTTCATTCACATTAAAAATCTATTAGATAATAATAAAATTTCTAACATAAAGCTACAAATGCATAAGCTATATGAAAAATTAACAAATAAGGAATTTATTTGTGATAATTGTATTATAAATTTATATAATTGTGATTTTAAGAAGTTTAAAGCATGGGCAGATTCTTGTCATAATATACCCTCACTAAATTCTTTAGTAGGTGATGAAAGCATACTCAACACACTAAAGCAATTAGGTATTAAAATGCCTTTAGTTAATGTAAGGCCTTGTATATTTTTTAGCTGTGAGAGTATAGCAAGTCATCAATATTACTGGAAAACCCCCGGGCATCAAGACTGGCCAACAACGCTAGGTAGTCTCAATGGTGTAACAGTATGGGTACCGCTCGTCGATGTTACGAAAGAATTAGGCGCTTTACAAGTTGCGCCTGGTAGCCATTTAAATGGTTTCTACAATGATATTGTAAATTTTGGACCAGGTATCGGTATGAAGAATGATATACCCGATGATTTGTACAGTGATATTCCTATGAATATAGGGGATGTGTTGATATTTAACTATTTTACAGTGCATAGATCAGGTATCAATAGTTATAAAGATAAAATAAGATGGTCAATACAGTTAAGGTTCGATGATGCTGAGGAAGATACGTTTATTAAACGTGGTTTACCGCGATACTCAAAACAAATACGTGATGACTCAAATATAGATCTAAACTTCCCTAACATAAATCAATTACAAAAAACATTTAAAATATGAATAAATGGATAAGACATGGATGTATATTTGATAACACTATATACGACACAAAGACATATCAGTGCCCTATAATAACACCTAACATAGATGATACATACACTATATATTACACGTCACGTAATAATAAAAATATGAGCGTGCCATCCTTTTTTAAAGTTAAAAAGGATAATTTTAAAAACATTACATATATACACAAACACAATATACTTACACCTAGTGACCAGGGTTTTGATAGTACAGGTGTGTTACCAACAAGTTATGTGGAATTTAACAATAAAAAACATTTATATTTTTCAGGGTGGTCATACGAGAACGGAGTGTATAGAAATGCAATAGGCCATGCAAGTAGTGAAGATGGTATATATTGGACAAAAACAAATAAGAGTGTATTGAGTGATAATACATTATCTCACGGTCATCCATTTTGTTATAAAGATGAAGATATCTTTTTTATGTTTTATGGGGTTTGTATAGACAGCAAAATTATTGCAAATAAAAAAGAATATATATATAATGCAAAATACGCGATATCTAAAAACGGTGAAGATTGGGATATTTGCGGTTTAATGAATGATCTAACACCTAAAAATAAAGAAGCTGCACATACAAGACCTTCTATTGTTAGAGTACAGAGTGATTATCTTATGTGGGTTTCAGTTCGAGACTACGAAGGTTATAAAGACAAACCACCACACACATATAAGTTGCACTGCTACAAGAGTAAAGATCTCATAAAGTGGCAATATACACCAGAGTATAATTTCTTACCTGATGAAAGTAGTTGTTGGGATAATAATATGGTTGAATATAGTTCAGTGATATACGACAATGGTCGTATACATATGTTATATAACGGTAATGGGTTTGGTCAGACAGGGATAGGTTATGCTACGTTAGATATTTGATGTATAAGTGTTTTTGCGTTGTTAATTGACGTGTTAATGCAGAAGTTAACTGCATTATCATATACAAGATGTAATGTTTTCGTTGCATGTTCTAACTCTTGAGCACTATCATTAAACGCGATACCGTACTTATACAAATCACTAATGTTTCTATAATCTATAGATTGAATATTTTCGTAATCAGATAGTATGTTTGGTACAACTATTACTTTACAACCACATAAAGCAGCTAAAACAGGCCATATAGATCTTACATCATAACAGTATAATATTTCAATAGAATTAAGAATTTGAGACATTAAAGCCCAATCATGTAAATAAGGTTCGAGAAAAAGTGCTTCTTTAGAATGTTTATGTATTTTTATTAATCCTTTTTTTTGTATATACGCTTGACCTTTACGTTTTTTATTAAGATTTTTAAAAGTATCAAAATCTATATATTGTATATGTAGTGAAGGTAAGTTATGATAAAATTTACTACCATACATTGCGGGTAAAAAGTTAAAATAGCTAGTTAGATTAAAGGAAAATGTTTTTTTAAAATTATTAAACTTATTTATTTTTAATAACTTAGAATGTTTTTTAAAATATTGAAATGCGTATACGTTATGTATTGTATCATTATTAAAAATTTCAGGGGTGATATGTTCTGGGTAAACTACATAATAATCTTTAAAAAACCTTTTACCTAGTTTTTTATTTTTTGTAAAGTCTTTACAATCTATAGTATTTTCAAGCTCATTTAAAAATGGTGTTTTAAGTAGCGGGTTACCGCGCTTATGTGTTATATAAGCTTTAGCACCGCACATATTGAGATCATGACAAAGCTTGTGCATCTGTATAATATCCTCATCTCCCGGTGACCAACCTTTTTCTGTCACTATAAGAAACTTTTTCATATATTATATTATATACTTGATTTTCAAAATCAATTTTTTAATTATATTAAAAATATGAAAACCCAACAAGCTTTAGCGCGTACAGTTAACGGGTACACAGGGGTTTTAAATTACAGTAAATATAAAAATAATATATCTGGTTGGGTATTAAAAGACAGTAAAGAAATTGATATTAATGTTTTAATAACCGCAGAGTGCGCAATTACCAATACATCTATAGATTTTGAATACACTTTAAATAAAAAAAATATAAATTTACATTTTAAAACAAATACAATTATAAATTTAAAATTTGACAACACTACTATATTTCAAATACCATTAAAAACTATTTTAAAGGAAGAAGAATACCTAACACCTTCAACACTACTTAAAACAAGTATCTTACCGAAAAAGATACTTTTAATAGGCCCATGTACAATCGCTGCAATGCGTAGTGCTTTTGGTTCTAAATTTAAAGAAACAAAATTTGAACACTACAATGCTAATAATTTTTCAAAAGTGGTTATTAAAGAAAACGAGTATGATATTAAAATTATAACTATCACACCTTATCAATTACTTGGTATGATGAATGATACTACTACTTTTTTAAAACAAAATTTTTGGGAGGATAAACTTAACGACACAAAACAAAAACTAACATTAATGTTAGATAACTATATCGACGATAGTGGAACACTTACATTAGTTACGAACTACGTACTACCTCAAGCTTCTCCAGAGATTTCTTTGCAGAGAGGTCGAGAAATTAAAAGGTTTTTAATACAAGTGAATTTGTTTTTAGAAGAACTTGTAGTAAAATATAAAAATACATATGTATTAGACTTTGATAATATCGCATCAAGTATCGGTAAGAGATATTGTACTGGGGAGCACATACACCCCCCTATGCTCGGTAAGATGTTTTATTCTGACGGGCTTAGAGGTCAAGACCGCTACCCTTTATGGAAAGCACCTGAAAGAGACCGTATAGATGATTATCTATGTGTTAACGGTATATATGAAAACAAATTAGACATTTTTTACGAAACAGCATATACAGAAATTGTTTCAATATTTCGTATTAATAATCAAATTGATCAAGTGAAAATGGTAGTGTTCGATCTAGATGACACTCTAATAGCAGGTAGAATTGTAGATCATTATGAAATGACTAATAATGAAATACCGAAACGTACATCATGGAATGCAGGTGTATGGCAAGCTATTCAATATTTAAGAGGCAGAGGCATTATTATATCTATAATATCTAAGAACGATGAAAATATAGTTAAAAAATGGTTCCCAAAAATTTCACATTCTGGAATAAAGTACGAAGACTTTGTTAACCCTAAAATAAACTGGAAGCCTAAAAATGAAAATATGGCTGAATTATTAGAAGAAACTAAACTCACACCTTCTGGTGTAGTATTTGTCGATGATAACCCTGCTGAAAGAGATAATATTAAAACCTACTATCCTGACATACGGGTTATAGGTTCAAGCCCATATGAATTAAAACGCACATTGTGTTGGTCATCTGAAACTCAAGTAAATAAATTAAGTGACGAGGCTCTAAATAAAAAAAATCTTATTGAACAAACTGTAAGAATTAATAAAAACTTAAAATCAGGAGAATTGTCTCGACAAGATTTTATACTAAGTCTCAATTTAAAAATTGATATTATACGACTCAAAAACACTGACGAAGATACTCTAATATCTCGATGTTTTGAACTTACTAATAAAACTAATCAATTCAATACAACTGGAGAGAGATGGAAGTATGAAGATTTTATAACTTTCTTAAATAATATAAATAATAAAATATTTTATTTTAATGTTAAAGATAAAAACACTAATCACGGAACAGTAGGTGTAATATACATACAAGATAATATTATAAAACAATTCTTAATGAGTTGTAGAGTTATTGGTTTAGATGTAGAAACAGTAGCACTTGAATATATTGAAAAAGAGATTTTTAAGACGTATACAAGCATTAAAGGTGTAATTTTAGAGACTCAAAATAATATACCTTGTAGATTATTATTTTCTAATAATAATTATATTAAACACGAACAAAATTTATTTATTAAAAATGTTAAAGAAAAATAAAGTATTAATCGTTTTTGTAGGGCACGCGTTTAGAATGTTACTACCTAATAATAAAAAAACTACAGATGATTTATCTTCAGTAGAACAACAATTAAAGGCTTCAAATACACATAAATACCTTGTAAACTACCTTACCTACAAACACAAAATACAATGTGACTATTGTTTAGCTACTTACGATACAATATATAAAACACAACTTTTAAAATATTATCCTAATTCTATCTTAAATATTTTTCATAACACATCAAAAGGGTATCAAGGTTTATTGAGCAGTATCACTTCTCAACTTAAAAATTCTGATTTGCTTAAAGTATACGATACTATATTTTATATACGTATAGATTTGATGTTAAGTGAGTTTTTAATCAAAAAAATACAACCGTTAAGCGATTATATTTATTATACTCATCTTCTTGGACCACCAGGTGACCCTAACAAACCTGATATGAATTGTATAATTGACGATATGTATGTATGTGATATGTTCATGCAAGTGCCCGAGCGACACTTTAATACCACTACTCATAACTTTTTAGGGCATAATTCGACAAAATATCTTATTAAACAACATAATATAAATCGTCAAGATATAAGATTTTATATTGATACTATTCATCGTGCTAGTACACACATGAGCTGGAACCCTAGCTATATTGTAACAAACAGGCCTTCACCTAGACCTGACCCTTTACGTGCTTTAAACCCTAGCGTAGTTTATTGTTATGACAGTTTTAAACTTAAAGAAACAAATATTTTTAATAATAGTAGACAAAATTTAATAAACTTTTATATTAAAGATAATGCTGTAGATATTGTTAAAAATAACTTACAAATAAAATTTAGCTCAGATTTCTTACAAATAGTAGAACCTAAAACTAATCTTTTCAAAACTTGCGAAAGCTTAAATTAATATGCCGTATAAATTAAATTCAGATTTATTTTTCTTACATATACCTAAAACCGGCGGTTCATCTATTGAGCGTTGCTTGGAACTTGATCAACTCAAGGGTGGGTATAAATTTAAATATATTAAAAACAATAAAAAAATAGTATGTAAAAGCTCGCCACAACATTTAACTTTAGATGTTCTTGAAGATGCTATAGAAAATTTTGAGAGTTTTAAGCATTTTACTGTTGTGCGTAACCCTTACGACAGATTAGTTTCAGAATATCATTTTTCTTATGATAGTAGACTTCAAAACAAAGTCATGATTGAACTAAAAGAAAAAAATTTGTTAACTTTTAATGATTTCGTAAAATATATATTTTTAAATTTAACAGAAGATCAAAGACAGATACTTTTTGATAATCATTTTGTACCTCAAATCAAATACACTCAAGGTAAAACATCAGTAAAAGTGTTTAAGCTTGAACAAATTAACACACTTGAAAAGTGGTTGCAGATACAAACTAAAAATAAACATCTTAAAATACCACATGAACACAAATCTAGATCTCGTAAAGATTATAAAGAATATATAACAGATCTAGACGTACTTAATATTATTAACAACTACTATAGTGAAGATTTTAAAGAGTTTAATTATGAGTTGATCACAAAGGTACAGATTTAGCCCAATCTCTACACTTACTAAGATCAGCGATATAATTGCTTGTGTAGCTGTTTATATCATCATATGTAAACATATTATTATCTAAGCATGTACATTTTTTACCAAAGTGTGCCCCCCAATACCATCCGTCTTTATCCTTTTGTACAAATTTACTTTCACCGCCACCATGCACTACCCCTATTGCATTACTAAAGTACCCCGACTTATGTTGGCATGTACCAACATGTGAAATGTAATAATTAACATATTGAGCATACGTAATAAATATATCTATAGGTTCAAATATTAAACTATAAATCTTTATATTACCTAAACCTACTTGTTTAAGTCGTTCGCATATTTGCAGATATGTATTTTTTTCTTGCTGAATACATTTAGAGTTTTCAGTTAATTCTGTATTGTAAAGTTTTGAAATACCATCTATAAGAAATACAGAATTAGGAAATCTTGAATTAAATTCTCTTATACATGTAACTATAAACCCTACTTGATTTGTTAATTTACGATATGAGTTGCGTACAGTAAACAAAAAACATTTATTATAATTTTTAAAAATATCAGGTGTATTTTGGTCTACAGAGGTATCAATAACTCGCTTGTTTAAAGATGTAGGTACAAAAGAGTCACATTGTTTGATAAAAAATAGATTATCTGTACAGGTTTGTAAAAATACATCTTCAACTGATATATTTCTCTTTATTTCAGTTTTGTTTAATTTTGATTCTAATAATATTTCATGTTTACCATAATATTCAAATTGTGAATATATTGTATGTAAAGGAGTGTTAGCAAGTAAATTATACAAACCTGACATTTCATTTACATAATGATGCATGATTTGCTTTACACCTAAAAAAGAGCTTAAATGTATATTTTTAATATTTGTAAGATGTTTGGTATATGCTTTATTGTGCTTTTTTACTAAATCTGTAAATATTGTTACTAATTCAATAAAATAGTTTGTTTTCTTGATATTAGATATAGTTAATTGTTTGTTTTCAAAGTTATATATTGCATCTACAGAATCATAATGTGTTACATCTGATATAAATACATATTTATTAGAAACACTAAATAGGACAATATTATTATTAGTATTTTTAAATATTAAAAAGTTTTTAAAAATGAAATGTTGTTCTTCTTCATAAGAACATTGAAGTCGTTTTTGCAAAGGTTCTAATTTAAGTTGCTGTTGTTTAAAGCGATTGTCTTTAATTGTATTCTTCCATATAGCACTTTTAATTAAGTCTGTATTTACTATAACTTTATTAATACATTCAGGTAATTCATCTGAATACCGCCTACCTTCATAAATACCGTGGTTTATATAGTGTTCTTTTACCTGATCATCTGTTAAATGTTTTAGATCACTATAATGCTTTCTATACATTTCACAGTTAAAATCGTTTGGCAATTGCATATTGTTTTTCTATTTAAGAAAATAAAATTATAAATCTATGGATGTTGTTTACACAAACGTATAAGTGTTTTATATGATATATTATATTTACCGTATTGTAAGATCTCTAATGCATAGTATATGCAAAATATTATGAAATATAGTTCCACTTATCCTTATAGATAAGTAAATCTTTTTTAAAGACTCTTTTTTGACCGTTAAAATTCTTTTGTATTTTTAATACATCTTTACAGGGTACAATAAAAAATTCAGGTAATTCGTTTACATCTGAAAAATTACTATTATAAGTAACAAAGCAAACGTAATGATGTTCCTCAGCACGAACATTGTTAACAATTAAACTTGAATAACCTCTAACCGCCTTTACATCAAGTGTGATCGCTGTATTATCTTGTTTTCTAATTAAAATGTCGACACTTTTCGTATTGCCTATACACATACATGCATTAATCTCCATGCGGTACAGCATACTAAGTACTAAATATTCTGAAGCTATACCTGTATAGTAATTTGTATTACTTTGCATATAAAGACAATTATATATGTGAATTATAGCATATTCAAGAAGTAATTATAAGCTGTATTTTAATTTAGATATTAAAAATTTATTATAATCAGATACGGTTATATCTAATCGCTGTTCTACAGGGTCCATCCATATAACAAACCCCAAATCCATTGAATTTACAAAGTTTTCAAAGCTATTAAAATCATCAGGGCTTACTAATGTAGATTGCTCTACATACAAATGCATTAATTCAGTGAGCTTTATATTTTTCATTACTGTTTATATGCAGATATTTCACTTATAAAGTTCTCTGTATACGTAATAATATCTACAACTTTAATGTTAATATCATCAAGAT
>JACCED011053428.1_pt1 | contig 13006 bp, 13 predicted proteins | sample 7455021 | NCBI WGS metagenome assembly JACCED01 (sample SAMN15323456, study PRJNA562643) | freshwater metagenome | isolation source: river surface water | place: USA:Blue River Watershed | collected 2017-08-19
AAAAATGTCAGCAAAGTATATGTTTGGTCATTTTGAATTGCCTCACTTTAAAATGAATGCCATGGTAGAAATGCCCGACCACGGTGAAGTCAAGGTGGAAAGTTTTGGCGGCTTTGACAAAGTGTTCAGTGGACACTTCCATCTTAGACAACAGAAAAAGAACATCAACTACATCGGCAACTGCTTTCCACACAACTATGCCGATGCTGGTGATAGTGATCGCGGCATGATGATTCTTGAGTGGGGGTCTGAACCAGTGTATCATGCCTGGCCTGGACAACCCTTGTATCGTGTAGTTAAGTTAAGTCAAGTAATCGATTCGGCACCCAAAATACTTGTGCCCAACATGCATGTTCGTGTAGAGTTGGACATCGACATCAGCTACGAAGAAGCCAACTTTATCAAGGATACCTTTGTCAAAGATTATAGTCTGAGAGAAATGGCCTTGATTCCAGTAAAAAGCACAGCCGTAGACATAGACATGGCTCCAGGGGAAGTCAAGTTCGAAAGCGTGGATCAGATCGTCACAGATCAGCTGACCAACATTGAAAGCGAATTCTATGATCCCAAACTGTTGTTGAAGATCTATCAAAATCTATGATTTATTGTGTTTGGTATCCTAGCGGAGGCTTTGGACATTTTATCAACGGCGTTTTAACTTTACATGGTAAAGGATTTAAACGTCCAACAAACGATCTAAAGTTCAGCGAAAACGGAAATAGCCATGGTTTGAATCTTGTGGCTCCTAAGTACACTCCTGGATACCACTACCAGTTCGATTCTGATTATAACTATAGTGTACTAATTGATCAAGGCATCAATTCCACTAGCCGTGATTTTATGCTAGAGTTTCCAGATGCAAGATTTATTAAAGTGTGCTATACTGATTCATCGTGGCCTGTTGTGGCCAAGACTATGATTGATAAAGCTATGAAGTCGTCGCTGGAGATTGAAGTAGCTGTGGATCCAGATTTATGGACGTCTACAAACCCTTGGACCCAACGTGAGAAGTATTTTTTATTCTTGAGAGACCATGCATTACGCACTGCTTGGCGACCGGAGGTTGGAGTTGACTGTGTCGTTGTTGACTCGTTATTAGACTACTCTAAATTTAAACATACAATTGAATGTACAGGAATAGAATTATCAGAGTTTAAAAGTGTATGGAACAATTGGTACACGCACAATGAAAGATACTTTGTGCCTATTATTGTTGCAGAACAAATACTAGACAAAATTAAACATAGAGAAGCCTTTGATTTAAATCACATCACAGATGTTTGGACGCAGGCTGTAATTTACTATTACCTATGGACAGAATTTGGCAAGGAAGTGCCTCATAATGATTTTGAGAATTTCTTTAGCAATGTTGATCAAATAACCCAATGGCTGGACCGATAAGATTACTAACCATTGCTGACGGATTCGGCGATAGTCGCGCTGTGCCTGCCTGGTATCCACACTATATTAAGTGGCCAGAAATAATTCATTTAATGACTCGCGGTGTCGAGTTGCACAATCTATCACGTTACGGTGCTGGAAACGAATACATTATTCAGTGTCTACGTAACAACTTAACGGGCAAAGATAGAATATTAATACAGTGGGCAATGCCAAACAGGTTAGATCTGGTCCTAGCTCATAACGAAGACTGCACAGAATATTGGAACGAGCAAATCAAAAACGATCCTGTTTACAAAAACAATGTTGTAGAACTTGATGATAAACGTATATGGATAACCAGTGCGTCAACTGCTCCAGGAGTTCAGGAATATCACAAAAAATTTATTAGCCATCAACAACACCAAATAAGATCGCAATTGTTTGTTGATTATGCTACACTTCTCTTAAAGCACACACCTCACGGGTTCTTGTTGACCAAAACTAGCAAGTATCTCAGTGAAACTGTTAAGGATACTGCTAATTGGTACTGGCATGACAAGTTCCAAGGCATGTGTGAGTTTCGGCATCAAAGTAAATATGCCGAGTTGGAACTGGGATTAACTCAGCCCACGCCGTTGGTACAATTTGACTTTATTAGGCAATTTATTCAACCTTGGTTTGATTTACCGTGGCGTAGCGAAAGAGAAATACAAGCAGTTGAAAACATGTTACACAGAAAATATCAGGAATCTATAAAAAATAAACCACATGATTCAAATTAAAAAACTCACTGTTAAAAACTTCATGAGCATAGGCAATGCCACGCAAGGTATTGATTTTGATCGAAAAGATCTAACCTTGGTGCTAGGAGAGAATCTGGACCTAGGTGGCGATGGCAGTCGCAATGGCACAGGTAAGACCACCATAATCAACGCACTCAGCTACAGCTTATATGGCCAGGCTCTTTCAAACATACGCAAAGACAATTTGGTCAACAAGACCAACAACAAAAACATGTTGGTCAGCCTGGACTTTACAGTAGCCGGTCGTGAATACCGGATAGAACGGGGTCGCAAACCCAATGTGCTAAGATTCTATGTAAACAATCAAGAACAGGCTATTACCGACGATGCCCAGGGCGATAGCCGAGAAACACAGGATGCCATCGAGCATGTGTTGGGTCTCAGTCACGACATGTTCAAACACATATTAGCACTCAATACCTATACAGAACCATTCTTGAGTCTCAAAGCCAACGATCAACGAACTATCATTGAACAACTGTTGGGAATAACCATGCTCAGTGAGCGTGCCGACTCTGTCAAAGAACAAAACAGGCTCACAAAAGAAAGCATACAACAAGAAGAATTCCGCATACGTGCAGTGCAAGAAGCCAACAAACGTATAGAAGAACAGATCGAAGCCTTGCGACGTAGGCAAACATTATGGGTGACTAAACATGAAGAAGAGATCGCAAAACTCACGACCTCGCTCGAAGAGCTCAAGAAGATTGACATTGAAACCGAGATTGAGGCACATAAGGCGCACCGAGTATGGGAACAGAAGCGCAAGGACCTTAACGACCTGGCTGGACAGATCTCCCGCACGAAGCTTGATAAAGATCGCGAGAACAAAAGCATTGACAAACTTAGCAAAGAGATTGCGACTCTTGAAGCTAACACCTGCCATACATGCGGTCAGCCGTTCCACGACCATAAGCACCAACAAGTTTTGGAAAGTAAGCAGAAAGATCTGGTGGGAGCGCGAGAAGCGTGCCAAGAACATACACGACTCCTTTCAGAGCTTGAGATTGCCCACACATCCTTGGGCACGTTAGGTAAACCTCCACAGATGTTTTATGATCGAGAGGAGGATGCCATACATCATAGATCAAGTTTGGCCGCCCTGGAAAAACAGTTGGTGGACAAACAGGTCGAAACCGATCCTTACGAAGAACAAATTGCGGACATGCAGGGGCAGGCCTTGCAAACTGTGAGCTATGACACACTCAACGAACTCACGAGACTGCAAGAGCATCAAGAATTCTTGCTCAAACTGTTGACCAGCAAAGACAGTTTTGTGCGTAAGAAGATCATTGAACAGAATTTGAGTTATTTGAATGCCCGACTCACACACTACCTAGACAGGATTGGCTTGCCACACACAGTGGTGTTCCAGAACGATCTGTCGGTCGGTATCGAAGAGCTGGGACGCGAGCTGGACTTTGACAACCTAAGTCGCGGCGAACGCAATAGGTTGATACTTTCCATGAGCTGGGCCTTCCGTGATGTGTTCGAAAGTTTGTATCAGCCTATCAATGTGTTGTTTATAGATGAAATGATTGATTCGGGTCTGGACACTCAAGGTGTAGAAAACAGCCTGGCCTTGCTCAAACACATGAGTCGTGAACGACACAAATCAATTTGGCTGGTAAGTCACAGAGACGAACTGGCCGGGCGGGTAGAAAACATACTCAAGGTTGTCAAAGAGGGTGGCTTCACCAGCTATACCACAGACATAGAACTTGCATGACCACTGTAGTGATTCTAACAATACCACGTGTAGCTCCGGTAAGACCCGCGGCTGCACCAGCAATTATCAAGAGCATTTTAAACGGTCTAGACATTTCGAGCCGTGTGCTGGATATCAACATTGATTATTTTGATGATTTCAAGCGCAACGTGGATACCAAAATCTACAACGAAATTGATGAATTTTTGTTTATCAAGAACAAGCAATTAGGACCAGCAGCTCGCCAGACCTTGGATGAATTCATCGATCATTGGATTGAAAAAATAAATCGTCTGAATCCACAAAAGATTTTTATCAGTGTGTTTAGTTGGCAGGCCCAAAGATTCAGCGAAGAATTTTTACGACGTTTCAGACCGACCAGCACCGCCGAAGTCATAGTGGGTGGTCAAGGTCTCATAAGAGAAGAAAATGGCAGTTACAGTTCTAGGCCGGAGTTTGCTCATTATTTAAAGCAACAAAACTTGATAGATCACTGGATTCGCGGAGAAGCAGAAACCACAGTGCCGCATATCATGGCCGGACGATATGATGTGCCCGGAGTTGACACCGACTTCTTGGCCGAATACAGTGATGTCAAACAACACACTGTCATGGACTTCAGTGATTTTGACATACTCAAATATCAAAGCGGATATCCCAACGGAGTATTGCCCATGGAAACCAGCCGAGGATGTGTGCGTAACTGTGTGTTCTGTGATATACCTACCATGCAAGGCGGGTTCAGATACAAACGCGGCACCCAGTTGGCCGCAGAAATGATACATTATTATCAACAATATGGCGTGCGAGATTACTTTTTCCACGATGCATTGTGCAACGGCAGCATCAGAGATTTTAGAGAATTCAATCGAAGCCTGATTGAATTTTATCAACAAAACAATTTACCAGACAGATATTTTAAATACAGCAGCCACGCTATTGTACACAGCGAAAAGCAGATGAAACCTGCTGACTTTGAATTCATGGGTCGTGCCGGGGCAGATACCATGGTCATTGGTGTGGAAAGCGGCAGTGATCGAGTGCGTGCCCACATGAAAAAAAACTTTACCAATCAAGATCTTGACTACAACATGGAGCAGTACAGCAAACACAAAATACAGGTGTACTTCCTGATCATTGTGGGATTTCCTACCGAAACCAGACAAGATTTTCAGGAAACCTTGGACATGCTCGCACGCTATCAACGCTATGTAGCCGATGGTACAATTATTGGCGTGAACCTGGGTACCACACTGACCATAGAGGAGGGCACAGAACTCTATGATAAACCCGATAGATTGCGTGTGGTGGGCATCAACGGCAATCGACCTCAAGGACCCGACTGGCGTTGTTTGGACAATCCGGAACTTACATACAAAGAGCGCATCATGCGGCGCTTGGAGGCACAAGAGCATGCCATGAATCTTGGTTATACCTTTTGGAAAGGTGACGATCAAATCAAAATCATGGAAGACAAGTATCAAGAGCGTCTAAGACGCCTGGCCGGAGTCATACATTGAAACTAGATATCGAACTTGACGTCGAACGCAGGCTGGGCGACCCAAAAATCAAAATCATCATAGATGACTATTTGACCCTGGCCGATGGTCCTGCACAAAATTTGTACAGTTTCAATGTAAACATTTCTGACGAATCACACGATCTTAAAATAATTCACTATGGAAAAACCGTGCATGATCATGTGATTGACAACAACAAAATAGTCATTGATAAACATGTAGAAATCAAATCTATCAGTATGGACGATGTCAAGTTGGAAAAAGAGTTGTGGAGTGGTAAGTTTTTTCCAGTATATCTACACAAATCCGACAACGAACCTTACTTTATTTGTCCAAACTTATACCTAGGTCATAACGGAACTTGGCAACTGGAGTTTGCTACTCCTTCGACTAACTGGTTGATTAATCTTAGAAAACCCGGACCGAAGTTAGATGGAACAATTTTCAAAACCAATAAAGAAACGTTGGATTCTGCCAAACATTTTTTTCAAAATTTGCCTGAGATTTGATACCAACAAAAAAAATAAAAATGTCAAACACTCTTAAATTAACTTTTGAACTGACTGCAGGATTGGTAAACAATACTGGGCCCACCATTGATGTTTTATTGAATGATAAGGTTATCATATCAAATAAAGTATTGCCACAGAGTTTGATGCTGGACATAGTTGTTGACAATTCTTGTGATAACCGTGTTTGTATAGTACACAAAAACAAAAACGACAGCGACACCCAGATGGTAGATGGTGTCATTGTCGCTGACAAATTTGTAAAAGTTGTTGGTTGCTGGGCGGATGATATTGTTTTGCCCGATAGCATGCTTTATGGAATTTGCACTCCGATTTATTTTGAAAATTTTTTATCCTCGATAAATTATGAGCCGCCCGACACTTATACCGATAATGCCTTGTACTTCAACGGTACGCTAGAGTATGCTGTGCCCGCGAACTTTTTTGAACATCTGTCAAACAAAATAAGAGATTCTGATTTTGTCTGGCTCAAGCAAATGATCGACACCGGTGATTTGCCTGACAATGATTATGACGTAAAATATTTAGGCTACGCCCAAGATACCAGTAGTGAGGATTTGATATTATCAATTTTAGAGGACCATGGATATCACGTTGATCGTTAATCTTCCTAGACAGGAAGCCGAGCGACCACCTGCAGTGGTGGCCGCATTGGCTGGGTTTTGCAAAGCAAACAACAAGGATTACGATGTATTTGATTTAAATTTGAATACAATCAAGACACTTACCAAAGAAGATTGGCGTGATCTACAAAATTATTTGGCTTACTACACCGACGAATTATCTCTGGATATCTTACAAAAATTTAAAAATTTAGTGATTGAAGGTTGTGTTGACCAGCCCTATAAAGTCATCGCAGTCAGTTTGTTCACCTACGAAACCCTGCGTGCAGCAAACATTGTGTTGCCGTTGTTAAGAAAAAAATACCCAGATGCCAAAATTTTAATAGGCGGACACGGAGCAGATTTTCCCGACAAAGATCATCATCACATACTATACTATAAACGTGCTATTGCTGAAAAATTTGTTGATGCATATATCTTAGGTGAAGGCGACGAAAAGTTTCAGGAGTTTCTACGAAGTCCAAACAGTTGGATCAATTCGGATCAACGACACACGGTGTCAAACCTAGATGACATTCCATTTAGTTGCTATGACAAAATCGTGCCACAAAACTATTTGAGTCTAGGACAGGAAGGTGTGTATGTGACTGGTAGTCGCGGGTGTGTACGAGACTGCACATTCTGCGACGTGGGAGCAATTTGGGGCAAATATCGTTTTAGGTCAGCAAAAAATTTATTTGACGAAATTCTCGAGCACCATCTAAAGCACAATGTCAACACCATAGAATTCACAGACAATCTCATAAACGGTAGCCTGTCTGAATTTAAAAAACTCAATCGACTATTGGCAACGGCCAGAGAAAAATACCCCAGTCTCAAAAATATCAAGTATCGCGGAAACTTTATTTGCAGGCCAAGTACAACGTTTACCGAGGATGATTTCAAAACCATGCAAGCCGCTGGGTCGTATGATTTGGTAGTAGGTATTGAAAGTTTTAGTCATGCTGTAAGATTGGCTCTTGGTAAAAATTTCAGCAACGAAGACATAGATTTCCATTTATACTGCACAGGAAAATATGGAATCACCAATACTTTTTTGATGTTGGTGGGTTATCCCGACGAAACTCTTGAAGATCATAAAATTAATCTCGAATGCTTGAAACACTATCAAAAATATGCGCAGAGTCGAGTTATAAAAATGATTCGCTGGGGGACGACTGTGGGAATCTTGCCAGGATCCCCGTTGGATGTCATGACCAAGACCAACAACAATTTTATCAACGAACACGATGTGAATCCCACCTATGGAAACTGGGCCTGGGTAAATTTAAACAATCCGGATCTGACCTTTCTTGAACGAGTTCGACGAAGAATGGAGTTACATTATGCCAGCAAGCGGCTGGGTTACAATCAACCCAGGGTCTATGATGAATTTGAGGATCTGTTACAAAAATTAAAAGAACACAAACCATCTCAAAAAATACTGCGGATACAGAATGTTTAAGTATCAATCAATTGTTGAATATCAGCTGGAAATAACCTCATACTGCAATGCGGCCTGTCCACAATGTCCTCGCAACGACAACGGCGTTGGCATCAACAACAGAATGCCGTTGTGTCATCTGGATCGTGGTGTCATAGACCGAGCGTTCACACCAGAATTGTGCAATAGACTACGACAAGTATTCTTTTGTGGCAGTTACGGTGATCCTATCATGCATCCAGACTTTTTGGACATCCTTAGAGACTTCCGATCAAAAAATCCAAAACTATGGCTGTACTTCCACACCAACGGCGGAGTTCATGATCCAGAGTATTGGAGAGAAATTGCACATATCATGGCAGGATATGGCCAAATTGATTTTGGCATTGACGGCCTTGAGCATACTTTACATCTGTATCGGAAAAATGTAAAATACAGCAAGGTCATCGAGAATGCAAAAGCATTTATTGATGCTGGTGGTCGAGCTCAGTGGAATTTTATAGTGTTTGGCCACAACGAGCACGAAGTTGAAAAGGTAAAGCAACTAGGCAATGAGTTGGGATTTTTTAATGTGCTGATTAGAAAAACTGGAAGATTTTTCAATCATAGGACTCTTGAAGAAATACCTTTGTGGCCGGTCAACAACGGATTTGCCATTGAGCCTCCTAACAATCCAGAATATCGAAATCAAAGCATTATGTTTTTGCCCAACCTAAAAAAACAGTATGGCAATATCAAAGAATACTTTGCCACAACCAAGATCAACTGTGATGCATTGTTAGGAAACAAAGTGGTTGTCACTGCCGAAGGATTGGTGTTGCCATGTAATTTTTTCACACACAATTTGTATGATCGAAGATTTTATGAACCAGGTGTATTGCCCGAGGCCAATGAGCTCAGCAGTGTCAACGGAAAAAATCAGGTTCGGGCATTTTTAGAATCCTATGACCTAGACAGCTTTAATATCAACCTACACAGCTTTGAAAAAATATTTGCCAACAGTATGTGGCAAGATCTAGTCAGCAGTTGGAATAAAACACTGGATACTGGTCGTTTGTTTGAATGTTCGATGACCTGCGGATCGCAGTTTACCAAGGTCTGGGACCAAGGAGGAAATAAAAAAATTATGAAATACATGATCACTGGTGGTAATCGTGGGCTAGGTGCAGAATTTGTCCAGCATTTCAACGGCGACAGTTACAGTCGTAGCAACGGTTACGATATAACCAAAGATATTGACAAAATTGCACAGGCCAGCCTGGCCTATGATGTGTTTGTAAACAATGCCTTCGATGGCCCATTCCAACAAGAGTGGGCCAACTTTGGCCAGGTCAAATTGCTGTTTGCGGTCGCTGATCTATGGGCCAAAGAAAACAAAAAAGGTCATATCATCAACATCGGCAGTTCTGGGACTGAAAACGTGGTTGCTCCTGTTCCTGACTTTGAGACTTATCGTGTCAGCAAAGCAGCATTGAAAGAACACAGTCAGCAATGGACTCGGGCGTTCAAAGAAAATAAAGTGCCATTTAAAACTAGTTTGTTGACACTGGATCGCTTAGATACAGAACTATCTCGTAGTCGTACAAATTGGACCGGAAATGGTCTAGATACCACAGATGTCTGTTCTTACATTGAGTTGATTGTCAACGCTCAACCAAACACATGCATCGAAGAAATTAAAGCCTGGGTGAATTTTGATCATAAACAATAGTCCATGTCATGGCTATTCGAAAGCAAAACAATTGAAACCTTGCCCGAAGATTGTGTTGGTTTTGTTTATTTGATCACAAATAACATCACCGGCAGAAAGTATATTGGAAAAAAATTAGCAAAATTCTCGAAGACAACATACAAGACAGTAAAACTCAAGAACGGCAACAAGAAGCGCAAGAAAATACGTGGCAAAATTGAATCAGACTGGCAGACATACTACGGCTCCAACGAACAACTTAATCGAGATGTAGCACAGTTAGGCAGCGAAAACTTTACTCGTGAAATCTTATACTACTGTAGGTCCAAGGCTGAATGTAGTTACATAGAAGCTCGCGAACAATTCTCAAGACGTGTATTAGAAAGCGATGACTGGTACAATGGACACATTCAAGTGCGTGTGCATGGTAGCCATATTCGCAAATTAAAAGACTCTGTTTGATCGGGGCAGCTCGATCCACAAGGAGGAACGGTGAGATACCCGGTCTGGATGTGCTTGTGCGTCAAAGACAACTGTTAACTTAAGACAGCAAATGGTTTGAGCTCTGTGAAAAAGACACAACTCATGCTCATAGGACTTGGTTCTTCTCGGGTCACTAGGGTTCCGTTGATATGTGAAGCTTGAGTAGGGGGTACCGGTCAACCGCCTCCGTGTCGTAAGACAATCTCATCAGAATGAAGTGACTGCGCTACTCGGATAATGCAGATCAGATTCACCCGGCAACGGGTGAATTGTGACCACTTAATCTGGATAATACGGAAAAGCAAATCATGTGCGAGCACAGCGAAGCACATAGATTAGCGAAGCTAATCTCTCATATAGGACCACAGTTAAATATCGTCATGTACAAAGACATAACCAACTCACACAAAAATCAATATCTTGCCAATCAGACTCTGCACTGGCTTGACTTAGACAGTGAAGAACTGTGGAAAACAAACATGGCAGATCCTCGACGTCGCGCACAGCTAGAACAACTTGGCTTTGATCGGCCAGATGCCATTACCTATCAAATGAACAGCCATGGTTTTCGTTGCGATGACTTTGACGGCAGACCGGGCTTCATTGCGTTGGGTTGTAGCTTTACATGTGGAATTGGCCTGCCGGTTGAGCAAGTGTGGCCCAGCATAGTAGCACAGGCCACTGGATTGGTGCAGTGGAATCTGGGCATAGGTGCAGCAGGATTGGATACCTGTTTTAGAATGCTGTACAACTACATAGATCTGTTGCAACCAAAATTTGTGATGTTGCTGGCACCGGATCCAGATCGTTTTGAAATCCATGCGCTGGGTCAGCCATGTATGACCATGCACAACAAAACTCACCCTAACCCGGCCATCGATGAAATAAAAAAGTTCTGGTTCTCAGATGAACAAAATACCAGCGTGAACTACAACAAAAATCTCTTGGCCATGCAACAACTCTGTGCCAGCAGAAATGTTAAATTCATAATCAAAAATCAGCACCCAGATCTACTGGGCAAAAAAATCACACAGTGTGAGTGGCCTGCTGGTAGAGATCTACGACATGTGGGATATCTTGAACAAAAAAGTTGCGCAGAAGTGTTTTTACAGGCCTTGGATCAAAACTGATCAGGCCAGTCACGGAACAAGGCGTGCTGTATGTCACCGGCCACAAACTGATTAAATGATTTGTGTTTGGTTTCTAGCTCGCCTTCCAGCGGTGCTACCCTACGAAATGCAGCATCCATTTGTGCCATGTCCTGAAATTCCATGATGATCATCCATTCTGGCATGTCTGCTATGCTGCGGAATCCCATTTTGCATCTAGTTATCCTGTAGCTCTGCATCTTGCCTTCAGTGACAAGATGATCAAAGAAACTCTTCATTCCGTTGACCCAATCGATGTCGCTGATATCGCCTTCCTTGTTTGCCCAAATTGTGTATAAGTCTGCCATGCTATCCCCTTCCTGGAAAATAATCTTGCACTGTACCTTCTCGGTGTAGATCAGTAGTTACACAATGTATGCCACCGTCCCAAAAATATCTGTGTCGGAATGTAACTATGTGTGGGGTGATGTTGTGGCGTTCCAGAGCGTCAAATACCTGTTTGTTGTAGTTAAAAACTATGACATTGTTGGGGTCAACCATCAGCATGTTTACATCAAACACTGTTTCCTCCACATATCCAGTCCAATGGCCCAACCACTGTTCCACAGTGTCTATCACTGCTTGATCGTGCTCGAATCCTGGAATCCACCACTTGCCCGAATTGCGATACTTGAGATCCATCCAGCCCTTGACCTTAGACCAGCTTTGGCCGGGCAAATACACCACTTCCCAGTCTGGAAATGTTTCCTTGTAGGTAGGAATATCTCTCAAGCTGATGATCAGGCCCGGAGCCACTGGACAGAATGTGCCATCAGTGTGCCCATCTGTTCGTATCACATGGGTGCGATATTGATCAAACTCCTGGGCCACGTGCTGTTGTATCTGATCAAAAGGTTCATCTTTGTAGGTTCCAAAATACAAATCTCGGCCCACACGAGTACACATGGCTCCGTTGACCCACTGCGGACTGTGTTTGATTTGATTGCCCTGTTGCTGTACATGATCCAGTATGTGCTTGTAACAACTGAGATAGCTGTTGAGATCGTGTTGATCGCCGTTGTGATGCAACGTGTGGCCAATCATGATCAATCCATCTCGAGGACTCATGGGAGGCAACGTGTAGCGGCCGCTTTGCATGGATATCTCAGGAAGAGTGGGTCTCAATACTTCTACTCCAAACTGTTGCAGTTTGTTGACAATGGCCTGATAGTCTTCTTCTGTTTCTATAGCAATTTTTTCAAAAAGTTTTCGCACATGAGGAACCTGTATCCAAGAATAAAATTCTGGAGGCCAGCTACGTCCTACCACACAAACCTTTAAAGGGTCCCAGTGTTGATATACACTGTACATTATTGTATGGGTCCCAGCAACTCAAACCCTTCAAGACCTTGCTTGTACAAGTGTGCTTGATCCAGGTACAAGTATTCAAACCCGCGATCTCTGTAGATGGCACACTCAGTTTTCAAACTTTCTATGCCCAGTCTGGTTCGCGGATTGTGATAGGTCCATGCAAACTGGCTGGCCAGGACATTTTGATCATCTAATCGCTTCATCAAACTAAAAGCCACCAGCTCGCCGTTTTCTCTGTAGCCGATCACATCAGTGGCAGGATCAGTGAACTGGCTGTCAAACAAGGGCATGACTGATGCAAAGTGCTTGTAGATACAGTAGGTTCTGTAGATGTCTTTGAGCCGAGGTATGTTGGGTTCCGTCAGGTACACCCAATCCACCGAA
>JACCED011514300.1_pt1 | contig 13005 bp, 16 predicted proteins | sample 7455021 | NCBI WGS metagenome assembly JACCED01 (sample SAMN15323456, study PRJNA562643) | freshwater metagenome | isolation source: river surface water | place: USA:Blue River Watershed | collected 2017-08-19
CCCACAACAACTTTTGGAGGATTTCCATTAGCAACACCTTCAACTGTCACCAATACTCCTGCTTCTACTCCTTCTTTATTTGGAGGTTTTCAGATGAAACCACCAGCTCCTCCCACAACCACTTTTGGAGGATTTGGAGGTTTTCAAATGAAACCAATGATAGCAACTAATCCTTCTGCACCAGTATTTGGGGGAGGAGTGATGAAAACAAAAGATGTTATTAAATATGAATTTAATTTTGGAAAAGTTGGAATGAATTTTAATGTAAATACGAAAACAGATGAGTTAAAGACCATATTAAGACATGAGATAAATGAAACACAAAAAAATAAATTTATAGAAATGACAGATGTATCTGTAAGAGAAATTGCTAAAAAATTATTAAATAATACTACTTATATTACATATGAAGATATAAGATTTCGTTTTATTCAAACCATTAGACATCATGTAAAATTATTGGTACAGTCTTCAAATAAGATTAAGAGGTTTCTTGTTGTAATGGATGCAGATTTAGATGCGAATAAAGGAAATGAATGGATATACGATTTATTTAAAAATTATATAAAAGTTAATTATCCTGAAATTTCAATTATTCCTGTTTCGTTTAATATGATGAAAACATTTGATTTCATTGAAAATGAATTGGTTGTTTTTATGGGAGATTGCATTTATGATGGAGAAAAAATAAGTAATTATTTATTAAATTTAAGTAGAACAAATGGATATCTCCAAAAACAAATTTACATATGTTTAATGTTTTCTTATGCAACAAAACAAGGATTAGATAATATCAAAAATAGTTTTGATAAAAATAAATGGTTTATGCAAACAGGTTCAGGTATTGTTATTTATAGAGATAGAACAGAAATTTATCCTGTCGAGTTCTATTTAAATGAGAAGGAATTAACAACCATTCAAGGGTTTTATCCGAAAGACTATTGCAGTTTCTATAATAGATATGCTGTTTATTTCGACCATAAGATGGAAGGAAATAAGTTATTTCCATCAGGGTTTTATCAGGGAGTAGTTCCTAATGACAAAAACAAGAAATATTTAAATAGTCCTTATTCAAATGTTATTATTCCTGGTTGTAATATGGATATCGTTCCTATTATTGATGGTTATAGAAATGATAAGATTGAAGTTAAAGATGCAATCTTATTATTCAAACCTGCATTAATATCATCCTTAAATAAAAACAAGGTTATTAAGAAGGGTAAGAAGATTACAATAATAAAAAAGATAATAAAGAGAAAGAAGGTTGTTAAGAAAAAAAATAAATAAAAAATGAAATTAAAATTAAATTTTTTTATTTTTATTAATGGACGAGTTAAGCTCTTTTTTAACTTCTTTAAATGAATGTTATAAGTTATATATTGAACATGGCAGTAGAAGTTCAAAAAAGGTTGATTATTTTCATTTATATATAAAAACCCAAATAGATTTATTTATAAATCAAAATAACAAAAGTGATGTTTATAAAAGCAAATTAGAACAATATGTAAAATCTTATAATTCAACAGGAAAAAAGAAATGTGATATAGTCATATATAAAGAAAATGAGCCTTATATCATATTTCCATGTAAAATAATCATGAGTAATTATAAACAAAATAAGAATAATAGTTGGGAGAATTTAACGGGGGAACTCTTCCATTTAAAATGGAGCAATAATAACATTCATATAATTCCTATTAATATTTTCATGGATAAGACGCCATATTTAAATAAAAATGGAATAATAACCAAATTTGAGAATATAACAACCGAAGACATCAACCATTATGAAATATTAAAAAAAAATAATTTAGTATATGATAATATTAATTATATCATTAATGTTCAACATCTAAGTAATATAAATGAAAAATTTATAAAAAATCCTATTATTAATGGATTTCATATAAATACCGCTTTTAAGAGTTTAAGTGTTTTACTTTCAAAACTAATCATATGAATAAATGCCAAAAAATGGCAATTAATAATAATTGTTTCTCCCCATTTCCCTATTTTTATTGATACATCCTTTCTTCCACTTCTTCGTGTGTTAATTTTTGTATCTTCTGTAATTCACTCACAGGCATAGAAATATCTAATTCTACGTTCATTGCGTCATTCTCATGTATCCATTCCCAATAAATAAGTTTTGCAACATTATTATTGTCAATTTCCATAAGTTCATACACATGTTCGTTGATTAAATAGAACTCTGCCATTTCCATCTTGATTACTTATTTTAAAGAAACTATTATTTTTACGAATTAATTTCAAAAATTAATACAAATTCATATCGGTAATTTATATAAAACAGAATTGCTTACGTTTATCCAATTTGAAGTTCTTTTGGAACTTAAAGAACTTATTAATTCATGATTATTTATAATTGTATTTTTAATGATATCAATTGAATTTGGAATTAAAGGTTCTATACACAAACACTTATAAAATAACATTAGATTTTGATTATCATTATTATTCGTATTTACATCAAATATAAAGTTTTTTATTTGCATAGGATTTAACATAGTTGAAATAAGAAGAAATGAAGAAGATGGTTTTAAGGGTTTTATAGATTGTGTGCGTCCATAAGCATACCAAGATGAGTATTTTTTGTTTCCTTTATCTCTTTTTTCTAATTCTTCTTTATTTGAAAGTAGATATGCATATGTAAGAGGATTTTTATTTTTAAATTCAGTTTCTTCTATAATGGTAATGATACCATTATTATTATAATAAGGATAAATGATATCAAACGTTTCTTTACCTGATGTTATTTTTATCCAACAAGGTTCATCAAATAATTTTTTTTTATGAATATAGATTTTATCTCTTAAAGTTGCAACACCATTAGAAATTTTGCATATATCTTCAAGAATTTTATTCTTATTTTCATTAGGATTAGGATTAGGATTGGCATTAGGATTGATATTAAAAATCGAAAAGTTATTATTGGAGGAAATAGAAGAATAAGAAATAATAGTATCGTTATATATAAGAAAATCTTTTTTAGTTTTGGTGAAAACCGTAATACAACAATAAACAGAAACTCCTTTAAATACCTTTTCGCTTTTAAAATCAATGATTTCTTTGATGAAGGTATTATCGAATAAAAGGAATTTTCTTAAATTTGCAGCAGATTTGTTATAAAGGAAAGAATTAGGGGTTACTGCAACCATAACACCTGTATCATCTTTAAGTAAATTCAGAGATTTAATAATAAAGGGATAATAAATATCAATAATTCCATTTTTAAGTTGAGGAAAGTTAGATTTTATAAAAGAACGATAATCTACGGGTAAATCTTGAATTTTTATGTACGGTGGGTTCATTATGATATTATCATAAGACTTATCGATATTTGTTAATAGGAAATCTTGGTTATTCTTATGAATATTCGGATGATTATAAATAAAATCATCGAGATATTCTTTTTTGATTTCATAAACATCGACATTGGTATAATTATCGAAATTAATGTCTGAAAGTAGATTACCTTTTCCAACTGATGGTTCTAATAGGGAACCATTACTGTTCAGAAAGGAGGTCATAACGAAAGAAATATCAGTAGGCGTAAAGATATCTGATTTATAAAAAGAATTCAAATCCATTTTTTATTTGAAGTTATTATAATTATAATAATAATAATTCAATTTTTATATTTATATTTATTTAAAGTTATATGCAAATATAAATAAATAATGTCTATTTCTTATCACAAAACTTTAAATGAGATTTTGGAAATTATTTCAACTGATATAAGAATTATTTTTATTAGTTTTAAAGCCAAATGGTGTGTTCCATGTAAGAAAATTGAACCATTTATAACGGAACTTTCAAATTCGGAATTATCGGAGTATGTTAATTTTTATAGTATTGATATTGATAATTCTAAGGATGCCGTTGAATATTTTGATATTTCATCAGTTCCTACATTTATGGTTTATATGAATGGTGAGAAAAAGGGACAAATAACAGGAACAGAGAAAAAGGATATAACGGATTTACTTGAAAGAGTTATGAAGGAATATAACCAAAAATGAGTTTATTGATGGTTGTATTAACACAAAAGATACGATGAAGAATAATTCCAAGTAAAAATAAGATTGCAAAAGTTAAAAAGAAATTTATTTTAAAGTAATAGCTTATAAGAAGAGCACCAATAATAGTTAAAATTAAATCAACAATAGCGATATTAAAAAGACGGTAAGAATGAACACCTTCATTTTCTTTACCGAATATATGTCTATAAGGACAAAAATTAAAATTTCCCATTTATATAAATATAACTTCTTTTATTTAAATAATGGATTATAAAACAATAAGGAATTATTACAATAAGATTATTTATTTAGAAATGATAGATAATACCATACATGAATATAAGAAGAATATTTTGATAAGTAAATATGGTGAAATGTTAAAAGGAATAATAACTCATAGAGATTATTATGATAATTATAATTCTTATGTAATAACACTAATAAAAAAATATAATTATTATAATAATTACAACAAATAAAGATAATTGTATTCTTCATTTTCGTAAAAATCTTGTTCTTTTTCTAAATCTTCAAGTTCGTTCAATTGTTTTAGATATAAGAACGTATAAAACACATTTCTTTTAATTTGAGTTTTACGATTGTTATAGAAACGATGAATTTTATACATTTGGGTATTTGTTCTCATCTTCATTTTCTTTTTTTGTTTAATTTAATTTAAATAAAATAAATCATTTTTTTATATAAATAAAAAGAAATAATAATAAATAAATGTCTGTTGAGGATATTGATTTTTTAAAAAAAAACAGTGTAAAAGATAATTTCATATTTCTTGTGGATAGTAAAAAAAGGAATTTAGGAGACTTTCCTAATCCTAATTATTATACGATTGATTTTACATTGCCTTTTAAGAATGTTATAGGAATTGAGGTGATAGAAGCAAATATTCCGAGAACTATGTATTCAGTAGATAAATATAACAATTCCTTATCTTTTTACATTGGAACTCCAACAGACCCATTAGTTTTAAACGGATTAGACATCAATAATACAAATATGAATATATTTACAAAAATAGAAATAACACCAGGGAATTATACATTACAAACATTTATACCAACTTTTAATAATTATATGATATTAAAAAATTCACAAGACCCTATTACTTATCCAGCACCTATTCAAATAAGAACATATAGTAATCCAGCAGAATTAACAAATATGATTGTTTTTTATTCTGAAAGACCTTTTATTTTAAATATGAATGATAGTACATTAGCAGATACATTAGGATTTTCATTGCATATAAAAGAGGAAGACAATAATATTAAATATAAATATTTCAGTAAATATCAGCAATCGGTAGATAAGAAATTTTTAAAGTTTTATCATAGTATTAAAAATGAAATTACAGGATTTTATGAAATCGTATCGCCTGGTATTGTTTTTTTTATAGGTGAAAAGTATATAATATTAAGGTCTCCTGAAATAGAACAACATTCATTTGGTTCCTTAGGTTATAACAATTATAATCAAGGGATTGCAAAATTTAAGGTAAATAGCATTGGTTATAACGACGATAGAATAGAATTATCAAAAGTACCGACAAGAGAATTTCATCCTATCGGGAAATTATCTAAAATAACATTTCGTTTTGAAACATCAAAAGGCGAGTTGTATGATTTTAAAGGTGTCGACCATATGATTACTTATGTTGTTTATTACTATAAACCTAAATTAGCAATAACAGAAGAATTTAAACCAATATTAAATCCAAATTATAAAAATAATTATAATGATTATAGATATACAAATATAGAACAAGAATTAGAAATCAATGAGGACGATGACGAATTTTCAAAAGATAAACTTATAGATGTTTATAAAATGAATGAATTTAAATACAGACAAAAAGAAACTTATGAATATCAGGATAACGATGAGGAAGAAGAAGACGAAGAAGAGGAACAAGAGGAACAAGAACAGGAAGATAGTGAATAAAAATTAAAAGATAATACTTATTTTAATGATATATTCATTATTGTCATAATAATCATTATCGATATAGAAACATGGATTAAAATTATAAATAATTCCGTCTTTTTCTATTTTATAATTCATATTATTACCATTTTCTTTTTCTATTATTTTTATACTTTCATCTCTTTTCAATAAATGATTTAAAATACTCATAATTCCATTATGGTTCATTAAAGAACCATCGATATAAGTAATGGAAGTAAAAGGTTCTTTATTTTGATATAAATATGATGTTTCATACATACTTGTGATTATATCATCAATTATTCTTGATTTTTCCATTTCTTTTGCGAAGATAAATATCAATCAATCAATAATAATAATCAATTTATTTTTTTATTAGAATTACAAAAATACAAAAATATTTATTTCAATTTCTTATATTTAGACATAAGTTTTTTCCTTTTTACCTTAATTTCCTTGTCATTCACTATTACCAGGGATATTAAAACAGTTATACAAGGAATTGTTAGTTCCAATATCATTTGATAAATTTATTTGATTTTTTTAAAATCATTTTTTATTATTATTCATCATTAAAATAACAATTATAAATTTCATCTTCTCCATATTCCTCCATTAACCTAAGCATCCGTTTTGGATGCAAAGCTTTAAATACAACGGCTTCATTCAAATCTTTGTTTTTATTTTTAATGGTTTCATAATCATAAGTGAAGATGGAAGGATTTTCAGATAAATAATACCAATTGATTTTATCACGATTTTCTTTAAGAAGTTCAATTGCGTTTGGATTTTTACATAAATAAGTCCATTTGATTTCACTCGGATTTTCTTTTAGAAGTTCAATTGCTTCTTGATTTGGATTTTCAGATAAACAACACCAATCGATTTTATCTTTATTTTCTTTAAGAATTTTTATTACATTTGGATTTTCATTTAAACATAAACGATACCAATTAATTTTATCAGGGTTTTCTTTGAGAAGTTCGATTGCATTTGGATTGGAACACAAATAACGCCAATTGATTTTATCTGGGTTTTGTTTCAGAAGTTCAATTGCATTTGGATTTATACTTAAATAATCCCAATTGATTTTATCAGGGTTTTTTTTAAGAATTTCAATAGCACTTGGATTTTCACATAAATAACTCCAATCAATTTTATCAAGATTTTCTTTAAGAAGTTCTATGGCTTCTATATTTGTATTTAAAGATAAGAAATACCAATCGTAATACAAATCAATTTTATCAAGATTTTCTTTAAGAAGTTCAACGGCTTTTTGATTTGAATTTTTAGATAACATACTCCAATTGATTTTATCTGGGTTTTGTTTCAGAAGTTTGATAGCATCTGGATTAGAATTTTCACATAAATACTTCCAATTAATTTTTTCTGGATTTTCTTTGAGTAGTTCAATTGCATTTGGATTTAAGGATAAGAAATTCCAATTCAGCTTATCCTTATCAACCCAATCTCTTAATTTCATCATTTTTACACGTGAAATAAGAAAAAAACAAAAATTCATTTTTTTTGTTCTTAGTCATCGTTAAAGTAACAATTATAAATCTCATCTTCTCCGTACTCCTCCATTAACCTTAACATCTGTTTTGGATGCAAAGCTTTAAATACAATGGCTTCATTCAAATCCTTATTTTTATTTTTAATGGTTTCATAATCATAAGTAAAGATAGAAGGATTATAAGATAAATAGAACCAATCAATTTTATCAGCATTTTCTTTGAGTAGTTCGATTGCATTTGGATTAGAACATAAGTAACTCCATTCTATTTTATCTGGGTTTTGTTTCAGAAGTTCAATTGCATTTGGATTTTCACATAAAGAAAACCAATCAATTTTATCAGGGTTTTGTTTCAGAAGTTCAATTGCATTTGGATTTGAAGATAAATAACGCCATTTGATTTTATCAGGATTTTCTTTAAGCATTTCAATAACATTTGTATTTGGATTTGAAGATAAATAACGCCATTTGATTTTATCTGGGTTTTGTTTCAGAAGTTCAATTACATTTGGATTTTGATTTTCACATAAATAATCCCAATTGATTTTATCAGGATTTTCTTTAAGCATTTCAATTGCATGAGGGTTAGGATTTTTAGATAAACAATCCCAATTGATTTTATCAGGGTTTTCTTTAAGTAGTTCAATGGCTTCTGGATTTGGATTTAAAGATAAGGAATTCCAATTAATTTTATCAGGATTTTTTTTAAGAAGTTCAATTGCATTTGGATTTTCAGATAAACAACCCCAATTGATTTTATCAGGGTTTTCTTTAAGCATTTCAATTACATTTGTATTTGGATTTGAAGATAAGTAATTCCAATAAATTTTATCAGGATTTTCTTTGAGTAGTTCAATTGCATTTGGATTTTCAGATAAAAGAGCCCATACAAGCTTATTCTTATCAACCCAATCTCTTAATTTCAATTTGTATTCCATTGATATATGAATTAAAAATAAAAAACAAAATTCATTTTTTTCTTATTAGTCATCGTTAAAATAACAATTATAAATCTCATCTTCTCCGTACTCTTGCATTAGCCTTAACATTCGTTTTGGATGAACAGATTTCATCAGTATTTCTTCGTTTAAGTCTTTATTGTTCTCTTTAATTTCTTCATAATCATAATCATATGTAAAGATTTCAGGATTTTCAGATAAACAACACCAATCGATTTTATCTTTATTTTCTTTAAGAATTTTTATTACATTTGGATTTTTGGAAAAATAACGCCAATTGATTTCACATGGATTTTCTTGAAGAAGTTCAATTGCACTTGGATTTTTACATAAAGAAAACCAATCAATTTTATCCTTATTTTCTTTAAGAATTTCAATGGCTTCTGGATTTGTATTTAAAGATAACGAATACCAATTAATTTTATCTGGGTTTTGTTTGAGAAGTTTAATAGCTTCTGGATTTGGATTTGAACATAAATACCCCCAACTAATTTTATCAAGGTTATCTTTGATGAGTTCCATTGCATTAGGATTTTTAGATAAGAATGTCCAAATAATTTTATCAGGGTTTTGTTTCAGGAATTCAATTGCATTTGGATTTTGTGACAAATAAAGAGGATGAAGCTTATCCTTATCAACCCAATCTCTTAATTTCAATTTGTATTCCATTGATATATGAATTAAAAACAAAAAACAAAATTCATTTTTTTCTTATTAGTCATCGTTAAAATAACAATTATAAATCTCATCTTCTCCGTATTCCTCCATTAGCCTTAACATCCGTTTTGGATGCAGAGCTTTATATGTGATTTCTAAATTTAAATCTTGATTTTTATTTTTAATTCTTTCGTAATCATAAGTGAAGATTTCAGGATTTTCGGATAAGTAATACCAATAAATTTTATCAGGATTTTCTTTAAGAAGTTCGATTGCATTTGGATTTTTTGATAAAGAAAACCAATTAATTTTATCAGGATTTTCTTTAAGAAGTTCAATTGCATTTGGATTTTTATTTAAACATAAACGATACCAGTTAATTTTATTTTTATTTTCTTTAAGAATTTCAATGGCTTCTGGATTTGGATTTTCAGATAAATAATACCAATCAATTTTATGAAGGTTTTCTTTGAGAAGTTCAATTGCATTCGGATTTATACTTAAATAAAACCAATCGATTTTATCTGGTTTTTCTTTCAGAAGTTTAATAGCTTCTGGATTTGAATTAGAACATAATATTTCCCAATCAATTTTATCTGGATTTTCTTTAAGCATTTGAATTGCATCAGTATTTGGATTTGAAGATAAATAACGCCAATTGATTTTATTAGGATTTTGTTTTAGGAATTCAATTGCATCTGGATTTGGATTTTCAGATAAATAATCCCAGTTAATTTTATCAGGATTTTCTTTTAGAAGTTTGATTGCATCTGTATTTGGATTTATAGATAAAGAAAACCAATTAATTTTATCAGGTTTTTCTTTGAGAAGTTCAATCCCATTTGGATTTTTTGGCAAGAAATGCCAATCGAGCTTATCTTTATCAATCCAATCTCTTAATTTCATCATCTTTAAGACGCAAATTAAGAAACAAAAACAAAATTCATTTTTTTGTTATTAGTCATCATTAAAATAACAATTGTATTAAAAATTATCTTTAAATAAAAATAATGATTTTGTTATTACTTTAAAACCATTTAACAAAAATGGAGAAAACAACTATTGTATATGATGAAGATGCGATTAATGCACAAGACAGATTTTTAGAGGATGATGAAGATGACGAAGGTCAATCATATCTAAATGATGAAAATGCGGTTAGTGATTTAATAATTAGCTTTTCTATTATATATGGAATGATAAGAATTTTCTATTAGTTGTTTTTGTTCTTAGTAGTCATCATTAAAGAAACAATTATAAATCTCATCTTCTCCATATTCCTCCATTAGCCTTAACATTCGTTTTGGATGCAAAGCTTTATATGTGATTTCTAAATTTAACTCTTGATTTTTGTTTTTAATACCATGATAATCATAAGTGAAGATTGAAGGATTTGCAGAGAAGTTATACCAATCAATTTTATCAGGGTTTTCTTTTAGAAGTTCGATGGCATAAGTATTTGGATTTAAAGATAAGTAATTCCAATTGATTTTATCTGGGTTTTGTTTAAGAAGTTCAATTGCATTCTGATTAGGATTTTGAGATAAACAGCCCCAATCAATTTTGTTTTTATTTTTGTTGAGAAGTTCTATTGCATCTGGATTAGGATTTTCAGATAAATAAAACCAATCAATTTTATCTGGATTTTCTTTAAGCATTTCAATAGCATTTGGATTTTTTGATAATAGTTCCCAAATAATTTTATTCGGGTTTTCTTTAAGAAGTTCAATTGCATTTGGATTTGTACTTAAATTAATCCAATCAATTTCATTCAGGTTTTCTTTAAGAAGTTCAATTGCATTAAGGTTAGGATTTAAAGAAAGACAATACCAATCAATTTTATCAGGGTTTTCTTTGAGAAGTTCAATTGCATCAGGGTTAGGATTTAAAGATAAATAACACCAATTAATTTTATCAGGGTTTTGTTTAAGAAGTTCAATCGCATTAGAGTTAGGATTTTTAGATAAGAAAATCCAATTGATTTTATTTGGGTTTTCTTTTAGGAATTCAATTGCATTTGGATTTTGAGACAAATAAACCCAACTAAGCTTATCCTTATTTATCCATTCTCTTAGTTTTATCATTTTTAGAATTGAATTAAGAACAAAAATAAACAATCAATTTTTATGTGATAATTATCTATATGCATATATAAAATTAAAAATTGATAATTAATTTTAAATACACCTGTACCATTAAATATAATGTTTAAATTACGTACAAAACCAACTCAATTTACAAAGGGAAAGACAGAAGATACGCTTTGTGATTTAACACAAAGATATTTATTAAATATGAATGAGAGTGAATATCATTTAATAGATATAATTGTTACAAATAAGAGTTTGCCTGAGACAGAACAATGGAAATTTAGGGCTGATAAGAAATTTAAAAATTGTAAAAATATTACAATTGATATTTTATCAAGTAAAAGTAATGATTATACTAATATAGATAGTTATATACAGAATATATTTGAATGTAAGGTAAAAGAAGATTTGCCAAATATTTTAATAATTTGTTATCATGAAAAGAGAGTATGTATAGATTTAATAAAAATGTTTAATATATTTGGTGGTAAAAATTATATACAGCCGAAAAATAAAATTAAATTTCATATTTCATTAGATGAACCAGATGCAAATTTAGGTGTTACTAAAAAATTTATTCAAAAAAGTAAGCAATTTATAGAAGAAGAATTAATTACTGGTGTTTTATTTATAACTGCAACACCTTTTGAAAAATTTTGGAAAACGTTAAATGATAGTGGTATAAAAACTTTATTAAATATTAATTATAATAATCTACATAATTTCGACGATGAAATAGAGAATTACAGAGCATTTAAAGAACATACTATTATAGAACATAATAATGATACAACAAATCCATTATATTATGTGATTGATGTATTTTCAAATAAATTAATTGAAGAAAAAGAAAGAAAAATAATATTTTCGCCTGCACATTTATATACAGAAAAAGAAGGTGTTGGTTCTCACGATGAATTTATATCCTATTTTAATGATAAAAATTATTGTGTCTTTGTAATGAATAGTAAATTTAAGGGTTTTATATATCCAAATAAAACAAAAATAGAACTTACACAATTTAATATTGAAAATAATATCAATGGTGAATTAAGAGAAAGTTTAGTTAAATGGAATGAATTAAATCCAACAATTAATTTAGCAATTACTGGTTATTGGGTTATTGAAAGAGGAATTACATTTAATACTATTGGTTTTAATTTTACTGATATGATTTTATCAAATTATCATATGTCATCTATTGGTAAATTGATACAATTAGCAGGACGTGGTACAGGTGGAAAATTATATGTTAATAAAATGAATGTTATTTGTACATCTAAAATTAAAGAAACTATTATAAATTTTAATAAAATATTAGAAGATATATGTTCTATAAATCCTGAATATTTTAATAAAACCGATTTTACATATACAAATAATACTATTCCAGTAAAAATTATAGTAAATGATTTAGAGCTTCTAAATTTAATAATCAATACTCGTGATAAAGCCAAAAAAGGTTATAAACAACATCTTCATAAATTATTATTAGATGGTATTCAAGAAAATAAAATTTCTGTATTTGATAGAAATAATATTAAAAAGTTTGATATCTTATCAAGAACTATAAATACTGTAAGAATGTATAAAATTGGTGATGTAATTGACGCAAGAAGATTTAAAACCATGAATGATGCCTTCGAAAATTATAAAAATTTATCTCAAACTTGTAAAGAAAATGAATATAACATTGATATTGCAAAAGATGAATATATTACAGATAATTTTACTAATAATATTAATACTATGTGGATTACTTATAAATATTAATATTA
>JACCED011320135.1_pt1 | contig 13004 bp, 12 predicted proteins | sample 7455021 | NCBI WGS metagenome assembly JACCED01 (sample SAMN15323456, study PRJNA562643) | freshwater metagenome | isolation source: river surface water | place: USA:Blue River Watershed | collected 2017-08-19
ATTCATAACTGGGTAATTCTAAGCGCAGGCGCTGACTTTGACTTTTGAGCCACTAGTGCTCAAGCCCATCCGCTACCTGGCGCAGCAAGTCTGGGTGATCGGTGAATACTCCGTCGGCGCCGCAGAGCACAAACTTTGCAAAGTATTCATCGGTGCTGGACTCTGCCTCTTCGGCACGGGCAGTCCAGACAAACACCTTGAGTCCACGGGCTTTAGACTCCTCGATCCAATCAGAATCAAAAACCAATACTGAGTTAAAGCTGATGCCGTCAAAAATCTTTGCCGTCTCATCAAAACGCGGCTCGCCCCAAGTGTCAACCAAGAAAACGTATTCGCCAACTTCGCCGCAAACCTTTTTCATTTGCTCAAGCACCTTGAAATCAAAACTTTCTAAGGTCAGGGTTATTCCGCGCGCACGCCAATCAATTTCTCGAAGTTTGCGAGCCAGAATTGCTGAAACAGGAAAACCCTGTGAAGCAAAATATGCACCGTGCTTGACCTCAAGAATTAGATGTTTACCTGCAGTGAATTCCGCAGTCAACAATTCATCAAGAGTTGCCAATTCAAACTGGCCGTCGAATTTTGCACTGCCTGGTCTTTCATCAGGCAAGCGCTCGGTGGCACGCAATTCCTTCAGTTCGGCAAGAGTGAAATCTTCGCAAAACCAATCGGCTCGGGTTTCTTGCCAGCCAACAATTCCTTCACGTTGCAGGTGCGCAAACTCTGGCCGCGAAGCAACATCGGTTGTGGTTGAAAGATAGTTGTCGTGGCGAATAATGAGTTCGCCATCTTTGGTTGGAATTAGATCGCACTCAATTGCGTCAGCGCCCATGGAAAACGCTAATTCAAATGCTTCAAGGGTATTTTCTGGTCGATACGCAGAAGCTCCGCGATGACCGAATACTGCTATTCCCATTCAATGGTGCCAGGTGGCTTAGAGGTCACATCAAGAACTACACGGTTTACGCCTTCAACCTCATTTGTGATGCGGTTAGAAATCTTGGCAAGTAGGTCATAAGGCAAACGAGTCCAGTCGGCGGTCATCGCATCCTCAGATGAAACCGGACGAAGCACGATTGGGTGGCCGTAAGTGCGGCCATCGCCCTGCACGCCCACTGAGCGAACATCGGCAAGCAAGACAACTGGACACTGCCAGATTTCACCATCAAGTCCAGCTGCAGAAAGCTCTGCACGCACAATGGCATCTGCCTTGCGAAGAAGATCTAGGCGCTCTTTAGTGATTTCACCAACGATACGAATACCAAGGCCTGGTCCTGGGAACGGCTGACGTCCAACGATCTCTGGCGGCAAACCAAGTTCAGCACCGATAGCGCGAACCTCATCTTTGAACAGTGCGCGAAGCGGTTCAACAAGCTCAAACTCAATGTCATCAGGCAAGCCACCTACGTTGTGGTGACTCTTGATGCCAGCGGTAACACCGCCGCCAGACTCAACCACATCTGGGTAGAGAGTTCCTTGAACCAGGAACTTGATTGGGCGGTTGTCAGCTTTTGACTCTTCATAAAGTGCAGCTTGGGCTTCTTCAAAGGTGCGAATGAATTCGCGGCCAATAATCTTGCGCTTGGTTTCTGGGTCGCTCACGCCCGCAAGCGCGGTCAAGAATTTGTCTTCGACGTTTACTGTCACCAAGCGAATACCAGTGGCAGCGACGTAGTCACGCTCAACCTGCTCCGCCTCATCTTGACGAAGCAAGCCATGGTTTACAAAAACACACACCAGTTGATCGCCAACCGCCTTGTGAACCAAAGCTGCAGCAACAGCAGAATCAACACCGCCGGAAAGACCACAGATAACTCGCGCATCGCCAACCTGGGCACGAATCTTTTCAACCTGCTCGGAAATCACATTGCCCGAGTTCCAAGTTGCCGAAATGCCGGCTGCGTTGTGCAAGAAATTAGTCAAAACGTTTTGACCAAATTCCGAGTGCTTTACTTCAGGGTGCCACTGCACTCCGTAAATCTTCTTTTCACTATTCGCAAACGCGGCCACCGGTGTGATGTCAGTCGATGCCAAGACTTCAAAACCGGCTGGCGCTTCCATAACTTGGTCACCGTGGCTCATCCAGCAAGTCTGATCTGCATGTTGGCCCGCAAGAATCTCACCGCCAGCCTTTACCTTTAGCTCTGTTGCGCCGTATTCGCGCTTGCCGCTCTTATCTACGCGGCCGCCCAGTGCGTTCGCCAAGGTCTGAAATCCGTAGCAAATGCCAAGCACCGGAATTCCAAGTTCAAGAATTTTCTTATCAAGCTGCGGTGAGCCCTCTTCATACACCGATGAAGGGCCACCCGAAAGAATGATTGCTAAAGGGTTCTTTGCTTGAACCTCGGCAGCGGTGACGTTGTGGTGAACAATCTCAGAATAAACATTTGCCTCGCGAACACGACGTGCAATTAGCTGCGCATACTGTGCACCAAAGTCAACGACTAGTACCGGACGATTAGCGGTCATTAGGCCACCTTCTTTATTTTTGCTGCGATGTCTTGTTCAGCAATCTTGCTGAAGTGGCGCTCAGTAAAGAATGAAAGCAGCGGCACGATTCCACCAAGTGCAATCACTAGGAATCTAAAGAAGTTCCAACGGTAAAGAGTCCACATTCTGAAATCGCCCAGCAGGTAGGCAACGTAAAGCCATCCGTGCACAATCAAAGAAATTACTGTTAGGTCTAAGCCGGTGTCTGGCAACCCAACTTTGATGTCGTTTGTATCAACTGAGTAATAGGCAAGGTAAAGGAAGCCATCCGGGCCAGCTAGCCACAGGTCCGCCTGGATACTCAAACGGATGCCCCACAAAATCATGATCAACACCAAGAAGATTCCGGTGATGTACGAAGTGACTTTGAAATACTTCAAAGCCCCGCGAAGGGTTGATTCTTGTGGATTCATTGGTCTAGTTTACCTTTTCATCTGATTGCCCAGCGGTCAGCAGAATCAGCTCATCTTTCACCAGGCGCCACCAAAGGAACACTGCAAAGCCGGCAAATAACAACCATTCCAAGAAGTAGAAGGCGCTCAACCAGTTGATCTTTTGAACCGGCTCGTAAACAACATTGACTGGCTTCAACGGCGGCCATGCTGATGCCTGGCTGTAGCCATTCAGCGCCAAAATTTGTGGCTGGGTGACAATCGGCTTTTCCGGTGAGTACACGTTGATCAGTTGAGCCAAAGACAGGGAGTCAAATATGTATTTGTCTGGGTTGCTCTGTGGCAGCGGCGCTTCCGAAGGAATGAATACGCCTTCCAGTTGGGTGTCATATTTTTCTAACCCAGATTGCATGAGCGCCTCACGCTCCCCCTTGATCTCAGCAATATCAGCGGACCAGCCAAGAGCTATGGTTTGGTTCTTGTTTTTCGAATCCAGTGAATTTGCTACGAGCCAGTAACCACGTTCAGACCCGTTCAGGCGATTAGCAACGATATAAACGTTTTTGGTGTCAAGTTTGACGTTCACGGTTTCGATATTTATGGCTAACTGTTCACCGCTGTCTTTGGTGAAAGTGCGATCCAGTTGCCACTGGCCGAGGGCTGCAAAAATTGCTGCGACCGCGAGCGATAAAAACAAAGCGCCAATCCACTTTGGCTGTCTCGCGACAGAAAAGAAGGTTGGCGCTTTACTCATGAATTATTTACGCCCAAAAATTAAGCGTGGTACGGGGCAACTACGACATCAACGCGCTGGAACTCTTTCACGTCTGAGTAACCAGTCGTTGCCATGGAGCGGCGAAGCGCACCCATTAAGTTTGTGCCTCCAGAAGCTGAAGATGAAGGACCAAGCAAAATTTCTTCTAGAGTGCCTGCTGTACCAACCTGAACCTTGTTGCCACGAGGTAGATCTTTATTGAATGCCTCTTGACCCCAGTGCCATCCTTGACCCGGAGCTTCTTCGGCACGTGCAAGAACGGAACCAAGCATCACGGCATCGGCACCAACTGCAATCGCCTTGACGATATCGCCCGATGTTCCAAGTCCACCGTCGGCGATTACCTGAACGTAGCGACCGCCAGATTCATCCATGTAGTCACGACGGGCACCTGCAACGTCGGCAACCGCGGTTGCCATGGGTGCATGAATTCCAAGAACTCGACGAGTGGTTGATGCAGCTCCGCCACCAAAACCAACGAGTACTCCGGCAGCACCGGTGCGCATGAGGTGAAGAGCAGAAGTGTAGGTTGCGGCACCACCAACAATTACCGGAACATCCAACTTGTAGATGAACTCTTTTAGGTTTAGTGGTTCAACGTTTTTTGATACGTGCTCAGCAGAAACAGTAGTTCCGCGGATGACAAAAAGATCTACTCCGGCCTTAATTACCGCGTCTGAAAATTCTGCAGCTCGCTGCGGTGAAAGGGCACCTGCAACGGTCACACCGGCTGCACGAATCTGAGCGATGCGATCGCGGATAAGTTCTGGCTTGATTGGCTCCGAGTAAATTTCTTGCATGCGCTTGGTTGCCTTGTCGGCAGGTAGCTTGGCAATCTCGTTTAGCTGTTGACTTGGATCTTCGTAGCGAGTCCATAGGCCTTCTAGGTCAAGCACACCAAGACCGCCGAGCTTACCGATGGCAACCGCGGTTTCAGGAGAAACCACTGAGTCCATCGGTGCACCTAGAACAGGTAGGCCAAATTCGTAGGCGTCAATCTTCCATGAGGTCGAGACATCCTGTGGGTCGCGGGTGCGGCGGTTTGGCACGATAGCAATATCGTCAAAAGACCAGGCACGTTGGGCGCGCTTGCCGCGGCCGATTTCAATTTCGGTCATGATTTCCTAATCGCGTTTAGCGAGTTCCGTAGTTTGGAGCTTCCACCGTCATTTGAATGTCGTGTGGGTGAGATTCTTTTAGACCAGCTGCGGTGATGCGCACAAACTTGCCGCGCTCCTGAAGTTCTGGAATTGTTTCGCCGCCAACGTAGCCCATTGATGCACGAAGGCCACCAACAAGTTGGTGAACTACCGACGCAACTGAACCACGGTAAGGAACTCGACCTTCGATGCCTTCTGGCACAAGTTTGTCTTCGCGCAGAACGTCGTCCTGGAAGTAGCGGTCCTTTGAGTACGACTTTGCTTCACCGCGCGACTGCATGGCACCAAGTGAACCCATGCCGCGGTAAGTCTTGAACTGCTTGCCACCTACGAAGGTGATGTCGCCAGGAGCTTCATCGGTTCCAGCCAAAAGAGAACCAAGCATTACGGCGTTCGCACCGGCAACAAGTGCCTTTGGAATATCACCTGAATACTGAAGCCCACCATCAGCGATAACCGGAACACCGGCTGGTTTACAAGCAAGTGATGCCTGGTAAACCGCAGTGACCTGTGGCACACCGACTCCAGCAACAACGCGAGTGGTGCAAATTGAACCTGGGCCAACGCCAACCTTCACGCCGTCTGCACCTGCATCAACCAGTGCCTGCGCACCTTCGCGAGTTGCAACGTTTCCACCGATTACATCAACGTTTTTTGCAAACGGTTCAGACTTAAGTTTTGCAATCATTTCAAGTACAGCGTTGTTGTGACCGTGAGCGGTGTCGACAACAAGAATGTCAACGCCGGCATCGATCAACGCCATTGAACGCTCCCATGCGTCTTGACCAACACCAACGGCAGCGGCAACCAGCAAGCGTCCGTTGGCATCCTTCGAAGCAAGCGGGTACTTCTCTGATTTGTCGAAGTCTTTTACTGTGATCAAACCGCGTAGCTTTCCGTTGCCATCAATAAGAGGTAACTTCTCGATGCGGTGCTGAGCAAAAATTCCGATGGCGTCATCGGGGTTGATGTCGTGCGGTGCCGTAATAAGAGGCATCGGCGTCATTACATCTTTAACCAAAGTTGTGGTGCGCTGCACATCAAGCACAAATCGCATATCGCGGTTGGTGACGATACCCACGAGGCGGTCGTCTTCGTCGATAACCGGCAAACCAGAAACACGGTAGCGGCCACAAAGGTCATCCACCTCTTGAATGGTCGCAAACGGGGTGGTGGTTACCGGGTGGGTAATCATGCCGGCTTCTGACCGCTTGACTAGGTCAACCTCGCTGGCCTGGCGATCTAGAGATAGGTTGCGGTGCAAAACACCGATGCCACCCTGGCGGGCCATAGCAATAGCCATGCGGGCCTCGGTCACGGTGTCCATGGCCGATGAAAGAAGCGGAACGTTGATTTCGACGCGCTTGGTGATGCGGGTTTTGGTGTTTACCCCAGAAGGAACGATGTTTGATTCGCCCGGAAGGAGCAGAACGTCATCGTAAGTGAGGCCAACAAAGCCAAACGGGTCATTTTGAGTCATCGAGGGTCCTAGCTGAGGGAGGGCACTTTTAGCAATTCTACCCTTTGGAAATAGGCGCTAAATAGAGGCATCGGTCTGAGGGCCACGGCCAAATTCCCAAACACCGATGCGCCCTTCGGGTTGGAATCTCTCCATTGACTGAAGATTGTTCGTGATTTATCGGTTTTTTGGTTAAGAATCGAATTTTGTGGTCAATTTTGGTAAATTTCAGCAGAATATTCGAACTTTATACGAATGTTACGTAAGACCTGCAGGATTTATCTGAACTTAGGAACGATTTACGGGCAACTGCATCTCCTGCTTAGTTCAACCAAACAGGTACAAATTTCACTGTAATCTTGAAAATTACGAGCAAAGGCGCGATTCGCGCGCCAAATCACCAATGGAGGTTGGTTTGAACCGACTACTAAAGGGCCCGGCGCGTGCCTTGAGTGCACTAATCGCGGGCTTCCTCATATTCGCAGGTCTAATGGCAGCTACCCCGGCTCACGCCGAAGACGCTGATCCAAGCACCTATGCGTACACCATCGCCGGAACTTTCTTGCAGGAAGAAACTGCAATTGAAGGTGTAAAGGTAACTGCGACTCTTGATGAGTTCAGTGCATCAGCTACCTCAAACGAGTGGGGCGAATGGTCCATCATGGTTCCTGAGCTTGGCAAGTACAAGGTCGAGATTGATGTCACAACAATTCCAGAGGGATTTGCACTTTCAGATCCTGAAACAGGCGCAATTGGTGAGGCAGACCTAACTGAAACTGACTTTGCTGCAGTGCTCTTCTCTTTCGGTGCCGATACCTCCACAAAAATTACTTTTGCTGATCAACTCTTAATTCGCGTTTATGCAGGCTTGAACTTTGGTTTGTTGCTTGCGATTGCAGCAATCGGTATTTCACTTATTTTTGGAACCACCGGACTCAACAACTTCGCACACGGTGAAATGGTTACCTTTGGTGCCCTTGTCATGTGGCTTTCGTTCGCAGTCCTCGAACTAAATATTTTGGTTGCAGCTTTAATTTCAATTCTTGCCGTGACAGCCTTTGGTTGGGCACAGGATGCCGGACTCTGGAAGCCTTTGCGAAAGCGTCGCATGGGCCTAAACCAGATGATGATTGTTTCCATCGGTTTTTCAATTGTTGCTCGCTACCTAATGCTTTTGTTCTTCGGTGGTGACACCAAGGACATCGGTGGTGGTGGAAACATCATCCAACTTGGACCTATCTACACAAGCGACATCACCCTAATTGGTATGGCAATAAATGTGGTTGCCCTTGCCGGCGTTGCCCTGTTCTTGACCCGCACCCGTGTAGGTAAAGCTACCCGCGCCGTAAGCGACAACGCATCGCTTGCTGCATCAACAGGTATTGACGTTGAGCGAATTATCCGAATCGTTTGGTTGTTTGCGGCAGCTTTGACTGGCCTAGCAGGTGTGCTCTACGGCCTGCAGTTCCAGGCAAACTGGCTAACCGGTTTTGACATTCTGCTTCTGCTATTCGCGGCAGTGACCCTTGGTGGTCTTGGTACCGCTCTTGGTGCAACCGTTGGTGCACTAATCATCGGAATGGTTGTTGAAGTTTCGTCACTATTCATTCCAAATGAACTTAAGTACGCAGCTGCACTTGTGATCTTGATTGTGATCTTGATCGTGAGACCTCAGGGTGTACTCGGTAAGAAGCAAAGGATTGGTTAAGTAAATGGATTTCGTAAACATCCTGAACCTCACTGGCGGTGAGCTAATTGGTGCCTATACAGCCGCATACGTGCTCTGTGCTCTAGGTCTAGCCATGCACTTTGGTTTTACCGGTCTACTGAACTTTGGTCAGGCCGCGTTCGCTGCCCTTGGTGCCTACGGCTATGCAATCTCAACGTTGAGCTGGGGTTTCCCTTGGTACAGCGCAGTTTTGTTTGGCTTGGTTTGCTCGGCGGCATTCGCCGTGATTTTGGGTATTCCAACTCTTCGACTTCGCGCTGACTACCTAGCGATTGTCACCATTGCAGCTGCACAAGCCCTGCGGTTTGCATTTGGTACCGGTGAGTACCGAGAGGTAACCGGTGGATCAAATGGTCTTAGCCAGTTTGGTGAAAGCTTCTACAGCTTGAACTTCTTTCCGGAGGGCCGATACGACATCGGTGTTCTAACTTTCTCAGCTGACGAATTGTTCATCCGTGTGGTTGGTTGGGGCCTCGTAGTATTTGCTGCCATCTTGCTTCTGCTTTTGACCCGCAGCCCATGGGGTCGTGTGCTCAAGGGCATTCGTGAAGACGAAGATGCGGTTCGCGCGCTAGGCAAGAACATTTTTGCCTACAAGCTACAGTCGCTTGCAATTGGTGGCTCGCTAGCAAGCCTCGGTGGAATGGTTTTCGTGATGTCATCACAGACCAACCAGCCAACTAACTGGGGAACCAACTTCACATTCATGATTTGGACAATCTTGTTGCTAGGTGGAGCAGCGACAATTCTTGGTCCAATCGTGGGTGGAATGATCTTCTTCGCACTATTGATGTTCTTGCAGAACATTCTGGAAGGGCTAGTGAACCTAGGTCTGCTACCTTTCCTAGACATCGCTCAGGTGGGACAGATTCGATTCCTTCTAGTTGGTGTGATCTTGATGCTTCTGGTGATATTCAGACCTCAAGGAATTTTCGGAAACAAAAAGGAGATGCAGTTCAATGGCTAATTCAATTTCAGTTGGCAACCCATCTCCCGGATGTAAAAAGGTTGACCCGATTCTCGTTGCAGACAATGTGACTCGCCAATTTGGTGGTCTAACTGCTGTGAATGTTGAGCACCTAGAAATCCCTCGCGGTTTGATCACAGCTCTTATCGGTCCTAACGGTGCCGGCAAGACCACAATGTTCAACTTGTTGACCGGTTTCGATAAGCCAAACACCGGTAGCTGGAACTTTGATGGTCACGATCTTGCTGGTGTTGCACCCTACAAGGTTGCCCGCATGGGAATGATTCGCACCTTCCAACTAACCAAGGCGCTTAGCCTGTTGACAGTAATCGACAACATGCGTTTGGGTGCGCAAAATCAACCTGGCGAAGGATTGCTTCAGTCGTTCCTTCGTCCGATTTGGAAGAAGCGCGAAGTTGAAATCACCCAGCGTGCAGACGAGTTGCTTCAGCGCTTCAAGCTTGATGCCAAGCGTGAGGATTTCGCTGCATCACTTTCTGGTGGTCAGCGCAAGTTGCTAGAGATGGCGCGAGCGCTGATGAGCAAGCCAAAGCTTGTGATGCTAGATGAGCCAATGGCGGGTGTAAACCCAGCGTTGACCCAAAGTTTGCTTGAGCACATCAAGGGTCTAAAGAACGATGGAACCACAGTTCTTTTCGTTGAGCACGACATGCACATGGTCCGCAATATTTCAGACTGGGTAATCGTGATGGCAGAAGGCAAAATTGTTGCCGAAGGTCCACCGGCTCAGGTTATGAAGGACCAAGCAGTTATCGATGCTTACCTTGGTGCTCACGCAGACACCGATCTAGGTACCGTTGCAATTAAGACCATTAAGGCAGGTAAGTAAATATGGCTAAGGCAATTCCAGTAGTCGAGGCTAGAGACCTGCACGCAGGTTACCTTCCTGGCATCAATATCCTCAACGGATGCTCACTCATTGCTAACCAAGGTGAGTTGATTGGAATCATCGGGCCTAACGGTGCCGGTAAGTCAACTTTGCTGAAGGCAATCTTTGGTCAGGTCAACGTTCGCAGCGGAAACATCTTGCTAAACGGCGAAGACATCACCGGCCTCAAGGCAAACAAGTTGGTTGAAAAGGGCGTGGCTTTCGTGCCTCAGACCAACAATGTTTTCCCTAGCTTGACCATTGAAGAAAACCTTGAGATGGGTGTATTCCAAAACCCAAAGGCTTTCAAGGAGCGCTTTGAATTCGTGACCAGCATCTTCCCGGATCTGGCTACTCGTCGTGCACAGAAGGCTGGTTCGCTTTCTGGTGGTGAGCGTCAGATGGTGGCAATGGGTCGCGCTCTAATGGTTGACCCTTCTGTACTTCTTCTCGACGAGCCTTCAGCAGGTCTATCTCCTGTTCGCCAGGACGAGGCTTTCTTGCGCGTTCGCGAAGTAAACAAGGCGGGTGTGACAGTTGTCATGGTTGAGCAGAACGCACGACGTTGCTTGCAGATTTGTGACCGCGCCTACGTTCTTGACCAGGGTAAGGATGCCCACACCGGTACCGGACGTGAGCTACTGACCGACCCTAAGATGATCAAGCTTTACCTTGGTGATCTTGCAGAGCAGAAGTAATCACTCAATTAAAAAACGTAACGACGAAACCCCCGAGCAATGCTCGGGGGTTTCGCTTTGAACTAGTTATTACTTAACAGTGTTACCAGCAACAACCTTGATTAGGTTGTCTGAGTACTGTCCCTTTGAGTTGAAGCGGTAGATACCGATGAATGCACCGGTTGGGTCACCGTTCTTGTCGAACTCAACTGGACCTGACACGCCGTCGTAGTTAACCTTCTTGCCAGCCTTCAGAGCTGCTAGAGCAGCCTTGAATGATGTAACAGTGGTCTTGCCCTTGCCAGTTAGAGAGATGTTAGTAATCTCCTTCTTGATGCCAGGGCCTGATGCGTCCTTTGCAGCCTGTGCAGCGATAGCTGCTAGCAATACTGCATCGTAAGTCTCTGCACCGTATGAGTACTCGGTTAGAGTCTTGCCAGTCTTAGCCTTGTAAACAGAAGCTAGCTTTGCCTTGAAACCAGAGGTTAGAGCCTTACCTGGAAGAGTTCCCTTTGCACCGTTTAGGTATGAAGCGAATGATTCCTTTGAGTAGTCAGAAAGGTTTCCGTCTACAAAGTAAATGTTCGAACCGTTGTATCCCTTTGACTTGAATGAAGGGATTGCCTTCTTTGCTTCGTCGTATGAGATTAGTAGAACTGCATCTGGGTCATCTGCAAGAGCCTTGTCCACGATTGACGCGAAGTTGGTCTCGTTCTCTGGGAACGCGTATGTCTTTACAGTTGCCTTACCCGCGGTAAGAGTCTTTGCAGCTACGTCCTTTAGACCGTTTCCGTATGAGTTGTCAGCGTAAACGATGGCAACAGACTTAGATGCGTCCTGAAGGATCTGGTTTGCAATGATCTTTCCCTGAAGAAGGTCTGATGGAGCAGTACGGAAGTAGTAACCGCCATCCTTCCAGGTTGAAAGGTCAGGTGCGGTGTTAGACATTGAGATCTGAACTACCTTTGCACCGGTCACCTTGTTGATGATGCTTCGGGTTACACCAGAAGCTGCAGCACCAACAATAAGGTCTACCTTGTTTGCCAAGTGCTTGGTTGCTGACTGGTCAGCAATGCTTAGTGTGTCACCGTCACCAGAGTCAAGAATGCTCAGTGAAACCTTCTTGCCTAGAACTCCACCAGCAGCGTTGATCTCGTCAACAGCCATGTGAAGACCTGCAATTTCAGGTGGTGAAAGGAATGAAAGTGAACCAGTTAGTGGGATAACCGCACCAATCTTTAGTTCTGAGTCTGCAGCCTGAGCTGGCAGAGCTGTACCGATTGCTAGAGCTAGTGCAGAGAAACCTGCAACTGCTCCAAGCGCGCGGCGCTTTGAAACGTTGTTCATAAGAACTCCTATTTATTACTCCATGGAACGGGCCGCGTCTATGCGGCACGTGAGAATTAGCCTAATCACTAATTGGGGACAAAGAAAATTTTTATGTAACAAAAGGGGGACCCAGCGTAAAGATTAGGTTACGAATTTATAACGGCAGCCTGATCGATGGCGCTGGCCGCTTTTTTAGCTGGCCTCCGGCTGCTGCGCACAGCGTCAGAAATCAATACGGCCAACCCAATCCAGACCAGCCCAAAGCCAATCCATCGGGCCGCCGGCATTGGCTCGCCAAGCACGAAGATCGCTAGGCAGAACTGCAGCACCGGGGTTGTGTACTGAATGAAGCCCAAGTACCTAAGCGGCAGCAACTGGGCAGCGGTGCCAAACATAATCAGCGGGACCGCCGTCAGCACACCAAAGAAAACCAGCCCGGTGGTGCCCCAGAAGCCGATGGTGCCAAACTGAATGCCGCCACTTCCCGCTGTGGCGCCGATTATTGCCAACTGAATTCCTGCCAATGGGAGCAGCATGCCGGCCTCCATGGCAAAGGAATTGATTGCGGTCACTCGCCCGCCGATTTTGTTTTTGGCCAATCCATAAATGCCGAACGAGCCCGCCAGGGTTAGGGCAATCCAAGGCAACTGGCCGTAGTCAAAGGTCAAAACGATTACGGCCAAGGTGCCGAAGCCGGTGGCAATCCACTGCGCGATGCTAAGTTTTTCACCTAGAAAAATAACCGCCAGCAAAATAGTGACCAGCGGATTAATGAAATAACCCAGTGCGGTCTGAATGGTTTGCTGACTCGAAACACCAATGACGTATACGGTCCAGTTGGTGGCAATAAAAAGTGTGGCGAGAACCATCCACTTCATTAGGTTCTTATTTTTAAGAACACCGATGATCGCAGGCCAGCTGCGAGTCAAGCTAGTCAGCAGTGCGGCGACTAAGAACCCAAAGACGATTCGCCAGCTGACGACCTCCCAAGCCGAAGCAAATGCCAGCATGGTGATGATTAGCGGAAAGCTGCCCCAAATCAAATAGGAGCCGAACCCAAACAAAAGACCCCGGCCGAAGCCAGGGTCTTTTGTTTTGTTCATGTGAACGACTTTAGCGAACTACTACCGCCAAAAC
>JACCED010766722.1_pt1 | contig 12997 bp, 8 predicted proteins | sample 7455021 | NCBI WGS metagenome assembly JACCED01 (sample SAMN15323456, study PRJNA562643) | freshwater metagenome | isolation source: river surface water | place: USA:Blue River Watershed | collected 2017-08-19
GCTGGGTCGGTTTGGCCAAAAATTCGCGCGGCCACTTCGCCCACGATGCCGGCCACCAAGTGGCAATACTTGGCAAGGCCCGGGAAATCGAGGTAACGGGTTTGGTTCAGGTCCATTTGGCAGCCTTCGATCACCGCCATCAGGTGGCGGCTTTCAATGCCAAAAGCCTGCGTATGCGGCATCAAGGCCTGCATGACCGGGTGGCTGGCTTGACCCGCAAACGCTTGCTGCACTTCTTTTTGCCACCAGGCCAATTTGGTCGCGGCCACACTGGCGTCACTGATTTCATCGACCACATCGTCCACTTCACGGCAAAACGCATAAAAAGCGGTGATGGCGGCCCGGCGTTCAGGCGGCAGGAAAAGGAAGGCGTAATAAAAGCTGCTCCCCGAGGCGGCGGCCTTTTGCTGAACATAGTCTTGCGGTGTCATGGGGTGAGATTTTCGCACCCAAAACAAGCCCTTACCCCGTTGTGGCGCTGGACAATTTCTCAAACAAGTGTCCCAAGCGGGCCGGCGATCCCCAGCCCAGCGCCACTTGCCAAAGCAGCCCACGCAACTCTCGGCGCGACATCTTGATGTGCGTGGTCAACGCCACCGGCCCTTTTTCTCTGAGCAAAGCCAGAGTTTTTGCCCCAATGAGCGCGGGCAACGCACTGGCCAAGCGCAATCGCCAAGGCTTCAGGGCCATGGCGTAGCGCATGCCTGCCGCCAACTGACTGTGGGTGTGGTCGAGCCAAGCGTCATACAGCGGGGCAATGCGCTGCAAGGTTTCCGCATGGCCGGTGCTTGCCAGTTCCGCCAGCATGGGAGGTGTCAGCCCCGCGGTGCTCAAGGTCTCGCGGGGCCAATAGCAACGGCCGGTTGCCAAATCCTCGTGGGCGTCGCGCAAGATGTTCAAGCGTTGCAAACCCATTCCGTATTGGCGTGCGAGTGGCAGCATTTCATCGGCGGGCAAGCGCGAAAAATCAGGCAGGTGTTGGATGCACAGATCTGTCCAGAACTCTCCCACACAGCCGGCAACCAGCCAGGTGTAGTGGTCTAACTCTTGTTCGGTGTTCAAGGCCTGCAAGCCGTTGCCAAAACGAGTCATGTCCAGGGCTTGACCTTGGGTGATCCGCTCCAAGACCTTGCGCACCAAGCCGCGATCGCTTTCGGTCAGTGTTGCCAACAGTGGCAGGCACTCGGGCAGGGCTTGCATCAGGGCGCGCTCATGAGGCTGGCTTTGTTGCGCGGCAAATTGCCGGGTCAAGCGGGCCAGGTGATGCTGGGTTTCTTCATTTGGCTGGTCTTGGGCGATGGCGCTCGACAGCACCTCCAGCAGCACTTGTCTTTCAGGCAAGGGCAGGGTGCTGGTGTCGGCCACTGTGTCGGTGGCTCGGGCAAGCAGATAGCCAATGGCCACCGGGCCCTGAACCGCGGGTGGCAGCAAGCGGATCGACAAGTCAAACGAGCGCGACACGCGGCTCAGCAGTTTTCGCTGTTGAGGGCTTAAGCCGCGCTTGGGCGCTCGATGGAATAAGGGGCTTTCTTGCATGGGCAATGCCGATTGTCGCTTGACAGTTGGGCGTACTTTGAATAGATTACTAACCAGTCAGTCATTATTATTTGTTCATGGGGTCTGCCATGCCTTTTCCATTCTCACTCGCCGAAGGGCGAGTTTTTCGTTCATGCGCTTTGGCCTTGAGTGTGATTACTTTAGTAGCATGCTCCAAAACCGAAGCCCCGAAAGAGCCCTTGCGCTCGGTCAAAGTCATCACCGTGGCGGGCAGCGCCTTGAATGTGGAGGGGGTTTACTCGGCCGAGGTCAGAGCACGGGTCGAGTCGCGGCTTGGATTTCAGGTCGGCGGCAAATTGATTCAACGCCCGGTAGAACTGGGCCAGCGCGTCTCAGCAGGCCAATTGTTGGCTCAGATCGATGCACGTGACTACCAATTGGCCGCGCAGGCCGCTGCGGCGCAACTCAGTGCCGCGCAAAGCCAACGTGATTTGGCAGCCGCAGAGTTCAAACGGTTTGAGGCCTTGAAGGCCCAAAACTTCATCAGTGGGGCAGAGTTAGAGCGGCGCGAAACGGCCCTCAAGGCGGCCGAGGCCTCACTCAACCAAGCCAAATCACAAGCCCAAGTTCAAAGCAACCAAGCCAGCTATGCCAGCTTGTCTGCCAGCCACGCAGGGGTGGTGACGGCCGTCGATGGCGAGGTGGGGCAAGTGGTGTCCGCCGGTCAACCCATCGTGCGCCTGGCCCACGATGGCCCCAGAGACGCCGTTTTTGCCGTGTCCGAACAATTGGCGATGGGCCTGAAATTGGGACAAGCCATGCAAGCCACTTTGCAGAGCACGGGTCAAATCTTGAAGGGCACGGTGCGCGAATTGGCCGCCAGTGCCGATCCCGTCACGCGCACTTTCGGGGTGAAGCTTTCCTTGCTCGACTCGAGCGCCTTGCCTTTGGGGGCGACGGTCAATGTGCATGCGGGTCTGTCGACCGGCAGCACCCCCGTGGTGATCAAACTCCCCACCAGTGCGTTGCGCCAAGAGGGATCGTCCACAGCGGTCTGGGTGTTGGATGAAGCCACCATGACGGTGAACAGCCAGGCGGTTGAGTTGGGGCCTGTGGATGGCAACGATGTGGTCATTCAGGCGGGCCTGAAGCCTGGGCAAAAAGTGGTTTCTGCGGGAGTGCATGTGTTGTCCCCGGGGCAAAAGGTGACGATTTACGGTGCCGCAGCCACGGCCACAGCCGCAACCGCAACACCAGCAGAACGGTGAACGCATGAGCCGCGACGACAACACCCGATTCAACCTCTCGCGCTGGGCGCTTGAGCATCCCGCTCTGACGCGCTACCTGATGGTGGTGCTGATGCTGCTGGGCATGGCTTCTTACTTTCAGCTGGGGCAAGACGAAGACCCGCCATTCACCTTTCGCGCCATGGTGGTGCGGGCTTATTGGCCCGGCGCCACAGCCGAGCAGGTGGCCGAGCAAGTGACCGACAAGATCGAGCGCACGCTGCAAGAGGTGCCTTACGCCGACAAGATCCGCAGTTACTCCAAGCCTGGCGAAGCGCAGATCATTTTCCAGATCAAAGACAACTCCAAGCCCGGCGATGTGCCTCAAGTTTGGTATGCGGTGCGCAAAAAAATTGGCGACATGCGGGGCAGCTTGCCACCTGGCGTGGTGGGACCGTTTTTCAATGACGAATTTGGTGATGTGTTTGGCGTGATTTATGCCCTCAGTGGCCAAGGGTTCACGCCCGCAGAACTCAAGACACAAGCCGACACGCTGCGCCAAAATTTGTTGCGCGTGCCTGATGTCGCCAAAGTGGAATTGTTTGGCGTCCAAGACGAAAAGATTTACATCGAAATCTCGCAGAAAAAGTTGGCGCAAATGGGCCTCGACATTGGCGCTGTGTTGGCGCAGTTGGGTCAGCAAAACGCAGTCGAGTCTGCGGGCAGTGTGCAGTCGCCGGTGGATGTGGTGCAAGTGCGCGTGGCGGGGCAATTCCAAAGTTTGGACGATCTGCGCGCCATGCCCATTCGAGGGGCCTCGGGCGCGCAAATTCGTCTGTCTGACATCGCCACCATCCAACGTGGCTATGTGGACCCGGCCTTTGTGAAAGTTCGCCATCAAGGGCAAGAAGTCATCGCCTTGGGGGTCTCGATGGCCAAAGGCGGCGACATCATTGCGCTTGGACATTCATTGCGCCAGGCCATCAGTGGCATGGAGTCGAGTTTGCCCGCGGGCATGAAGCTCGAGCAGGTGCAAGACCAACCCAGCGCCGTGTCCAGTTCGGTCAATGAATTCATCAAGGTCTTGATTGAGGCGGTGGTGATCGTTTTGGCGGTCAGCTTTTTGGCCTTGGGTTTGCACAAACGTCCTGGCGAGCATCCGCTGTGGAGGCGCTGGACCTTGGACATTCGTCCGGGCTTGGTGGTGGGCATCACCATTCCCCTGGTCTTGGCCGTGACCTTTTTGGCTATGCATTACTTCGGCATCGGCTTGCACAAAATTTCTTTGGGCTCACTCATCATCGCGCTGGGTTTGTTGGTAGACGACGCCATCATTGCGGTCGAAATGATGGTGCGAAAAATGGAAGAGGGCTTTGACAAAGTGCGTGCCGCGACCTTTGCCTACGAGCTCACCGCCATGCCCATGTTGACGGGCACGCTGATCACGGCGGCGGGTTTCTTGCCCATCGGCATGGCCAAGTCCATGACGGGCGAATACACCTTTGCCATTTTTGCCGTCACCGTGGTGGCCCTGTTGGTCAGTTGGGTGGCCTCGGTTTACTTTGTGCCTTATTTGGGCGCTTGGCTGCTCAAGCCGCCAGCGCACGCGGTCTCCAGCGAGCACCTTGATTCGGCAGAAATGTTCGACTCACCCTTTTACCGGCGCTTTCGCATCTGGGTGACTTGGTGCGTCACGCACCGCTGGAAGACCATTGGCATCACCGTGTTTTTGTTTGCTTTGGGCATTGCCGGCATGGGCAAGGTTCAGCAACAGTTTTTCCCAGATTCGAGTCGTCCCGAAATTTTGGTGGACCTGTGGATGCCCGAGGGCACGCCCTTTGGGGCCAGTGAAGACATCGCCAAACGGGTGGAACAGCGTTTGGCAACGGAAGAAGGCGTCAAGTCGGTCACGACTTGGGTCGGCTCAGGCGTGCCGCGTTTTTACTTGCCCTTGGACCAAGTCTTTCCTCAGACCAACGTGTCGCAACTGATTGTCTTGCCGAAAGACCTCAAAACCCGCGAAGTGTTGCGCAACAAGCTGCCTGCCTTGCTGGCCCAAGAGTTTCCCGAGGTGCGGGGTCGCGTCAAGTTATTGCCAAACGGACCGCCTGTGCCTTATCCCGTGCAGTTCAGGGTGGTCGGCCCAGACCCCAAGGTGCTGCGCTTGAAGGCCGATGAAATCAAGGTTGAAATGCGGCAAAACCCCAACACCCGGGGCGTGAACGACAACTGGAACGAATCGGTCAAGTCCTTGCGTTTAGAGGTCGATCAGGCCAAGGCCCGCGCGTTGGGCGTGACCAGCCAGTCCATCGCCCAAGCGTCCCGCACGCTGCTGTCAGGCTCGACCGTGGGGCAATTCCGCGAGGGCGACAAGCTGATCGACATCGTCTTACGTCAGCCCTTGTCAGAGCGCGATGCAATGTCTGACTTGGCGCAGGCCTATGTGCCCACCGCCTCTGGACGCGCGATTCCATTGCTGCAAATTGCCAAGCCCGTCTATGCCTGGGAGCCCGGTGTCATGTGGCGCGAGGGGCGTCAGTACGCCATCACCGTGCAGTCGGACATTGCCGAGGGCTTGCAAGGGGCCACGGTGACCGCCCAATTGCAGCCGGCGCTCAAGAAAATTGAGGCCACTTGGCAAGGCCAAGGGCTGGATGGGTATCGCATTGAGGTCGCTGGCGCTGTGGAAGAAAGCTCCAAGGGCTCGGCCTCGATTGCGGCCGGTTTGCCCGTCATGTTGTTCATCACCTTCACTTTGCTCATGCTGCAGCTGCAAAGTTTCAGCCGCGCCATGTTGGTCTTTTTGACTGGCCCCTTGGGCATGGCGGGCGTGGCCGGTGCTTTGCTGGTGCTGAACCGACCTTTTGGCTTTGTGGCTTTGCTCGGGGTGATCGCCTTGATGGGCATGATCCAGCGCAATTCGGTCATCTTGATTGACCAAATTGAGCAAGACAGAGCCGCCGGAATGCCCGCTTGGCAAGCCATTGTCGAGTCGGCGGTGCGGCGTTTGCGACCCATTGTGCTCACCGCTGCAGCAGCTGTTTTGGCCATGATTCCCTTGTCGCGCAGTGTCTTTTGGGGGCCTATGGCGGTCGCCATCATGGGCGGCTTGATTGTGGCAACCGCCCTGACATTGCTGGCGCTGCCTGCGATGTACGCGGCTTGGTTCAGGATTCCGCGGCCAAATCAATCCCATGCCTGAATTTGGCCAATTGAAGCGGCTAAAATAGAAAATTGACCGATTTCAACCGGGCGGTCAGGTCAATCTGGCCGCTGGGATGCGGCCCGACGAACCTGACGCCCTTTTTGTTTGGCATTGCGCGGGTGGCGAAATTGGTAGACGCACCAGGTTTAGGTCCTGACGGTAGCAATACTGTGCGGGTTCGAGTCCCGCCCCGCGCACCACCGACTTTTGACCAATGGGGCAACTTGTTGGCCCGAGAGACATTCAATTAACCGAGAACGAAGATGACTGTGACTGTTGAAACCCTTGAAAAGCTGGAACGCAAGATCACCCTGACTGTGCCTGTGACGGCCATTCAGTCTGAAGTGGATGCACGTCTGAAGAAAATGGCCCGCACGGTCAAGATGGACGGTTTCCGCCCCGGCAAAGTGCCGATGAACGTGGTGGCCCAGCGCTATGGCTACTCGGTGCAATACGAAGTGTTGAACGACAAAGTGGGTGAGGCCTTCTCTGCCGCCGCCAACGAAGCCAAAATCCGTGTGGCTGGTCAACCCCGTATTTCTGAAAAAGAAGGCGCACCCGAAGGTCAATTGAACTTTGATGCCATCTTTGAGGTCTACCCCGAAGTGAAGTTGGGCAACTTGGCTGACACACAGGTCGAAAAATTGACCGCCGAAGTGTCGGATGCCGCGATCGACAAGACCGTCGACATTTTGCGCAAACAGCGCCGCACTTTTGCCCAGCGCGCCCAAGACGCGGCGGCGCAAGACGGTGACCGCGCCACCATCGACTTCGAAGGCAAGATTGACGGTGAAGTGTTCTCTGGCGGCAAAGCCGATGACTTCCAGTTCATCTTGGGCGATGGCCAGATGCTGAAAGAATTTGAAGACGCTGTGCGTGGCATGAAGTCGGGTGAAAGCAAGACTTTCCCCTTGGCTTTCCCTGCGGACTACCATGGCCAAGATGTCGCCGGCAAAACCGCTGACTTCATGGTCACCGTCAAGAAGATCGAAGCCGCTCACCTGCCCGAAGTCAATGAAGCTTTGGCCAAGTCTTTGGGCATTGCCGACGCGACGGTCGAAGGCCTGCGTGCCGATATCCGCAAAAACCTCGAGCGCGAAGTGAAATTCCGCTTGCTGGCCCGCAACAAGCAAGCCGCCATGGACGCCTTGGTGGCCAAGGCAGAGTTGGATTTGCCCCAGTCCATCGTGCAAGCCGAGATCGAGCGCCTGAAAGAGGGCGCCCGTGCTGATTTGAAGCAACGCGGCGTGAAAGATGCCGACAAGGCCCCAATTCCTGACGACATCTTCCGCCCTCAAGCCGAACAGCGCGTGCGTTTGGGCTTGGTGGTGGCCGAAGTCGTGCGCGGCAACACCCTGCACGCCAAGCCTGAGCAAATCAAGGCGCACATCGAAGAGTTGGCCTCCAGCTACGAGCGTCCCGAAGACGTGGTGCGTTGGTACAACAGCGACAACCAGCGTTTGGCCGAAGTGGAAGCGGTGGTCATCGAGAGCAATGTGTCTGATTTTGTTTTGGCGCAGGCCAAAGTGGTCGAAAAAGCCATTACTTTCGAAGAGCTGATGGGTCAACAGGCCTAAATCGGCTTGAAAACTCAGTGAATGGGGCTTGAGCCAGGCTTGCAGTCTGGCTGACAAGCCCCATCTCTTTGGTGGGCTTGAAAAACCCGGTTAAAGTCATCTACGAAACTTCTGGAGAAAAGATGAGCGCACTGGACATCACGAACTTGGGCATGGTCCCCATGGTCATCGAACAGTCGGGCCGCGGTGAGCGTGCCTATGACATTTACTCGCGTTTGCTCAAAGAGCGCGTGATCTTTTTGGTGGGTGAAGTCAACGACCACATGGCCAATTTGATCGTGGCCCAAATGTTGTTTCTGGAAAGTGAAAATCCAGAAAAAGACATTTCGCTGTACATCAACTCGCCAGGCGGCTCGGTGAGTGCCGGCATGGCCATTTACGACACCATGAACTTCATCAAACCCGATGTGTCCACGCTGTGCAATGGCATGGCGGCCAGCATGGGGGCCTTTTTGCTGTCTTCGGGGGCAAAAGGTAAGCGTTTTTCATTGCCTAACTCCAAGATCATGATTCACCAGCCCTTGGGCGGTGCTCGGGGTCAGGCGACAGAAATCGAAATCGCGGCCCGCGAAATCGTCAAGACCCGTGCCCATCTGAACCGCATCTTGTCGGAAAACACAGGCCAACCGCTGGAGAAGATCGAGCTCGACACCGAGCGCGATTACTACCTGTCGGCCAGCGAGTCCAAAGACTACGGTTTGATCGATGAAGTGATATCTAAACGCGCTTGATGACCGCCGGATTTCCGGCGCATTGGCTGACGGCGTTTGCCCTGCTGGGCGGGCGCCGTTTTTCTTTCGTTATCATTGACGAATTCCGGATTTCAAGGCGACATTTATGGCCGATAAAAAAGGCTCCAGCACTGAGAAAAACCTGTTCTGCTCTTTTTGTGGCAAAAGCCAGCACGAAGTCAAAAAGCTGATCGCAGGTCCATCGGTGTTCATCTGCGACGAGTGCATTGATTTGTGCAACGACATCGTGCGCGATGAACTGGCCGGTACCACCACCGCTGAAGGGGCTAAAGAAGGCTTGCCCACGCCGCTGGACATCAAAACCAACCTCGACAACTACGTCATCGGTCAAGACAAAGCCAAGCGCAGTTTGGCGGTGGCGGTCTACAACCACTACAAACGTCTCAAGCACAAAGAATCTGCCAAAAAAGACGATGTCGAATTGGCCAAAAGCAATATCTTGTTGATCGGCCCCACCGGTTCGGGCAAAACCTTGTTGGCCCAAACCATGGCCCGCATGTTGGACGTGCCTTTCGTCATGGCCGATGCCACCACCTTGACCGAAGCCGGTTATGTGGGCGAGGACGTCGAAAACATCGTGGCCAAGCTGCTGCAGACCTGCAACTACGATGTCGAGCGTGCCCAGCGCGGCATCGTTTATATCGACGAAATCGACAAGATCACCCGCAAGTCGGACAACCCCTCGATCACCCGCGACGTTTCGGGCGAGGGCGTGCAACAAGCATTGCTCAAGCTGATCGAAGGCACCATGGCCAGCGTGCCGCCACAAGGTGGCCGCAAGCACCCCAACCAAGACTTTTTGCAAATTGACACGACCAACATCTTGTTCATTTGTGGCGGCGCATTTGCGGGTCTGGAAAAAGTCATTGAGAACCGCACCGAGTCGGGTGGCATTGGTTTTGGTGCCGCCGTGAAGAGCAAAAAACAGCGCTCTTTGACCGATGTTTTCAACGAAGTTGAGCCCGAAGACCTGATCAAGTTCGGTCTGATTCCCGAGTTGGTCGGCCGCCTGCCTGTGGTGGCCACTTTGGCCGAGTTGACCGAAGAAGCCTTGGTTCAAATTTTGACCGAGCCCAAAAATGCGGTCGTCAAACAGTTCACCAAATTGCTGGCCATGGAAGGCGTCGATTTAGAGGTGCGCCGCAACGCGCTCACCGCCATTGCTCGCAAAGCATTGGCGCGCAAAACCGGTGCACGGGGCTTGCGTTCCATCATGGAGCAGGCGCTGATTGACACCATGTTTGAGCTGCCCAACCAAACCAACGTCGAAAAAGTGGTGGTGGACGAGTCGGTCATTGACGACAACAAACCCCCGCTGCTGGTTTACCGCGAGTCGGCCAAACAGGCCTGACAAAGAGATGTTCGTGGCCATGAATCCCCCTTTGAACAATTGGGTTGAAATTCACGGCACAGCATCCATGTGTAGCTAATTGACCTGAGGACACACCATGTCTGGACACACACCTTTGCCTTCCACCCCGATCGAACTGCCCATGTTGCCTTTGCGCGACGTGGTGGTGTTCCCTCACATGGTGATTCCCTTGTTTGTGGGCCGCCCAAAAAGCATCAAAGCACTCGAATCGGCCATGGCCGCAGAGCGCCGCATCATGCTGGTGGCACAAAAAACAGCCGCCAAAGACGAACCCGCGATCGACGACATGTTCGATGTCGGCTGCGTCTCGACCATCTTGCAAATGCTCAAGTTGCCCGACGGCACCGTCAAAGTGTTGGTGGAAGGTCAGCAACGCGCGCTGGTGAAAACCATTGTGGACGGCGAAGCGCATTTTGTGGCCACCGTGACCCCGGTAGAGCCGCTCGCTGAGCAGGGCGAACCCAGCAGCGAAATCGAAGCGCTGCGCCGCGCTGTGATGCAGCAGTTTGACCAATACGTCAAACTGAACAAGAAAATTCCGCCCGAAATCTTGACCTCGATCTCCAGCATTGACGATGCCGGCCGTCTGGCTGACACCATCGCGGCGCACTTGCCCCTCAAGCTCGAGAACAAACAACAAGTGCTGGATTTGGCCAGAATCAAAGCCCGTCTTGAAAACCTGTTTTCTCAACTCGAGCACGAAGTTGACATCCTGAATGTGGACAAGCGCATTCGTGGCCGCGTGAAGCGCCAGATGGAGAAAAACCAACGCGACTTCTACCTCAATGAACAGGTCAAAGCCATCCAGAAAGAGCTGGGTGAGGGCGAAGAGGGCGCGGACATTGAAGAGATCGAAAAGAAGATCAAGTCGGCCAAGATGTCGGCCGATGCGCGCAAAAAAGCCGAGGGCGAGCTGAAGAAACTCAAACTCATGTCGCCCATGTCGGCAGAAGCCTCGGTGGTGCGCAACTATTTGGACGTGTTGACTGGCCTGCCTTGGAGCAAAAAAACCAAGCTGAAGCACGATTTGGCCAACGCCGAAGGCGTGCTGAACCAAGACCACTACGGCCTCGACAAAGTCAAAGACCGCATTCTGGAATACCTCGCGGTGCAACAGCGTGTGGACAAAGTCAAAGCGCCCATCTTGTGTTTGGTGGGGCCGCCGGGCGTCGGTAAAACCTCGCTGGGTCAATCCATCGCCAAAGCCACGGGCCGTAAATACGTGCGCATGGCTTTGGGGGGCATGCGCGACGAAGCCGAAATCCGTGGACATCGCCGCACCTACATCGGCGCCTTGCCCGGCAAGGTGCTGCAAAACCTGAACAAAGTCGGCACCAAAAACCCGCTGTTCTTGCTGGACGAAATCGACAAGTTGGGCACTGATTTCCGGGGCGATCCTTCAAGTGCCTTGCTTGAAGTACTCGACCCAGAGCAAAACCACACTTTTGGCGACCACTATGTCGAAGTCGACTTCGACCTGAGTGACGTCATGTTTGTGGCCACCTCCAATTCCATGAACATTCCGTCCGCCTTGCTGGACCGCATGGAAGTCATTCGTTTGTCGGGCTACACCGAAGACGAAAAAACCAGCATTGCCATGAAGTATTTGCTGCCCAAGCAAATGACAAACAATGGGGTCAAAGACACCGAGCTCAATGTCACCGAAGCTGCCGTGCGTGATGTGGTGCGCTACTACACGCGCGAAGCCGGCGTGCGCTCACTCGAGCGCGAGTTGGGCAAGATTTGCCGCAAGGTGGTCAAAGCCCTGTTGCTCAAGCAAATGCAGCCCCAAGTGGTGGTGAACGAAAACAACCTCAACGAGTTTTTGGGGGTGCGCAAATACACCTACGGCCGCGCCGAGCAAAAGAACCAAGTGGGCCAAGTGGTGGGTTTGGCCTGGACCGAAGTGGGCGGCGATTTGCTCACCATCGAGGCCGCGCTCATGCCCGGTAAAGGCGTCATCACCCGCACCGGCTCTTTGGGTGATGTGATGAAAGAATCGGTCGAGGCCGCACGCACCGTGGTGCGCAGCCGCTCTCGGCTCTTGGGCATCAAAGACGAGGTCTTCGAAAAGAAAGACCTGCACATCCACGTGCCCGACGGGGCAACGCCGAAAGACGGCCCCAGCGCGGGTGCTGCCATGACCACCGCCATGGTCTCGGCCATGACAGGCATTCCGGTGCGAGCCGATGTGGCCATGACCGGCGAGATCACCTTGCGTGGCGAAGTGACCGCCATTGGTGGCTTGAAAGAAAAGCTGTTGGCAGCCTTGCGCGGGGGCATCAAGACGGTGCTGATTCCTGAGGACAACGTGAAAGATTTGCAAGACATTCCAGAAAATGTCAAAAACGATCTAGAGATTGTTCCTGTGAAGTGGATCGACCAGGTGTTGGACATTGCGCTGGAAGCCAAGCCAGTGCCCTTGAGTGACGAAGAGGTGGCTGCGGTAACGGCAGTGGCCTCTACACCGACCTCTGAGGCCGTCAAGCATTGATGCAAATTTTTCCGGGCATCCTAAAATGCCCGGAAATTTGCATTACAATTCACCCTTACCAAAAACGGCCCGACACACAATGTCGAGTTTGTTGAAATGCGGGAATAGCTCAGTTGGTAGAGCGCAACCTTGCCAAGGTTGAGGTCGCGAGTTCGAGCCTCGTTTCCCGCTCCAAATAATCAGAATCATTCAGCTTCATGCGGGAATAGCTCAGTTGGTAGAGCGCAACCTTGCCAAGGTTGAGGTCGCGAGTTCGAGCCTCGTTTCCCGCTCCAAACATTGAAAGAACCGACCGATTCTTTCTGCAATTCGGGAAGCACAGCTTCCCGTTTTTGTCACTCAGTTTTGGCGCGATAGCAAATCGGTTATGCAACGGATTGCAAATCCGTCTAGCCCAGTTCGACTCTGGGTCGCGCCTCCAGGTTTCAGCCTGTTCAACAAACCCCTGCCTCACACGAGTCAGGGGTTTTTTTATACCGTTGTACGCAGACCCATCGTCTGTCACTTTTTACCGGTCACCGAATCCAAGGCCCGTCAGCCCCAAGGGGAAGACCTGGCACGGTGTGTTACCAAGTCGAGCGCGCGCAATAAAGCACGGCGGGAAAGGTGGTGAGCCATGCCCAAAAAAAGCGGTTGAGCCCGAAAAACAAAAAGACCAAAAAATGGAAAATGGCAGCAACGGCACAAAACAGCCATGCCAGCCGAACATCGAGCAGAGCGAGCGGGAAACATCCCTCCCACAGCGTGAAGGTCCATGACCCTGTGCGTGCCAGCACAGGGTGACGCAACAGGCTTTTTTCGGGCAATGGCCCATAAACGCCCGTGTCTAAAAAGAGTGTCAATGCACGACCTGAGCGCCATTCGGGGCGCAACA
>JACCED012373338.1_pt1 | contig 12995 bp, 10 predicted proteins | sample 7455021 | NCBI WGS metagenome assembly JACCED01 (sample SAMN15323456, study PRJNA562643) | freshwater metagenome | isolation source: river surface water | place: USA:Blue River Watershed | collected 2017-08-19
CATAAAAATTATATTATAGATGAAATAAATAAACTTGATATTTGTCAAGATATTGATAAAATCAAAGAATTATTAAAAACGAATTAAATAACTGTTTTTTTATAAACTATTTTTTGTAAAATATAATAAATTAAAAAATTTATAAGTTGTTCATTTTTTAATTCATTTTCTTCTATATATTTCTTTATTTTTCTATATTCAAATATATTTTCATAACTAAATTTATATTCAAAATATCTTTTTTTAATATAAATTTCATTAAACCTATAATTTACTATCATTTATAGTTATTTTTAATATTATTTTTCAATCAATTCTTGAATTCTCTCAGTAGCCCACATAGTTATCATAAAATGAGGTAGACTTCTTGCTAGCATTAATGATAATCCTCTAAATGGTTTTGTAGCTTTATTATTTGCCATTTTAACTACTTTATAATAATCAAATGGTTGTATAAAGAAACTTATAGTTATTGTAGTCAATGGTGCTGAGATAAGAATATTATCAAATTTAGATCTATAATAATCATTTAATGGAAATAACATAGAATATAGAGTTACATTTTTACCTAGAGCACCTAAATAACCACTATATAAAAAAGATGATTTATTACTAGAAGCAACTAGAGATTTAGAGAAACACTCATTTCTTTGTTTATAATTTTTCCAAACATCTAAAGGATGTGTAATTAAACTTCCTAAAATACCACTAGTCATTCCATTAATAGAACTATTAGTAAAATCATCATTACATGTACCTCTATAGTTTTTAATCATTTCATAAATAGTATATTTAGATGATGTTGAAACAACTTGAGATAAAATAGCAGGTCCAGAAGCCTGTATAAAACCTTTATAACCACTATTACTATAAATATTTTTAATAGAATCCTTTATAGTATGTTGAGGATTATTTTGATAAATCGTTTTTACTGTACAAATTGGTAATGTTACTAGTTCTGCTAGTAATGTTCCTGTGCTACTAGATAAAATTTTATTATAGAAATCATTAGACAAATTATTATTTAAATCTTTCATTGTAATTAGTAATTTATACAGTTATTTTTTTAAATAATAATTCAATTCATTAATTATTATCTAATAACTCTCCGGGCTCAGGATATTCAAAATCATGTCTTAATCTATATCTTATCATCTTATTTAAAGCATTTCTAGCCTCTTGACTTATTAAATTTTGAACACTACTAGATGACGAGGAACCTTCATCTCTAACTAATCCACTAGAACTACTTCCAGCCCCATTATGTTCTTCTATTCTTTCTATTTCTCTTTCTAGTTGCTCTGTAGGAACTGGTATAGTTAACGGTTTTTCATCACTAAAATCTTTATCACAAAATTCTCCTTCTTCTAATATTTCTACAGCCTCTTTATAAATTTGTTTAAAGTCTCTGGGATTAGCATCTTTTTTACCTTTAAGATGATCATTACAACCTAATATACAAGTTATACTACTATAAGGATTACCACATATATATGCTTGTAAATCTGCAGAACATAGGAAATATGTATCTTCCATATGTGCTTGCCATAAAATAGGCATAGGTTCCATACAACTCAAACATAAATTAGTACCATCATTTATTATTCTTTTCATAGAATGTTTTATAGTATGACTAATGACATTATTAGCTCTTTCTTTGCCTTTAACTTGACTTTTAGCTAATTCTTTTAATCTTTCTTTTTCCTTATATTCCTGTATATCTCTTAATTCATCATTTGATGCATTGAATCTAGCATATTTAGGTATTTTACTATTAATATCTAATTTACTTCTATCAAATATTTGTTCAGCTCTTAATAGGATAGTATCTTTTTCACTACTATCAGTACTCAATATTCTATCTACCTCATTAGTTAAAATTTTAACTAATTCCTTATTGTATACTAATTTTTGATCTCTAGTTTGACTTTGTTCAAATCTCTTCTTGATTTCACTAAGAATAATAGTTATTCTAGCTACAATTTCTAATCTACCAATACCACCTATATATTTATTACATACCCATGAACTATTTGTTCCATCATCATCACTATATCCAGGTATTAAACGTCTACCATTAGGTGGTTGATTAAAATCAAAGTGACCATGATTTAAACAGCCTCTGCCACAAGTAACACAAAATTCAAATGTTTCTTCAATATTTGCGGAACCTAAATATTTAGATAAAAGTTCTTCATTTCGAATATCCACAGGACATTTATGTTTAATATATAAACATTCTGAAGGATCTTCTTTTTCAACAAATAATAAACAGAAAGGACAAAAAGATAATTGGAATTCAGTACAACCATCATTATAATTACTAGATTCTTTAATGATAGATTCATATTGAGCTATTATATCTCTAATTCTAGTACTTATGGTTCTACCCTGAGAAGCCATCTTTTCTTCATATTCTAATTGTAATTTTTCTAGACGTTCTTGTTTATCGTCGGGAGCTAATCCTTTAGCTTTTAATTTATCTACCATAGGCATTATACCATGTTTATTAGCTATTTGTAAATAAGTCTTTCCTTTAATATTTTGAATTGATAAATCTATTCCTGGATGTTCAATTAATAAATCAAATATTTCCATTTCATTATTTAATATAGCATGATGTAGAGGAGTTTTTCTTTCATGATTAACATTAACATCAATATCGGGTAATCCTAATAAAATCTTAACTAATTCTAATTTATCTTCATGGTCTCTTTCAGATATTACAGTATGTAAAGCGGATATATTATGGTCTAATTCTGGTTTTGATAGTAAATAATTTATAAAATCTAAACTATCGCAATCTATTAAACATAAAGTTAAAAATTCATCATCATTTATATTGTAATCAAATTTAGGATGTAATAATATTTGCTTAACAGCATGAGCTAGATAATTTAATGAATTATGTGATAAATAATCAATATTCAAATCAAATTTACCAAGATTATTTACTATGCCATTTATATAATATATCATATAGCTACGACTATTATGAATTAGATTTAGATTAGTCATATTAGGTAAATCAAAAAATTCATTTAATAGTAATAATAATTTCTTATTTTCTTCAGAATCAATCAATGGATTTTTATCTAGTTTGTATAATATACAATCAACTGGAAAGAATAAACCCATACCCTCTAATTCAATAGTTTCTTCTGGTTTAAAAGATGAATGATTCATAATTTCTACTATTAAATCTAAGGGTAAAGTATCTAAAGAATAATAGAAATAATCTTGAATATCAATATTATCTATATATAATAAACTTCTAATAAATTCATGGTCATTATTTAAATCATTGGGTTCATAATAATATTGTCCAGTTCCTTCTTCATCTCCCCATTCATTTATTATAGTATTTTCTTTTTTATCCATTAAAATAGTAATTGCTTTAATATTTTTTAAATTGTCATCAACAAGAGACATCATAGATTCAACTAATTCAATAAATAGGTCTTTATTATTTTTAGCAAATCTAGGTAAAAATTCGGAATGACTCCATAATTCATTTATTGAATTTGGATGATTTTGAATTAATTTTTGAATAATACTTTTTATTTTATCTTTTTGAGAAAAATGTAATATTTCAACTATAAAATTACTAAATTCAGGTAATGCTCTTTCTATATGATATCCAATAGTAGGTGTCATATAATTATCATTTGTATCTGCTAAATGCTCTAATATATTTAATAAATCTATATCCTGTAAATCAAGTAATTGTCTAGCAAATTCATCTTCGTCATTATAATCTATTGTAGTTAATAATGCTTTTAATAATTCTAAATCAACAAAGAAATAATTAATTAACTTTTCTAAATTACCATTAACAATCTTATCATAGAATAAACTATTTTTCATAAATCCCAATAAAACTGTTTTATCTATTTTATATTTCTTTAGATGTTCAATATGATTTGCCATATGAGGATACAATGTAGAATTTAATTGTTCATTTTCAACCTGTTGTTTATATATACTAGCAATTTCTAAATAATAATCATCGGCAAATGATTTACTTATTATATCCGGAATTAACTCTTTTATAATTGAAGGATACATAGTTAGATGTAATAATAATTCTTTACTTATATTATAACTATCAAAATTAGGATGCTCTATTAATTTTTTAATTAATGATTCTTTATTTTCATATGTAAAACCAAGATTGAATTTAAAATCCTGAATATACTTTAAAGCATGTTTATAAGGGTCAAAAATACTATAACTTATTAATTTTTCTAATACAATTAAATTATCTGACTCACTTATAGATAATATTCGATTAAATAATTTATAATTATCAATTGGTAATTCATTAATATCTAACAATTTATTATAAATATTTAATTGACTAATCTTAATAGATTTTTCCAATAATGCTTTTTGAACAGGTAAAGTTAAATCTTTATCTTTTAGTTTATCTAAAATAAATTCAAATATATTGATTTTAGTTTCATTTGTGATTTTTATTAATAAAGAAGTATTATCAACTATTTCTAATTTATCAAATACTAATTCTAATATGTCTTTATTACAAATATTCATGATATAAGAAATCATAAATGGATTTATTAATTCTTTAATATTTAGTTTTTCAATAATATATTCAATCATTTCTTTCTTATTTTCTAAAATTAAATGTTCAAATAAAGTTATAATAACACCGCCTCTTTTAGTAACTAATGGGTTGTTACTATTACTATTACTTTCATTATCAATAAAATTATTATGTCTTAATGATAACTTAATATTAACACCATTATCTATTAATAATTTAAATGCTTCTAAATTATCATTCATTATAGCATTATATATAGGTATATGCATACCATTTTTATTAATATTAATGTTTGGTAAAGTTAATAAATATTTGAATATTTCCATATTAGTATTCATAGCATAATTCAAAGGAACTAAATTTTCTATTTGAGGACTACCTACCATATTAATAAGACCTTTTTTGGCAAATAAATCTAAAACTTCTTTATTATTTAAATCTATAGCTTTATTAATTATACTTCTAGTTCTATAATCTAACTTTGTTAAATTAAGTCTAGGATTTAATAAAAATAGATTTAATAAATCTTTTTTAGTCCAATCTATAAGTAAAATAGGTAAATCCGATTTTAATTTAGTTTCTTTTGAACCAAAGCTAAAGCCAATATTGGCGGATTTATTAATATCACATTGAATATCTTCTAATAAAACCTTATAAAAATCAATATTTAAATCTGGATAATTTTTAATCATATAGTGTAATAATCCATTATCAAATATATAATTAATCATTGAAACAGGAGAACTAATAATCGCTCTAAAAGAGGGCAAATCATTTGATTCTATAGCTTTTATAATTGTTTCTTCAGCCATTATATATATTTATTAGATTTTTCTCTAAATTTAATAAACATATTCATAATCTACAAAGTCTGTTTTTTTATTTGAGTTTACTTTTACTAAAAACACTTTCTATCTAATGAAAAAAACCTTGATGAACCTTGTCGTGATGAATTTCAGTCTTAGCAGTCCTACACTTGGGGCAATAACCGAAGGTGTCATTGCTATAGTAGATTCCATGTCCGCGCCAGACCTTTCCATTCTTTTGCTTGGGACGCTCATCGGCACAGTGGCAACACTTACCGATAGTTAGGTCACACATCTTTCCACAGGGACACTTAGAAGGATTATTAGAAGTTGAGGAGGGATTGAAGGGGGTGAAACCTGTCTTATAATCAACATATACAGGATAGGGAACTCCAAAAAGACTAATAGGCTTGAGACCCGAGGAAATACCAATAAGAACTGCTGGGGCACCAGAATTAGGAGGAATAGAAAGGGGAGGAAGCATTGGAGAATTAGCAGGAGTTGGAGTAGGGGTATGAGAACGGGGCTTCTTAGGAGCTTGGGGACAGATTTGTGGGGCCTTATTGCCAATAGGTGTAGTAGGATGACCAAAAGCTTGGGCGGTGTGGCCGATAACTTTTCCAGAACGAAGCTTCATTTTGTTGCTTGATGATTACCTAGATTTTCAAACTAGAAAATCAATTTTTTTTAACCTAGAAAACTATAGCTCCTAGGTAGAAACAAATTGAACAATTAAGTCTAGTGAAGTTAGAATAATCTGAAAATGTATCGGACTACTAAGACCTCCAAGAACACCATCAAGAAGCAGCTCAAGAACGTTATCGAAGAGAGAACCGAGGATAAGGCCTCAAGCAGCAACGCAGTGACTGAAGAAGAACTGCTCGAATGTTGTATTTGCCTCGAGGAAAATGTCAAGGAGTCTCAAAAGACTAGTTGTGGACATTGTGTTTGTACCGAATGTATCGATAGAATGGCCAAGCCCATATGTCCCATGTGTCGTTCCGCTATTTCCCTGAGCGATGCAGCATATGCCCGTATTGAGGCCGAGAAGAGTGATAGACTTAAGCGACTCTGCTACGCAAGAATCTTTAGGGCAATCAATGCCGAATATATTCAATATGTAGAGATGATGAACGATGACCTTTATAATACTCAAGATACTGAATGGGAAGATATTGAGACAGTTGTTACATATTAGTTAGACTTATTTCAAAGTAAATAAAACAGAATAAAATAAAAAAACAGACTTTGTGTTATTAGATGTCTTTGATATATTTTTTATTAAACTCCGAACCATCTTCTGAAGAATCATATTCCTCATCCTCACTGTCATCAGTCTCATCAGAAGATTCGTCGCTGTTATTTTCGTCGGTATTAATATTAGTATTTTCTTGTTGACCTAATGATTTAAATGTGTAGAGTCCCTTAAAACTCTTTAAAGTATCTTCTATGACTTCACATACTTTATTATGTAATTCTATTGTAGATTGTTTATAGTTAACTTTAATATTTGATAAAATTGTATATGTAGGTGCTTTAATATATTTTATAGTTATCGGTATATTTTGTGTTCCTAGTTCTTGACCTTTTCTTAAACTTTGTTTAATAGCATCAATACCTTCACGACCAAAATAAGTTAACTCAAAATCTGTTCTGATAATAGTTTCTTTTTCCGCATAGTGGTGATTAATTAATTCTATTACTTTTTCTATTTGTTCTTCATTAAAATATTTATTTAATATTTCTTTATTATTTTTAATATTATTTATAATTTTAAATGGTGATTCATATAATTCAATTAATTCATTAAAATATGAATTATCTAGTTCAAATAATTTGATGATATATTTAAGAATATTCATCGCTTTTGTTTCTTTTTGATACTCATCTAACTTCTTATTTTTTTCATCAAGTGTAATATTTTTTTTAGAAACCTCAATCGTATTTTTATTTATTTCTAAACTAAATACCTCAAATACTTCTATTTGACCTATTTTTAACAAACTAGTTATATTGTGACATCTTTTCTTTTTAGTAATTTCGGAGTGTAATATAAAAATATATGGATTGGTACTTTCATATTCTAGTGATTTTAATTCTATAGTAGAGTCATTATGTCTCTTAACTTTACAGACAATTAGTTCATCTTTTTCAGGGAATTTTTTATTATAATAATTTATCATTTTGAATTATTATAATAAAATACTATTATATCAATTTATTCTTATATATATATATATATAAATGTCAACTTGTAAAGGTAAAACTAAAACAAATTGTGATTTAGATGGTAATTGTGTTTGGGTAAATAGTGTTAAAGGCTACTGTAGAAAGAAAGCCGGTAAAGCACTGGCAGTTATTATTCCTGCCGCTTCTTCCGCAGCTGGTCCTTCTGCTGCTCCTAGTTCTCCTAGTGGAACTCCATTCTATTCTCCTATAAATTCACCTCAGTTCAAAAGTCCATATGCTAGTCCCGCTGCCCCCGTTAACACAATAACTCCTATAATTAATTCTATTAAAGCAAATTTAGAAGCATATCAATCAGGTTCTTCAACCAGAGCTGAAGTAGCAACACTATTAGATAATTTCAAACAATTTGTATCACTAAATAATAATTCTGATATATTAACAACACAACTTTTATTAACTGATATTTATGAATCTGAATTTATTAAATCATTATATGCTAATTATGTAAATTCTCTTACAGCAACAAATCAAAAAAATAAAATCAAAAAATATAATTATGTTTATAATTCAAAGTTTGCTGATGGACTTAATGATGCTATAGATACAGATGCTAAATTAAAACATGTACAAACTGAACTTATACGTATATTCACTAATCCTAATATATTAGAAATTCCTGATAATTTATATGATACATTATTAATTATAGTCAATAGTTCTATGAATTCTAGTAACTATAGTTATTCATATAAATTACAAAGTAATGTTTTAAGTACTCGAGATATTTATTCATTAACTTCAGCGGGTATTTATGATTTTTCTAAAATAGAAAATAATTTTACTAATTTTAAACGTTTTGATAAAACTTCGGCTAGCGATTCAATCATATTAACTGCTAATCTTAAAAATACTGTTTCATCTAATAGTTTAAAGAAGAGAAGTTCATTAAATCCTAGTAAAATATATTATTTTAAGATTTTCCCTAATGGAGCTGATTATACTGAAGTTAATACAAAATTATTAGTTGAACTGGATATATATAATCAATTATATAAATTAGTTGAAAATAATATAACTCCTAATGTTTTAGTTAAAGTACTTTCAGGTAAATTAATGGGTTTTAAGCATTTCTTCAATGGTCCTTCTATATCAGACGCACCTAATCCTCCTTCAAAGAATAATCCAAGTGGAGATAGTGATAGAGATTTATTACAAGAAACAATAGATGATATAAATGATGGATTAGGTTTAGGAGTTGGTCCTGCTGATGTTTGGGATGATGTTGGTGTTATTCTTACTAATCCAGGTGGTCCACCTCTTCATGATGTATTACAAACATTAACTAATGAACAAAGAAAGAGTGTATTTTTCCAATTATTTTATACATTACATATATTTGATAAATTACAAATATCTCAAGGTGATTTACATACAGGTAACATATTCGTCATTGATATAGAACCTACCGAATTATGTTATTTAGTAAAAGATAAAAATGGTGGATATCATAAATTTAAATTTACTACTGACAAGTTAGTTAAAATATATGATTTTGACCACGGTATGATTGGAAAGAAAACAGATATTAAAAGAGGAATTACTATTGATAAAATATTAAATCCCGAAAGAGCTGAAACCGAATTTTTTAATACTCAATATGCTGAAACATCTATATATAATAATAAAGTTGATATGATGATTATGTTATGTTGGGGTTTAGTATCCGGTAGAAGTGATGGAACTAAATTAAGTTTAGGTATTACCCCTGATACCGAATTCAATGGATTTATAAGAAGTATTTATGGAGGTTTATCAAGTACTGAAACCATTAAACAAACTTATGATAGAATTCTTTCTAATCCTGCTAATAATGAACAATTAAAAGAATTTAATAGATTAATGGCAAAACCTATTACTGATGCTTATAATACTGATATATTTAAAACTTATGTAGTAGGTGTTTTGAAATATACATGGCAACAATATTATTTACAAATAGCTTGTAAACACTTTGGTAGAATTATTAAAACTGGTGTTGGTCAAGCTGTTAAAAATAATCATTTATGGATTCCAGATGAAATTGTATTACCAAATGAAGATGTTTTATTATTACCCTACTTTGATTCATTGAAATTTGCTGGTAATTTTGATTCCAAAGTTGATAATGTTTTTACTATTGCTGATAGAATTATATAATAAATTTAATTAATATCTTTGATTAATTCTTTTTTCCTTTCATCATTCCAAATAGGTTCTGATATAATAACATTCTTAACCATAAATCTCTTTTTAATTGATTCTACTTCATTTTCAATATAATCAATTAAATTACTTAATTCATATACATAATTCATCATATCATTATTTTTTTCTGTAGTCTTCTTTGTATTTAATTCTTTAGATTTTTCGATATATTTTCTAAATCTTTCTCCAGAAATAGTATAACCCATATCAAGTAAATCTATAATATCTCTAGCCATTTCTTGCCGTTTATCACATGAATATAATAGTTTTTTCCATTCTGTTTTACTCATTTTACCCATCATATAATCAACATTAATATCCATTTTTTCATCTCTAGTAGCTGTAGGTTGATATAAAGGTCTAACTGTAAATTCAATATGTGTAAAATATTGATGGAAATAACTAATCCATTTTAGACATTTAGAATTAGCTTTATTAGATGCTTGTAATACATTAGTTAATGTTGGATATGTATTTTCATCACATTCTAAATTATTATTAGCTAATTCCGTTTTTGCATTTTGTGTTTTCCATTGATAATAATGAGGATTATGAATAGGTCCTTTATCAACAGTTCCTTTAGTCCAACTAAAAGCAGTATGACATACTGTACAAAACATTTGGTCACAATTCTTAACAACAGTTAAATCTTTTAATATAAATCTATGATTACCATCTAGTAACCATCCGTAATATTTTCCTTTTCCTAAATGCTCTATAGTAATACTACTAAATTCATTATTTCTATCAAATCCAAATAATGTAGATTTAACAATATCATCTAATGCTAAATATTTACTAACACTAATTTTAATAATTTGATTATATACATCTTTTAATACTAATTCATGTTTACTATTTACTACATAACTCATACCACCTGATTGATTAATTTTATAAAGGTCATCTTCGCCTTTACAAATATCAACAACATTTCTAGGAGTACTATCGTCGCCAATCAAAACATCATTAATAGTAATGTTTTGTGATTTTTTAAAACCTCCGGACCATAAGGGTATTTCTATATCAGCTCCAAAACAACCACTAAGTTTATGAATCATAGAATTACATTTAGGACAAGGTTTAGTATCTTTCATTAATACTTTATTACTTTCAATAATATTTGGATCACAAACGTGTTTCTCATCCTCTCTCATTTCCTCATAACAAGTTTTACAAATTTTACAACTACATAAACCACAGGTCCATTTATCATTAATAAATCCTCTACAATCACTATTAGGACAATTTCTAATATATTGACGTTTTTCTTCTTTTTCTTCTTTTTCTTCTGTGTAAGCATAATTATCTAGATTTTCAATATCAATACCATAATTTTTAGCAATCATATTAATAAGTTCATCTTTATAATTATTAGAGCTATCAAAACCAACATTCATAGAACTCTTAATGCTTTGAAGTTCTCTAATTTTAGCCTGTTTAATATTTCTTTCGGCAATAGTTTGTGCTTCAGGTAATCTAGCTTTTTCATTATTAACAATACATTCTTCTTCTCTTTCTCTAAGTTCATTTTTAATAAAGGCCTGAGGTAGTTTTTCTACTAATATACCTCGATTCCATTTATTTCTACAAAACATACAATGATAATCACCACTTGTATCTAAAATATATCTTTTGACACAAACTAGACAAGCAACTGAATTACAGAAATCGCATTTAATTTCTTTTTGAGTTGATTTGTTGAATTTAATACAACAGATATCACATAATTTTTCTTCTTTTTTACTCATTGTTTAAATAATAGATATGAAAATATATTCTTTAAATTAATTAATGGTGGATAAGAAATCAATTTATATAATAAGATAATTTAGAATAAATTGATAAAATTATTAGTTAATAATTAAATGGGTAATAGTAAATCACAAATTTATCCCTATAGATATATAGATTTAGATGATTGTTGGATAGGTCCATACGGACTTATTATATCTAATTCTATTAGTAGAATTAAAGATCCCGACCAAGTTAATTTTGTGTTAAGACCCGGAAATATTAAAACAAATGCTCCATCTAATAATACAATATTATCTAAAGATGAATATTTAAAAAAATATGGAACCACATTTCCTAATAATAGAGTTCATTTAATACTTAATGATACAATATTAAATGAAATAAATACAACAATTATTAAAACTAAAAACAAGAAAGGAGAAGGTAAAATCTATAAAATGATGCTGGATGGTTCTATATTTATAGAAACTTTATATTATAATAAAACAATTTATCCAATAAATCCTATTACTAGACAATCAATAATAAATAATAATTTTAATTGTTAATTTTATTTAGATTTCCAATAATCTTCCCCATAACTAACAAATAGTTCTTCTTCGGGTTCTATATCACATGTAGAAATAATATAAACTTTGGATTGTTTAATATCTTCTTCATTAATTTCTAGTTCAAATTCACAATTATTTGTATATTCGAGATAATCGGTTGCATCATTTATCATACCCATATAACATCTAGGAAGTTTTAAACAAGAAATACCTAAAGACGAAATACTATTTTCAGGTTCAGCTTGTCTAATTTCATAATAATAGGGATCATTAGTACAATCATAATTTTCCAATAACTGTCCTTCATATTCTCCTATTATACAATCTGTTGGTATAAAATCTAATGTATAAACTCCTAATCCTGCTTTAGGAATTCCACTTGTATCAACTTTTAAATTAAATAAAGTATTATTGTAGTATTTTTTGCTATTAGCAAATTCTCTTATTTCTTTCATAGTTTTCTTTTTCCTTTTATACATTATATTAAAACTTAATTTAATATAATATATATAATTACGAATTAGACCTATATTGTATTTAATGATTTTATATGTTCTTCAGTTTGTATTTTATTGAAATTTTCCCATCTATTTATTTTATTAAATTTCTTTGTCATAAATTGTAATACTTTAGTATCTTCTAAATTAGTATAATTTTCAAACATAGATTCTAATATTCTATAGTAAAACTCCTCTAAAGACATTGATTCTTCTACTAAAATACCTATACGTAAAATTCTAGATATTTCTAAAGCTTCTCTTTTATTTATTCTAGCTTTATAGCCATGAGCCATACTTGAATAAGTTATTAGATTCCAAACATTTCTATTAGATGCTATAGGAACATCTAAAGTATAAGAATGTTCACATATTAATAAGA
>JACCED011990180.1_pt1 | contig 12994 bp, 11 predicted proteins | sample 7455021 | NCBI WGS metagenome assembly JACCED01 (sample SAMN15323456, study PRJNA562643) | freshwater metagenome | isolation source: river surface water | place: USA:Blue River Watershed | collected 2017-08-19
ATATCAGGACTCCATTCGAATAAGTAAAGGTCGCTTCACCCTTACATCAAGCAGTGAGAAAGTTCCTATTACGTTAATTAACGACTTCGAAAACTCCATGGAAATCCGATTGAAGATCAAATCGACTAATAGCAAGGTGGTTGTGGAGTCGACAGATCCCGTGACAATCGATGCGAATTCGAAACTCTCTGTTGAAGTCCCAGTCACCGTACTTGCTTCCGGTCAATCTGAACTACTTATTACGATGCGAACTAAGAGGGGAATAGAGGTCGGTGACCAAGTACGACTTCCATTGACCTTGACTGTTATTACTCCTTTAACGACATGGATTACGACTGGATCAGGTTTGGTATTGCTTATCGCCGCAGTTATTCAAAGCATGAGAAGAGTAAGGCGCTCTCGCAAGACAAATAGGGATTCTTCAGAGAGAGGCGAATCATGAGTGAGGCGGTGATTAGATCTTCGGCTTTGATGGCTGCTGGCACTTTAATCTCTCGCATCACGGGCTTTATCCGAAACATCTTGATAGTCGCCCTACTTGGCACATCGCTCCTTGGAGATACGTACAACGTCGGCAATACGATGCCAAACATCCTCTACAACCTAATCCTCGGTGGCGCACTAACCGCTGTTTTCTTACCTCAGATAGTTCGTGCTGCCAAGGATCCTGATGAGGGCTCACTCTTCATTTCCAAGCTTGTAACCCTGATGATGAGCATTCTGGTGGCAATAACAGTGATTGCGATGATTGCTGCGCCACTTTTCCTCTCCCTTTATGCACCGACTTTTGATGGTCGTGAGGAACGGATAACACTGCTCTTCATCTGGTTCTGTCTTCCACAAATCCTCTTCTACGGGCTCTACGCACTCCTTGGCCAAATCGCCAATGCCAAGGGGAGTTTTGGCCCCATGATGTGGAGTCCGATACTTAATAATCTAGTTGTCATCGCACTATTCGGTTATTTTCTCTTCTCAACCGATGAGATCACTCTTAACACGATAAGTGATCGAGATGTTGCAATCATCGGTCTTGGAACAACCTTTGGCATAGTCATACAGGCCATTGCCCTCATTCCAATAGTCAAACGTTTGAAGGTTGGAATTAAAAGCAATTTCAAGTTTCGTGATGCAGGTCTTGGCAAGTCAATATCTTTAGCTGGCTGGACGCTTATTTATGCATTGATCACACAAATTGGATTTGCAATCACCGTCAATCTTGGTACTAGAGTCACAAAAGAGGCGGCACTTCTTGCCACTGACTCGTCACTTATCTCTACAGGTCTTGGTTTTACTCCATACCAAAACGCTTATCTCATCTTTCTCCTACCCCACTCCATATTCGCTATCTCTATTGCTACCGCAATTCTCCCCAACCTCACACGTAAGGTGCAGGCGAGTGATCTTGAGGGTGTGCGCGCGGATCTAATTCACTCGATAAGGCTCCTTGGGATAGTTCTCGTTCCTGCGATGATTTTCTTCGCGCTCTTTGGCAGGAACTTGGGTAGCGCAATCTTTTTTGGTATTCCAACAGAGGACGCACGATTTATTGGAAAACTGCTCTCTGCATTCGCTCTTGCTGGAATCCCACTTGCTCTCAATATGATCTTTACTCGCTCGCTCAATGCCTTCGAAAACACCAAGTTCCAGGTTGTTGCAAACTTCGTGATCAATCTAGTGGCGATAGTTCTCTCGCTGCTTGCCTATCTAACACTTGAAATCCAGTGGAAGACCTTTGGGATGGCTCTTGCTTTCTCAATCAGCTACCTCATAGGAGTCTTTGTTACCTACCTTGGGTTACGTAGATATCTTCATCACCTGGCCCATCGCCTGTATCTACTGCTTTATCTCAAGTTAGCGCTGATTTCATCGCTTCTTTTTGCAGCTGCCATCCTTTTGCAACAAGTGGCATTGAGAATGGGCGTCGTCGAGATCAATCAAGGTTGGGGGAATACTCTCTACCTCACTTTGGTTCTTGCCTTTGTGACTCCGCTCTACCTCTTTATAGCAAAGAAGATGGGTGTCAAAGAGGTAGGCGAGGTTGTTACTGTCATTACGCGAGGTAAGGTCGCGCCTTGATGATTAAGGGGGAAGTGTGAGCACAGATATCGCTGATGTGGTGATTGTCGGTTCTGGTCCTGCTGGTTACACCGCCGCCATCTATACCGCGAGAGCTCAACTCTCACCCGTTCTTTATGAAGGTTCGGTGACTGCGGGTGGCGCTTTGATGAACACCACTGAAGTCGAGAATTTCCCAGGATTTAAAGAAGGAATTATGGGTCCAGATTTGATGGACCAGATGCGAAACCAAGCTCTTCGTTTTGGCACCAAGATCATCACAGATGACATCGTCTCGATGGACTTGAAAGCTGAGATAAAGACTCTTACCGACGGCTCTGGAACGACAGTCAGAGCAAAGAGTGTGATTCTCGCTATGGGGTCTGCATACAAAGAAATTGGTTTGCCTAATGAGAAACGACTTTCAGGGCGCGGTGTTTCATGGTGCGCTACCTGTGATGGTTTCTTCTTTCGTGATCAATCAATCGCCGTAGTCGGTGGTGGTGACTCTGCGATGGAAGAGGCAAATTTCCTTACAAGATTTGCTTCAAAAGTTACGGTCATCCATCGGCGAGATTCGCTTCGTGCATCGAAGATCATGGCCGAGAGAGCGTTGGCTAATCCTAAGATCGAGTTTCTCTGGGACTCTGAAGTGATTGATGTGTTGGGCAGTGAGAAAGTCTCTGGATTGAAGATCCGAAATCTCAAGAGTAACGAGGAGAGTGTTAAGGACTTCACAGGTCTTTTTGTAGCCATTGGTCATCTACCGAGGAGTGAGTTAGTAACTGGACAAATCGAGCTCGACGGCGAGGGATATGTGAAGGTTGAAGGCAGGTCGACTAAGACCAACCTCAAAGGTGTTTTTGCTTGTGGGGATTTAGTTGATCACACATATCGCCAAGCAATAACTGCTGCAGGATCTGGTTGTCAGGCCGCACTTGATGCTGAGCGATTCCTCCAACATAGTTAGTTTTCCTTGAGTGAATTCCTGTCGGTGAGTAGCGGCTAAGAAGTTTGATAAGTATCATTAGCACATCGAAAATGAGAGGCGGATTGAGAAATGGCAACTGAAAAAGTAACTTCTGCGAATTTCAAGAGCGTTGTATTGGAAAGCAAAGTACCCGTGATTGTTGATTTTTGGGCAGAGTGGTGCGGTCCATGTCGGGCAGTCGCACCAGTATTGGAAGAAATCTCCAATGAGTACTCAAGTAAAATCAAAATAGTTAAGATCAACACTGATGAGGAACCACAATTGGCGATGCAATATGGCGTCAGTTCAATCCCGAATATGAGTGTCTTTCAAAGTGGTGAAGTTGTTAAGGCGATTATTGGTGCCAAGCCGAAGCCAGTCCTTCTCAAAGAGTTGGATGAATTCATCAAATAGTTCGAATATTTGATGAAAGCTTTTTAGTATCACGTCGATGATCACTCCAACGATCACTACAAAAATAGAGAGTTGTGAGGGCAGATAACGTGCTAATTCGTGGCGACTCAGGTGATCGAGTCTTACAACTTACGACTTCGCTTCAATCTCTTGGTTTCTTGGCAAAGGCTGGTTCTCTCTTCGATGAGAACGTTGTTGAGGCAGTTCGCGCTCTACAACAAAGCCGCGGGTTGAAGGTGACGGGCGAGTGTGACCAGAAGACCTTGCAAGCTCTTGAAGAAGCAAGGTGGCGTCTTGGTGATCGTTTGATCGAACTAACCTCACCAATGATGCGTGGCGATGATGTGGCAACTCTTCAACGAAGATTGCTCGGAATGGGTTTTGATGTAGGCCGCGCAGATGGAATCTTTGGACCTAAGAGCGCCCTGGCCCTCAAAGAATTCCAGCGTTCGGTTGGTTTAGAAGGTGACGGGCGTTGTGGTGAGACCACAGTGGTAGCGCTGATCCGGTTAACCCGAACAGTCGCGGGCGGACCCGCTACTGCACTTCGCGAAGATGCTCTTCGCAATCGCAAAGGACCCTCACTCCTTGAAAAGGTCATCGTTGTGGACCCGAGTTGGGGTGGGGCTAATCCGGGCCACAGTTTTGGCGCAATTACCGAGTCTGAGTTCACTTTTGACCTCGCCACTCGGTTAAGCAAACGCCTCGGCGAACTAGGCGTGGAAGTCCATATCACCCGTACTGCCGATCGATCCCCGAGCGAGTCGGATCGCATCGATTTCGCCAATCAGGTTAGTGCCGATCTTGTTATATCCCTTCATTGCGATAACTACCCCAATGAGCGAGCCGAGGGAGTTGCCTCCTACTACTTCGGCAATGAGCGTGAGGGGATTAAGTCAGTGATCGGCGAACGTTTTGCCACACTCGCCCAACGCGAGATTGCTGCCAGAACGCAGATGTTGAATTGTCGAACCCATGCAAAGAGCTGGGACTTGCTACGACTAACTAAATCACCGACGGTTCGAATAGATATCGGTTACCTATCTAATCCATCAGACCGCGAGCGCATCTCTGACCCCTCGTTTAGAGAGATTGTCGCTGAGGCATTAGTTGTCGCGATTCAACGCCTTTATCTTGATGCCGAGAGTGATGCTAAAACAGGAACTCTTCGAATCGAAGATCTGCGTCGTGCTGGCATTCGTCAATAGCGCCAACTTAGAGATAGATCCTTAACCTTCAATCAACCGTACGATTCGCTGTAGGTCCTGGCCATCGCCATAATCAATAACAATCTTCTTCCGCTCGATCTTCACCCGAGTATTGAGTTGATTCTCTAATCTCTCTTCCAATTCCTTGAACTCAACTCGAGCAAAAGGATCAGTCTTCTTCGCACTCTTAGCGCTACGTTCTTTGCCACTTGTGATGGCAACAATCTCCTCAGTGGCTCGAACCGATAGATTCTCACTGATGATTCTTTTGGCGAGGGCTTCCATTTCCACTGGATTAGAAAGACCTAGGATTGCTCTGGCGTGGCCGGGGGAGATTGAGCCCTCTATGACTTTTCGTTGAATAGAGGGAGGAAGGTGCATCAAACGGATTGTGTTACTGATTGCCGCTCGAGATTTACCCACTTTTGCCGCTAGCTCATCATGTGTAACGCCCAGATCTTGAAGGAGCTGGGTGTAGGCAGATGCCTCTTCAAGAGCGTTGAGTTCACTGCGGTGAATATTCTCGATGAGCGCTTCACGGAGCATCTCTTTATCACTGGTTTCACGAACAATTACCGGAATTTCGCGAAGTCCTGCCGCCTGGCTTGCACGAAATCTTCGCTCACCCATGATTAGTTCGTAATTGCCGTTACTAACTTCACGCACTACCGGAGGTTGCAGCAACCCAACCTCTCGAATCGAATCACTCAACTCTTTGAGGGCGGCAGAATCAAAAATAGTTCGGGGTTGTTTTGGGTTAGGGCGTATTGATGAGATTGGTACAACTCGCGCGATGTTTTCGTTATCGCTGACATCTGTTTTTGTTGAAAGAGTTGGCGTTGGAGACTTAATGGGAATTAATGCATCTAGATTTCTACCAAGTCCACCACGTTTACTCATTATGCGCCTTTCGCTGTTAAAGATTCGCCAGTTATTCCTGCGCCACGATTTGCTATCTCGCGAGCAATCGCCATGTAAGCAGTAGCTCCAGTTGATAGCGGGTCATAGGTCATCACTGTCTGTCCATAAGAAGGAGCTTCAGAAACGCGCACTGCGCGAGGAATTGGGATATCGATTAATTCTTTTGGATAATGTTGACGGACACTCGTTGCAACATCGTTTGCCAATCTTGTTCTTCCGTCAAACATAGTCAAGACAATCGTGGTTAATTCAATCTTGGGATTGAGGTGTTCTCGTACCAAAGTTAATGTATGTAAAAGAAGTGCAAGACCTTCGAGTGAGTAGTACTCGCACTGGATTGGTATGAGAAGTTCTTCTGCTGCAACGAGTGCATTGATGGTAAGAAGTCCAAGGCTTGGTGGACAATCGATGATGACATAATCGATTCGCTCGCCATTTCGCTCTCGTTCGTCGAGTAGATCGCTGATTGCTTTCTTCAAGCGCATCTCTCGAGCCACCATCGAAACAAGTTCTACTTCTGAATTCGCTAGTGATTGTGTCGCTGGTGCACATTCAAGAAATGGGTAGCCGTTGACCCGGATGACGATTTCGCGAAGTGGTTGATCGTGGTTGATAACTTCATACATTCCTGGAAGTTCATCGCGGGGGATTCCGAATGCAGTACTGGCATTTCCTTGGGGGTCGAGATCAATAATGAGGGTGCGAAGGCCGCCCATTGAGAGCGCGGCCGCAACATTGACCGCTGTGGTCGTCTTTCCCACTCCACCTTTTTGATTGGCAACAGTAAAAATTCGTGTTTTTGAAGGAGTGGGCATGGGTTCTCGAAGTCGTTTGACGCCAACGACTTTCGTTGATGTTTCACGTGAATCCCGAAGCTCAGTCATGGCGGTAGTTAACCCTAGATAAATGACATCAGTGGCATTCGATAGGGGCTAAGAAGATGATTTGGAGGGTTATTACCTCAGGAAATGCGACGAATTATGACAATTCGACTCACGTTCTCTTGCCAACTGATCTCTTTGAGTTCAATATCCATGGACTTGCGCCGCTTATCGTGGGGGAGTTCTTCGATTTCAAGCGCGGCGCGCTCGCCTTTCATCGCTAGAAGCGACCCACCCTTCTCGATGAGGTGCCATGTTGCATCCACAAGACGAGGAAGTGGTGCGACAGCCCTTGCAGTGACGTGATGAAAGACCCCTTTTGCTCGCTCCGCCTTCGAATGGATCACTGTGAGGGGAAGTTGAAGAACCTGAAGCACTTCTTCCAGAAAATCGACTCGGCGCTTGAGGGGTTCCATGAGGGTCACTTCAAGATCTGGGCGTGCTAAAGCAATAACGATTCCCGGCAAACCTGCCCCACTTCCAACATCAAGGACCGTGGAATTGGGGTCAAAAAGCTTGGCTAAAGGAAGACAGTTCTCAATGTGGCGGTCCCAAATTCGATGCGCCTCGCTGGGACCGACCAGGCCACGTTTGATTCCCTCACTCTCGAGAAAATCAGCGAACTGGAGGACCCTTTCGCCCCGTTCTCCGAAGAGCTCTTGCGCCCTGGTTTCACGTGAAACGGTCAAGCAGGGTGAACCACGACGCAACGGTCGGGATCTTCTCCTTCGGATTCACTAGTAAGGCCGAGTTTTTGAATGGTGTCATGGACGATCTTGCGTTCAAAGGCATTCATGGGGTCTAACTTCACTGCTTTACCGCTCTTCTTCACTTCAGCAGCGGTCTCCTCAGCAAGTTCGGCAAGGCTCTTGCGTTTCTGGGCGCGAAATCCATCAATATCAAGCATCAAGCGGCTTCGCTCACCTGTTGAAGTTTGAACAGCAAGGCGAGTTAGCTCTTGAAGAGCATCGAGCACCTCTCCTGATTGGCCAACAAGATGGGAGAGATCCCCGCCTTCGATAGCGAGCGAGGCTCGGTCATTCTCAACCGAGATCTCGATATCCCCATCTAGATCTGCGATATCAAGAAGTGCCTCCAAGTAGTCCGCTGCTATATCGCCCTCTTCTTCTAGTTGGGCAGCCAGAGACTTCGTTGATTCCACTACCTCTTCACTTGACATAATAATTTGTCCTTTTTGTCGGATTTATTGGTTACTTCTTCTTTTTCTTCTTTTTTGGTTGTTGGCGTTGTCCGATCTGTTTTTGCTCCTCTGTCGCAGCCTTACGTTTTGGATCGTTCATCGCCTCCATCTCCTGCACAGTCATCCCTAGTTTCGCCGCCTTTTTTTGTTGCAGAGCCTCGAAGGCAGGTGAGCCAGGTGTTGGGTTTCGCTTAATGACATAGAACTGCTGTCCCCAAGTCCAAAGATTTGTCGTCGACCAATAAATCAATACTCCGACCGGGAAATACACGCCAGAGACTGCAAAAATGAATGGGAACAAATACAACATGATCTTTTGTTGTTGCAACATCATATTGTTTTTTGTATCCATCTTCGGCATTCCCTTAGTCATCAACTGTCGTTGAGTAGTGAATGTCGTTGCAGACATAAAAACAATCAGACATGCGGTCACAATTTTGACTACGAGTGAACTATCGTTGCCGAGAAAACTTGATGAGATTGGCGCGCCAAAGAACTCTGCATTAGCCGCGGACTTTAGAAGAGCTGTCTCACCTTCAAGTACACCACGACCTTGCGGAGGCTCTGCACCTAAGCCGTTAAGAACCTGGAAAAGTGCAAAGAAGATTGGCGCTTGAGCCAGAATGGGAAAACATGAAGCTAGTGGGTTCGTCTTATGTTCTTTGTAAAGCTTCATCAACTCTTCTGATTGCTTCTGGCGATCATCCTTATATTTCTGTTGGATCGCCTTCATCTCCGGCTGTAACGCCGTTAGAGCCTGCTGACTTTTAATCTGCTTAACAAAGAGTGGAATGAGAAGAGTTCGGATGACAATCACAAGTCCTACTATTGCTATCGACCAGGAAACTCCGCTGTCGTCACCAAAAATATTTCCAAGGAGTTTGTGGAAGGTGACTACCACCCATGAGACAGCAATGTAAAGAGGATCGAGGATGCTCATACAGATACCTCCGAATTTGATTGATTTCTAGGGGTTTTTAAAGGTTTTGTAGTCGTGGAGCTCTTCCCAAGGAAACTTGAGGGGATGTAATCAACACCGCCGTGTGAGAAAGGATTGCAACGCAAAAGTCGCCACAATCCAAGGAGTGCCCCTTGAATACCGAAAGCTCTTATCGCGTCTAGGGTGTATTGAGAACACGATGGGTAGTACTTACATCGTGGTGCAAAGGCAGGCGACACGAATTTCTGGTAAAAGTTAATGAGGCGAGATATTCCTGTCGAGATCACCGCTCTCTTCGCCTCTCAATCAACTTCTCCATCAATGAGTCAAATTCGGGTTGGTAATTCATGGAATGTGTATTGGGTCTGATTACAACCAAGGTGGAGTTTGGAGTCTTTAACACCCAGGGAGAGGTGAGGTGCCTCAGTTGGCGCAAGACTCTATGGCGTTGGACAGAGCCCCCGATTCTTTTTGAGACTTGGAAACCAAACCTTGCTGGCTCTTGGCGATTAGTAGAAAGAATGAAGCCGGTGAGGGTATTGGAGCGGACACGACGACCACTTCGAGTGACTTCTTGAAAGTCCTCGCGGGACCTTAAACGATTGGCTGTCGCCAACATCTGGTTACTCGTTCTCTCTGGACTCTTGAACGATTAGGTTCAAGTGGGTTAAGCGGAGAGACGAGCGCGCCCTTTGGCACACCTGCTTGACAGTACTGCGCGACCTCCGCGAGTTGCCATGCGTGAACGGAAGCCGTGCTTCTTCGCCCGCTTACGATTGTTGGGTTGATAAGTCCGCTTAGTCATGGGGAGCTCCTTTGTTGCCGTGAAATCTCTGGTCTTTTCTCTCGAGTCTTAGGGGGTTCAACGAGTCGTTCTCTCCGCACCCAAGCCTGATCTCAAAGAATCGCGTCGTGTGACGCCGCAGTGAGACGCAAAAGGTACGGAAGCGGGGTTGCCCTTGTCTAATTTGTGGATAACCACTTGCTTTTTACTAGGTAGGGCCTTACGTTGCGCCCTCTATCCACAGGGCGCTGGTCTATTGAGGGGTCGAAAGGTCTTTCAAGGCCTATTTGAAGCCTCAAGCATGAGTTTAGACCACAGGTTGTGGATAACTTTGTGGATATGGGGATAGGAGATGGGGAAAAGATGAGTCCAGAGGCCAGCATGGTGGAAACCTCAGCTTCTAACCCAACCCTCGGCACCGACCTCAAAGAAACCTGGCTCTCAGTCATTGAGGCTATCGCCCAAGATGCACCTCAACATCGGGCCTGGTTAACAATCACAAAGCCTCTGGGTTTGATTCCTGGTGATCTCGAATCAAATCTCCTTCTAGCCGCGCCAAACAACTTCGCTAAAGATGTTATTGAAAGCCGGCTACGGGAGAGTTTGAGTGAAGTTTTAGGTCAAAAACTAGGAACACGAATCAATATAGCCGTCACAGTCGACTCATCTCTCGAATCTGCTGGGAGTGAGACTTTTGAAGAGGTGAAAGAAACCGCGCCGCATTCGGCCTCCATCTCTCGATCCACCTCAAAACCAACTGAAGCAACCCAACTCAATCCGCGATACATTTTTGAAACTTTTGTTATTGGGGCTTCTAATCGTTTTGCTCACGCCGCAGCGCTCGCTGTTTCAGAAGCGCCCGCCAAGGCCTACAACCCATTGTTTATTTATGGTGAATCAGGTCTTGGAAAAACCCATCTATTGCACGCAATCGGCGCTTATGCACGAGAGCTTTTTCCAAGTGTTCGTGTTCGTTATGTCTCTTCTGAAGAATTCACCAACGACTTTATTAACTCGATTCGTGATGATAAATCCTCTGTTTTCCAACGTAGGTACCGAGACCTTGATATTTTGTTAGTCGACGACATTCAGTTTCTAGAAAATAAAGAAAGAACCCAAGAAGAGTTTTTTCACACCTTCAACACGTTATATAACGCTAACAAACAAATAGTCGTATCGAGTGATCGCCCACCGAAACAACTCACAACTTTGGAAGATCGCTTACGTTCCCGTTTTGAATGGGGATTGATTACAGATATCCAACCCCCAGAACTTGAAACTCGAATCGCTATTTTGCGAAAGAAAGCAGCGCAAGACAAACTTAATGCGCCTGATGATGTCTTGGAATATATCGCTTCTAAAATTGACTCGAATATTCGCGAGCTAGAGGGTGCTTTGATACGTGTAACTGCGTTTGCCTCTCTCAATCGCCAAGGGGTTGATTTGGGGTTGGCTGAAATTGTTTTGAAAGACTTAATCCCAAGGGATGGTGGGCCAGAAATCACCGCAACTGCGATCATCCAACAAACCGCAACCTATTTCAGTTTAAGCGTAGATGACTTATGTGGAACTTCGAGATCTAGAGTTTTGGTTAACGCTAGACAAATTGCTATGTATTTGTGTCGGGAGTTAACCGAACTCTCACTACCAAAAATTGGCCAAACTTTCGGTGGTAGGGACCACACCACTGTTATGCATGCCGATAGAAAAATCCGGCAACTTATGGCTGAGCGCCGCTCCATCTACAACCAAGTGACAGAGTTAACCAACCGAATCAAACAAAGTGCGAAACTTTAGGTTGTGGGTAACGTTGTGGATTGTTGTGGATAACTTAGTTTTTGTGTGGGAAAAGAAGTAAAAACTTAATAAGTGGTTTAAGTGGGTGGGGTTGGAAGCTTCTTCCTCCACACTTTAAACACATAAAGTCAACATTGAGGGAGGGATTCTTTTCTCGTTGTTGACCTGCAGTTTTAATCTATCTACACAAGTTTTAGGGTTGGTTACTACAACTAACTTTATAAAGAGATAGAGGTTGTTGGTGGATTACCTAAATGGGTAGTTTTAAGGAAGGGGAGTTTTAATATGAAGTTCACTGTTGATAGTTGGGTTTTAAGTGATGCTCTCCTTTGGGTCTCCCGTAGCCTTTCTACAAGACCAACCAACTCAGCCCTACATGGTGTTGTTATTGAGGTTGGTAAAGAGGTTCATCTCTCAGCAACAGATCTAGAGACCTCATCTAAAGCACACTTCCCCGCAGAGATCCACACCCAAGGTAAAGTTTTAGTACAAGGGAAACTTTTAAGTGATATTTCAAAAGCTCTAACAAACAAACCTGTCACTTTCACACTAGAGGGATCTCGAGTTCAGGTAACCGCGGGAAAATCAAAGTTCCAACTACCAACCATCCCAAATTCCGAATACCCATCTTTACCACCACTCCCTCAAGAATCAGGTTCAATAAGTAGTTCACTCTTCACCGAAGCTGTGGCGCAGGTGGCAATAGCAGCAAGTAGAGATGATTCGTTACCGAAACTTACTGGAGTTCATATTGAAGTAACCGAAGAACGCGTAACTCTCGCAGCCACCGATAGATATCGACTGGCGGTCCGCGAGCTAGTTTGGCAACCATCTACCCCGGGATTTTCAACAACTGTTCTTATGCGAGCAAGAACCCTTTTAGATGCCTGTAAAGCAATAACATCCAATACAGAGTTAGCACTTTCTATTGCAGGAGCCACCTCAAACGATCGATTGGTGGGCCTTGCCACAGAAGGTAAAACAATGACTACCCGAGTTTTAGAAGGGGAATTCCCACCATTTCGCCACCTTCTACCCACGGAGATGGCAGCAGAAGCAACAATCAACGTAGCCACTTTTATCGAATCAATCCGGCGCGCCTCTCTTGTAACAGATAAAACCATTCCACTTCGACTCAATATCTCCAACAACCTACTGACATTAGAGGCTGGAACAGGTGAGGATGCGACTGCGACTGAAGAGATAGAGATAGATTTCGAAGGAGAGCCAATACAAATAGCATTCAACCCCACCTTCCTCATGGATGGTTTAACTGCACTTACAACACCATTTGCCACCATCTCTTTCACTGCCGCAAACCGACAAGCAGTCATCCGTGGCCGAAATGAGAAAAACGGTCCCAAACTAGATAGTTATAGTTATTTAATCATGCCTACCCGTTACACCACATGAGCCGTGTTTCTCTCCCAACTCCAACTCACAAATTTCCGTTCTTATAACTCTCTCAATCTCTCATTAAATGAAGGCGTAACTACTTTTGTAGGTGAAAACGGTGAGGGAAAAACCAATATCATCGAATCAATCATCTACTTATCAATTCTCTCATCTCACCGAGTCTCCACTGATCAACCTTTAGTACAACTTGGCAGTGAACAAGCCATAATTCGCGCAAGAATAAATAATGGTGACCGAGAAGCACTTCTAGAACTTGAGATAAATTCTCATAGAGCTAACCGAGCAAAAGTAAACAACCAACCAACACGAAGCCAACGCGGAATCTTAGGCTTTCTTCACACAACATTCTTTTCCCCGGAGGATTTGGATCTTGTTAGAGGTGATCCTGGTGGCCGAAGAGCTTTCAT
>JACCED012457520.1_pt1 | contig 12994 bp, 9 predicted proteins | sample 7455021 | NCBI WGS metagenome assembly JACCED01 (sample SAMN15323456, study PRJNA562643) | freshwater metagenome | isolation source: river surface water | place: USA:Blue River Watershed | collected 2017-08-19
GATTTCTGCATCCGGTGTGCTGGTGTGCTTCGCGATGACCGCATCCACGATATTCGTCGCTCACTTCTTGTAGGATTTGACTGGGATCGGGAAATCTCCATGACTACTGCTGGCTTCAATATCAAAACTACATATTTTGTAGGGGACAATCGTCTCTTTTTCATTTTGTGGAATGATGTCTTCAAACGAAAGGCGGTATTCGTACTGGCACGTCGTCGTGTATTTTTCGATCAGGCGTGTCTTTTTTGTGGAGAATGTGATCCAGCCAGAGGGGCTGATTTTCTGGATATGGAAGAAACGCAGAATCGGCGGTATATTTGCTTCATAGATATATGTACTTGTATTCGCGAATGAATATCCATTCGGGTTCAATGCGCGCGTCTTTCCGTCACGCGGCGTGAAGATATCATGATACCAGAGATTCTTCACACGGTTCATCACTGTTGTATTCTTGAAAACGATGAGAACGAATTTGTGATTCTTCCCACCATCGAATCCATAAAGTTTGCGCTTTTCCACGATCTCGCATTTGTCCGCAAGTATGCTGTTTTCGTAATATTTGCTCTTTAAGTTCTTCTTGATGTCACGAATGAACGCGGATTTGGTGGCATTGGTCCAATGATCCGCGACTTTGATATAGAAGAATGGGTGATAATCATCAACAAAGATGGAACATGTTTCGCCATTTTCATTGATGCCGAACATCTGGATTCGAAATTCATTTGCATCGGTTGACGCCGCGCCGCCACCACCACCACGCCGGCCACCGCTACTCCCTCCCGACGCAACCGAACTGTCATCACCTCCACTGCTTCCATTGTCGGATGATGCTGAAGAGTGTGTATTCGTATCTGGTATACAGTCATACACATTGAAGTCAATAAGACGGAAAGATGGATTTGTATTTTCTTCGGTCGGTTCCTTGGGTTCTTTTTCCACGGTTGCTGGCTTCTTGACAATTTTGAATTTTCTCATTGAATCTATGTTATCTTGTTTGTGTACAATATTTCATCTTTTCTTTATTTCAATTTTATACTTAATGTCGACATCGTGTATAAAATTGAATGATAAGAATTACGTATGTCCGGGATACAGTAATTCAATCAATCGCGTACGATTTGTATTTGATGCCAGTGAACGTTGATTATCGCATGTCTCCGCTACACATTTGGTTCGTTTTCATGGTATACAATTTGTGCACTGCAGTCATCCGCGAATTCAATGTGTATAGTATGCTACACGCAATGTTTTCTATGGATTATCGGATCTTGCTTATTGTATTGAACGTGATTGGTTGGTATCTGTTTCTTCATTATGCAAGAATTGATTTCGCAATTCGAATAACAATGAACAACAATACGTAACTTGCTAAATACAATAATGAATGGAATAAATTAGTCATCATTTCAATTTTTGTTATTCATTATTTCTTTTTCTTGTTCTTGTTCTTGTCTTTTTCCTTGTCATCGTCATCTTCATCTTTGTTTCCCTTTGCACCTTCAACGAAACCTTCACGGTTTTTATCTGTCATAGAAGGGTTCAATATCAAGGTAAGAGCACCAATAATGCAAATGACAAAATAAGCAGTAATCAACCACGAGACCCAGCGATACTTATCACATGTCTTGTTTGCCAACCAAACGAAGAAGATAGAGATAAGAAGATTTGTCACAATAATTGCGAACTGAAATCCGACTAAATAAATGTCAAGAATATTAATAATTACAACGAGTGTCAATATAAAAGATGCCAAAGGACATACTGCGATGTTAGCCAACATGTAAAAAATATTTATGTGTTAGTACAATTATAATATATATGAATAAAAAATATAATGATTTGATATTATTTCGTACCTTGTTTTCTTTGATGATTATTATTACCTGAACTCATGATCTCGTCTATTTCTTTCAATTCTTTTGCGCGTTTTTCTGGATTTATGATGGATGAAATTGTATCTATTATACCAAAAATTAGGTATATCAATATAATCCATGTTACTATTGTATAGTCGTAGCATGTTTTATTTGCCAACCAAACTAAAAATATACAAAATATAACTATGATACTTGATGTAAGCGCTAAAATAACTGTATTACTTCTATAATAATTGTATGTTAAGACCAAATAACTATCCAAAATGATAGTTAAAATGACTAAGCTAAGCACCATTGATGCCTTTGGACATGCAGATACACTCGATAACATGATAATCTATTAAGTAATATAATAATAGTTGATAAAATATTATTATACAACTGGTAGTAGTTTTATCGTAAATATGCCGGTATATAACTTTGTTCAACATTGTTTTTTGTGTTAGGAGTTGCCATTCTTGATTTCACACTTTTCTTATGTTGTCGTTTCATTTCTTTATGAAATCGCTTGAGTGTTCCGCGGTGAAAGTCTCTGAATTTTGGACGCGCTTTTTTTGTGATATTGTGTAATGTCGATTTTTGTTTTTCATCAGTGGGCGAAGACTTTGCATCTTTACGCACTAGTTCAAAATCAGGATGTTTTATGACCCAGTTTAACATTTCTTCATATGTCCTTTCATTTGAGTACTCTAAACCGCGCGTTCCTTTTGACACATACATTATCAATGGAACAGCTTGAATATCTTTAGGTATGTATTTCAAATTTTGTATTACTGGATCATTTTGTTCCATGTTTACTACACGAATATTTGCGATAGTGAGTATACATCCTGGTTTTTTACACTGATAATTCGTTTTTAATTCATGGATAATACGCGCCCAGTCTTCTTTCATGTTTCTACAATGTCCGCACCAGTCAGCGTATATTTTTACTAATAAACCATGTGTATCTGGGTGATCATGTGCCTTTTTTGCAGCAGCATTGAACTTATCAATGTTTTTATTTTCCTTTACGTTAATAATTTGTATCATTTATATAACGATTGGATAATTGTATTCGGCGATTGGTATTCTAATATTATCCGCATAATATATAGATAAAATGTCTGGAAAAGGTATTTTGAAATATATTGGTGAAAATGCAGAGAGTATGATGAAAGAACTCAATATAATTAACAAATTGAACGAGTTTAAACGGTTCGCATTACCAGTGTTGGTTATTCTGTTATTTTTGATTGGAGCATATCTTACTTCAAAAACTCCATCTAAAGCATCACTACCCGAAGGGTTTGAAAACGCAGAATCCGACGCATATGAAACCAGAAAATTACGAAATGGATTTGGGTCCAAATCGACCGCGTCCGCTAGTGATACTGAAGAGGGTTTTGAAAACAAACCGGCGATGGGTGGCGCAAGGATCATGCCGCCAAATGTTCCTGGTTCTGGATCAAGTGCATCATCTATGAAGAATTCTGCTAAAAAAATGGGGCCGCCGAAATTTGAAACTGTTAACAGAAATCGTTGCCCAAATATTCTTATTCAGCATGGTAGCGAGATCTTTCTTTATAACTCGAAAGTGGAGAAAGTACCTGGTGTGAATCCGATTCGATTCAAGAATTTAGAAGATTATACAGAATTTATGGAATGGTTGCAAGGACGAGGTATTCGATGCCCTGTATTGTTTCTTCAGTTTTCATATGACACCCAAGGCAAAGCCGTATATAAAATTAGACCATCTCCCATGGATTTACAGGGCGGGTTATCGCCAAATGTGCCGTATTCTCCTGCACCGGCATCCCTTGTTAAAATGATGGATGCTTCACGTGACAATCCTCCCTTTAATAACAAAATGTATGATGGTTATGATCCAATGAATTTCAATATTGGTGATTATACGACACAGGATGCAGCATTTACTGCAAAAGAACGTACCATGTTGTTTAGTGATAACCCAATGGATTCAAACTGGGGTGGTATCAACTACTCGAGATCGGTAGTTGGGTCTGGTGCATATGCTGACCGTACTCGGTCGGATTCACTTCCCATGTATGTTCCTCAAAAATACTTCAAAAATACTTATACCAAAACCGCTAGTACGCCGTCTGTAACAAGTTCTACGTCTACGACAACGAGTGCTCCTACGTCTACGTCTACCAGTGTTCCTACGACTACGTCTACAACAACGAGTGCTCCTACCACTACCACTACCACTACCACTACCAGTGCTCCTACGACTACCAGTGCTCCTACCACTACCAGTGCTCCTACCACTACCAGTGCTCCTACCACTACCAGTGCTCCTACCACTACCACTGCTCCTACGACTACGACTCCGACAAGTGCAATGAATACTGCACTCGCTCCGACGAGTTCATCAACATCATCTACATACACTGCAACTACATCTACATACACAGCACCCACTTCTACATACACAGCACCCACTTCTACATACACAGCACCCACTTCTACATACACAGCACCGACAAGTAGTTCGACTTATTCTAGTTATACTGCACCTAGTTCAAGTTCTACCACCACACCAACAACAAGTACAACACCGACTTCTACTTATACACCTACATCTACACCAACAACAACATCTACTACTTCAACTACACCTTCTTACACATCATCATCCACAACGACTTCTGGATCTGGTTATGTTGCGCCATATGTACCTCCAGCGAACCCACTTCCTGCTCCAACAGATTCAACATCTACATCAAGTTATACATACATACCTCCTACCAACGTTCAGAGTACTCCTACTCCTACTACTGATACTAATGCTCAGCCAGCAACGCCACCGTCAGGGTATACTTATGGACCAGATCCGAATGCCCCAGAAATGACGAACTTGTGCCCTGGACCATATTGTCCGTACAATTCGTGAAACCTTTATATATGAGATGAATTATACAAGTTCATATATAAAACATGTATAAATCGATATTGTATAATTATATATCGTAATGGCTACAGTTTCCACTGTTAGACACCCTGAAGAAATCGAATGCTTTCGAAATCCGAAAGGAGGATTTTCGCGTGAAAAACGGTATGAATACACATATGCAACTAGAAAGTCGTACGAAAAAATTCCTGGCACAAATAAAAAAGATTGGCGATATTTTACGACGAATGCGTTTACTTATGCTGGTAAATGGCTGCGTAGTGAACAACGGGGGTTCGGTGATGGTGGCGATTACTGGGAGGTTTTTCTTGATGATCGCGAAGGCGCCGGTGGCAAAGAGCACGTGGTTTCATGGAACTACGAAGGCACATTATGTTACCGCGAATGCATGTACAGTGACACTGAAATCAAGAGTAATGTTACAAAAATCATGGATGAAATGATTGGTCAGGTGGAGGAACGTGCGGTGGATGATGGTATTATTACTGCGTTGAGCTCAAAAGTCGAAAAAACGCCTCGTATACCTTGTACTGCAACAGCAGGTTCCGATAAATGGTCGATAATGAAGTTTATATGCGGAGAACCGTCCAAATGCGCGCCGTTTGATCCAGCTGAAACAACGACAATGGAGACAAAATATAGTGTATCTCCAAATATCGCGGAGTTTTGGTGTTTCATTACGTCGTTTTTCTACGGAAGTAGTCTGCTTCTTTATTTCGTAAAAGAAGAAGAATGGTTTCAAAAATGGCGGGAGGAGGCAGGATGGCCTGATTTCATTCATTTTTCAATAGCAATTTCTGTTTTTGTCATGTTGTGTTCCGCAACGTATCATTGTACTTTATTTGAAGTATCCGGGTGTATTGACTGTTTTTTAGCTTCGTTTATTGTTGCATCTGTTACAATGTCGACGTTTGGTATTGATATGGTTACACAGGTCGGGGTTTTATTAGGGTTAGGGACGCTGAATTTGTATATGTGGCGTTATAGTACACGTCTTGCGCTTATTGTAGTTGGATTTGTATACCCGTTTGTTACCTTGTCATGTATGAAAATGAAAGGGTATTATGGCGCAGTTGTATTTTCATTAATATCGCTGGGTGTTGTATGTTTTTTACTGGATCGGATGGGGTATGCTCCTTTGCATTCAGTTTGGCACATTCTCGGTGGCGCTGCAATTACGGGGGCATTGTATCATGTCATCGTGAACGGTCCATTAGAATAAGCACTATCGTATTTTCTATATGTATAATAGTAGTGAAGTATACTGAATCGAAACAGTATATGCAACCTCGTCGCGTTTTTTCGAAGAAACTGTTGAAATATTCCAATCCACGAATCGCTCAAAAAATGGCGTATCGTTATCTGGGAAAGACGGCAAAATTGTATCCATCTGATCATCCTGAGAAGAAGTATATGATATTTGACCCAAATCATAACAAATGGATTCATTTCGGTCAAATTGGGTATCAGGATTATACTCGACATAAAAATATGGCACGTCGACAGAACTACTTGACGCGTACAAGTGGAATGCGCGGCAATTGGCGGCGGAATAAATACTCGGCGAATAATTTGAGCAGGAAGATCTTGTGGTGAATATTCGTTACTTCGTTACTTCGTGTCAATATACCTCGCACACTCCTCAAGCGTTAGCTTGAACTTATTCATCGTATTCAACTCGTTCATGTGGCGGATGATGTCTTCCATTTTCCCTTCACCATGCACTTCTCGAGAGACGTTCTTGAGAGAATTGACGATTTTGGCATTGACCCACTCATCCATATTCTCAATGATTTTGTTGTAATGAGTGTAATGTGAGTCCATGTTTAGAGATTTCTGTGTCTTTGATGCGAGTTCTTCTTGGCGCTTGGCGATCGTGATAATATCGCCATCATTCTCGTCTTCGAGAGGATTGTCGCTGTTTTTTTTCGAGTTTCGAGTTGTAAGACCTTCGATCATACCGATATGGTTACGGAAAATATACTGGATGGTCACGAGCGCGAGAATGAGGAATATGCCTAAAACTACGTATTTGGCGAGGCTGTCGGTATTGTCTTGGGATGCAGATGGGAGAATGGCGTTCATTGTGTGTATAGGATGATTTGGATATATTATTTGGATGGATTGAAATGAATCAAATGAATAATGTAATATACTGAATTAGTATTAGATTATTTAATTATTAGTTTAATTACGACGTTTTTTTCGAAGACTTTTACGTCTTTTGATTGTACATTTAATTTTCGAGTGTAATTTTCTATATTTTTTTGTATTGATATTTTTATTTTTGTATGACCGTTTTTTTTTATTACTGTATTGATTGCATTTGTGTTTACGAAAATTTCGACGGTGGCGTGTTAATGAAGCACCGCCGCGACTATTAAAAAATCCAAAAGGACTTAAGGCTGCACCGCCGCCAGGATTAAAAAGTCCAAAACGACTTAAGACTGCACCACCACCAGCAGCACCACCACCATCAGACATACGCGAAGAAGGTTTTTGAGTGGTTTTCGGTGTGCTCCACCCCCTATCAACCGAAGAAACTGAAGAAAAAGATTCTACTGACGATGATGATAATGACGGTGCTAATGATGACTTACATTTTTCTATATCGCCCCAATTTGTAATACTATCATTATGAATATAATAACAATATAAATATGGCATAATAGTTCTATTTATTTGATCATCATCTACGGAAACGGATGAATCTACTGTATCAAATGCATTAACTAATTCCATTAAAATAAACCCTAATTCTGGAAGAGAAAGATCATGTCTACCTAATGATTTAAAAATACCTTTTATAAACTCTTCTTTTGAGTGTTCATTCTGTTTCGTAAACTGTTCTTCTGGGTTGTTTGTTATATAAAAGACAATAAATGCCTTTAACTTTTTATAATCTTTATCTTCCTGTACGAATTTAAATGTTTCGGCAGCTATATCTAAAAATTGTACTGCTCCAATACGTGGCTTTTCTTGCAGTTGTTGTCGTTCAAGATTATCCGTATGAAATTTTTGAGTTAACACAGCATGCAGAACAACAATAGAATTAACCTTGTGTATTTCAATACTCTCTATTCGTTCAGATTGGAATAAACCATCGTTACCTTGACAAAATTCCATAAATTTACGCTGTGAATTATAACTATCTGATAGTCCAGGATACGGTTTTATAATAAAAGCAAGTTGTAAAAAACCTATTATTAGCTCAAAATGAGGAATATCTTCCTTCACCGATCGGAAGTCGTGAGTTAGGCGTACGAGGGAAGGCGCAACGACGGGATGAGAATTAATTTGAGGAAATAGTGATGAAATCGGCCATGTCATCGAGACACTACTATTACTTATGATAATTTCAAAATAAATAAATAAACTATGAATCAATTGTAATGTTTCTACATCATGTTCGTAATCATAAACTACACTATGATCATTATAAAGAGGTGAAAGTTCTAAGTCTAGTAACTGATTGGCGTATTCAGACACAATAACCATAAAATCATCATAAAGACGTTGGTTTAGCACTATGTCATACCTTTTCAACTTAGTTATAAACTGAGTAACCACATCATATATGTCCAGACTATCCATATCAATTCCATATGTTCCAAGTAGAATACATATCTTAAAACTTAAATTGTGATAAATTCTGTGTAGTTCTTCAAGTTGGTATTGGTTTGGAGGAGCGCCACCTTTCATATATTTATGTTTATGTTTTCTACTACTTTTTACTATTTTACCCCCACCCCTACCCATATCAGCGTTGACTCCGTCTTTGGCTGCGTCTTTGGCTGCGTCTTTGGCTCCGTCTTCGGATAATGCTGCTACCGAACTGCCAGCCTCGGACATATGATATGTAGATTTAAATGATCTAATAACATTATCCCCATTCTGCGTTATACTTTTTAATATCTGATCTAATTCACCTTCATTAGTCATTCCTTTAATGCGGAGTAACGAGCGAAATAGTTCTTGTAATTCAGTACTCACTGTAAATCCGTTTTGTTCAAATTCTGAAAAACGATCAACGAAATACTTAATATCTTGATGCAGTCCCAGATTTTGTACATCGCTAATAAATATTTTTTTAAACCGTTCATGGGTTGACCTAGATACTCTATACACTTTGATTAACCCACTAGATAAATTTCCGCACATACTTCCGTTGAAACCAAACGGAGCAAATGTCTTACGGCCTGTAAACCAACCATCAAAACCACAAGCTGCAGTAAGTTGGTTAGGAATAAGGTCGGCTACAGTGGTTTTTGATACTTTATTAGAAAATAATATTTTTACACTTTCATTAAATGAATTTATCTTTTTCAACGCATCTTTACAACCAGTGTAAACTGGTAACTTGTCGAATCCTGGAGATTCTGCATGATCTTTTAAGACACTAAAATTAGATATAAACGTTGAGACATCGTTGTCAGTTATTGCCGAACTTTGTATCAAACACATTCTAACAAAATGGTGTATTGCATGTACTTCACCAATAGAAATAGCTAATGCTTCAGGACAAAGTGACGCACTTTCTTCCAATAATTGATTGCTTATTTTTTCATTTAATACATTATCAAGCCTGGACATACAATCTAATAATAAGCGATATCTATCGTTGAAGTGACTCGGTTCTCCTTCTATTTGTTCTATTAATAATAACATTCTTGAAAGGTTTTCTGCATCTAGCATCATAATTTGTTCCTCTTTGCGTCGTTGTTGTTCTTCTCTCTCTTCTTCTTCTGTCATTTCTACTTTAGAGATATTTGGAATAAATAGTTCGATTGTGGTTCCATATACTAAATTAGTAGGTATACCTTTCGAGTATGCGTCAACTGCACTAATACGGTCACAAGTTGTAAAAATAAAATAACGAAATTCTCTTTTAAACTCTTCATCAAATTTTATTAAGAATACCAAAGCGTCAATTTGAGATGTATCACCCATTCCTTTACATGCTAGAGCAAACCCTTTATGAAGTAGTTCAATTTTGTATGAATCATTAACATTTATTTTAACCTCTTTACCTTCATGTACAACAAATACGCTACATTTTAACATATCTAAATGATGTCTTGGAGGAACGGTGATTTTTTGACCATTACTTGTTTCATGTAAAAATAACATGATATCTGATACAGAGGGACCTTGGCTTATGCCACTAAAATTATATCTGAGTTTTCTACCTTGAATTGAGTCATAAACAACTAATTCAAAATCTTGTTTTTTAGACGTGAATAGACTATCGCGAGTTTCAAACCATGCCATTATACCGGAATCAGTGCAAAATGGAATATTATCAGGATCAACAGCTAAAAATTTTAAACCGTTTCCATCCTTTGTTCCAACTGCAACGTATTTGGTTGCTCTTGAAAATAATGGCGACTGCGGTGACGAGTCACTTACTGTAGCCTGTGTCATAATATGAATTACCTGTTCCAACCCATTAAATGCTTTACCTTTTACTCCTGCGTGCCCACCATCATTTATCATGGCCACCTTAGAACCACCCGTGTTTCCAACATCTAGAAACAAAAGTCTTCTACCCAACTCATTTTTTAGTTTAGGATCACCTAATATTCTTGGTAAATTATCATATTGATCTGAAATTATGAAATGATTAAATTCTTTTTTAGCTTTTTCTAATTCGTTAACCTTCAGTTCCATAAACTCACCATAGTCATACGTTTTTGTTTTCAAATACGGTCGAATCATAGGACATAAATTGGGGTTTTGTTTTGTTCTTGTTAAAACAAAGTCCATCATACCATGCTCAAGATTACTCATTGCTTTTATCGTTGAAACCGTTTTTACACGGGCACGATCCGCATCGCTCATTCTTTGAATCCATTCATCGATTGATGCATTTATTGTTGGTGATGGTTCCACTGGGAATGAAGTTAAACATTCTATTAAACTATTCGGAAAGACGTAATCTTTCTCTTTACCGCTGATTCCAAGAAATGAACGAGTCAATGTGTCAATATGAGTGTGAACCGCTGGTTCAGTATATTCTAATTTCCTAATTCTAGCATGAAGGTTATCATGTAATGAATCACATTCTGATACAACTATCATAGGTGGTAATTGACCACATTTTAAACGTAATGGTTTGGTATTTTTCACTTTTCCAAACAGAGCTTGTCGCTCTAGTACTCTAGCTCGTAAGAGCTCAAATGTACCTAATTCATGATGCGGTGCCAGTACCAGTTGTTGTTGTTGTTGTTGCTGTCGCAGTACCAGTTGTTGCTGTACCAGTTGTTGTTGTTGCTGTCGCTGTACCAGTTGTTGTTGTTGTTGTTGTTGTTGTTGTTGTTGTTGTTGTTGTTGTTGTTGTTGTTGTTGTCGTGTGTATTCTGTAGATAGAATACCAAACATTTCCTGTAACTCATCAAGATTAAACGTGTTACGAGGGTTTGACAATGTACTACATATTTCTTGTATGAATGCATCTTGAGTATGAGGTGATATATCTGCACATATCCCAAATAATATGGCTCTTTTTTTTGATAGATTTTTTTCACGTTGAAATGACACTAATGGATCAAATGGTTCCGGTGATCTTTTAGTTGATGACATTTAATGTTTACACTACCTACTTATATTGACATCCTAAAAAATAACAAACCTTTTCTATAGTGGCCTTTCCTATCCCGCGTTTTCCATCCATTGCAATATCAGCGAAACACGCGGATACATGTTTGTATTTGTTCTTATTCATCGGTTCCATCACTGATGCGTTTAGTGTTACACCATGAGGACCCGCGTCAGGCGACGGCGGCGACATTTCCGGCGATACACTCTCTTCATAATTCGCTATTTTTCGGTGCAAATCTGCTAAAAACTCGTAAATCGATCCGCCGTATTTCGAGAGAATGGCAGATGCAGTCTTCGCGCTCACCCCTGGCACCTGTGCCAGCATAATCTCGCCTATATTCTCTCGTGTAATATAGTCTCGCTTCTCTTTTTTCGCGGAGACCTCGCTGTATGCCGCCGTGTCTGCAACAGAAAGCGGCCCCTCTTTCGATACCTTGTCTGCAAAATGCAGAACAAAGTCTGCTGTTTCGCCTACATTCATCGTGCGAATGACCGAAAATCCCTTGTAGTACATCAGCGACACCATTGCGCTTTGAAGCGCCGTCTTCGTAATCTGGGTATGCCGATCATCATATCTCGAGAGATCGCCTTCAATGATGTATATGATATGATGGGTGCTGAATCCTGTAGCAGCGGCGGACTCAATAAGACGAAATGACTGTTCTTTATATCGTCCGTCTCGAATACTCGCTGCGAGGTCCGCGAGGGTCTTTCTCTCGAACAGGACAATATCTTTCTCTTGTGTGGGATCATGGAGTATAATATCCCCGAGTGGCAATCTCTCGGATTTGATTTCGTGGTTTGTTGTGAGTATGCCGAGAGATTTCGACTTCGGCTTCGTCTGTTTCTGCGCCTTCACCGTCGCTTTATTTTTCGGAAGTGGAACCTTCATCGTGATTCCATCACCGAGATCCATAATATAATGGTCTGGTTCTGGTTCTGGTGTGGGAACGGGATCGGTGGGCGGGGGTGCAGGCAACACAGCGGTAGGTTTCATCATCTCCAGTAGCTCTTTCTCTCGACAATCGATTTTGATAATCATATTCGTAGTATTGCTATAGCGTATAATATGATTATCAATACAAATACACATGAATTATGCCTTATGTTCTTTTCCAGAATAAATCTGATTCACCTGGTTTGTGACCCGAATAAATGTCGTACATTTCGGTATATCTTTAATACGTTTAGCTCCAATATACGTACATGTTGACCGGATCCCGCCTAATATATCAAGTATTGTGTTTTCAATGGGTCCGCGATATGGAATCTTGACCGTTTTTCCCTCTGCGGACCGATGTGACGCAACGCCACCGTTATACTGTTCCATCGCGGTCGAGCTAGACATTCCGTAAAAGAGTTTGTATTTTTGTCCGGTTGCTGTGTCTTCGACAGTTTCACCACCCGACTCATCATGTCCCGCGAGCATTCCGCCCAACATTACGAAATCCGCACCACCTCCAAAGGCTTTTGCAATATCAGCAGGAGTCGTGCACCCACCATCTGACACGATGAATCCATTGAGTCCATGCGCTGAATCCGATGACTCAATTACCGCGGAAAGTTGCGGCATACCTACGCCAGTCTGAAGGCGGGTAATACA
>JACCED010785758.1_pt1 | contig 12993 bp, 12 predicted proteins | sample 7455021 | NCBI WGS metagenome assembly JACCED01 (sample SAMN15323456, study PRJNA562643) | freshwater metagenome | isolation source: river surface water | place: USA:Blue River Watershed | collected 2017-08-19
CAAGACATGGACGAAAGTGCATTTCAAGCTGCCATTGGCAAAAAGAAATATGGCGATGAAGGCATGAAGGCTTTGCAAAAAGCCGGAAGAGATCATGCCAGTGATGCTACTATGAAAAACATTCGCAACAAATACGACAAGTATGACGAAGGTATTGGTGACGTGGCCAAGAAAGTTGGCAGCATGGCCAAGAAAGTTGGCGGCAAAGTTTTAGACAAACTGGGTCATGGCTCAGATGAAGATCTACTGCGTGACTTGCAAAAGAAAGCTGGTATCCCTGCACATGCCCAACACGGCAAAAAGTCAATGGCACAACCCAACGAAGGTGTTGACAAGCAAGAATTTGCAGCATTGGCACCACCCAAAGACAAAATTACTTTTGCTGATAAAATTGCTGGCGCCAAGAAAGAAGTTGACGAGCGTTTAGGTGACGTGGCTGCTGAAGCTATCAAAGGCGCACTCAGCCCCAAGCAAAAGAAAATTGACATGAACAAAAACGGCAAGTTGGATGCCAATGACTTTGCTATGCTTCGCAAAGGCGGCAAGCAAGAAACCGACGAAGGCTGGGACGATATGATCAAAGACGTTGATCGTCGACGCGGCCAAATGAAAACTGGTGAAAAGACTCAAGGACACAAAGGCGAAATTGAAAAAACTGCCACTGGTATCCGTCACACACGCAGATATGATGCCAAGACTGGTGAAACTGACACTGGTGATGACACACCAGCACAAGGTGAAAAGCGCGGCCGTGGTCGTCCCAAGAAAGCTGGCGGCCCATCACAAGAGCGTGTGACTGCCAAGAGCCGCAAAGCCGATCGCACCACATGGCAAAAGAAAGTCAAAGAAGGTGACAACGAAGGCGATGATGTCAAACAAGCAATGGCTGTGCTTAAAAAAGCCGGCTACAAAGTTAGCAAGGCCGCTGACGGTGCTGAAGAATTAGACGAAAAAGCAGTAAGCAAGAAGCAACAAAAGTTCATGGGCATGGTCCATGCAACACAAAAGGGCGAAAAAGCTCCTAGTAAAGAAGTTGCCAAAGTTGCCAAGACAATGAAGAAGAAGGATGCAGAAGATTTTGCATCTACCAAGCACAAAGGCTTGCCTGAGAAGAAAAAGCCCGAAGGCAAGAAGAAAGAAAAAACTGAAGAAGCAGGCGGTACAGGCACACCCACAGCATCTAGCGGATTCAGCTTTGGCAAAGGCATTTATGATTCAATGAACCATGAACTAGAAAACATGATCAAAGAAAGCATGAGTCGCCTAGACGAGAGCATGAGCATCAACATGAGTGACAGCACCGAAGGTGGCAAGAGCTTGACTATAACTGCCAGCGACGAAGATGCCATCAAATTAGCAACACTGTTGAAGTCAGCAGGTTTGGGCGGCGGTGAAGGCTCTGGTCCTGACGGTTCCATGGAACACGAAGCTGGCGAAGGCGAAATGGGCGGAGGTTCTGTCAAAGACGAACTGTTGAGCAAGTTAAATGCTATTCAAAATGGTGAAGGTTACGGCGGCAGTGGCTACAAATCAGCATGTGGTTGCGACGAACCTGACTGCGGTTGTGGCAGTGAAGAAATGGACGAAGCTTATGGCGACAATGTTGTAAGTCAGAACAGCCCAGACTATCCTACCAATCAAGAAACTGCCGAGGACAACTTTGAATACAGCGGCGGTTTAAACAAACCTAAATCAACTGGTCAGTCAACTACTCCAGTTTTGGCTAGCCAAGAAGAACGTCAAATGACATACGAAGCAGATTTGCAACGTATCCGTGACATTGCTGGCATCAAAGAAGCCAAAAAAGTCGAAGAAGATGACGTTGAAGAAGGCAACAAGTTCACTGGTAATCTAGCCAAAGCTCGTGCTGATGGCAAGAAAGAAGCTGACTTAGACGGTGACGGCGACATGGAAAAAGTTCGCGAAAGCATTTTTTCTTTAACCAACCAGTGGAAAGCATACAAGGGGTAATAACATGACACGTAGAATTTTTAAAGAATCATCATTGACAACCCCACCAGTAATGAATCCACACAGCCCTGCATCACAGGGCTACAAGCAACAAGCTGTGGAGATTCCTGGTGTGTTACATCAATCTCGCCAACTACTACAACCTGTTGTGAGCCAACCTCCTAAGGATAACAAATAATGGCTGCAATTCAAGTTGTAAATGCTGTGAGCAACACAGCCTGGACCACAGACAAAGTAGAGATTGCTACCACTGTTGCCAACGTAACTTTTCAAGTCAGTGCTGTTCAGTTGACTTATGTACAAGCCAACGGCGTTGTAGCCAATGCTACAATGGCCACTGATGTTGGTAATCTCTATGCAAATGCTATTGTTGTTCCTGGTAATTCTGTGCAACAATACTATGTTGGCGCTGGAAACTACCTTAACATCATTACTGGTTCTGGTTTCAGTGCCACTGCAATTGGCACAGCAACATCTGCCACTGCTGGTGAGAACGGTGTAGGCAACGGCTAATGCGAGCACGTGAGTTTGTTGCTGAACAAAAAGTTGGTGATATTTCAACACGCCAACGTTTTGCCACTGTGGGCCTTAACAAGTTTAGAGATATGCAGTTTGCTGATCGTATCTATGAACTCAATCGTGTGATGATGGCTGTAGCACAAACTGATGGAGAAATAACGCCAGAGATTGACGGTGAGAGTTGGGCAGGTCGTCACAACGTTGCGGCACCCTACACTGACGTTGAACAAAAAATGTTGGAAAAAGCCTACCAAGCTGTGGGCAGCAAACACTATGATTTGAATCATGGTGACTTAGAGTCCGAAGAACATCCAGCAGTAAACACAAGCAGCCCCATAAAGGCATTTAAGGGGTATTGATGCGAGCACGTGAGTTTATAAAAGAACAGCGCGAACTTCCGCCAGAGACTCAAGAGCCAATGCGTGATACTTACATATTACCTGGATTGAGTGCAGCGGATCCTTATAGATCATATCGCATGGGCGTTGCTATAGCTAGAGCCCGTAGCGAGTATCGCAAGGATGATGTAAACCCACACATGCCAGAATGGACAGCAGAAACTGCGTTTGGCGAACACGCTGTGGTTGCTGGATTCAACAGTGGTGTTGCAGAAATAATTGATGCAGCACTTGCAATGACCGACACTCTTGGTGGCAAGAAACTAGTATCTACCCCAGACAGTGACGAACCTAACTTTGTTGACAAGCAAAGCCCAATCAAGCCCTTTAAAGGTTACAAATGAAAAAAATTATAACAACAATATTATTTCTCACGGCCGCTTTTGCAGCTAACGCATGGGACCAACGCCAACCATTGCCCCCACAGGCCTGTGCTGTACATAGTCCTTGGGGTTGGGCACAAACTGCTAGACCAGCGCAACCTATCTGCAGAGAAGCATACTTTGTGGCCTATGACGCACCAGTAAAGATTCCGGTGTATGTTTCATATACATTGTTGCCACAAAATGCCTTGGGTTGCTTTCCTAGAACAAATGCTTTTGTTGCGGATGCATCAGTCCCAAACGGTGCTACACCTGCGGACTATGCAGGAACTGGGTACGACAAGGGACATGCAGCCCCGGATGGAGACCTGAGCTGGAGTCAACAAGTAGAGTACGAGAGCTTTTTGATGACCAACATGTATCCACAGCATGGCAGCTTAAACCGTGGAATTTGGAAGTTACTGGAAACTTCAGTACGTGGTTGGGCAGTTCAACGGAACCAAAGCTATACCATATTCGTTGGAGCTATATATGGCGCTGGTGATCCCACAATTGGTAAGGGTGTGATTGTTCCGCGTGGATACTACAAGATTGTTGTCAACCAACAAACAAACGAAGTTGCTGGTTGGTTGTTCCCACATACTAAACCATATGTTAATTTGGGCAATGACTTGACTAAATTCCGCGCTCCTGTTGCTCAAATTCAAGAATATGCTGGTGTTAGATATGCACTACCGCCTGGCGCACGTGAGCTAGCACCGGGTACAGAGTGGACTGTGGACTTTGGTGCGTTAACAAATGCCAAACGACAAAAGTGCGGCCGGGGCGAATAAACCCGTAAATACGGGATGACGAATTTTTATTGTGCTGCTCCTTGGCGTGGCCTACATATCAATCCCAGAGGCGATGTAAAAACCTGTTGTGCAGGCAATCCCAACATGCTGGGCAACCTCAATACACAAAGTATTGAACAGATCCTCAACAGCAATCTCATGGCAGAGATTAGAACAAGCCTGTCACAAGGCAAACCACATGAATATTGTAGTAACTGTGTGCGAGCCGAACGTTTTGGTGCTGATTCAGAACGTGCATGGCACAACAATGTAAATCCTGACTTTGACTATGCTGCCGCAGGTGATCAGTATCATTATCCTGTGATTGTGGATGTGCGTTGGAATACTACCTGTAACTTGAGTTGCAACTACTGCGGCGAAGCATGCAGCTCAAAGTGGGCTGGAATCAAAGGTATCCCATTCAAAAGCGGTGCAAGGCCGTATTACGATTCGGTGTGTGATTTTATTGAGCAACATCATGATCACATACACGAAGTAGCATTAGTAGGCGGTGAGCCTTTGTTGTTGCCAGAAAACAATCGACTGTTGGATGTCATACCTGCGGACGCTATTGTTACACTAATCACTAACTTAAACGTTGAGCTAGAGTCAAACAAAATATTTCAGAAACTAGCGACCAGGAACAAAGTGGGTTGGAGCATGAGCTTTGATAACACCGGTGATCGTCTAGAATATGTGCGCCATGGTGCCAGTTGGGACACAATACAACACAACTTACAGATTATCAAAGGCCTAATGAAGTCACAAGGGCAATGGGGTGGCATACATGCAGTGTACAATATCTACAATGCCACTCGCATCTGTGAACTGCGGCAGTTTGCTGAAGACACAGGCACAACAGTGTTGTGGCAAAACTTGTTCCAACCTGAATACTTGGATCCATTCTTGCATGGGCCAGCTGTTGCCGAAGCAGCCATTGCTGAAATAGAACGCTTCTACAGCTTGGGAATTGCTACACCTGCTGAACGTACATTTTTTGATAACTCGTTAAATACCTACCGTAATATAAAACAGGCTCGACCTGGTGTTGAAAAACAATTCAAACAGCATATACTGGACAACGAAACTGTGTTCCATCCTGACAAAGCAGGTGAGTTTGAAAAACTATGGCCGGAGTTAGCACACTTATGCAGATAAACGCAATTGATAGTGAAAATAATTTATTTCGTGTTGAAAACATAATGCCAGCTGACTTGGTGCGTAAAGTGCTAGCGACTGACTGGATGAATTTGCCTTGGCAACGTCAAGAAGGACAAGAGAACTGGCGTCGCCGACGTATAGAAAATTCTGCAATACCCTGGATCAAAGACTGGGACGACTATTGCAGTAGCATATGGGCAGACATTGCTGTGCATCTTGGACGTAAATATCATGGATACCAAGGCACAGCGTTTTGGGTTGACGAACCTGGCTTTACTTGCAGTATGCATACTGATGGCGAAATGCCCGGCAGCATGCAATTGACTTGGATAGGTGCCCGCCACACACATGGCACAGCGTTTTACTGGCACAAAGAAGTTGATACATTAAGGCATCAGTTTCCCATGGTGCCCAACACTGGCTACATCATGATTAACCAACCTGATGAAACAGGATATCGCAAATTACTTTGGCATGCAATGCTGACGGAAGTCCCAGAAGATTCTTTTAGATTGACCTCTTACAGTTGGATGACACCAAAATGATTACAGATAGCAAAACATTTTGTCCGCATCCATGGATTACCATGAACATGGATCAAACAGGCCGAGTATTTCCTTGCATGAATTCAGGTTACGAACTAGGCAACATCAAAAAAAGTCCCATCCAAGATATTATCACTGGCAAGCCTCGACGTGAATTGTGCGAAACAATTGCACAAGGCGAGTGGCACAGTGCCTGCGCAATTTGTAAACAAAACGAAGAATCCAGTGGTGTTAGTGCCAGAACACAAGCACACATCAGTCAGGAGTTCAAAAATCAAATCAATGCAGACCCATCTTGGTACACACCTGTGCATTTAACAATCAACTGGAGTAATCTTTGTAATCTAACTTGTGTTTATTGTAATCCAGATGCAAGCACAGCTTGGCAAAGTGTCAAAAAAATTCCAATTAATTTTGTGCGAAACGAACATTTGAGTTTGATTGAGTTCATAAAGGAAAGAGGACATCATGTTGAAGGCTTGACCCTTGGCGGCGGCGAACCCTTGCTGCAAAAAGGCATGGTAGACATGCTCAAGCTACTGAATCCGCAGTCAGTCAGAGTCAATGTGCTTACTAACCTCAGTGTTGATATTAATAAAAATGAAATCTATCAACTACTAAAAACTTGGCCCAATGTAGAATGGCAGATAAGTTTTGACAATGCTAACAAAGAAAAATTTGAATATGTCCGGCATGGCGCTGAGTGGGAACAGTTTGTTGCCAACATAATTACTATGAAACAAGACAACCAAAATGTTACAGCACATCCTGCTTATTCAGTTTATTGTGCATTTGATCTTGATGAATATTATGTATTTTGTAAAGAACATGGATTAAAAGTATTTTGGTGCGACTTGTGGCACCCATGGGATTTAGATGCTCGTAGGTTACCTAAAGACCTAAGGGACGATGCAATCGCAAACATTGAAAAAGTGATTCAGCAATGGGACAGCGGATCAGCAGACATATTAAGGCGATATCAACAACAGCTGGCAGACCCAAGTTATTTGCAAGATTATGACACATATAAAATAAAAACATTGGAATTTCATAGTCAGATTGAAATAGAGCTTGAGAAGAAAACCAAGTTTGTTGACTTATGGCCCAAACTTGCGGAGAGATTAAAATGATTAAACCGGGTTTAGATGCAATACTTGTTAAGGCCCCGCATCGCAAAGAAACGTACACTGAACAAGAACTTGAAGAATTTGCGCGATGTGCAGATCCTGTTGATGGGCCCATGTACTTCATGGACAACTTCTTTTATATCCAGCATCCGGTGCGCGGTAAGATGTTGTATCATCCGTTTGAATACCAGCGACGATTGATTGACAACTATCACCAAAATCGTTTCTCTATCAGTCTCATGCCTCGACAAACAGGCAAGTCAACTTCGGCCGCTGGATATCTGTTGTGGTATGCTATGTTTGTGCCAGATTCAACCATTCTAATTGCAGCACACAAGTATTTGGGTGCGCAGGAAATTATGCAACGTATTCGTTATGCATATGAACTGTGTCCTAATCATATTAGAGCAGGTGCCACCAGTTACAACAAAGGCAGTATTGACTTTGACAACGGCAGTCGTATTGTCAGTCAGACAACAACTGAAAACACTGGTCGTGGTATGTCTATTACACTGCTATACCTAGACGAGTTTGCGTTCGTTAGACCCACAATTGCCAAAGAGTTTTGGACTTCTATTACACCTACACTGAGCACTGGTGGTAAAGCCATTATTACATCAACTCCAAACTCAGACGAAGACCAGTTTGCGTACATCTGGAAAGGTGCCAACAAAACAGAAGATGATTATGGGAATCCAAGACCTGGCGGCGTAGGCATTAATGGATTCAAAGCCTACCGTGCGTTCTGGCGTGAGCACCCAGACAGAGATGACAAATGGGCTGACGAACAACGAGCACAGCTAGGCGAAGAACGTTTCCGTCGAGAAATGGATTGTGAATTCGTTATCAATGACGAAACACTGATAAGTCCTATTAAACTGCTGGAACTTGAAGGCACCGAACCTATTAGCAAGACAGGGCAAGTGCGCTGGTACCGCCCAATACACCGAGACAAAATGTATATTGTTGCACTTGATCCCAGCTTGGGCACAGGTGGAGACCCTGCTGCCATACAAGTGTTTGAAGCAGATACCACAGAACAGGTAGCTGAGTGGCGGCACAACAAAACTGACATACCAACGCAAGTCAGGATCCTAGCTGAGATTGTCAAAACATTAAATGAAACAGTCAAGGACGACAAGAAGATTTATTACAGTGTGGAAAACAACACCATTGGCGAAGCCGCATTGATCAGTATTGCAGAGTACGGGGAACAGAACATTCCAGGCTACTTCCTAAGCGACAACTCAGTGACCGGTACCACAGGACGCAGATTCCGCAAGGGCTTTAACACCACAAACAAGGCCAAGATTACTGCTTGTAACAAGTTCAAAATCTTAGTGGAATCTGGGCGTATGAAAATATACTCAAAACCCTTGATCTCAGAGCTCAAAAACTTTGTGGCCAACGGTGCTAGCTATGCTGCCAAACCCGGTGAAACAGATGACCTTGTGATGGCATCACTGCTGGCAGCACGTATGCTGATGCTTCTGCAAACTTACCACTCGGACTTAGACTCGCATCTCAAAGATCACTCGGACAACATCATCGAGCCTTTGCCCTTTATCTCAATAATGGGCTAAATATACTACCATGGCACAAGAAAATAACATTGCTCAACAACTTAACGATTTACTAGTATCGCAGAATTTCCACCCTGAAATGCTGGATACCATGGGCAAGCCCACACAAGCTGACGAAGCCAAAGTATTCAATTTTGATTACATCTCCCCCAGCGGTAAAAACTACGGAACAATGGTTATTATCTTGGATTCAGACAATGACATGAAAGTGTTTTACGGGGACAATTTAGGCCGTAGCATGGAAGGCGATGACAAAGAAAGTTTCTTCAACTTCATCCAACACCTGCACAAATTTGCCAATATGCATCGCTGGACATACAGTCCCAAAGATCTAAATCAAATCAAGTATTCAATGCAGGGTCTGGCAGCTATCCAAGAAGGATTGTTTGAAGGGTACTACGGAACTCGTAAGGTCAGCTATGCTGGTCAGCCCACAGAAGCAAGATTAATGATCAAACACAATCAAACCCTGGGCGAAAACGATGCTCGTTTCCGTCATGTGGAAAGTTTGTTCATTGAAACTGCTGACAACGAAAGATTCAAGTTGCCATTCAAGAGTTTGAGTGGTGGCCGCGCTATGTTGGAGCACGTCAAACAAGGCGGTAAGCCTTATGATGTACGCGGAGTACACATTGCAGAAATGGTACAAGAAATCAATACCTTGAGTAGATTCAATCGCGCCAGCCGTGGGCGAGTGCTTGAAGGCATTACACAAGAGCTTGTGACTGAAGCTCAACAATATTATACAACTATCAAAGAAAACCTAAAACGACTGAGTCATTCTCGTGGATATTCAGCGTATTTTGAAGCATGGCATCCTGCTGAAGCTACCTTGCAAGAGGAACTAGTAGACAACATCAAGACCATGTTCATTGAACAGACATTGGATGCTAGAATAGAGGCAGCATTGCCTTTGCTAGCTCGCATACAACAACAAGGAAATGCTATGAAAGAAGCTGAAATTTTTGAATCGTGGGTTAACCAGTTGGCAGAGGGAACTTGGGCACTGCCAGACAATCCTGAAGCACAGGAAAAACTCAACCAACTAATGAGCAAAGAACTCATTGTTGGCCCTGATGCCACCAATGCTACAGAACAATTATATGATGTAGTGGGCGATGATCAATTGTTTGATATTTTATCAGACTTGGCCAGCCGTGACCCAAGAGCCAACGTCTGGGATGACACTGATGTGCAAGCACGTTTACAAGAACTTGGTGTACAATTGAACACCACAGCCGCTGCTGATCAACAACAACCAGTGGCACCTGCTGCTGGTCAACAAGCACCTGGCACTGCCCCTGAACAAGCAGTGGCAGAAGGTGCAGAACTTGAGTCAATGCTCAAACATGCTGGTGTTGCAGTAAAGGAAAGTGTGTTGACAGATAGTACCGGGCATACTTTAGACCACATCCTGCAACGTTTCAGCAGAGAAGTTGCTGATTTCAAAGATGGTGGCGAGTTAGACGATGACTTATATGATGCATTGTATGATTACTATTTTGACGACATGCCATATGGTACAAAGAAAGCTCGCACTGGCGATCCATACGAGTGGGTTTCACAGCGCCTAGCAGATGATTTAGGTGTAGACGAAGGTGTGCTTGGCACATTGGGCGGTGCAGTGTTGGGTGGTGCAGTTGCTGGGCCTTTGGGTGCGTTAACTGGTGCAGCAGCTGGACAAGATCTAACCAAAGGTGGTTCAAATGTAATTGAAGGGTCATGCAACATGACCATGGAAGGCGAGTATTGCCCAGAACATGGCCTAGCCGAGTGCGGTGGCATGTACGAAACTGGTACAGTGGCCGGTAGTGTGGCACCAGTCATGGGCGAAGGCAATGACGACCCAATTAATTACAATGCTGCCATCACAGGCAGCTACTACGAATCAAAAGAAAGTGATGCTGTTCTAGCAAGGATCAAATCTCTAGCACTGATCAAATAATACATGACGTCAACTATTGAGTTATGGAGTCCGGCCCCTTTTGGGGTCGGTTCTATTCAAGTCCGTGATCACCTTGGCGGGTTTGATGCTGATTATCGAAACCCAGTTTTTGACAAACTAACAGGTACAGTTTATACTGAGTACCTAGTTGATGAACGTGTAGCAAACAACTATCCCAACTTGCAGATCAAATTTGATGCTGAGTTGATGATCAACAACAACACACTGATACGGTGCGCTACACTAGCACAACACCCCCCACCAAAACAAGCAAAACATTTTTTATGCTCGTTCAATCGAAATTTTCACAAAAGCAGACATTGGTTAGTTGAACGATTGTTGTATGAAGATTGGTTTGATGTTAATTACTGTAGTTGTGGATTTGCTGATGATATCAAGATAGGGTTTGATGAGCCCAACAATTGGACCAGTGTCAATACTGATGTTTGCCGTAACTACCGAGCTCTCAATCCCTTGATACAAGATTGCTTTGTTCAAATTGTCAGCGAAACTGCTGGCGAAAGTTATGTGCCTTTCCCAACAGAAAAATGTCTGTTTCCTATAGCAAACAAAACATTGTGGGTAGCATACGCACAACCGGGCTGGTATGACTGGGTAGAAAAACACATGGGTTTTCAAAAGTTTGATTGCTTTGATTACTCATTTGACAGTATACTTGATCCGCACCAACGTCTTGACGCATTAATAGCTATGCTCAAACCATTTCAGTCTGCAGACTGGGACAGCATCTACAAACAGCAACAACACACACTGGACTACAATTTTGAACTGTTGACAAGCCAAACGTTTATCAAGAATCTAAAAACGTTTGACCAAGCAAACGGCAACACAAAAATCAAACATCCTGTTGGATTGGCTAAATAAACATTGACACTGTACAAAAACAAGCATATACTTACGTTATGTTTGCGATTTGTCAGTATCACAGGCAACATTAGATCTAAATAATTTAGATAGGCAACATACATAGGCAACTTATTAAGGAGAAAAAACTATGGCATCTTTAGCAGAAATTCGAGCAAGACTACAGGCAGCTGAAAACAAAGGTTCAAGCAACACAGGCGGTGGCGACAAGTCAATTTACCCGCACTGGAACATGGAAGAAGGCCAATCGGCTACACTACGCTTCCTCCCCGATGGTAACAGCAAAAACACATTCTTCTGGCAGGAACGAGCAATGATTCGTTTGCCATTCAACGGCATCAAGGGAGAAATGGATTCCAAGCAAGTTATGGTACAAGTACCTTGCGTTGAAATGTGGAACGAAGCCTGCCCAATCTTGGCAGAAGTACGCACATGGTTCAAGGACAAGAGCCTTGAAGAAATGGGTCGTAAGTATTGGAAGAAACGCAGTTACATCTTCCAGGGTTTTGTGCGTGAAAACCCAATCGCAGACGACACTACACCGGATAATCCCATCCGCAAATTCATTATTGGACCACAATTGTTTGGTACCATTAAGTCAGCATTGATGGATCCTGAGTTGGAAGAATTGCCAACAGACATGTTGCGTGGTTTGGACTTCCGTATCAGCAAAACCAGCAAAGGTGGCTTTGCTGACTACTCAACATCAAAGTGGGCACGTAAGGAATCAGCATTGACCGAAGCCGAACAAGCCGCAGTTGATGCACATGGCTTGTTTGACTTGAGCACATTCTTGCCCAAGAAGCCAACTGAGGCTGAACTCCGAGTCATCAAAGAGATGTTTGAAGCATCAGTAGATGGACAGCCTTACGATACAGAGCGTTGGGGTCAATACTATCGCCCTGCTGGTGTTCAAGCACCAGGAGGTAGCACAGCATCTACAGATGAAGATGCACTAGCACCAGCACCTGCTCCGGTAGCAAAGGCAGCACCCAAAGCAGAAACTCCTGCTTGGGAAGATGAACCAGCAGAAGCATCAGCACCTGTAACTAAGCCTGCTGCCGGTGGTAATCAAAAGGCCGAAGACATTTTGGCCATGATTCGCGCAAGACAAAACAAGCAGTAATAAACTGTTCACGCAAGGGCTTGTCCCTTGCGTTTCTATCTCTACAGGTGATATATGGGAAAACCCTTTGACGTTTCAAAATTCCGCAAGGAAATTACAAAAAGCATTGACGGCCTAAGCATTGGCTTCAACGATCCAACAGACTGGATCTCCACAGGCAACTATGCCTTGAACTATTTGATCAGCGGCGACTTTAACCGTGGCATTCCACTGGGCAAAGTAACTGTGTTCGCTGGCGACTCTGGCGCAGGTAAAAGTTATATCTGTTCAGGTAACATTATTAAACACGCACAAGAGCAAGGCATCTTTGTGGTGTTGATTGACTCAGAAAATGCTCTGGATGAAGATTGGCTCAAAGCACTTGGCGTTGACACCAGTGACAGCAAACTTCTTAAATTGAGTATGGCCATGATTGATGATGTAGCAAAGACTATTTCAACATTCATGAGCGACTATAAAGCACTGCCTGACGGGGAACGGCCAAAGGTTCTCTTTGTTATCGACTCTTTGGGAATGTTGCTGACACCTACGGACATCAACCAGTTTGATAGCGGTGATCTTAAAGGCGACTTGGGAC
>JACCED010417249.1_pt1 | contig 12991 bp, 10 predicted proteins | sample 7455021 | NCBI WGS metagenome assembly JACCED01 (sample SAMN15323456, study PRJNA562643) | freshwater metagenome | isolation source: river surface water | place: USA:Blue River Watershed | collected 2017-08-19
GAGCTTTTACAGCCATTGCAATTTCGCAAGCTGCTACATCAGCATTTATATTATAACCTGGATGATTTGGTTCATCACCATTTGCAATAGGAGCAATTACTGGAATAAATCCCTCTTTTATAAGATTATTTATAAGTTCTCCATTTACAGAAGTTATATCTCCAGTGTAACCAAACTTGCCACCATCTTTTGGAATAGCTTTAATTATTCCACTATCTTTTCCAGATATTCCAATAGCTTTTGCACCATGATGATTTAATAGTGAAGCAAGATTTTTGTTTATCTCTCCACTTAAAACCATCTCAACAACTCTCATGCTCTCTTTACAAGTAACTCTGTATCCATCTACAAAATGTGAAGGAATTTCAAGTTTTGTTAAAAGTTCTGTAATTCTTGCTCCTCCACCATGAACAACTATAGGTTTTATTCCTAAAAGTGTTAGCAAAACTATATCTTGAGCAAATTTTTCTTTTAAATCATCACTTGTTTGTGCACTTCCACCATATTTTATAACTATTGTTTTTCCATAAAATTTTTTGAAATATGGAATAGCATCTATTAGAGTTTGAACTTTTGGATTTGTTTTTGTCATAAAAAATATCCTTGTAAATTTTAAAGTCTTGATTGTATCTAAAAATCTCTTTTAAAATGAAATATAGTAAAATGAATTTATGGAAAAATATTTAGCATTAAAAGCCAGTGCAGGGAGTGGAAAAACTTTTGCATTAACGGTAAGATATATTAGTTTACTTCTAAAAGGTGCAAAACCTAGCGAAATCTTAACTCTAACTTTTACAAATAAAGCAGCAGCCGAGATGAGTCAAAGAGTTTTTAATACACTTCAAACATTAGGTGATGACGAAGCATATTTAAATGAGATTATAAAAGTATCAAATTTTACAAAAGAGCAAATCTTATCTAAAAAATCACTACTTATAAAACTATTTATAAATGATAGTTCAAGTATTTTTACTATTGATAAGTTTGTAAATAAGATTTTACGAGAGTTTTGTGGATATATTGGAATAAGTGATGATTTTAAAATTGCAAATGATGATATGGAAGTTTTGAGTTATAAATTTTTACAAAGTTTAGATGAGAATGGCTTCAAAGAGTTAGTTGAGTTCTCTTTATATGAGAAGAAAAAATTTAACTCTATTTTTGAACTATTTAAAATATTAATTGAAAAAAATGAAAATATAAATCCTGTAGAAATAGATGCAAAATTAATTAATCTTATAAAAGATGATATTTTGCAAAAAGCTTTTAAGATAAAAGAACATATTTTAAACTGTCCAAATGCTAGTAATAGCGCTATAAAAGCTGTATCTTTTACAAACTTTGATGAACTTTTTGCAAATACTTGGATAGAAAAAGAGAGTATGTATGATTACTCATATTTTAAAAAATGTGCAAATGAAGAGATAAATATTCTATTTTTAGAACTTAGAGATAGTTTGTTAAACTACTATAAATTAAGAACTTCATATAGCCTAAACAAAATATTTAAGTTATATATAAATTTTAAAGAGTTTAAGAAGAGCTTTAATATTGAAAAAAACTATTTTGAGTTTAATGATATTTCAAATTTAGTTTACGAACTTTTAAGTAATAAAATCAATAAAGATTTTTTATATTTTAGATTAGATAGTAACTATAACCATATTTTAATAGATGAGTTTCAAGATACTTCAATTTTACAATATAAAATTCTTAAACCCTTAATTGATGAGGTGATTGCTGGAGATAGTGAAAAATTTAAAACATTCTTTTATGTTGGAGATCCAAAACAGAGTATTTATAGATTTCGTGGGGGAAAAAGAGAGCTTTTTGATTTTGTTTTGAGTGAAAATAGTAATATAAAACTTGAAGATCTAAATACAAACTATAGGTCTTCTAAAAATATTATTGATTTTGTAAATGATACTTTTTTAAATCTTTCAAACTATGATTATTTAGCTCAAAAAAGTATTAGAAAAGATGGATTTGTAGAGGTTATAGAAGATCCAAATTTACAAAGTGATGAGAAGTTTATATCTATTTTTAATAAAATAAATGAGCTATTAAATAGTGGTATTAATGAAAATGATATCGCAATTTTATGCTATACAAATAGTGATGTTTTAGAACTTTTTTACTATTTAAAAGAAAAATTACCAAATCTAAAAATTAGAACAGATATGAGTTCTAAATTAATTAATCAACAAAATGTAAAAGCACTTATAAATGCTATAAAATATATATATTTTAAAGAGGATATTTACAGAGAAAATTTTAATGCTCTTGTAGGAAACGATATAAATAGTGAATTTTTGTTAGATATTGATTTAAATGAGTTAAGTGTAGAAAAAGTTATCTATTTTATTGCAACTTATTTTGATATTATGGATGAAAATATTATAAAACTAATAGAGCAATCAAATACTTATTTTAATATAGTTGATTTTATTTATGAGATTGATAAATTAGATATTAGTATTGAAAATAGTGAGAACTCTGGTTTACAAATACTTACAATTTTTAAATCAAAAGGATTAGAGTTTCATACAACTATTTTAATTGATAGAATAAAAAGAAAAAATCATGATAAAAGTTCACTTTTGTTTGATTATGAAAATATTAATTTAGAAAATATATATTATAAGATTTCTGGTTATGAAAATTTTGATGAGAACTATAAAAAAGCTTTGGAAAAAGAGAAAAATCTAAATCTTGATGATGAGAAAAATGTTCTTTATGTTGCACTAACTCGTGCAAAAAATAATCTAATTGTATTTAAAAAAGAGAAAAGTAGTGTATTTGATATTTTGAATATAAAAGCTTTTAAATTTGGAAATTTAATCTTAAGTGAAGTAGTACAGAGAAAAAATAGTAATAAAAAGATTGCTTATGAAGCATTAAATTTAGGTAAACAAGATATAAAATCTTCAAAAGATAATATTGTAAATAGTGATATATTAAAATCAAAATATTTTGGGCTAGCTACTCACTATACTTTAGAAATGATGAGTAACTTTGATGAAAAAGCTTTAAACCATAGTTTGAATTTATCAAAAGCAAAATATTTTAACTATTTAGACGAACTTGATTTTGTATCTATAAAAAAGATTATTCAAAATTTAATTAGAAATGATAAATTTCAAAATTTAATCAAAGATTCACAAATAGTGCAAGAACAAGCTTTGATTTACAATGAAGAGATAAAGGTTATAGACCTACTTTTATATAAAAATGATAGATTTATTATTGTTGATTATAAAACGACAACAGAAGTTTTATATTCTCATAAAACACAAGTTGAGTATTATAAAAAAGCTGTTAGTGAAATTTTTAATATTAAAAATGTGGATGGATATCTAGTTTATTTAAAAGAAGATAGTATAGAATTTTTTGAAGTTTAAATAAAATATCTAATAGATGCAAAACCGTAAGCTTTAGTTTTTTCTATCTCTTTTATCTGCTCATTTTGTATTATTCCACCAAGTGCAAATATTTTTAGATTTGGAAATTTTTCTATAACTTCATTTAATTTATCTACTCCTTTTGATTGACCTTTGTTTGGTGTATCAAAAATAGGTGAGTATGTTACAAAATCTATATTTTTATTTTTTGCCTTGTCTAACTCTTCTAAATTATGACAAGATATAATTGTGATAAGATTTGATTTTTTTGCATTTTCGATTTTATCAAACTGTTGTGAATTTAGATGAACTCCATCAAAACCTAATTTGATTGCTAATGATATATTTGAGTTAATTAAAATATTTTTTATTTTAAACTCTTTACAAATTTGTAAAAATATTTTTGCTAACTCTTCAATATTTTTAGAACTTTTATCTCTAAAACAAGCGAAATCAATTTTATGATTTTTTAAAACAGCTATTAATTTTTCTTTAAAAATTTCTTTATTATCAGAAAAATAGTTTGGATCTGTTATTAGATAAGATTTTATATTTCTCATATTTTCTTCCAAATAAAAAAGGGAGTAAGCAAAACTCACTCCCTTTTTTGATTTATTTATACTAAGAACTTCTTAGTGATGCTCTTCTTCCATCATAATAGATCCAGCAATATAAACATATGTTAGGATACTAAAAATAAATGCTTGTAAAACACCAAATGCAGTTAATAGGAAAAACCCTGGTAGTGGTAAAATCCATGGAACTAACATTAAAAGTACCATTAAGAACATATCATCACCTCTAATTGAACCAAATAACCTAAAAGATAGAGATATTATTCTTGATAAGTGTGAGATAATCTCAATTGGGAACATTAAAGGAGCTAATACTGGCATTGGACCCATAAAATGTTTAAAGTAGTTTACAAAACCATTTTTCTTGATTCCTAAATAGTTGTAATATACAAAAACAATGATAGCTAAAGATGCAGTAAAGTTAATATTACTTGTAGGTGCTTCAAAACCTGGAATTACTCCTATCATGTTACTAACAAATATAACTAAAGCTAAAGAACCAATCAATGGCATATAAATTCTAGCATTTTTTTCACCCATAGTATCGCTACCCATAGCAATAACACCACCTACAAATGCTTCCATAACATTTTGACTTCCTGTTGGAACTAGTTGCATTTTTCTTGTAGCCATTCTAGAAACTAGAAAAATAATTCCAATTACTAAAACAAAGTGAGATAAAATTATCCACTCTTGTCCGTGACCACCAATAGTTCCTAAGAATGTAAACAATCTTCCTTCCATTTTCTTCCTTTTTTCTTTTCTACTATTACTAAATTATGCGCTGATTATAATATTTGTTTTCTAAAATCTTTATAAATATAAAAAATTAATCTAAATTTGTTTAAATCTATATCCATTTTGTTTCAAATTTTCTCTTATTTGCTCTTGATGCTCTTCACCCTTTGTTGCCAAAGCAATAGTTACATAAGCTTCTCCAAACTCTAATTTTACAGAATTTCTATCAAAATCAATCTCTACAATATTTGCTGAACATTGAGTGAAAATATCTGTTAAGTGCATTAAAGCACCTGGTTTATCCATTAAAGTTACTATTAAATTCATTTTTCTATGAGATTTTATTAAACCTTTTTCTATTATTATTGAAAGCATAGTAACATCTATGTTTCCACCACTTACAACCGCACATACTTTTTTATTTTCAATACTTACTTTATCGTGCATAATAGCTGCAACACTAACAGCACCAGCACCTTCAACCATCAGTTTATGTTTTTCTAGTAAAAAAAGAATTGCATTTGCTGTTTCATTATCACTAACTTCAACAATTTCATCAACATACTCCAAAATAATATCTAGTAACTTTGGATTAACATCACGAACGGCAATTCCATCTGCAATAGTTCTAACACTTGATGAGTCTATTGGCATTCTCGCTTCAAAACTCTCTTTCATTCCTTTAGCACCACTAGCAACTACACCTGTGATTTTTATATTTGGATTTATACTTTTTGCAGCAATTGCAATTCCTGAGATTAATCCACCACCACCAATTGGTACAATTATCTGGTCAATATCTTCAATTTTTTCTAAAATTTCTAAAGCAATAGTTCCTTGTCCTGCTATTACTTCATCATCTGCAAATGGATGAACAAACTCTTTGTTGTTATCTTTTGCAAATTTTATTGCACTAGCATATGCTTCATCAAAATTTTCACCAGTTAAAACAACGTTTGCACCGTAAGATTTAACTCCTAAAACTTTTGTAAGTGGAGTTGCTTCTGGCATAAAAATAGTTGCTTCACATTTAAAATAAGAAGCTGCAAAAGCTAAGCCTTGAGCATGATTTCCAGCACTTGCAGCTACAACTCCAGCTGCTTTTTTTACATCATCAAGCATTGCAACTTTGTTGAAAGCTCCTCTTAATTTAAAGCTTCCTGTTAGTTGAAGATTATCCTCTTTGAAGAAAATTTCAGCATTTTTTTCAGTACTTAAAAAAGGAGCTTTCATAAGTGGAGTTTTGTAAACTGTACCATCTAACCTTTTTTTAGCATCTTTTATATCATTTAATGTAATCATTTTGTATCTTTTTTTGAGAAATTTTAGAAGATTTTATCAAAAATTGATTAAAAACTAGGTTTTAATCAATTTTTATTTAAGTTGTTAGTTTTTGTTTAGGGCTAATAAATCACTAAAAGCAGTTTCAAGTCTAGTTATCATAGTCTCTTGACCAGCTCTTAACCATTTTCGTGGGTCGTAGTAGTTTTTGTTTGGTTTATCTTCACCTTCAGGATTTCCAATTTGTCCTTGTAAATAACCATGATATTTCGCTTCATAAGCTCTAACACCATCCCAAGTTGCCCACTGAGTATCTGTATCAATATTCATTTTAATAACTCCATAAGAGATAGCTTCTCTTATTTCACTTAATAATGAACCTGAACCTCCATGGAATACAAAATCAACTGGATTTTTAGAAGTTTTATATTTCTCTTCTATAAATTTTTGTGAGTTATCTAAAATTTTTGGACTTAATACAACATTTCCTGGTTTATAAACTCCATGAACATTTCCAAAACTTGCAGCAATTGTAAAATTATCTCCAACTTCTTTTAATTTTTCATATGCATAACAAACTTCAACAGGCTGTGTATAAAGTAGAGCATTGTCAACATCACTGTTATCAACACCATCTTCTTCTCCACCTGTAATTCCAAGTTCAATTTCAATCATCATATCAATAGCATTCATTTTTTTAAAATACTCAACACAAATTTCAATATTCTCTTCTAAGTTCTCTTCGCTAAGATCTAGCATATGAGATGTAAACAGTGGTCTTCCTGTTTTTGCAAAATGCTCTTTTCCTGCATCAAGTAAACCATCAATCCAAGGAAGAAGTTTTTTAGCAGCATGATCTGTATGTAAAATTACTGGAATTCCATAAGCTTTTGCCATAGTGTGAACATGATTTGCTCCACTAATTGCTCCTAAAATAGCAGCATCACTAGTTTTCAAACCTTTTCCTGCATAAAATCCAGCTCCACCATTTGAAAATTGTACTATAACTGGAGATTTAACTTTGCTTGCAGCTTCCAAAACAGCATTTATAGAATCTGTTCCAACAACATTTACAGCAGGAATTGCAAAACCCTCTTTTTTTGCATAAGCAAAAAGTTTTTTAGCTTCACTTCCAGTTAATACTCCAGCATTTACAACATCTAAAACACCCATCTAATCTCCTTATTTAATTACGATTTTTGCGTCTTTTCTTAACTCTTTTGTAAGCTCATCAATTTTTTTATTGAATTTCTCAGCTATCATTGCTTGATTTATATTATCTTTTACTTCATCAAAAGTTAATTGTTTTGCAGGGAAAATCTCTTTAACAAATATTACATGGTAACCAAATTGAGTTTTTGTAGGACTTTTAGAATATCCACCTTTTGGAAGAGCTTTTACAGCCATTGCAAACTCTGGAACCATTTGTTCAGCAGCAAATTTTCCTAAATATCCACCATTTTTAGCAGTTGCATCTTTTGATTTTGAATTTGCTAACTCTTTAAATTTTGTTTCTCTAGAATTTACAGCAGCTTTTTCTAAATCTTTTATAACAGCGTTTGCTTCAGCTTCACTATTTACTAAAATATGAAATGCTTCAAATGTCTCTGGAATATTGAATTTTGATTTGTTTGTATCATAAAAAGCTCTTTTTTCTGTATCACTAAATTTGATTTTATCAATCTCATTTTTTTGCCAAACTTGAAGAGCTAAATCTTCTTTGATTTTTGCTATAGCCTCTTTATATTGAGGATCTTTTTCAATACCATCATCTATTGCTTTTTTTGCAATTAGTTTTCTATTTATTGCACCTTCAAGAATTTGAGACTTTGCTTCTTGTGGAAGTTTGTCAAAATCAACTCTTGGATCTTGTAAAAGAACATTGATATCATCTTTTGTAATTTTATCCCCATCAACAGTAGCGTAAAAATCAGCTGCATTTAATGTTGAAATTAAAGCAATTGAAGCTATAAAGCTCATAACTATTTTTTTCATTTTTTTCCTTAAAATTAAATTGCGACATTTTATCCATTTCGAGTTAATAAATAGTTTATTTTTATATAATTTTATAATTATTTTAAAAAAGATTTACGATTTTTAACATTTAGCTTAAAAAAGCTTTAAATTTTGAAAATTTTGTGATATACTTGCAAGCAATTTTAAGATTAAATTTAACTTAAGGATTTTTATGAGAATTTTAATTATTGAAGATGAAATTACATTAAACAGAACACTACAAGAGGGATTAATAGATTTTGGTTATCAAGTTGATACTGCTGAAAACTATAAAGATGCTGAGTATTTTATCGATATTAGAAACTATGATTTGGTTTTAACAGATTGGATGTTACCAGATGGTGATGGAATTGAACTTTGCAAAATTGTAAAAAATAGAAGTTCAAGAACTGCTGTTGTTATTATCTCTGCTAGAGATGATAAAGAGAGTGAAATTGAAGCACTTAAATCAGGAGCGGATGATTTTATTAAAAAACCATTTGATTTTGATATTTTACTTGCAAGAATTGAAGCAAGATTAAGATTTGGTGGAACAAATATTATAGAGATTGATGATTTAATTATCAATCCTGATGAAGAAAAAATTGAATATGCTGGAGAAGAGATAGAGTTAAAAGGTAAACCTTTTGAAGTTTTAACTCACCTTGCACGTCATAGAGATCAAATTGTTTCAAAAGAGCAACTTCTTGATGCTATTTGGGAAGAACCAGAGCTTGTAACTCCAAATGTTATTGAAGTTGCAATAAATCAAATTAGACAAAAAATGGATAAACCTTTAAATATCTCAACTATTGAGACTATTAGAAGAAGAGGTTATAGATTTTGTTACCCAAATCAGGTAGAAGAAAAGTAATTTTTAGCTGATTTATTATGGAGAGTAGAAGTATTTATAAGCAGTTTTATATAAAGCTTATATTTGCAACTTCTCTTTTTCTTATTATTCTCTCTTTTATTTTTTTTGAATATACAAAAAACTCATTTTATGACAATTTTCAAGACAATTTGCTCTTTCAAGCAAAACAGATAGAAAAAGGTTACATAAGTTTTGATAAGTTCCAAAATGTAATATCCTCTTCTCAAATTATTGAATTAATAGAAAATAATAAAAACACAACAAAACAGATAGAATTTTCAAAATTTTCAAAAGGTGATAAATCTTTTATTAGATTAGAGTTTTTAATGCATGATAATGCAATTTTACAAATTACAAAAGATATAAGTTTGGAAAAAGATATTCTTTATTTAATAATATTTAAAAACTTTTTTGCACTTGCAATTCCTGGTTTTATTTTTATGTTAATTTATGCATTAATAGTTGCAAAATCACTTTTAAAACCAATAGTTCAAATAAATAAAAAACTATCAAATATGGATGAAAATTCACTATCTCAAATTGATAAAAAAGATTTACCAGAAGAGTTTTTAACTTTGGCAAACTCTATAAACTCGCTTACAAATAGAATAGGGACTTATTTAAAGTTTAAAAAAGAGCTTTTTATTGGAATAGCTCATGAACTTAAAACGCCACTTGCTGTTATGAAGTTAAAAAATGAGTTAATGTTAAAAAAAACAAGAGAAATTTCTCAATATGAAGATGCGATTAGGCTTACAATTAAAGAGATAGATGGTATGAATGTTATGATTAGCTCTATTTTAGATATTGGAAGAACAGAGGGAGCACAATTTGAGCAAGCAAAAAATATTGATTTAGTTGAGTTTATAAAATATAAAACAAATGATTATAATATGCTTGCAGCTAAAAAAAGTATTACAATAAAATTTAGTTCAAATGTATCTAGTTTACAAATGATGATTCAAGAGACGCTTTTTAATCAGATTTTACAAAATTTTGTACAAAATGCAATAAAATTTACTCCAAATGGTAAAACAATAAAAATTAAGCTAAAAAAAATAGATGATAAAGTTACACTAAATGTAATTGATGAAGGTATTGGTATAGATGAAAATATAGATGTTTTCGCTCCATTTAAAAAAGTTGGAAAAGAAAATGGTGTAGGCTTGGGACTATATTTAGCAAAAATTGCAAGTGATGCACTAAATGCTAAAATTTCTATAAAAAATAGAGAAGATGGTAAAAATGGTGCTATTGCAAAACTTGAATTAAATTTGTAATATTTAATTTTAATATATAATCTATTTAATATTATAAAAATATATAAAAGTAGGAAAAATTATGGCAAATTGTAAATTTGGTTTAAATGACCATAAGCCTTTCATATCAAAAAAATCAGTTCATCACCATCATCATGATAAAAGTAAGCACAATTTTATAGAAAAAGAGCAATATATTCATTCTCATGACCATGAAGATCATGTACATAATCATCACGAACATAGAGGAACAGATAAAAAAGTTTTAAAGTGGGCTTTAAGTATAACTTTAATAACTATGTTTTTAGAGTTTTTTTATGGATTTTTATCAAACTCTCTTGCTCTTATTTCAGATGCAATTCATATGTTTACTCACTCTTTTGCTTTGATTGTTTCACTTCTTGCAATCATAATTGCAAGTAAAACAGCACCAATTTCTAAAACATTTGGTTATTATAGAGCTGAGGTATTAGCTGCATTTATAAATGGAATTACTATCGTATTATCAATTATTTGGATTATTTATGAAGCTATTGAAAGATTTTTAAATCCACAAATTATTGACATAAAAACAGCCATAATAGTTGCAATTATTGGTCTTATTGTAAATATTATCACTGGTGTTATTTTGATGCAAGGTGATAAAGATAATATAAATCTAAAATCAGCATTTATTCATATGTTAAGTGATGCTTTATCTTCAGTTGCAATTATCATAGGTTATATAGTTATCTATTTTACTTCATGGTATTTTATAGATATTATTTTAGCTCTTATAGTCTCTCTTGTAATTTTAAAATGGGCAATTGATATTTTGAAAAATTCAACAAATACTTTACTTGAAAGCTCTCCTGTTGATGTAAAAGAAGTTCAAGAGTATATTGAAAAAAACGAAAAAGTTTTGGAATTACATGATATACACATTTGGGAGATTACCCAAGATATGTATAATATGACTGCTCATATAAAAATAGATAAAAAAGATTTAGAAAATTATGAAGAGATTTTACATCAAATAAATCATAATTTAAAAGAAAAATTTAAAATAGTTCATACAACTTTTCAGTTTGAGTGGTAAGTTTTTATAAATAAACTCTTGTATAAATCTATTCCATTATGCATATCTCTTTTTTTGCCATATGTTTTATCGTAGCAACTGCAACCAAAATTACAATTAAAGTTGTAATCATTGCTAGAGTATAAGATAAAAACATATAAAAATCTTTTTTTGTTAATTCATACATTAAAATAGAACTTAAAGTTACAGCTGCTAAAGGAAAAGTAAAAGCCCACCATGAGATAAAAAATTTTATTTTTACAAAATTTTTATACATAAATGCAACTAAAATAGTAAAAAATAGAGCTAAACTAAATAAAATTTGGGCAAAAAAATCTAAATTTCCAGTTAATTTTATATATGAGATAAATCCTATTGCAGGAGGTGCTATTAAAATAAACATTGTTGGCATAAATTTAGCAGCAAATGGATTATGAAAAATTATTCTATTTAAAATTATTGAAAATAATATTATCCAAAAAAACATACCAATTGAAAAATAAAAGATTAAAATAGCATTATCTACAAAACCAACTCCAGCAATAGGAACTATTAAATTCCCAACAATAGGAATAAACCAAGCTGGATTAGAATGAACTATTTCTAAATTATTATTTATCCAAAATCGAATAGTATAATATGTGAAAAATATATGTAAAATTGCCCCAAAATAAAAAAAACTTAATGAAATATCTAAACTGTATTCTCTAAATGCAGCTGATAAAATCAAAATTGATATTGAACTTGCTGCAAAAAAATTAATTCTTATAGGATGATTTAACTCTTTTACAACTTCTTCTTTATATTTTATAATTTTTAAAAAATATGTAAAAAGAGTTATAAAAAATAAAGCTGTAGTAATAATCAAAAAAGTTGTAGCAAAAATAGTAGAAAATGAGAAAACATGATTTAATCTTTCAAAAACTAAAGTTAAACCTCCAAGACCCATAACTGTTGCAAACATCATAACTGGAAAAAACTGCAATCTATTTGAAGGTATTGCTTTTATAATCTCTTCATTCATATTTAAATCCTATTTTATTTATTTCAACTTATATTATAAGTTGAAATAATCATACTATTATAAAAATAAATTATTTATTAATTAAACATATATATTTATTTTTACTCTTTTATTATAATTTTAAATTATACTACTTTCATAAGATTTTAATATAATATTGCATACAATCTACAAAATTTTTTATGAAAGGATTTTTATATGACATTAAGAGAGAAATTTTCACCTACTTGCTTTTTGAGTGCTTTGGGTGCTGGAGGACTTAGTGTATCATTTTTTATGTACCTAATGTTTTTAGTTCCACATCCAACAACTCCAATGGCAACTTTTGAATATATTATGGAAGCTTTAGAAAAAGGTGATTCTATAAGCTTTATATCTTCATTTGCTCTTGTATTTATAATTGCATTTGCAATTCTTCACTTTAAACTTCTTTATTGGAATACAAAACAATATCTACTATATAAAAAAAGTGATGCTTACAAGGCTTTGATTAAATCAAATGGTCAAATTAGTATTATGGCACTGCCATTAACATATACAATGAGTATAAATGTTGGTTTTGTTTTAGGTGCAGTTTTTGTGCCAAATTTATGGAGTTTTGTTGAGTATCTGTTTCCATTTGCACTTATTGGATTTGCTATTAATGGATATTTTGCTCTAAAAATATTTTTTGACTATTTTTCAAGATTGATTATTAATGGTGATTTTGATTTTACAAAAAATAACAACCTAACACAAATGATATCTATTTTTGCCCTTTCAATGGTAGCAGTTGGATTTGCAGCAC
>JACCED010817111.1_pt1 | contig 12981 bp, 12 predicted proteins | sample 7455021 | NCBI WGS metagenome assembly JACCED01 (sample SAMN15323456, study PRJNA562643) | freshwater metagenome | isolation source: river surface water | place: USA:Blue River Watershed | collected 2017-08-19
AATTACGCGCAAGATCCAGGAACTAGGCCTCGACGAGGATGTCCCCGCAAAATCCCCTGCCACTGCAGATTAAACAATTCGAGTCCTGCGGCTCCACCAACCAAGAGTTGCTGGCGGCCGCAGAGGCCGGTGCATCCGGTGGCCTCGTCTATGTGACGACGCAGCAACAGGCCGGTCGCGGGCGCCGCGGCCGGCAATGGGTGGCATCGCCCGGCAAGAGCCTCACCCTGTCGTTACTCTGGGTTTTTCCGCCCGACCTCGCGCGCCTGCAGGGGCTGTCGCTGCTGGTGGGTCTGGCCGTCGTCCGTGCGCTGGATACCTGGGCCGCTTCAAGCCGGCAGGCGGGTATGACGCCCGGGCTTAAATGGCCCAATGATCTGCTGGTTCGTCGTGCCGATGGCACAGATGCCAAGGCCGGCGGGATCCTCATTGAATCCGTCATGCGTCGATCAGCTGGTGGTGAGAAGGAACTGGCGGTGGTGATCGGTATCGGGCTGAACTGCCTGACGGATGCAGCAATCCATGAACAGGTACCGGGCCAGTCTATCGCCACCTTGTCCGAAATCTTTACCGCGCCGCTGACCCCCGAGGCCTTCCTGCCGCATCTGCTACAAACCCTCGTGCCGATGCTCGGCAAGTTCGAGACCTCGGGCTTTAAACTGTTCTCCGATGCGTGGAATGCCCACAACCTCTGGCGGGGCCAACCTGTGGAAATTCGAGAAGACGATCGGGTCGTACTGCAGGGTCGTTGCGATGGGGTGGATGAATCCGGTGCGCTGAATATCATGACACCCGCCGGGCTGGAACAGATCGTCAGCGGCGATGTCAGTCTGCGCAGGGTATAGTCTCGCCACATGAATCTACTCCTCGACTTTGGCAACACCCGACTCAAATGGGGCCTGGCTAACCGTGCCGGGGCCGGCCAGCCATCGACACTGATCAAGCGCGGGGCGGTGAGCTATGAGACAGCCGACCTGGCAGCCTGGATCGCCTCGCTGCCGGACTCATCACTGATGCAGGCCCGTTATGCCAGCGTGGTTGCCCCCGAACGGGAGCAGGCTGTGCTGTCACTATTGCCGCCAACGCTGGTGTCCGAGCGGATCCATGTCACGCCCGTGGCCGGGACACTGCAGAATGCCTATGCCAGTCAGGCAACGCTGGGGGTTGATCGCTGGCTGGCAGCCATCGGCGCATGGGCTCAGGCGCAACAGGCCTGCTTGGTCGTGAGTGCCGGTACGGCAACCACCGTGGATCTCATCGAGTGCGCATCGAATGGGCTGGGTGTCTATCGGGGCGGATTGATTCTTCCCGGCATCGAACTCATGCATCAGGCGCTGCATCAGGGTACGGCGCAGTTGCCGGGTAGCCCGGGGCGTTATCGTGTGGCGCCGGAGGTGGCAGACAACACACAGGACGCCATCACCAGCGGTATTTTTGAAGCCACCTGTGGCGCCATCGAACGTATGGGCGCCCGTTTGCCCGCGGGTGCGCCCTGGCTACTAACCGGTGGCAACGCTGCCGCGCTGGCGGAAGCGCTAAATGGCCGGGCACAGCCGGTGGATGATCTGGTGCTGGCCGGCCTGGCACAGATCTGAGCGCGCTAGAGAGACGATGGATCCTTTACACAATAAGAAACTACCGCCGCGTGCCCCAAGCAATTTCAGATCGGTGGTGGTCGAGGAAGCGCTCGCGTTCTGGTCGTTCCTGAGCAGCCACTGGCTCTTCGTGCTGCCCAGTCTGTTGCTGATCGCAGTACTGATCTACGTGGTGCGGCCATTGCCGCCCAGCAGCCTGACGATTGCCACCGGCCAGCCCCTGTCAACGGCGGACGTGGTTGGCCAGCGTTATCGCGAATTCTTCAAGAAGCACGGCGTTGATCTGCAACTGATCGAATCCCGCGGCGCCGAAGAAAACCTCATCCTGTTGGCCGAGGGCAAGGTCGACGCGGTGTTTTCACAGGGCGGTCTGACGCTGCCCGAAGATGCAAAGCACTTCCGGTCACTAGGGTCGGTGGTCTATCAGCCGCTGTGGCTCTTCCACTTTCAGACTGACAACGTTGATCCGGACCTCAACCGCTTTCTGATGGGCAAGCAGGTCTCGGTCAACATCCCGGGCAGTAGTACGCGAGCCATGACGCAACCTTTGCTCGAGGCCCAAGGAATTGATATCACGGCGCCTAATTTTCTCAAGATGGGCACCCGAGATTCCGTGGCCGCATTAAAGGAACGAAAGATTGATGCCATGTTCCTGGTCGGCGCGATGGCCTCGAAGAATGTGCAGGAAATTTCGCAATACCCCGGCATCCAGATGTACAGCTTCAATCTGGCGACCGCCTACGCCAAACGCTTTCCGTATCTGGATCCGGTCACGCTATCGGCGGGCACTTTTAACCTGCATCCCATCGTGCCCAAAGCCGATGTGCACATGATTGCAACCACGCTGGATATCCTCACCTCCGAACAGATGCACCCGGCCTTGCACCTGCTGTTCATGGAAGCGACGGATGATTTCGAGCGCAAGCGTGTCTCCTATTTCGCGCCCGGTAAGTTCCCGGCCTATATGGATTCGCGCATTCCCGAGAGCGATGTCGCCCGGCGTTTTTTCAAGGAGGGTTCGCCCTTCCTCTGGGGCTATGTGCCGTTCTGGGTGGCCAGCCTTTTTGATGAACTCTGGTTCTACATTCTGGCGATTGGTGCCATCGTCATCCCGCTAATCGGTTTCTTGCCCAGCTATCGTAAGACGCATGCGGTTCTGAGTATTGAAGCCTGCTACGACGAGTTACGCCTGATCGAAAAGGAAATCTCCCGCGCCAAGGCAAGCCCTGAAGGGGTGCAGACTGGATTGCTGGCCCAGGTGGATCGGCTCAAGGATCGGGTGCGCCGGCTCTGGGTGCCCACGGGTAACCGGGGCGCCTATTACGATCTGCGTGCGGCGATCAATATCGTGCGGGAAGACCTGGTGGTCGAACTACAGCATCGGGGCTACCCCGGCGATTAACACCTGAAGCCGCCTCTACGGCAGTTCAGTTACACGTCGATCATCGGCAGACTGGCAACGTGGTTGCGGAGTGTCTGCTTGGCCTGGCGCCAGTCGGGCACCATCGTTTCAACGACGGCCCAGAAACGCGGGCTGTGGTTCATTTCTTTCAGATGCGCCAACTCATGCGCCACCACATAATCGATCATGGGCATGGGCAAATGGATCAGCCGCCAGTTCAAGCGAATGTGACCACGATTGTTGCAACTGCCCCAGCGCGTCTTAGCTTGAGTGAGCCCCAGCGTTGGTATCGGCACGCCTAGTTGCGGGGCGTAAAGCGCGACGCGTTCTTCAAAACAGGCCATGGCGCGTTCACGCAACCAGAGAATCAGCGCCTTGTGATTGGCTGCTGTGTCCCGGGGGTCGTGGGTGGAGAGCAGCAGTTGGCCATCCACAAGGTCTAGCTGCGGTTTACGCAGGCTGTGGGTGCGCGTTGCAATGGCGATGGGTGACCCCAGGTAGGGCAGCGGTTCGTTGCCCAGAATGGTCCAGCCACGATGCAGACGCACGTCGCGCCATTCATCCAGCTTCTTGAGCACCCAGTCTTCGTGGGTATGGATCAGGGTCTCGACTTCACGCAGCGTGGTGCGCATCGGTCCGAGCACCCGCAAACCGCGGTGATCGATATTGAGGCTCAGACTGCGCCGGGGGCGCCGCTTGATCGTGTACGGCACGATCCGGTCAGAAAGAGCAATGCTCCGCGCCTGTTCTGCAGGCGGCTCGCTACGGGGGGTATTACCGAACAGCAGGAAGTTCATCCATCGCATTTCGGATCCATGTCTCCACGCGTTGGTTCAATTCTGCGTCGCTTAGCCCCTCTGGGTCAATAGGGGGTCCGAAACGGACTGTAATTGTCCCCGGGCGTTTGACGAAGGCATTACGGGGCCACAGTAGGCCGGCATTATGCGCAACGGGAATCACGGGCGCGCCGGTCCGTGTGGCCAGATGCGCACCCCCCGCCTTGAAGCGACCCATTTTGCCCGGCGCCACACGCGTGCCTTCGGGGAAGATGATGATGGACAAACCTTCGCCCAGACGGGCTTGACCCTGGCTCACAATTTTATCCAGGGCCGATTTGCCTGAGCTGCGATCGATCCAGATCATGCGCAGTCCCCACAGCGCCCAGCCAAAGAACGGGATATAGAGGAGCTCGCGCTTGAGCACAAAAACCGCGGGCGGTGTCCAGACCTGTAACGCAACGGTCTCCCAGGCCGACTGGTGCTTGGCAAGATAGATTGCCGGGGCGCTTGGAATATTTTCAAGACCCTGCACCACGGTATGAATACCGAGCACCTGGCGCGTCATGATCATGAAGCCGGCGCGCCAGAAATCGCAGACAGCGTAACAACTGCGGAAGCGGGCGTTCGATGGCAGCACGTAAGTGCAGAGCACCAGAATGCCGCAGAACACGGTCCAGACTGCGAGGAGCAGGCTGAACAGGGCCGAACGCAACAGAATCATCAGGCCGACTTGCTGCCGGATTTGCCGAGCAGCCGTTCAACCGCTGCGGCCAGATCGTTGTACACGGTGGTGCCTTCGGGCAGATTGCCCTCGGTTTCGGTTTTGACACCCTTTCCGGTACGGACCAGCATCGGGGTGCAGCCGGCAGCGGCGCCCGCTTGCAGATCGCGCAGTGAATCGCCGACAACGGGTACACCCTTGAGGCTCATGTTGTAGACCTTGGCGATGCGCTCGAACATGCCGGGTTTGGGTTTGCGGCAGTCACACTTTTCGTCGGCCGTGTGCGGGCAATAAAAGATGGCATCAACACGACCACCCACGGCGGCGAGTGACTTGTGCATCTTCTCGTGCATGGCGTTCAGCGTATCCATGTCGAACAGACCGCGACCGATGCCCGACTGGTTGGTGGCGACCACCACGCGATACCCCGCCTGATTCAAGCGGGCAATCGCCTGCAGGCTGCCGTCGATCGGTTTCCATTCGGCCGGCGACTTGATGTACAGGGCCGAGTCGATATTGATGACACCGTCGCGATCGAGAATGATGGTCTTCATGACGAGCCGGCTTCCTGAGTGGTCAGACGGCCAGACGGGCGATGTCGGCCACCGCGTTCATCTGGTCTGAAAGGGTTTTGAGCAGGGCAAGACGATTCTGCCGGATCCTGGCGTCTTCCGCCATCACCATGACGTCTTCAAAGAAGGCATCGACACTGGCACGCACACGGGCGAGTGCCATCAGGGCATCGGTGTAGGCTTCGGCACGCATGGCATCGGCAATAGTCGGTGCCAGCGCCGTGACCTGATCAAACAGCGCCTTTTCCGGAGCCTCGGTCATCAGCGCACCATCGGGGGTGCCCAGCGCTGCCAGGTCATCGACCTTCTTGAGCAGGTTACCGATCCGCTTGTTGGCAGCAGCCAGTGCCAGCGCATCGGGCTGCGCCGTAAATTCACGCACCGCCGCCAGGCGGGCCGGAACGCGATCAATGCGCGCCGGGTTGAGACCCAGTACGGCTTCAACCACATCCTGCGGTTCGCCCTGATCCTTGAGCAGGTAGCGTAGGCGATCCGTGATGAAGGCCAGTAGAGCCGGTTCGAAATCGGCTTGCAGTACGCCTGCCGGGAATGTCGCAGCCGACCATTGAATCAGTTGTGGCAGTTCCAGCGGCAGCTGGCGTTCGATCAGCAGACGCAGCACACCGAGGGCAGCGCGACGCAGACCAAAGGGATCACGATCCCCGGTCGGCTTTTCGCCGATCCCGAAAAAGCCAACCAGCGTGTCCAGCTTGTCGGCCAGCGCGACGGCGCAGCCCACGGTGTTGCTGGGTAGCTCGTCACCGGCAAAACGCGGGCGGTAATGATCGGCAATGGCTTCGGCCACATCGGCGGCCTCGCCGTCATGCTGCGCGTAGTAGCGCCCCATGATGCCCTGCAGTTCCGGGAATTCACCCACCATGTCGGTGACCAGGTCGGCCTTGGCCAGTTCGGCCGCACGCGCCACGTGCGTGGTGTCGGCGCCGATGGCATTGCCAATCTGGGTTGCCAGGTTCTGTACGCGGAGCAGGCGATCCAGCTGGGTGCCCAGTTTGTTGTGATACACCACGTTGCCCAGCTTGGCGATACGCGAGGCCAGCGGCTCTTTACGGTCTTGTGTGAAGAAGAAGCGGGCATCCGACAGACGTGGGCGTACCACACGCTGGTTGCCGCCGATGATGTGCTTCGGGTCCGCTACCTGCATGTTCGACACAATCAGGAACTGGTTGCGCAGCTTGCCGGTGCCATCGAGTAGCGGGAAGTATTTCTGGTTCTGCTGCATGGTCAGAATCAGACACTCCTGCGGCACTTCGAGGAACTCAGGCTCGAACTCGCCCACGTAAATGACCGGCCATTCGACCAGTGCCGTGACTTCGTCGAGCAGGCCATCGGCCTGGTTGATCTGGGCGCCCAGCGCCTGGGCCTTGGCAGCCAGGTGGGCACCAATGGTGCCGCGACGTTCAGCGTAGTCGGCGACGACCTTGCCTTCAGCGCGCAGCGTTTCGGCGTAGGCATCGGCGTTCGGGATCGTGATCAGACCCTTCGACAGGAAGCGGTGCCCCAGCGTCTGCTGACGCGAGGTCAGGCCCAGCACCTCGCCCGGAATCAGCTGATCGCCGTGCAGCTGGATCAGGCCATGCACAGGACGAACGAACTGGACGTCCGAATCGCCCCAGCGCATCACCTTGGGAATTGGCAACTTCTTGAGGGCATCGCCGACGATGCCGCTCAGCACGTCGGCCAGACGCGCGCCTTGAACCTGCATGGTGTAGAAGAAGGTCTCCGATTTGCCATCCAGGCGCTTGGTAAACTTCGGCAGCTCGCTGGCAGCAATGCCTTTGGCTTCCAGTTTCTTGAGCAGTGCGGGCGAAGGCTGGCCATCGGCACCCAGCGCCACACTCACAGGCATCAGCTTCTCTTCGACTTCCTGATCCGGTGCCAGCGACAGCACATGCGGAATCAGTACGGCCAGACGACGCGGCGTGGCGTACCACTGATAAGCCACATTCTCGGCAACCAGTTTTTTCTGGACGAGGCCGGCATAGACACCTGCCGAGAAGACCTCGCCAAAACGCGCGAGTGCCTTTGGCGGCAGTTCTTCGGTGAGCAGCTCGACGAGCAGCGAGGCGGTGGTGGCGTTCGTCATCATGCGGCCTCCTGCTTCGGGGCGCCACACATCGGGAACCCCAGTGCGTCACGGCTGTCGTAATAGGCCTGTGCGACCTGACGGGCCAGCGCACGCACCCGGCCGATGTAGGCGGCACGTTCGGTCACCGAGATCGCGCCACGCGCATCCAGCATGTTGAAGGTGTGTGAACACTTCATCACCTGTTCAAAGGCCGGCAGCGGCAGACCGATGTCCATCAGGCGCTTGGCTTCGGCTTCGTGATCGCCGAAGTGGCGGAACAGCATCTCCACGTTGGCGTGCTCGAAGTTGTACGTCGATTGCTCCACTTCGTTCTGGTGGAACACATCGCCGTAGGTCACCACCTGATCGCCATTTTTAGCCCAGACCAGGTCGTACACATTCTCGACGCCCTGCAGGTACATCGCCAGACGTTCCAGGCCGTAGGTGATTTCACCCAGTACCGGCTTGCACGTGAGCGAGCCCACTTCCTGGAAGTAGGTGAACTGCGTGACTTCCATGCCATCGAGCCAGACTTCCCAGCCCAGACCCCAGGCGCCCAGTGTGGGCGATTCCCAGTCGTCTTCGACAAAACGGATATCGTGTTCTTCGGTGTTGATGCCCAGCGCGCGCAGCGAATCGATGTACAGATCCATGATGTTGGCGGGCGAGGGCTTGAGCACCACCTGGTACTGGTAGTAGTGCTGCAGACGGTTGGGGTTTTCACCGTAGCGGCCATCTTTGGGGCGGCGCGACGGTTGCACGTAGGCGGCATTCCACGGTTCGGGGCCGATGGCGCGGAGGAAGGTGGCGGTATGGAAGGTGCCCGCACCGACTTCGATGTCGTAGGGCTGCAGTAGTACGCAGCCGTGGCGGTTCCAGAATTCCTGCAGACGCAGAATGACGTCCTGAAAGGTCAGCATGTTGTTATCCGAAGCAAGGATGGGCGCGGCATCCGCGCCCGGTTAAAACCAGAGCCCCTGATTTTACGGGTTTTTTGGCCGGAGAGCAGCAGGTTTGGCGCGTCTGGCCTGCTTTCAGGCGGATCGATGCTGACGCGTCAGCAGGCCCCAGGCCAGCAGCATCAGACAAAGACCGATCACCGGCCCGTTATGCCAGCGTTGGAAGGGCGTCGTTCCCTGCATGCCCTGTACGTTGGCGATCAGCGCATTGCGTGTAAAAGCCGCCAGCACTGCCTGCCGTTCACCGCGCGGGCCGATCACCGCCGTCATGCCGGTATTGGTGGCGCGCAACATCGGTCGGCCGTTTTCCAGCGCGCGGATCTGCGCAATCTGCAGGTGCTGGGGTTGGGCGAGCGAATCACCGAACCAGGCCGTATTCGACAGATTGACCATCAGCGTGGCTTCGTCGGCACGTCGGGCGATCTCACTGCCGAAGATATCTTCGTAACAGATATTCACCGCTACCTTCTGGTTGTTCAGCAGCATTAGCGGTTGATCGGCCTCGCCCCGCGTAAAGTCGGGCAGGGGCATCTGAATCAGCTTGAGAAACCAGCCAAAGCCGGGTGGCGTCGTTTCACCAAAGGGCACCAGATGGATCTTGCTATAGACCTGAAGCGGATCAACCCCCATCGACACAGCGCTATTGGCATACCAGTTCCGGTCGCGCGCGTTTTCACCGGTAGGCACGCCCATCAGGATATTGCCGCGTTGTTCCTGGCCGATGCGCTGTAGATCCTGTAGAAACTCGGGTGGTGCCTCGGAGAGCAGCGAGGGAATCGCCGTTTCCGGCAGCACGATCAGCGTGTCCGGGTTGTTGCGCGCCAGCTGGAAGTACGTCAGCAGGGTCTGGACGTAGAGCTCCGGCTGCCATTTCATCGACTGCGGCACGTTCCCCTGGAGCAGCGATACCTTGAGCGGGGCACCCTCGGCACGGGTCCAGGCGATCTGGCTCAGGCCAACACCGCCCAGAATGATGACCCCCATGGCAAAGGCAATCGGACTCAGCGTGGCCGACCAGCGCCAGCCCTGATCGCGAAGTCGCAACCAGATTTCACCTGTCAGACCAGCCAGCCAGGCCGCCATGAAGCTGAGCCCGTACACCCCGAGAATTGGCGCATAGCCAGCCAACGGGCTCGGCGGCGCTTGGGCGTACCCCAGGCTCAACCACGGGAAGCCAGAAAACAGCACCCCACGCAGGATCTCGAACAAGGTCCAGCTGGCCGCAAAAATCAGTGGGCTGAATAACCGCGGCACGCGGCTCAGCGCATCATGGATCTGATGCAGCGGCATGTGTCCGGCATGCGCCAATCGGAAGAGCCACGCCGCCAGCATCGGAAAAATCGCGAGATAGGCAGCGAACAGAAAGGTGGCCAGCAGCGCCAGTGCCGCCGGCATGCCGCCAATGTCGTGCATGCTCACATACACCCATGACACACCCCCGAGAAACTGCCCAAGGCCAAAGCTAAAACCGATGCCCAGTGCCCGGCGCAATGAGCCCGGTTGGCGCAACAGCAGGTACAAGCCGGCCCAGCAGAGGACCCCAAGCGGCCAAAGCGAGAAGGGTGCGAAAGCGCCGACGCCGAGCAGCCCCCAGCCAAAGGCCTGGGCATGCGGCGACATGCGGCGGAAGTCGGGTTTCCAGCGCATCAGTCGTGGCTGCTTTCCGCGACGTCGTCGTTGCGGTGGCGCAGGTCTTCGACCATGAGCGTGTAGAGCCGGCGATTGTCGGCGCGCACCACGCGGAACAGCAAGCCATGCAATTCCACGCTTTCGTTGCGCCGGGGGACCCGGCCCAGGTAGTTCACGATCTGGCCGCCAATCGTTTGCGCTTCTTGATCGTCAAAGTCGCAGGCGAAGGCCTCATTAAATGCCGGCACCGGCATCTGTGCTTTGACCCGATACCGGCCGCTGGCATCGAGCTGCACATCGCTATCGCGTTGTGCCGGGTCGTGTTCGTCTTCGATCTCGCCGACAATTTCTTCCAGCACATCTTCAATGGTGACCAGCCCGGCCAGGGCGCCAAACTCGTCGATCACCAGTGCCATGTGCGTGTGGCTGATCCGGAACTCGCGCAGCAACACGTTGAGCGGTTTAGATTCGGGAATAAACATCGCCGGGCGCAGCCAGTCTTCCAGACGGAAATTGCTGCTACCGATAGAGCGCAGCAGATCCTTGGCCAGCACAATGCCACGGACATCGTCTTCATCCTCGCCAATCACCGGCAGACGGGAGTGGCCCGAGTCGATGACCTTGCGGATCGTTTGCGGCAAGGGTTGCCCCTCAGAGATGGTTTGCATCTGCTGGCGCGGCACCATGATGTCGCGCACCGTCATTTCGGCGACGGTGATGGCGCCCTCGATAATGGTCAGTGCTTCGGCATCGACCAGGTTGCGCTCGTGCGCCCCGTGCAGGAGTTGCAGCAGTTCACTGCGATCATCCGGTTCGCGCAGCAGTAGCGCAGAAAAGCGGTCAATCAGTTGATTCAGTTTATTGCCCGGCGTCGCTCGGGCGGGCGTAGGGGAGGGATCCATTCAGCGCTTATGCGTACGGGTTGGCAAAGCCCAGATCAGCCAGAATTTCTGTTTCGAGCGATTCCATCTCTTTGGCATCGCGATCATTGAGATGGTCGTAGCCCATCAGATGCAGCATGCCGTGCACAACCAGATGTGCCATGTGCGCCGTAATGGTCTTGCCCTGCTCCCGTGCTTCTTTGTAGATCACGCTGGGGCAGAACACGATGTCGCCCATGAGCGGTTCGTCTTCGTACGGAAACGACAGCACATTGGTCGGCTTGTTCTTGCCGCGGTAGGTGTCGTTGAGATGCTGGCTCTCTTCGTCGTCCACAAAACGCATCGTGATCGTCGCCGCATCGCCGTAAGCCGCCTTGGCCCATTTACGGAGCAGCTTGCGATCCGGAATCTGCTTGCGCAGTTCATCGGCGCAAACCAGCTGTACCGTCAGGTCAAGGCGCTTGGCGCGTGGGGTCACAGTGGGCGTGGTCATGCCGCTAGCTTACCGTGTATTGACCGGGTCGGCAGACGTTTGTGCCTGATGTGCTTCATAGGCTGCCACGATCCGGGCGACCAGCGGGTGACGCACCACGTCTTCCTTGCCGAAATAAGTGACGCCGATGCCGCGCACGTCGCGCAGGATGCTCGTTGCTTCCACGAGACCGCTCTTCTGGCCACGCGGCAGATCAATCTGGGTGGGGTCGCCGGTAATCACGGCCTTGGCGCCGATACCGATCCGGGTGAGGAACATCTTCATCTGTTCCGGTGAGGTGTTCTGCGCCTCGTCCAGAATAATGAAGGCATTGTTCAGTGTCCGGCCGCGCATGAAAGCCAGGGGTGCGACTTCCAACACGCCCTTCTCGAAGAGCTTGGTGACTTTCTCGAAACCCATCAGGTCATATAGCGCGTCGTAGAGCGGGCGAAGGTATGGGTCGACCTTCTGGGACAGATCACCCGGGAGAAAGCCCAGGCGTTCACCCGCCTCGACCGCCGGCCGGGTCAGGACGATGCGCTGTACGTGCTCGCGTTCAAACGCATCCACCGCGCAGGCCACTGCCAGAAAGGTTTTGCCAGTCCCGGCCGGGCCGATGCCAAAGGTGATGTCGTGCGCCTGGATGTTCTTGAGGTATTCCACCTGCCGCGGCGTCCGGCCGTGCAGGTCCGGGCGTTTGGTCAGTAGCACCGGAGCATCACCCACGCCCAGATCGGCGTCATCACGCGCTGGACCGGCTTTGACCATCTGCCTCGGATCCTGCCGCAGCTCGATCAGGCCGAGCTGAATATCGTCCACGCTGAGCGGGTCCTTGCTGTTGCCAGCTAGCTCATAGAAAAAGCGCAGGGCCTTGGCCGCGCGTTCACGGCTGGCGCCGGTGCCCTGGATTTTGAAGTGGGCGCTACGGCGCGCCAGCGTGACATCAAAGCACTGTTCGATCTGGCGCAGGTTCTCATCAAGCGGACCACACAGGCTGGCCAGCTGGTGGTTATCCACCGGCTCCAGGGCAAATTCCAGTGTGCGTGTTGTCATGGCGTTATGCGTTAACCACGCTCGTCTTTAACAACAATATCGCCGCGCAACGAATGCGGCAGCGACGAGGTAATCCGGACATCGACAAACTGGTGGATCAGGCGCGGGTTCCCCACAAAATTCACAATCCGGTTATTGTCGGTACGACCGGCCAGTTCGTTGGCATCCTTGCGCGACAGGCTCTCGACCAGCACGCGCTGCACCGAGCCCACCATGCTCTGGCTGATCGCCTGGGCCTGTTCTTCAATCCGGGCCTGCAGGCGCATCAGGCGCTCGATCTTGAGCTCATGCGGCGTATCGTCGCTCAGCTCGGCTGCGGGCGTACCCGGCCGGCTGCTGTAGACAAAGCTGAACGAGTTATCAAAGCCCACGTCTTCAATCAGTGCCATCGTTTTTTCGAAGTCGTCGGCCGTTTCACCGGGGAAGCCCACGATAAAGTCGGAAGACAACGACAGATCCGGCCGCGCCGCGCGCAGTTTGCGGATCACAGACTTGTATTCCAGCGCCGTATAGCCCCGCTTCATCGCCATCAGCACCCGGTCGGAGCCTGACTGCACCGGCAGATGCAGATGCGACACCAGCTTCGGCACGCGGGCGTACATATCAATCAGCTTCTGCGTCATCTCGCGCGGGTGCGAGGTCGTATAGCGGATGCGCTCGATCTCGGGCATCTCAGCAATCGTTTCAATCAGGTCGGCCAGATCGGCGATGGTGCCGTTGCCATCCATTTCGCCCCGGTAGGCGTTCACGTTCTGGCCCAGCAGGGTGATCTCTTTCACGCCTTGTGCGGCCAGGCCCGCCACCTCGACCAGCACATCGTCAAACGGGCGCG
>JACCED011855131.1_pt1 | contig 12979 bp, 16 predicted proteins | sample 7455021 | NCBI WGS metagenome assembly JACCED01 (sample SAMN15323456, study PRJNA562643) | freshwater metagenome | isolation source: river surface water | place: USA:Blue River Watershed | collected 2017-08-19
CTTCTTTCTCTTAGTATTACCAGACTTACCAGTTACTCTAACACCAGCTTGTCCCCAATGTACTCTCTTATAACCACTTCCAGATTTTACGCACTTCATCCATTTTTTTCCCTTTCTTGTAGAAGATGCTTTTTTAGTAGCTTTAGTACATCTAGAATTTGATTTTTCTAAAAGATATTCCATTCGTTGAATTAGTGTTTCAAAGTTCATAATTATATTTAATAAAAACTACATTATAATATAGGGCTTGACAATATAAAAGTATATGTTAAATTTACTACATATACACACTTTCCATAGAGAAATTAGAAAGGAGGAACACACACATATGAATAAAAACGCATACGAAATCAGATTAGATATATTGAGAATGGCTCATGAAGAATTGATTGGAAATTATCATTTCAAGCTTAATACACTTGAACAATCAGCTCGAGATCAACACACAACTCTTTCATTATCAAAGATTGATGAATTGCGCCCAACGAGCGCAGAAGTAATTAAGAAAGCTAAAGAGCTTTATTCTTTCGTGAACGGAGACTAACGCTACCTGAGGAGCCCTCGTCGAGGGCTCCTCCCTTTTATGGAATACGATACTATTTCAAAATATCTTTTTATAGATAAAACAAAAACTGTCAGCAGAGACCCTCAGTGGTTCTTTAAGAGATCTACATATGCTGTTACTGGTTGGCTAACTAAAACCAATCGATGGATACAAGGTTCCTTGTATCACTGTCATCCGTTTTGTATACACGAAATGGAGCCAGATCTCGAGCCTGGTTATAGTGAGTCTCAAGATGTAAAGATACTAACGCTACAAAAACAGAATACACCTAAAAGTAGAAGAGCTTTAGATAATTTGTTTTCTTTGCAATGCTTGAAGGCTTACGAATGCATTCACAGAGGAAACGTCAGAGTATTGGAAATTGAACGCACTGTCATTTTCACAGCTAATTGTTTAGATAGAATAAACTCAAGTTTAATATTTTTGCAGCGAGCTTTTCCTGATCGTTTGCAAAATAAACAATTTGGAATTTCAGATATTATTGATGTTAATGGAAAGCTAACTTGTGTTGCTGAATACTGCGAGGAAGAAAATAAATTTAAAATAGAGTGGAATAAAAGGTTTTAGTAGAGATAAATATATTTGTTAGTGCTTTTAGGAGGCTAACAAAACAATCATAGATTATAAAATTATGAATAATAAAACATACGTACCTGGACACTTAGTGTCTGCAGATCGGGCTTTACGCCAATTGCCTGCTCTGTTCAATGATAATTGGCTTAACTCCGTGTTTGGGGACTTCGACAAAGCGTTTGATGTTCCGAATGCTGTTTACCCCTACAACGTAGTGCAGGTAACTAATTCACTGAAAGAAGTGACTGAATATCGAGTGGAAGTTGCCCTAGCAGGTGTAGGGAAAGAAAATATTGATGTGAAGGTTCGGGAGGGAAAACTTCAGATTAATATTCTATATCCAAAAGAAGAGACTCCAGAAACAGTCTCATATCTCAAGAAGGGAATTAGTCAACGCAAAGGAAGCATGACATTCAATCTTGATGAAAAGGTGAGTGCAAAGAAGATTACTTCTTCCTACAAAGATGGACTACTCCAAGTAGTTATTCCGGTTGTTCAGCCAGAAACATTTGATGTAGATATTGAAGTAGAATAATAACTAATTTTGCGACACCTGCCGATTGCCCACGGGGCTATGCGAACACTTCTCAATGAGTCGTAAGTGGTGTGACTGCCAGGAGAGTATGGCATTTTTTCGTTGAAACTGCTTTTTTATTTGGTATAATATTTTGATGAATGATACCATCTTTGTAGTAAGTAGAAGAGTTGCAGCAGACGGATCTAAAATTGATTGGCCGGATAAAAATTGGCCAGGTTCCTGTGAAACTATTTTGAGAACCCTTTACAAGGTAAATTATGAAAAGTTGGAGATTCAGCTCGACGGAGAGAGCGGCCCTATCATTAAGAATAGCGAGCTTCCAGACAGAGCTGGCTTTTATAAAAGACTATAAACGACTTGATAACTGTCGACGGAGATCGTTTACTTCGCTTTTCAGCTCCTTTATTGATTCAATCAAAAGAGGAATCAGCTTATCGTATTTGACTGCTAAGTATCCGGTGTCTCTTTCTACTACACATTCAGGTTGAACTCTTTGTATGTCTTGAGCTAATACTCCTACGTCCTTTCCTGTATATGTCTTCTGTAGATCTCCATCCCATTCAAATGTGACTCCTTTTATGTCTTGTAACTTAGACAAAGCGTTTGTGATGGGCTTTATGTCTTTCTTGAGTCGTTCGTCGGAAGTAGAAAATGCTACGATGTCTTGTCTAGCGTAGATGTTTCCGAGAGTAGTGAAATCTCCTGCAGCAGTCATAGGCCCTTGACAATTGATTCCGTTTTTAACATTAAGATCATCTAGAGTATCTCCAGGTTTGAAGTAATCAGCAGTACTGTTCGTTCCCCTAATTGCTTCCCGAAACGTAGAGTCTCCATTGCTCCATACAATTCCACTAATGCTTCCCATAGCATTAAACAACGTAGAAATTTCACAAAGCGCAGAATCAACTAACCCAAAATTAGAATTAATCTTTTCAAGAGAGTTTCCTATACACTCTGTTGCATCAATAAACTCAATATATGTATCTCCTGTGCAATTTGTTAAAGCCATAAAGTTATTTATTAATTGTATTCTTCAAGAGTGAAAGCAAAATACACTTTGTGCTCAGTGTTAGAATCCAATCTTCTGATAAGTAAAGTACGCACTAAGCCGTCATCTATTCCTCCTTTGAACGGAACGTAAGGCACGTCTTGATTTGTTAGAATACCACTGTGAATCAAAGTTGCTCCTAATGTGCTTACAGTATTTCCTTGATTGCTTCCATCTACATCCTGATATATTCTATATGACTGTGTTCCTAACTGAATCCAACTAGGTGTTCCTGGACCAGTAAGTATAGTCAAATCTCCTTCCCACCACTCATATCCAAAAACTCCGCTTCCGTCGTGAGATTTTAGTTGAAAGTTGGTGACTTTAGTCAAGGCTCCGGAATTCTTTTTAATGGATAACACGGGCCTCAATGTTGAGTCAGCAGTCCAGCCTGCTCCAGCAATGTTATTAAAAGATAGTTGATTTCCATATTCTGAAACATTTACTACTTGTAATGCGTTAACAACTGGGTTCACTTTTGCTAAATTTCCGTCTACGTCTCCTATAGTTACATCATCTTGAGAGCTTTCTAAATCTTGTGTAATAACCTTCAGAGCCCCTTGACCTCCTCCAATATTTTGAATTGTAGCTTGCGTTGAACTATTTCCGTCCTTTAAGGCTACTTCTCCAATAGAAAGTTCCGAAGCTTCGAGATTAATCGACATATCGGACATATTGGTAACATAGGTGGCTCTTGCGAATAGAGGACGTCCTTCGTTATTTTGGATAGGAATCCACGAAAACGTTTCTGCAGCACCTACATTGTATGTTGGAGGATTTCCTGGAGTGCCTTCTAAAATTGGATTGAGTTCGTATGGCATTTCTATATATTTATCGCTTAGGCCATATTTTCCAGTATTTCTTGTCTTGTTTTAAACAAGTAGCAAAATGAGCTACAAAAACAGTGTCTGTGAATTTGAGCAATTGCTTAAACAACAATAATGGATACAGACTTCCAGAAATGAAAAACGTAGGTTTGATAGTTATTCCTTCGAAGTCTGATTTTCCTACACCGGTATAAGCATTGTATCTATAATCAGGTATCACAAAAGAATGCGAGCAAGTTTTTTCAATTGCCCATTCTAAAGCTCCTTCATCCCATGTTGCTATGCTTTTAAGCATTCCAGGATCCTCATTGAAACAAAATTCTAGTAACTGTTTCCATTCTTCGATAATATAACGGTGATTTTTGTTAACTCCAAACACTCCAGCATTAATTCTTATTCTTTCTTGTTTAGTTGGAAACCTTTCATATAAAGCTTCTGCGTTTCTTTGTACTTTATAAGGAGTTATCCAATTTTCCGTAAAGAATGTTTGTTGGGATGTAATAAACTCCGCTTGAGATAAATCTCCAACGACAACGCAATCGGTGTCTATCCATATTGTATAATCAAATGGACTATCCGTTACAATCCACGGTTTACAATATGTTTGCCAACAATTAATGTGTTTAGGAACAGGTAAACACTGAGCGTCTTTTAATATTAAACCGTTCGCATTGCACCAGTCTCGTTGTTCATTGGATAATCCAATGTCATAACATATAAAGTTGGCTTTTCCTTTAATCGAGGAAAACAAAACTTGCAAACCACCAAAACTATTAGAATCAGCTCCTGTAACAAATCCAGTATTAGGATTCAAGGAATATTGAGGGAGGTGTTTGCTGAGATATGAGAGTTCTGTGTCCATATTATCCAATTCCCATCAGCTTCTTTGAGTTAGCAAAGTCCATGACTGTTTGAACTATATCCTTTTGTAATTTTTGCAATTGAGTTTCACGGTAGTAAAGATTCACTGCAGATTGACTTATTAGAGTTTGCAGTTGTTGTTCAGGGGCACTATTAATAATAGTTTTAAATAATAAAGAACTAATAGGATGGATGCTTATTAAGTCTTTGGTTATTTGTAGTTTATTAGCTAATTGTATTTCTGTATTTGCATATTCTAGGTTAAGGTGTTTATATTCTTCATTTCTTATTAAATAACCAATCATTTGATCTTCGCAAACATATTCTTGTTCTTTAAAGCTGTCGTTTATAATATCTTGTTGAGATACCAAAAATTCTACAACCTTTCTACTCAAACAATAAAAATCCCCTGTAGCAAAACTAAAGTTTTCTTTATATACACTAGGAAACAAATTTATCGTAGTTCTAATATTATACATTGGTATATCTAGCACAATTTTGTTTTGTGTATAAAATTGCTGCATTCTTCCGACGTAATCAAATTCCTTTAGATATTCTTGATTAAATCTTTCCCAATTTACTATCGTGTCATCATCTATTTTTATAATGAAATCGTAAGAATATTCCAAACTTTTTTCGAAGCTTTTTATTATCTTTTGATATAAGTTAGTATATCTTTCTTCTACATCTAAATACCAACTACTATAAGGAATATCTAATTTGTTTGGAGACTTTCCGAAAACAAATATAGGTTCAATTCCTAATTTTTTGATATCATTAGCATGTTTAGTTAGATTAGATATTTGAAAGTTAATTCTTTCGACGTTTGCTAGGCATGCAGTTATTAACAATAATATTTTCATATGAAAAATTTTACAGACAAATGGGGAAACTTATTAGAGTCCTATAGACATAAAAATATAGATTACCTTGAAATAGGATTATATAAAGGAGAATCTTTACCCTTATGGCAAAATTATTTTGGAAAGGATTGTAAAATATATGGTATTGATTTAGATTTGTCGGATATTAGTATAGACTCTAGTTACAGCTTTGAATTTTATGAAATGGATGCTTTAAACGAATCCAAGTTTAACGAACATTTTAAGGACAAACGATTTGATATTATTATCGACGATGCTAATCCATTTCTTCATGTTTCTGTATTTGAGTTATATTCTAAATTATTAAAGCCAGGAGGCGTTTATATCATCGAAACTTATAAATGCAACATTCAGTTCTACAAAGATCATTCATATTTAAATAAGCTTGCAGGTTACGAAGTCTCTATGATACAATCTCAGCTATCAAATACTACAGGGCTCTGCATTAAGAAAGTCAGTTGACCCATCTCAGTACTTGGAATGCTTCAGCAAATTGAGCATTGCATTCCATTCCTCTTTTATTGGCGTGGATTGACATTCCTTGTTGAGATCTAGGGTGCGGAAACTCCCTCATTTCATGTTCATATTTTGATAGAGCTTCAACTTTTGAGTCTACGTCTTGTTTGGATAGAGTTTCATAGCTGTTTGGATTAAATCTGTTGGTTAATGAAATGCTCGTGTCCGTGCTGCTAATAATTTCCCCACACAGAACTTTTTTTATGAAAGCGGAACCATTAACACGCGTAGCTATTCTTAGCACTTCAAATAGATTTTTGTGATCTTGATGGGTATCGTTTGGATGAGGTATATATAGTATATTGGGATTATACGAAGCGATTATGCTTTCAAAGAAATCAATTATAGAATTCAGAGGATAAATTTCTCTGGCTTTAAATTGCAATTCAACGAACTTATAACCTAAAACTTTTGCTGCTAAAGGAATTGCTTGTCTTTGAGCAAAGTAGCGAGCATTAGGTTCATCCGGTACGGTTGTGAAAATTACATCAACATTCCAACTGCTTTGAACTAATTTGGATATAGTTCCTCCAAAACCCAAAACTTCATCGTCTGGATGTGGAACTACAACTAAGGCTTTTTTAGACATTCATTTAAAAATATATCTCGTTTCAAATTATCATTTAAAAAATTATAATCATTCAGTATTTTAATTTTTTCCTGTTCTGTAGTTGCAGCAAAGAGCTTGTCATACAGAATAAAATGAATAGGATGAATAACCATCAAATCTTTTCCTGTTTCGTAGAGAATATTATATGATTTGAATAAATCGAGAATTTTTATATCTCTTGAAGATAAACACATTCCAACCTTAACGTCTTCCCCTAGATACGTTGATGGCGTATTTTCGAAAAATTTTTTTCCATGTTCATAACAAATTAGCGCTGCCTTTCTACTCAAAAGGTAGCAACTTCCTTGAGCGTATTTTAGAGAAAATGTTTTTTTAGGAATCTTATATTCTTGTGTAGATATTTTATACCAATGATACAAACTGCTACGTTCATCTTGAGCATAGTCCATGAACATACCAACATAATCTTCTTCTATAGTTTCTGGGTGAAATTTAGAAAAATCTACAAAAACGTTATCATCCATTTTGATCATTTTTTTGTACGAAGAGTTTAAAAAATGTTCAACTATATAATATGTCTTGAGAGGCAAATTTTCATACTTTTCATCACAATCAACTTCAATGAAAGGTTCTACTTTTTGTTTTTGGTTTTTACCATATACGAAATAATATTCATATTTTGTTTTAGCAAATAATTCCTTAATTTTATTTGCATATACTACGTTGTTTTCATGTGTAGTAATGTAAAAGATCATAAATTTAATAGGTTGTTCTTTTTGTTAGTTAGGGAAAAATAAGCACTGTAAACATCATCTGAAGTTTTTCCTGTATATGCTAGTTGTGTATTTAGATATTGCTCAATCTCTTTTATGTATGAATAATATTCTTGAGGAACACACTCGTATGTATTCATTTGAGAAGGGAGAAACTGTTCGTTCAGGTTATTAACTATGTTTACTTTATGCTTGTTTTCCGTGCAGTATATTTCTAGCTCTTGAATGTCTTCAATATTAAGTCTGCTTGCCATTTGCTTGAAAAGAAGAACTTTGTGTATATCAGACCTCTGTTTTACATAAAAATAATATTTTTTATATGATAGAGAAGGATTATCTACGTTCATTTCATACGAAATTCCTTTTGGAAGAAGAGATAGATTAATTCCACATAGCTTGAGAAACAATAATTCCCTTTCGTATAGGTATTGATTAAACTTGGAAATGAGTTTCATATGGAAATATTTTCTTCTATTTCCTTGAGAGTCTATTTTATAACCTACGCACAAGTTAGATTCTCTTGTTTTATCCCAATACGGGAGCAACTTGTTTATTTCTTTTAGTGTATTATAGTCAACAAAATCTGCAAGATTGGCAGGAACGCTTTCTAGCCCTACATAAACTTTTAAAGCAAAGAAGTTAGAACTGAAATCTACTCCACATCCTTTAGCTCCATTTTCTTTGGACACACTTTTACACCATTCCAAAAGTGTAGGATCTTGGAGTAGCTTTTTAATCATATTTTCTTTAATTATAGTTTATGTCTTGCAACAATCAACGCAACGAGCCTTGTTTGCTTCCATGGAATCATGTATATTATCATACAGACAAGAAAGTGTATCCTTGCTGCAAGCTTGTTAGTCATCCCCATTTTGAGTTAGGAGGCAACGAGGAATCATTTGACCAAATATGGAATTCGGATCGTTTGAGAACATTACGTTTACAGATAATGAACGATTCAGTTCCTAGAGAATGTTTAGATTATTGTTATAATGGAATTACGCCATTACATGTTCATGTGCCACAAGAAATAAAACAGTTAACAGAAACGTTTTTTGCAAATACGGCTCAAGATGGTTCATATAAAGAAAATTTTGTCCTTTGGAATGTAAATGAATCAAACGTTTGTAATTTTGCTTGTGTGTATTGTTGTTCTGAGTTTAGCAACCGCTTTGATGGAAAAACTAAGAAAACCTTCGATACTGTAGAAGAATTGATGGCATTGTTCAAACAACATGCTCCTAATCTTAAAGCGGTATTCTTGTCTGCTGGAGAAAGTCATTTACAGCCCGGATATTATCAAATGCTTGAACATTTGGTGGAAATCGGAATGACAAATATACAATTAGGAGTTCATACTAATTTTAGTGGATATAAGTTCGGCAAAAAAAACTTCTTCGAATTAATAAATCACTTCCCCAACGCAACCGTTTTTGCGAGCCTGGACTCATACGGAGAAAGAGCGGAATTTATACGTCAGGGTACTGTGTGGAAAGATATCGAAGAACATAGAAAAATTTTAAAGGAATATACAAATATTAAATTTGCAGCTCAACCAGTTGTTACTAATTTGAATATATGGTCCCTTCCTGACTTTCACAGAGATTGGTACGAACGAGGGCTCCTTAGAAAAGATAATATAAGATTCTTTACTTTGTCTACTCCTGCGGAGCTTCATGTAACAGTGCTTAACCAAAAAATGAAAGAACGTATAAAAGAAAAATACGAAAGTTATTTAGAATTTCTTAGAGATGAAAAGGATACTTTGTTAAATCAAAAAACTCCATATGAAAAAGTAAAAGAGTTTCTTGCTTTAATGGAACGTCCTCCGATTGTAGACATCGGAAGATTTGATTATTTTATTTTGAAGCAAAGCCTTAAAACCAAAGTTGCGTTCAAAAAGGTTTTTCCTGAATTTGCTATTTGAATTTAAAAAGTTTAATGTAATGCTTTAAATGTTCTATATTAAAAAATTTATTATTTTTAATATTTCCTAGAGCTTTATTAAATCTGTCCCAGCTGAGAATGTTGTTGCTGATATATATTTCTCCTGCCTCAAAATCTAAATCTTCTTTTGTAGCATAATCTTCTTTGAGATCTTTTAATTGTTCGTGCTTTACTATTTTTCCGCAAGTGCCTAGACACCACTTACATGCCTCGAGAGACTGCTTAGTGCTTAAAAGAGCTTCAATGTCATCAATTGTCATGTCATCATTAATTGGTATACTGTCAACAATCGACGGATTTAATTTTTTGAATAATGCATCCGTTAGCTTATTGTGACTTTTTAAAAATTTATATTTTTTTCTTGAAGCAAAACATTTGTACAATCTACCTTTAAAGATACTGCAGCCTCTGTGTTCGTAGCTATAATAACATTTGTCATATATTTTTTGAACCTGCTGTTTATCGAGATTTTCTTCTAGTAAGTTACTTTTTAAAAAATAGGATATCTCATTTGAAACTACATCGAGATCGGGGTGCTGTTCCTTGATTTGCTTTATGTTAGACTGTATCAAATCTAGCTTATGTTGAGGTAAGTTAGTATACAATGATATTTTTAAACTATCAATTAAACTGAACACTTCAGAATCTACTTTGTTTAAAAGCAAACCATTTGTGAATACTTTTAGTTCTTTAGCTAAACCTGACTGTTTAATTACTCGTAAATACTCAACTATTTGTTTATTTAAAAACGGTTCCCCTCCAACAATCCTTAAAGAGGAAACCGTTATTAGCTTAGATAGAGTTTGTATGTCTTTCGTGAATTCGTCAAGACTGTACTCAGGATCTTTATTTGTAAAATGAGGAGACGAGTGTGAGCATTGAACGCACTTAAGGTTGCATTGTTCGTGTAAATCTATTTCTAAATCAAAAAGCACGAACTTATTCATCAAGCTTAATTTCCCATGGACAGGGATAGAATACAACAGGCCAACAGTCTAATATTTGGTTTACGTCTTCTGCTTGCTCTATTTTGGTATTTTCGATAATATTATCTAGCCACTCATGAATGCTCTGCGTGTGTTCTTTTGCACTTGCAAGAGTCTCTTCATCTAATTCAGCTGCAAGCTTTTCAACCTCTTGATTAATTTTTAATTTTTCTAAATATGCTTTATGATAAAGATCTTCTTTAACTTTTGCTTTAACTAAGTCTTTAGAACTTTGTTGATTGCATAGTTCACTAAATGTAATGTGTTTACTTGAAGGTAAGTTAAAATACACACAAACTGCCTTTTGTTGCAAAGTTAGCAAATAATTTGTAAATTTGAATTGCAACATTTCTTTTGAAAATTTGGGATAAAGTTTTTTAGCAAGTTCGATTAATTTAGAATTTTCTTTTTTAAACTGATCCAACTCTTCTTCAGTATCTGAAGTTCTATATCCAGCTAGCTCTTCAATGTTTAGTTCTGTTACTCGATCTTCAATTATTTCATCATATAAGAATTTAACTTCTTCAAAGAAACCATTTTCATTTTTTACGACCTCAGTTTTTAATGAAAGCATTCTTTCATAAAACTCTGTTTTATTTTTGGAAAAATGAACTCGAACGCGCGGTTTAGTTTCCAGCTCTTTCTCGAGCATTTGAGCAAATTTATAATGTATAGGATTCATACTACTGCTGTTAATTTATACAATCTGACTACATTATTCAAGTTAACTTCCAATTCTTCTTGAGAAGTATTTTTGTTATAAACCGCAATGTATATATATTGCGTTCCTTGAAATAAGCTAATCGGCTTACTTATTACAGCAGATGTTAGAGTTTGCTGAGGAGCGTCAGTAGTTGTTGGTAATTCATCTTCTTGTTTAACGTATACTGCGACTATATTGTTTTGAGGATCCGCATTTGTATGTGAGAGCTGTATAGCAGATCCTCCTGTAATATATACTGTATATATAGTTTGATCTTCCCGAGCTTCAGAAAAAGGAGGCTCTATTCTAGCAGCTCCTGTAACCGATAGAGTTAATATTCTATTTCCGTTTTCAAACATTTTTTGATTCCACGGCAAATACATACGAGATCCAGGAAAATAAGCAGCATAATAAACTCCCAAATTTGGGTTGGAATAACTTATGGCTTGAGTGCCTGTAGAACTCCCATAGCCGCAACTAACATATAATGTATATGTAGGCAAATCCACGTTGCTAGGAAGACTAGATGAACCATCGACATCATCAATTAAATCCGTAATTTGTACAGGTATTCCTGATGAATTATCTCCGTCTAATGGGCCTATTACAAAATTTTGTCTATTGGCTATTTTAACGGATGTAGTGCTTCCTTTAGCATTTGTATACTGCACCAAATAACTCATAGAAGTTCCTTCAAGAGATATTACAACAGTTCCGTCATTATTTCTGCGATACCGTTCTGGGGTTTCTGTAGTAGCACTAACAAAATGAACTATAAGATACCAAAACCTTGCTCCGTAGTAGTCAGAATATTTAACTAAAGAAAGCTTGTCTTTTACTCTTTGGTTTGTTGGTAAATTTGGAACAACTTTTCCACCAGGAGGTCTGAGATATCTTGAAATAGGGATATCAAAATCAGCAGTATAAAACTCTTCTTTAATATCCGTAGCTCTTAAAGGTCCTGATTTCCTCCCGTGTGTGCCCAATAAGGTACTCATATTCTTTATTTAATAATTAAAAATTATCTTCGCTTCCTACTATTCCTCTTCCGGGAGCATAAAGTTGTATTTTTCCTGCACGTTCTTGAGCAGGATGACACGAAGGAATATCATCCTGAAGCCACCCTAGTGGTCCTGTACCGTTGTTATATGCTTTCAAAACCGTGTAGCTTCCCCAAGCCTGTTGAAGTTTGTACTCTTGTACGGTGCCTGGATACATAATAAACACTTGATCTTTTATGATTTCTCCTTCAGAATCTACTTCATAAATGTATCCAGGAAAAGGTTGAGTGTATTTGTCTGTAAATACTCCAAAAAGTGGACTTGGGGGTCTCATTTTAAACCTCCAAGAATATCCATAAGTTATGTCAACTATATTTATTTCATACGGTCCCGTATTGCTGTATCCAGAGCCGTTCCATTGTTCCCTACCTCCTCCCGGGCCTGTATATCCCCCAGGTTTAGAGGATTTGTTCCTTCCTGTCCATCCAACGCCATACCAATTAGAATCCGTTGCTGCCACTGCTGCTGCATTAATTCCAGCTAGTTCTGATATTTTTCCTGGACCACGTTCTACTTGAAAATTTAACCCAGCTAGAATAATGTACTCTCCGCTTTTAATAATTACGCCATCATCATATCCTTGTGGGTCAAATTCTCTATTTAACCTTCCAAATCCTCCTACGGTTCTTACTTGAAATATGCTGTCTGAATTACCATGAACACTAAAATGGAGTTGTCCATCTCCCCACCGCGCATAGAAAACGCTCCCTTTTTCAGGAGTTATTTTCCAGATTTTTATATAAGCATTGTATTTTTCCCCTGGAAGAGCAGTTGCTGGAGCATATACTACGCTATTAATAGCTACTGTCCCTTTACGTAAAAGGTCAGGTAGCACATCAGTACCTTCCGTGGGAACCTTCCACTTTAGTTTATAGCCATCCTGCTCATGGTCATATGATTGAAGAGCACAGAATTTTCCTAGACTAGGTGTTGAGGTATAATTCCATGGATATGAATTTTGATTGTTTTGACTATCTATTAGATTATAGTTTGGTATAGCTATACATCCTGAAGCAAATACGGAATATAGCCTTGATGGCATACTATAAACGAATTTAACTCTATAATGGTCGTTTGACAGAGTTCCTAGATTGAGCGTTATTAATTTATTAAGAATAACATCCCC
>JACCED010097339.1_pt1 | contig 12975 bp, 11 predicted proteins | sample 7455021 | NCBI WGS metagenome assembly JACCED01 (sample SAMN15323456, study PRJNA562643) | freshwater metagenome | isolation source: river surface water | place: USA:Blue River Watershed | collected 2017-08-19
GGTTTTCTGGTTTGGTCGGTAAGTTTCAGTTTCTTCGTTGTGCTTGACAACAGCTTCTGCCAAGCGAACACGGCTTTCCGGTTGCTGAACAGTGGAAACATCCTGAATGATCTGCTTAAACCGTTCGGGATATTCAAGCACCACCTGAGCAACAGCATTTGGACCCGGATTGGCAGGGGGGATAATTCTTTCCACCATGCCAGGAGGGGCAACGGGCTCATTGGTTTTCGGGGCTACAGCTTCCATGTTTTGCCTCAATTAAAGTCCGTATGTGTAATCGTACACATTGGGGGTTGCAGGAGCTTGACCGGGCACAGTAGGCGTCATTGCTGGTTGACCAGCACGGTAAGTATTCATGCCCTGGACAATGTTGCCTTGGCTTATTTGTTGTGCAGCAGGCGCAATTGCGTTCATCTTGTTTTGAACCGGTGCAAATCTTTGTTGCAGATATTGCTGCATGTCTTCAGGCGGTTTAATTCCAGTCGCCATTGGAGAAGACTGCATTTCGCCGGTTTTACGATCAAAACCAGCATACCTAGCCCAGTCAGAAAACTCGAAAGGACTGGCAAAGTTAAAAGCACCGAATTGCGACATATGACCGCCTTACAACTTAATGCCGTAACCTTTTCCAGAGGTGGTCTGACCTTGAGTACCTTGGAAAGAGGGCGTGGTGGATTGCTGGGGAGTGCCATAAACCACGGATGCGTATTTGGCATATACATCCTGCGGAGTACCGGCGTAACCAATCCGAGAGGCAGCAGCCTGTTGAGCGCCTGTAAGACCTTGTTGACCGGCAGCAAGCAACGTGTTTGCAGCAGTCTGGCGCTGACCTTCAATGCCAGCAGAAACCTGTGCGGCAATATTGCCCAGACGGGCTTGGCCTAGGCTTGCCAGGTTCTGGGATGCCAGAGCTTGTCTAGACGATCCAAGGGCACCGGCACCACCAAACAGAGCGGCCTGTTGCCCCATTTGCTCACGGATGTCTTCCGTGGCAGGCTGCAAGGCAGCACGGATTTGCTGCTGCTTGTATTCAGGACTAAACAGGTTGGCTAGACCAGTCAGGCCTTGCACATAAGCGCCTGTTCCACCAGCCTCTTGCAAAGAACCAGTCCGTTGACCAACATCCATGGCTGTCTGTGCGGTTTGAATTGCCGCAGGATTGACCATGTTGTAGACCTGACCAGCACCGCCAACAGTGGCCTGGTAGGCAGGAAAAGCGGTTTGTGTGAGAAAGTTTGTTTGAGCCCGGAGCAATTCTTGCTGCTCAGGAGTCATTTGTACTTGGCTGCTACCGGAACTTTTTCCAAATCCCATGATTTACGCTCCTTTGCCGCGAGGAGCGGCTGAATAATTGGTCCGCATGGTCGGATAACCAGACTGGGTTTTCCCGCCTTTACCCATACTATTTGCAGAATTTGGCTGCTGCACGATGGACGCATTATCCCATCTTGGAACAGTATTTGCATACATATTTGGCGCACCCATTTTGGGTTGACCAGAAGTTGCAGACATACTGCGCTGCTGCAATTCAGGCTGGGCACCACGTTTAAACTCTTCAATCTCGTTGGCTTCAATAGTGTCGCCAAAACGCTGATTCCAGTAGTTCAAACCCTCTGCCTCAGGGGCACGTCCCAAAACCTGCTGATAAAGGTCATTAACGCTTCTTGGATCGCCTTGAGGAGGCTGAGGAGAAGATGCAAATCCTTTTCCCTGAGGATTTTGATTAATTGGCTGCTGGACAGCCATGGATTGCATACCCATCATTAACCTCCAAGGTAAATACAGGCAATGGTTTTTACCTGATTTGGCGAGTCAAAAGTAACCGATTCTCTGGATTTTGCCACGGTTTTTGACCTGATTACATCGTCAGACTGCGCCATTCCAATGCCAGGAGTATCGCTTGTAACGATTAAGGTGTCCATGGAAATAGCACCATTTTGTCCACAAACCTGAATTTGACCCTCTCCAAGAGCAGACATTGAGCCAAACAGATATTGGTCTTTGATTTGCTCATATTGAGCAGTCATTGTCACCACAATTTCGTCGCCAACAACCTCGGTGGATTCAATAAATACCGCAGGCCGAACTTGAGAAAGAGGAACCAGAGAGCCAATAAATATCCCACGACATCCAGCTTGATTGGCAGATGTTGACCGAGCAACCTCAAAAACGGCGTTGCTCCAGCCCTTTCTGGCAATACATTGAACGTCTACAACCAGATCGCCTTCTGTCAGGCTTGTGCCAACAGGAACAAGAATGTCGTGGTTACCGGTAAATGGACCGTAGTTGGTGCCTGAACCGTCGGCATAAAAGTCGTAGTTGTTTGCACCACCAACCAATCCTGCGGCACCGGTATAAAAGTTTTGCCCCCTTAGGCCATGCGCTCCAGCAGAAGTATTTGTTGATGTGGCATATCCAGCAGTGGCCGGATAGTTTCTGTTGTTTTCGCACCAACCTTGAATTGCCGGTGTGTTGTAGTAAAAGTTGGAAAAATAACCGATCCCACCAATCAGGTTGTTTGTCCAGACTGTTCCAGCACTGTTGACCTCAAATGCGGCACCGTTGGGGGTTGTTCCTGAGCCGGTTCTAAGGGTGTAGCCCTGCAACAGACCGGCAATCAGTTTGTCAACCGTAATTGTGTCTGTGATGATGTTTCCACCATCAATAAACGTAGTGCCGGAATTGGTTTCTAGGTTTGTGAAGGTAACCAGGCCATTGAAGTTGGTCCAGTTGAATGGATTGCTGATGGTTACGGTCTGAACCCCGCCAAACGTGGTTTCCGAAACGCTGTAATACACGGCCCAGAACTTGGTCGTGTCCGTGGCTGATGGGGCATTGAACGATGTTGACCAGTTGGCCGTCAGGGAGGAAAACTGCCCGGTAACAAAGTTGAATCCAGAGGCCGTAGGCGTTGCAGGAGCCGTCAAGGACGCAAGCTGGTAGTAGATGTAGCCAGTGCTGGTCCGAGGCCCTGTGGGACCGTTTGCTGCAATTGCAGTGATGGCATAGGACGTATTGGTCCAGTCCACCGTGGATGTTGTGACGTTGATGGATTCAATCAGCGGAACAATCAACTGCCACAAGTACGTTGCACCGGAAGGGGCGGTAGGAACGCTTGCGCTCCATCCAGCGGGAACCGGACTGATTGCACCTGTTGCCCAGGTATAAGTTGATGTTGTTGTTGGCCTTGCAGGAGGCGTAGAACTTGCCGTCCAAATGTAAATTGCCGGCATGGCATACATCTTGCCATTGTTGCCAGTCACCACATCAAGGTCGATGGCCGTAGAAGGGGCCTGAATGAAGTAGGAATTTGGCGCTACGGTATCAACCGCAAAGTCAACCTGACGACCACCACCTGTTTGATACCAAAGAAACTTGGTAGTACCAAAACCACCAGCAACCCTGGTCCAAATGTAATCGGCTGGATTAATGGATTCGACAGCATCGTCGGTATTGCGAAGACCATAATACTGTCGGTTTGTTGGTGAATCGCTGAAGTTGATCAGGCCATCAGCGCTGTCTGCATACTTGACCGCCAAGTATTTGTACAGATAGGCAATGATGGTGCCAGTCGGACCGGTGATCTGACCTGTGTTGGGATCAGCGGCAATATTTGCCCCGAAGTTGCCGAGCAAATAGTTGATTGCCTCCGACAGTTCGGAAAGCTCTGGCTTTGAGTCAAGAGCGAATGGCATTAGAAGGCATCCTCAACAACGCTGGCTTGCCAGTTCAATGCGGTCAGATTCCAGGTATTTGTGGCGTCATTGGACTCAACCTTGACCGCAACAGTCCTGAAGTTGTTTTGCTGGGTTGTCACCCATGGGGTATTGGTGTCCACAGCAGTAACCGCCTGCTGACCATAGATGGCCGCTTGGGCAGTGCTGTTTGCGCCACCGACCGTGATATTGATGGTTCCAGATCCTGCAATTTCAGGCAAAACCCGGTGGACGTAGACCTTGGAACTGAACGGGATGGGACCGTTAGAGGTCTGCATGGTCAGGTTGGTCCGCTCAAACAATGCCGGGATGGCCGTGCTGTTGATGAAGGAGTTGCCAACAGCAGTCTGAATAAGCGTCTGGGAGGTCAAATCACCCCTTGCGTATACCGTGGTCCTCGAGGCCAGATTAAACGCCCCAGAAACCAGTTTAGGGCCTTCTGTGCCCATGCAAGCGTTCTGGATTGTCTTGGGAGAGTTCCAGATGTTCAGGTCGTAGCGATACGACAGCATCTTGTTGCACCAGCCAGTGCTTGTCAGGTCCGGGTAATAAATCTCGACCTGGTACTTCTGGGTGTTGTTGATCACAAAAACCCGGCTGTTATAGGTCGGGCTTAGGTTGCTGAAGAAGTAGTCCTTGACCTTCTGGTTGCCAATGGACGTAAAGCTGTTGCCGTCGAACACCCAGATGTCTCGAGCATCAATACCGTACACCGTGCCATCGGCATTGGTCCAGCAGTTGTTGTTCAGCAGTCCGCGGCCTTGGTTGAGCAGACGGACACCAAAGACCGGAGCGGAACTGTTCTGGTAGGCAATTGGAGAGAAAACAGCCGTATCCCAATAGGAGCAGACGTAGAAGTTTCCACCCAGCATAAAACCATCAACCAGAGGCCCACGGACGGGCACTTCCTGCTCGTTGGCAACATTGTTTAGGGTTGGCTCCCAAGTATCTGGCACCCCAGAGCTTGCAAAGTGCTGCGACCAGCGAACCGTGGTGGGATAGTTGCGCTCAATACCGCTGATGACCTTGGTCAGGTTGCCGGTAATCAGGATGTTGCCCACGTTAGGGGAGCAATAGTTCCTGACAAATCCGGCTCGAGTGCTGGTCACACCGGTTTCGTAATTCCAGGATGCGTCAGAAGTAACCGTGATTTCATTGCTTGTGGGCAAGAAATACATGGGGTTTCTGAGCGTGTCATTGATGAAAAAGACATTCCCAACCCAAGAGGTGGTGATATTCAGGTCGGCTGTATATCCGGGCAAAGTAACCGATGGATTGGCTCCAACACCGGGGGTAATATTTGTCACCCCAGCAGTGGTAACCATATACCACCGGCCATTATTTGAGGAATCACGGGTTGCAACGATATAAACCCAGTTGGTTTCAGACCGAAACCCCCCCTCCATATAAATGGCGTAATTGGGAACAGCAGTCAAAATCTCCTGCTCACCAAAGATTTTCTTGATACCACGCACATCCGTTTCGACGTTATAACCAGAGTTATATTCGTTTGGACCCAAAGCATTGCTGGGCACATCCGGTGTAAAGGACATACCCGTGAATGGAGTTCGGATGCGCTGGTAATCGGCCATTTAATCCACCGTTGGTTGCTCCGTCATCTGCTCAAGGTTTTTGATTAGACGGGTATCAGTTGGGGCAAATTTTAATGCTTCCCGGCAAAGCTGGATAGCCTCGTCTTTAAGGCCCAGATTCCATGCCGCAATGCTTCCCAAATCCCACGGCTTTTCAGTCCATACGGACGGGTCCATGGTATAGACCAATGCTTTGTCAGTTATCTGTAAGGCAGATTTAGCCGAGGAATAGCTTTCTGCCCACATCTGTCTGCGGTAGCAGGCCAATGACAGGTCAACCCATGGCTCTCGAGTGCCTGGTGCTTCAGCCACAGCCAGACGATACCATTTCAGGGCTTCCCAGCCATTGCCAAGCTCGTCATAGGCCTTGCCAAGCAATCTCATGGCATAGCACCGTTCATTGGCCCAGTTGGCCTCTGGCATCTCGAGATAGCGTTTGAGGGCTGTTATGGCCTCTTCCCAGCGGTTATAGAACGTCAGTTCCCGGGCATGGTAGAACGCATTACGGGGGCAATACGGGTCTTCCTTGACCGCCAGTTCCAGCAGGGGCATGTACTGACCACGGCTCTTGGTCGGGTCAGGATGGTGGCTGACCAGCAGCATGTCCGTGTGGGCATATACCTCTGTAATCCTGCCGTCAGGTCGGGGATACTCATGGACCGGGTGGTGCCAGTGGTAACCATGGCGATGGTGGATCTTCTCGTAAAAGAAAGAAATCCCACATCCCCAGTCAAACTTGTACCGCAGACGGGTAGTGTTTTCCTGCCAGACTCGCTCAATTTCCTCACGCCAACCTGGCTCAAGGATCTCGTCTAGGTCCAAGGAAATACAGACATCAATGTCTCGAGGCAACAGTGCCAGTGCTGTATCTCTTGCCTTGTCAAAGCGCCAGGGTGAAATGCAGATGTTGGCAACAGCAACGCCACATTCCTTGGCCTTGGCAACCGTGTTGTCCGTAGATCCGGTATCCGCAATCAGGACAACGTCAGCGTCTTTTGCTGATTCGCAAAACCGCTCTACAAACTGTTCTTCGTTCTTACTGATGGCATAGACTGCGATCTTGAGTTTTTTCATAACTTTGCTTTGTCAATGGTAAATGCGATTTTTAAAGATCAATAGGCTGTTGCGCTGGACGCATAGCCAAAGCTTCTGCTCGTAATGCAATTTCTTCCGCAGTCATGTCACGGACGGCCATTGTGTATACCCATGGCGGCTCAAACACAGGAGTGCAAGGTTGCAAAATCTGCGTCTCTTGATTATGTGGCCTAAACAGGTTCACTTTGTACAAGTTTCGGTCAGAAAGCTGCTCTTCTGTTGGCGGGTGAGTCAGGTCCGTGATATCTCGGTAGTGACCGACCTCAAGAACCTGACCGTCAATAACTTTTGCCACTTCCATGTTGATCCTTAGAAGGTGGGGAACGCTGCTGCTGGCGGCGTAAAGTTGCCGGTATAACGGGCAACACCTTTGGTAATCCGCAGGTCGTCAATGTAGCCATTCAAAGATGCCGTACCATTGTTGTAGCCGCCAACTTCAATAACCGCAGAATTGGTAGATGTACCGGAATACGACACAGTACCACCGGAAACTCCGTTGATGTATATGGTAATGGTGTTGCCGCTACGAACTGCTGCAACGTGAGTCCAGACGTTGCTGGAAAGTGATGTGGATGAGGTCACCGTAAATTGCGTCCCTCCCGCATCATAAACACGCATGCGAAGGGTTGACTGCACCCACAGCATGTACCCTCCGGCAGCACCAAACCCTTTGGCAACGATAGGGCTAACCGCTGTTGCATCAGGCAAATATACCCAAGCCTCAATCGTAAAATCGCCGCCGTCTATGTTGCCAGCTGGTGTATTTGGGCCAGATAGCCAATCTCCTGTCCCATCAAAAGCCAGAGAGCCAGTGCCATACTTAACTACGCTGGTGCTGATTTGCGCTCCGCCAACCGTTTCAAGAACAGATTCAACAGCAGAATCAATGATTTGCCCGTTGGTAAATTTGGTTTGAAAGGTAATGCTGGCTGGCGTTGGAAGAGGAGCATTAGGCGGCACAAATGGAGATGTGTACAGTGCTGCGTTGCTGATCCTCAGGTCCGCAACATATCCCACTGTATACGAGGGGGTAACAGCATTTAGCTGATCTGTGCCAAGCAACAATGTTGTTGCTCCAGAATAGCTGTACGAGTTTGTTGCCGATCCGATTTGCACTCCGTTTCTAAACAATCTAACTGTTGTTCCGGACCTGCAAACTGCGTAATGATCCCATCGGTTAAACGTATCAGAGTTGGTAACAGAAATGCTGTCGTTAAAGGCCTGACGGTCTTGCCAAACAATCCTGTTGTTTGAGCTTGCAATATAAATAGCCATGCTGGTATTGACACCGCTATTTAAATAAAACGAAGAAGATCCTGGGCCGTAATACCAAAACTCAACAGTAAAAGGCCCTGTACCAAAGTTGTTGATTGGAATTGCAGAACTTGGGCCGCTCAAATAACTTGTGCCACCAGGGAAATATGCACTTCCACCAAGAGACGCTGCTGAATATGATGAAACAGTGTATGTTGGAATAAATGGACTGAAAGTCCTTGGTGCAGTATCGCCAAATGAGTTAACAGTCAGTGGGTTTGCAGAACCATCAACAAATGTTCTTGAGTTGCAAATCAGCAAAGATGTGCCTGAAACGGCTGTAAGTGGCGTTGTGCTTGGCGTAAAGTTTGCGGTGTAAAGTGCGGTGCCTTTTACGATTCGCACATTAGATATGTAACCTTGAAAGTAATTGGTAAGCGTGGTTACCTGCGTGCCAACACCCAAAGGCAACGTACTTGTTAAAGATGTGCTGTTTGTTGCAGAAGCAACTTGAGTTCCGTTGATAAACAATCGATTTGTTGAACCAGATCGCGTAACTGCAACATGGTTCCATGTGTTTGCCACAATATTTGACCCACTCGGGTCTTGCAACAACACAGTAGAAGCACCTACAAGGAAGGATATAGATGTGCCTGTGGCCCTCCAATAAATCTGCCAACTGCCTCCGTTGCCAGAAGCCCACCTGTCAAGCAGCATCCTGCTTGTTGATAGTGCGGAAAAGTTGACCCACATTTCAATTGTGAAGTCGCCAGTTCCAAAGTCTAGTGCAGTGTTGGTTGGGACCGTGAGATAGTCTCCCGTGCCATCAAAGTAAGCACTGTAGCCTTGGTTTGTCAAAACCAAATTGCCAAATGGATTGAACGGCTGAACGCTTGCGTTACCGCTTCTCGTGACCGTATAGTTGTTGATGCTGTTGTCTGCAAAACGCTGGATTTGGCATGTCAGCAAAGATGTATTTACAACAGGAGGAAGAGGAGTTGTAGGCGGAGTAAAAGTTGTTGTGTACACGCCAGTGCCAGCAACAACCCGAAGGTTGGAAATGTTGCCAAAAAAGAACTGCGTAGTCGTGGTTGCAGCACCTACCAAAGAAGATGTGTTGGTAGATATATTTTGCGTTGCTGCTGCCGGAGTGTTAACCAGAACCCCGTTCACATAAAGATAAAGAACGCTACTGATGCGTGTTGCTGCAACATGAACCCAAGTATTTGCTGAGATCTGAGTTCCAGCGCTGGCGCTAAAGGTTGTTGCGTTTGTTCCGTCAGAATTTCTTAAAGCAATTTCCAAAAGACCTGCCGTGGAAATTTGAAGCGCCACTCGAGATTGCGCTGCACTGCCAGCAGATGCAAATATGCAAGGATTTGAGGAATAAGTTGCATTTGTAACGTATACAAAAGCCTCGATAGTGAAATCACCTGTTCCAAGGTTGATTCCACTTGCAATCGACAAATAATCGCCAGTTCCATCAAAATGGTTTGACCAGCCAGCACCATAGGGAGAAGGCGAGCCCTGGGTAACAGATCCAACCCTAGTGATGGAAAAGTTGTTTGAACTGCTATCAAGAAAAGTATTGTTCTGACCGCCGTTTGTCCCGTCTCCTGTCAGCAACAATGAGACGTACTCAAAGTACGGGTCTGCTCCAGTTGAGGCAACCGGCCAAGCTCCAGCACCTACTTGCTGTGAAGCAGATTCGACAGACCATACGCCAGACGCAGAATTTATGTTTGCGGTTGGCGGCAGGGCACGAACAATGTTGGCGCTATATCCGGTGCTCATCAGGAAATATCCTCGTAGCTGACGGTGAATGCAATTTTGCTGGCAACAGCAGACTTGACCACAATGCTTCGATCTTCCTCAAGGTAGAAAGACATTGATTTGTCCACAGCAATTACAGTTGAGTTTGCAGGAACAGAAACCGTGGATATGAGAGGAACTGACGTTCCTGCTCCACTGGCAAGACTGTTAATAGAGACTGTCGCAGCAAATGCGTTGAACCCGTCAATATTTGCGGCCATGATTATGTTTACTTTGAACACCTTGTTGCTGCCTCCTGGGTTGGCAAGCAGCACGTTATCCAAAGTATTTGACGGCGTAACCGAGGTGGTTAAACCGATAATTGATGTGACGTTAACGATGTTTGGCGCAGCCATTTTTTAGCCTCCAAAAACAATTGCCATAGCGATGGCCTTACCAGTTGAAATTCCTGTTTGAGCAGCCACAGTCCAGGTTGTGCCATTCCATGTAGGCACTTGACCAACGACTGTTCCTGTCAAAGACGTACTCCATGCGGTTCCTGTGGAAACCGCAATGCCAGTTCCGGGGTAAACGGTTGGACCTTGTGCGCCTGTTGGCCCAGTGGGACCGAGGTCACCAGGTACACCTTGAATGCCCTGAACACCCTGAGGACCGGTGGGACCAGCAACACCTTGCAGTCCTTGAGGACCTGTCGGGCCAACATCTCCCTGTGCGCCTGTTGGACCTGTCGGCCCAGCTACGCCTTGGATGCCCTGAGCGCCTGTCGGTCCAGTCGGTCCAACTTCGCCTTGAGTTCCTGTCGGGCCGGTGGGGCCTTGAATACCTTGGATACCTTGAGCGCCAGTTGGCCCGGTAGGTCCAACCAATCCTTGTTCACCCTGAGGTCCGGTAGGCCCAGTGACACCTTGTATGCCTTGTGAACCAGTTGGTCCAGTTGGGCCTGTTTCACCTTGGATACCTTGAATGCCTTGAATACCTTGAATGCCCTGCGGACCAGTCGGGCCTTGGCTGCCAACGCTGCCAGTGGGGCCGGTGGGGCCGACATCACCTTGAGGGCCAGTGGGACCAACATTGCCCTGAGGGCCGGTGGGTCCGGCATTTCCTTGAGGGCCTGTTGGGCCAAGTTGCGTGTACGTTACCTGTTGAGTGGTGACAATTGCGCTAGGGGATTGCGGGGTTGTTGGAGTTGTTCCGGCAGCAATTGTTTGCAAAGAAATGCTTGTGCTTTCGGCCTGCCACATTAACTGGAAATAATCACCAGCCACCACCTTGAATGTGTAATTGCAAACAGCAATAAAGTTTCCATCAAGACCAGACCTGCTTGGCGTTACGCCAAAAAGCGATGATGAGTCAACAACATTAACGCCGTTTTTGCGAATCCAAACGGTCGCATCATGCGTGACGTTGTCTGTATTTTGCATCTGCAACGAATATGTAAAGTTGTAGATGCCATCATGGGCGTAAGTGATTTTATTTCCGTCAACAATGCTTACGCCGTTGCTGTCTGGATCTTGGCTATTTAAATTAACTGGATAAGCCGTAGTTGTGCTTGCAATTGTTTGATCGGTAGTGTCATATGCACCAAGCCAATAAGCCACTACGCCACCAGTACCAATTGGGCCTTGTGCTCCTGTTGGACCCGTTGGGCCGGTTACAGAAGGTCCGGTTGGTCCCAAACTTCCAGTGGGGCCGGTGGGACCAATATCTCCAGTATTGCCCTGCGGACCAGTTGGTCCAACATCACCTTGTGCGCCTTGAATGCCTTGAGGACCAGTTGGACCTTGGTCACCCTGAATACCCTGAATGCCTTGAGGGCCGGTGGGGCCGGTAGGGCCAGGAGTGGTGGACACAGCACCAGTCGGGCCAGTAGGACCAGCATTCCCTTGCAGGCCTTGAGGGCCGGTAGGACCGGTTACACCTTGAATGCCTTGTGTTCCCGTGGGACCGGTTGCGCCAGTATTGCCTTGTGCGCCAGTGGGACCTGTCGGGCCTTGGATGCCCTGAATGCCCTGGGGGCCAGTGGGTCCAGTTGTTCCAATAGGACCCTGCGATCCAGTAGGACCAGCAATACCTTGCAAGCCCTGCTCACCCTGAATACCTTGGACACCCTGAGGACCGGTGGGGCCGTGATCGCCTTGAGATCCTTGCGATCCTGTTGGGCCAGTCGGTCCTGTCGGGCCTTGTGCGCCTGTTGGGCCAATAATAGGACCGGCATCAACCCAAGTTGAACCCGACCATGTGTAAAGATGGCTGTTTGCTTGAACAATGTACGAATCGCCGACCTGGTTGCCAACTGAAGGCAGGTCAGCAACAGTAGGAACTGTTCCCTTGATAACAATGCCCTGACCGGATGCGCCAGTAGGACCAGTTGGTCCAGTAGGCCCCGTAACGCCGAACTTTACAGTCGTGCCGTATAGGCCGGTTGTTTCTGCACCAGATGTTGCTTGAACAACACCTCCAGTGCTGCTTCCGTACAGGCCGCTTGTTGCCATTTAAACCTCACTTGAACGAGTAGCGATACACCCGAGGCTGGAACTCGGATGTCAGATGCTGATCACCACCACGCCATTTGCCTTTGTAGTTTTGGTCTTGAATCAGACCATAGGCATCATCAAACCGACTGAGCCATTTCTGGGCCTCTTCGGTGTTTTTATTCTTGTCGTAGTAAGCCCACAAGGTGCCATACAGATAGCCCTCAGGGAAGCTCGACAAAATAGCATTGCTTTGAACAATCGGGTAACTTACATCTGCGGTCGGACTGAACAGGAACGGGAAGGTCCTCTGGTAGTACGCCTTGATGGTGACGTTATTGCCGGGGTTGGGGGTAAACACATAGTTGGGACCGACTTCCGAAAAGGAAGCACGGATAACCCGGGGAACACCAAAAGGACGGACGTACAGTTGGTCAATCATCCGGCGACGAATGATCTCTCGGTCACCAACTCGGTCGTAGATGATCCAAGGGCCAAGACCTGTCGTTCCAGGAGGCGGGTTTGCCGGTGCGTTCTCTTGGAAGAACAGGATCGGAAAGCACATATCCGCAGGAATGGGAGCCAAGCCTGCGGCATTCGTTGTCAGGATGCTGGGTTCAACAGGATCGTAGGGATCGGAGCGAAGAGCAGGAAGTTCAATCGTCCGCATCTTCAGTTCAGCGCCCTGAATTGAGTTGCAGATCTCAATGGTGGACTGAGTCGGCAGTTTCAGGATTGCCGTAGGAAGAGTTGCGGTTTCCCAAATCTCGTCAGGGTCGTTAATCGTAACTGTCGTGGAACTTACAGCAGTAACCAGCGTATAAGGACCACGGACGTTAAAAGCAATGAAATCGCCGACCAAAATTTGCGACGAAGGATTGGAAGAACAGGTAATGACGCCAGTCGCAGAGTTATATGCAGTTGCATTAAAACCCACGGTCTGAGGAATAGCCCCGACCCACTGAGCAACCCGACTTACCAGGGAATTTGCCGATTGGATAAACAGGGCAGTTGTCATTTTCTTCCTTACTTGGTCGGAACAATTGGATTATACGGAAGTGGGATCTTTCCGGA
>JACCED011931373.1_pt1 | contig 12969 bp, 11 predicted proteins | sample 7455021 | NCBI WGS metagenome assembly JACCED01 (sample SAMN15323456, study PRJNA562643) | freshwater metagenome | isolation source: river surface water | place: USA:Blue River Watershed | collected 2017-08-19
ACCCCGAGCGCTTCTACCAGATGGGGATGGCCGAACAGCTTCTCATGGGCGCCGCGGGCGGCATGGCCAAGACGGGCCTGGTGCCTTTTGCAACGACGTACGCCGTGTTCGGCACGCGCCGGGCGTACGACTTCATCCACCAGGTGATCGCCGAGGAAAACCTCAACGTCAAGATCTGCTGCGCGCTGCCGGGCCTCACCACCGGCTACGGCCCCAGCCACCAGGCGACCGAGGATCTCGCCATGATGCGTGGCATCCCGGGCCTGACCATCGTCGATCCGTGTGATGCCCTGGACATCGAGCAGGCCGTGCCGCAGATCGCTGCGCACCAGGGCCCGGTCTACATGCGCTTGCTGCGTGGCAACGTCCCGCTGGTGCTCGACGAGATCGAGGGCTACAGGTTCGAGCTGGGCAAGGCCAAGATGCTGCGCGAGGGCAACGAGGTGCTGGTGATCTCCAGCGGCCTGCTCACGATGCGCGCGCTGGAAGTGGCGCAGGACCTCGCAACCGACAAGGTGGGCGTGGCGGTGCTGCATTGCCCCACGATCAAGCCGCTGGACGTGGAGGCCATCGTGGCCGCCGTGCGCGCCAAGCCGCGCCTGGTGGTGGTGGCCGAGAACCACTCGGTGGTGGGTGGTCTGGGCGAGGCCGTGGCCAGCGCGCTGCTGCAGGCCGGCGCGCAGCCTGCGGGCTTTCGCCTGGCGGGCCTGCCCGACGCCTTCCTGGACGCGGGCGCGCTGCCCACCCTGCATGACCGCTACGGCATCAGCCGCGAGGTGCTGGGGGCGCGGATCAAGGGCTGGCTGGGCTGAGCGCCGGTACCGGCAGGCGCAGGCCACTGGCCTGGCGCGTGCCGGAGACCAACTCGCCCAGGAGGTCGGCGGTGGCTGCGCTCAGCGTCCAGCCCAGGTGACCATGCCCCGTGTTGTAGAACACGTTGGCGTGCCGGCCGCGGCCGACGCGCGGCATCATGTCCGGCATCATCGGCCGCAGGCCGGCCCAGGGCACCACCTGGCGCGTGCTCACGCCCGGGAAGCACTGGTTGACCCAGTCCACCAGCGGCTTGATGCGGTCGGCGCGGATGTCGCGGTTGTAGCCGTTGAATTCCGCCGTGCCCGCCACGCGGAAGCGGTCCACGCCCAGGCGGCTGGTCACCAGCTTGGTCTCGTCGTCCAGCAGGCTCACCGTGGGTGCGCCTGCCTGGCTTGCCGCATCGAGCAGGTTGACCGTGATCGAATAGCCCTTGACCGGGTAGACGTTGATGCGGTCGCCTAGCTGCGCCGCCAGGCTGCGGCTGCCTACGCCGGCGCTCACCACCAGCGCGTCGAATTCATATTGCTCGGTCTGGCCATCGCATCGGGCCAGCACGCGCGCCTGTTGGTCGTCACTTTCCAGGCCCACGATCTCCTGGCCGTACAGGCAGGTCACGCCCAGGCGCTCGCAGGCCGCGGCCAGGCCCTGGGTGAACTTGTGGATGTCGCCGGTCGAATCGCTCTCGGTGTAGTAGCCGCCGTAGTAGTTGCCAGCCAGCGTGGGTTCGATGGCCTTCATCTCGTCGGGGGTCACGGCGCGGCGCGGCAGGCCACCGGCGGCCAGCAGCCTGGAGACCTTGCCCGCATGCTCGAAGCCCTGGCGATCGCGGTAGATATGCAGGATGCCCTGTTTCTTGAGGTCGAAATCGATGCCCTCGGCCTCGGCCCAGGCAAACAGGTGCTGGCGCGCGGCGATGGCCAGTCGCGCGGTGGCGATGGTGTTTTCCTCGTACTTCGGGATGCTGGCCATGAACTCGGCGAACCAGGACAGCTTGTGCCAACTCGGCTTGGGATTGAGCAGCAGCGGCGCGTCCTTGCGCAGCATCCACTTCAGGCCCTTGACCAGGGTGGAGGGGTGGGTCCAGGTCTCGGCATTGGAGGCCGAGAGCTGGCCGCCGTTGGCGAACGAGGTTTCCATGGCGGCATAGCGGTGCCGTTCGAACAAGGTGACCTGGAGGCCGCGGCGGGCCAGGGCGTAGGCGCTGGTCACGCCGGTGATGCCGCCACCAATGACTGCGATGGATTTCATGGGGTTCGCTCCAAGAGGGGAGTCCGCCACGCTCTTGCGCGACGAACGCCCCCTCTGTTTTCGAACCTGAGAGATTCACCCGGCGTGAACCGGGCTTGCTCCTGCGGTGGGTGAGGCCCTGTGGCCGCGCCGCTCTTCAGAGTGTGGACATGCCAGCCGGTCCTGGGGCCTGAGAGTTTCCGGGGCGGTTGCTCCTTCGGCGCCGCTTCAAGGAGCGGTCTCTCCCGGCTGGCACGAAAAAATCAGTCTTTCAATCGTCTCCTGCGGCCAGGTATCGGGCCACCAGCTGCGTCCAGAAGGCGGCCGCCGGTTCGATGATCTCGTCGTTGAAGTCGTAGCCCGGGTTGTGCACCATGCAGGCACCGGCTGTGCCGGGCCCGCCGTTACCCACCAGAAAGTAGCAGCCCGGCACCTTTTCCAGCATGAAGGCGAAATCCTCGCTGGCGGTCAGGGGCTGAGCCTGCGTGTGCACCCGCTCGGCGCCGAACATCTCCATCGCCAGCTGTGCGGCCAGCCGCGTAGGCTCGCTCGCGTTGACCAGTACCGCATACCCTTCGCGCCAGTCGATATCGGCGCGGACCTTGAAGCTGGCGGCTTGCAGCTCGACCAGTTCGCGGATGCGCTCGCGCAGCAAGGTGCGCACCTTCGGATCCAGCGCCCGCACGCTCAGCTCCAGGCGTGCCTGGGCGGGGATCACGTTGTTGGCCTGGCCGGCGTTGAGCGCGCCCACGGTCACCACGGCGGTCTGCAGCGGGTCCACGTTGCGCGAGACCACGGTCTGCAGCGCCATCACGATGGAGGACGCCGCCACCACGGTGTCGGCCGTGGTGTGGGGCATCGCGCCATGCCCGCCCACGCCGTGCAGCGTGAGGGTGGCGTAGTCGCTGGAGGCCATGGCGGGCCCCTCGCGGAAGAAGAAGTGCCCGGTCTCGAAGCCTGGCATGTTGTGCAGGGCGAACACCGCGTCGCAGGGAAAGCGCTCGAACAGGCCGTCGGCCATCATGCGCAGCGCGCCGCCGCCACCTTCCTCGGCCGGCTGGAAGATCAGGTGCAGCGTGCCGTCAAAGTCCAGGTCCTCGGCAATCCACCGTGCGGCGGCCAGCAGCGTGGCGGTGTGGCCGTCATGGCCGCAGCCATGCATCAGGCCGGGGCTGCGGCTGGCCCAGGCGCGGCCGCTGTCTTCCTGGATGGGTAGCGCGTCCATGTCGGCGCGCAGGCCTAACCGCTTGCTCCCGCTGCCGCGAACCAGCCGACCGACCACGCCGGTGCCACCGATGCCGGTGAAGACCTCATAGCCCCAATCGGCGAGCTTGGCTGCCACCAGCGCGGCGGTGCGGTGCTCCTCGAAGCCGAGCTCGGGGTGGGCGTGCAGGTCGCGGCGCAGGGTGACGAACTCACCCACGCGCGCAGCCAGCGCATCGCCCAGGTAGGCCGGTGCGGACATCACTGCGGCTGCAGGTTGATGGCGCGGGCGATGGCGCGGTAGCGCTCGGTGTTGTCGGCGTAGACCTTGGACATGACGGCCAGCGACTGGGGCTTGGGCACGGTCATGGCGTGCGCCTCGAGCGCGCTGCGCACGGCCGGGTCGTTGGCGACTTCGCTCAGGGCCTTGTGCAGGGCCTGAACGATGGGCTCGGGCGTGTCCTTGCGCACGAAGTAGCCGGACCAGGTCTCGAACACGAAACCCTTGAGCGCAGCAGTTTCATTCAGCGGGGGCGCGTTCTTCACCAGATCCTGGCGGGTGGAAGAGAGCACGGCCACCGCCTTGAGCTTGCCATCATCGACCAGGGCGACCTGGCCCTTGCCGTAGGGGGTCATGAACACGTCGACCAGGCCGGCCATCATGGCCTGGAAGGCCGGGGCCGCGCCCTTGTAGGGCACGTGGGTCATCGGGATGTTGGTGACCTTGGACATGTGCTCACCCAGCAGGTGGTACATGGAGCCGGGGCCCACACTGGCGTAGGTCATCGGCTTGCCGGCGGCGGCGGACTTGCGTGCATAGGCCAGCAGTTCCTCGCCGTTGCTGGCCGGCAGGTCCTTGCGGGCGAACATGGCCATGGGGTTGATGGTGATCATCTGCACCAGGCGGAAGTCCTCGGGCTTGTACTTGAGCGCAGCGTTGGACATGGGGCCCATCACCAGTTCGTTGGGCGAGCCCTGGAAGATGATGTGACCGTCGGCCGGGCTGCTCAGCACCTTCTGCGCCGCAATGCCGCCGCTGGCGCCGCCCAGGTTTTCCACCAGCACGGGCTGGCCCAGCTGCTTGGACAGGGCGGTGTTCAGGGTGCGGGCGATCACGTCGGACAAGCCGCCGGCGGGGTAGGGCACCATCAGGGTGACGGGCTTGGAGGGAAAGCCCTGTGCCAGGGCGGCGCCCGACAGGGTCAGGGCGGCAAGGGTGGCTGCGGCGCGCTGCAGGAAGATCCGTTTGGTGGGGGCCATGAGTGTCTCCTCGGGTGGGGGTGGATGGATCCGGGGCCAGGCCGTGGTTCACCGGATGAGCAAATGCTAGGGTCGTGAAAACAATGTGTCCAATGCATCATTTTCAGGATAATGATGCGCGTAACTCATTGTTTCAGGGGCTGTCCCATGAACATTCGCCATCTGGAGCACTTCCTGGCCGTCGCTGAAATCGGCTCCTTCAGCCGCGCTGCCGAGAAGCTCTTCCTGACCCAGTCCGCGCTCAGCCGCAGCATCCAGGCCCTGGAGTCCGAAGTGGACGGCCTGCTGTTCGACCGGGTGGGCAAGCGCAACGAACTCACGCCCCTGGGCCTGCAGGTGGCCCAGCGGGCCCGGCGCATCGTGCTGGAGGCCGCCGAGCTCAAGCGCGGTGCGGAGCTGATGCGCCAGGCCGATGCGGGCAGCCTGCGCGTGGGCCTGGGCTCGGGGCCGGGTGCGATCCTGATGACGCCGCTCCTGTGCCACATGGCACAGCATCATCCGAAGGTGCAGGTGAGCGTGGTGCGCGGGCCCACCCATCTGCAGCTGGCGCAGCTGCGTGCGCGCCAGCTCGATGCGCTGGTGGTCGACATGCGGGTGCTGCCCCCCGATCCGGACCTGCAGATCGAGCCGGTAGCCGAGATGCCCGGCGGGTGGCTCGCGCGCACCGGTCACCCGTTGATGGGGCGGCGCGCGGTAGAGCTGTCCCAGGTGCTCCAGTACCCGGTCGCGTCGGTGCCGCTCTCGGCCGAGGTCTCGAGGGGATTGGTCGAGCAATACGGCTCACAGGCCCATCCCTCTCGAATGATCACCCTCGAGTGCACCGACATCGAGAGCCTGTTGGACGTGGTCGAGCGTACCGACACCGTGCTGCTGGGCGTGCTGGCCACGGCGCGCGAGCGCATGGCTGCCGGTGCTGTGGCGCAGTTGCCCGTTCGGCCGGCCTTCCGGGTTTCCGGCCGTTTCGCCTACGTCACCCTGGCCGGTCGCAGCGAGGCGCCGGTGATGGCCATCCTGCGCGAATTCGTGGCCCAGCGCATGGTGCCCTGAGGTTTGGCGGTTTAGTGGCGGCCTGATATGCACGATAGTACTTGACGCACTGCCGCAAATCGCCGAAAATTCAGGAACTATAGCGCATTTTAGGGTCAAAAGACTCCTTTCCAATCGATCTAGAGCACTAAAGTGCATTGATTGACGGATGCGCTCTTCGGGTGCACCGTCGAGCGGGTACCCACCCCACGAGCAAGCCCAGAGACGGAGATTCCCATGTCCATGACCAGTTACCAGGTTCAAGAATTCGGCCGGCCGCTGACCCAGGTGTTGCGCGATGCCCCGGCGCCCCAGGGCCGCGAGGTGGTGCTGCGGGTGGGCAGCTGCGGGGTGTGCCACAGCGATGTTCACCTGCACGATGGCTACTTTGACCTCGGCAACGACGTCAAGCTGGACATGACCCGCACCGTGCAGCCCCCGCGCACACTCGGCCATGAGATTGCCGGCACGGTCGTGGCGGTGGGCCCCGACGCGCAGGGCGTGAAGGTGGGCGAGCGTCGCGTGGTGTTCCCGTGGATCGGCTGCGGCCGCTGCTCGCTGTGCCTGGCCGGCGACGAGCACCTGTGCAACAGCCCGCGCGCCCTGGGCATCCACCGCGACGGCGGCTTTGCCACGCACGCGGTGGTGCCGGATCCGAAGTACCTGCTGGACTATGGCAATCTCGCCGAGGAGCAGGCCTGCACCTATGCCTGCTCGGGCCTGACCGCCTACAGCGCCTTGAAGAAGGTGGGCGCACTCGGTCCCCAGGATCCTCTGCTCATTATTGGCGCCGGTGGCGTGGGCCTGTCGGGCATACGCCTGGCGCGCCAGATGTTCGAGACGCCCCCCATCGTGGTGGAGCTCGATCCGGGCAAGTGGGACATTGCCCGCGAGGCAGGCGCGGGCCAGGTCATCGACCCCAAGGCCGATGGCGCGCTCAAGTCCCTGCTCAAGTCCACCGGCGGCGTGGCCGCGGCGATCGACTTCGTGGGCTCGGCCTCCACCTTCAACTTCGGCTTCGGCGCCCTGCGCAAGGCCGGCAAGCTGGTGTGCGTGGGCCTGTTCGGCGGAGCCACTCCCGTGGTACCGGCCATGGTGTCCATGAAGGCGGTCACCGTGATGGGCTCCTACGTGGGCAGCCTCCAGGAAATGCAGGAGCTCATGACCATCGCCCGGTCCGGCGTGCTGCCCGACCTGCCGCTGACCACGCAGCCGCTCGAGACGGCCACCCAGGCCCTGGAAGACCTGCGCGCCGGCCGTATCCGCGGCCGCACCATCCTCAAGGCCTGAACCCCCAGGCCCTCACAGACCACGAGCCCCGACATGGAAAACCAGGATTGGAACGCCCTCACCCCCGCGCGCATGTGGCGTGACTGGATCGTCAAGAACGAGGCGCAATGGAGCGAGACGGTCTCGCAGATGCTCAAGGACGAGCGCACCGGCGAGGCGCTGAACCGCCAGCTCAGCGAAATGCAGCTGATGCACCGGCAGTTCTCGGAACTGGCCCAGGCCTCGCTCGCTGCGGCCAACCTGCCTTCGCGCAGCGACTTCGAGGCGCTGGACGAGCGCATGGGCAGGCTGGAAGACGGGCTGGCGCAGGTGGCTGCCGCGGTGGCGCAACTGACCCAGGCCCTCGCCTCGGCGAACCCTTCGGCCGCAACCCAGCCCGCCCGGCCTGCGCGCAATCGCAAGCCGTCGGCCGCGTCCGCGCGCGGCAAGAACTGAGCGCCATGGGTACCCGGGCACGACCGGCAGCGCTGACCAGCCTGCCGAATCCGGTGCAGCGCACCCTGGAGCGCATGGGGCTGCCTGCGGCCGACTTCGCCGGCCTCACCGGGCCGCTGGGCGCCACGCCGCGTGACACCATTCATGCGCAGGGCACGCTCAAGCTGCACCATTTCAGGCCGCTGTGCGACAGCGTCTACCGCGTGCCGGTGCTGATCGTCACCTCGCTGGTCAACCAGCCCTACATCCTCGACCTGGTGCCGGGCCAGAGCATGGTGGAGTTCCTGCTCAAACAGGGCTTCGACGTCTACATGATCGAATGGGGTCGCCCGCGCAAGGAGCACCAGCACCTCACATTGGAAGACCATGTCCTGGACCGCCTGCCCACCTGCGTGGAGCAGGTGCTCAGGCACAGCGGCCAGCGCGAACTGTCCGTGATCGGCTATTGCGTCGGTGGCCTGCTGGCCGTGCTCTGGGCCAGCCTCAGCGCCAGTGGTGCGGTAGGTGAGCAGCCCATGCCCCTGAAGAACCTGGTGTGCATGGCCACGCCCGTCAACAGCGACGGACTGGAGTCGCTCAAGGCCTGGATGGGCGAGGATTTCGACGAAGAGGCGCTGCTGGCCGCGCACGGCAACGTGCCGGCGGAGTGGGTGCAGAACGCACTGCGCGCGCTGCGTCCCTTCGGCAAGGTGGCTGGCGCCATGAACCTGCTCAACCAGGCCCACAAGGAAGAGGTGGTGACCAGCAACCTGCGCATGGGCAAGTGGGAGACCGACAACATTCCCTTCCCTGGCGGCGTGTTCCGACAGATGGTTCAGGATTTCCTGCGCAGCAACCGCCTCGTGCGCGGCGACTGGGACATCGGCGGGCACCGGGTGGACCTGGGCGCCATCCGCGTGCCTTTCCTGCACCTGCTGGCCCAGGACGACCACATCACGCCCTACGGGTCCTCGCGCGACCTGGTGCAGCGCATCGGCAGCGAGGACCGGCAGGAACTGATCATCAAGGGCGGCCACGTTGGCCTGGTTGCCGGTCGCGGGGCCGAGACCCGCATGTGGCCGGCGCTCGAGGCCTGGCTGGCGCCGCGCTCGGTGTGAGCGCCCGGCCGCCCGGTCACCTCACGGATTTCGCTTTTTCACTTTTTCATACTGGACCGCAAGGACATTCAATGCGTTGCTATTGCGTACTCGAACACGGACAACCCCTGCAACTGGTGGAAAAACCCGTCCCCCAACCCGAGGGCACGCAGGTGCTGCTCAAGGTGCAGGCTGCCGGCGTGTGCCACACCGACCTGCACCTCTGGGAAGGCCATTACGACCTGGGCGGCGGCAAGAAACTCACGCTGGCCGAGCGCGGCATCAAGCCGCCGCTGACGCTGAGCCACGAGATCGTGGGCGAGGTGGTCTCGGCCGGTCCCGATGCCTCGCAGGGCCAGGTCAGGCCCGGCCGCGTGGCGCTGGTGCATCCCTGGATCGGCTGCGGCGAGTGCGCGGCCTGCCAGCGCGGCGAGGAGAACATCTGCATCAAGCCTCAGGCCCTGGGCGTGGCCCGGCCGGGCGGCTTCGCCGAGTGCGTGATCGTTCCGCAGCCGCGCTACCTGGTGGACATCGAAGGGCTGGATCCCGCGCAGGCCGCGCCCCTGGCCTGCGCCGGTGTGACCACCTACAGCGCCCTCAAGAAACTGGGCGAGCGGATCAAGACCGACCCGGTGGTGATCATCGGCGCGGGCGGGCTGGGCCTGATGGCCATCGAGGTGCTCAAGGCCCTGGGCGGTAAGGGCGCCATCGTGGTCGACCTCGACCCCGTCAAGCGCGAGGCGGCCCTGGCCGCAGGGGCCCTCAAGGCGATCGACGCGCGTGCCGCCGACGCGGCGCAGCAGATCCAGCAGGCCACCGGCGGCGGTGCGCGCGCCGTGCTCGACCTCGTCGGCGCCACGCCCACCGTGACCCTGGCGATGGCCAGCGCCGCCCGGGGCGGGCACATCGTCATCTGCGGGCTCATGGGGGGAGACCTGACGCTCGCCCTGCCCGTGATCCCCATGCGGCCGCTGACCCTGCAGGGCAGCTATGTCGGAACGCTGCAGGAACTCCAGGAGCTGGTGGACCTGGCCAGGCGCACGAAGATGGCGCCCATTCCCGTGACGCGCCGCCCGCTGGCCCAGGCCAACGCGGCCATGGAAGACCTGCACCACGGACGCATCGTCGGGCGCACCGTCCTCGTCCCCTGATCTGGGATACTGCTGACCTTAAATGGCTTTTGTCGATCGCCCGGACGCCCGCATCTACTGGAACTCTCTGGGCGAGGGCGAACCGGTGGTGCTGGTCATGGGGCTGGGCTGCAGCTCGGCCATGTGGTTCCGCGTGGCGCCGCAGCTGGCCCGCACGCACCGGGTGATCCTTCTGGATAACCGCGGCAGCGGCCAGACCCGGGTGCGCAATGTGCTGGTGCACCGCGTGCCCACCATGGCGGCCGACGTCGCGGCCGTGCTGGACGCCGCCGGCGAGACCAGCGCGCACGTGGTGGGCTTTTCCATGGGCGGCATGATCTCGCAGCAGTTCGGCATCGACTTCCCCTCGCGCCTGCGCTCCCTCACCCTGATCGGCACACACCCCGGCGGCCCCTGGGCCGTGCAGGCCGGGTCGGCGGTGCGCCAGCTGCTGTTCGACAAGGCCCACATGTCGGCCGAGGAGAGCCTGCGGCGCATGCGCCCGTATACCTACGGGCTGCATACCCCTGACCACCTCTTCGAGGAAGACGCGCTGGTACGCCTGGCCAATCAACCCGCCGCGCGCGACTACCAGGCGCAGCTCTATGGCCTGATCTACTGGTCGGCCTATCTGCAGTTGCCCCAGGTCACCGCGTCCACGCTGGTGATGCACGGCCTGCAGGACGCACTCATCCCCCCGGCCAACGCCCAGCTGATCGCCTCGCGCCTGCCCAAGGTCAACGTCGTGGAATTTCCCAAGGCCAGCCACTGGCTGATGACCGACAGCAACGCGGACTGCCTCCAGGCACTGCGGCAGCACCTGAACAAGAACCGTCAATGAAACCGTCGACCCTGCCCCTGGGCAGTCTGCAAGGACTGCGCGTCATCGATCTTTCACGCGTGCTGGCAGGACCGTATTGCACGCAGGTGCTGGCCGACCACGGCGCCGACGTGCTGAAGGTCGAACCGCCCTCCGGCGACGAGACACGCGGCTGGGGTCCGCCCTTCGACGCGAACGGAACGGCCTCGTACTTCCAGGGCCTCAACCGCAACAAGCGCGGTTGCACCATGGACCTGACCGAGCCCTCGCAGCGCGAGGCGCTGCTGGCCCTGCTCGCCGACGCCGACGTGCTGGTGGAGAACTTCAAGACCGGCACCATGGAGAAATGGGGGCTGGATTTCGAGTCCCTCAAGGCGCGCTTTCCTCGCCTCGTGTATTGCCGCATCACCGGTTTCGGCGGTGACGGTCCCCTGGGGGGACTTCCCGGCTACGACGCCGCCATCCAGGCGCTGGCCGGGATCATGAGCGTCAACGGCGAACCCGACGCGCGAGGCGGCGAGCCCCTGCGCGTGGGCCTGCCGGTGGTGGACATGGTCACGGGCCTGAACGCCGCACTGGGCGTGAGCTTCGCGCTGATCGAGCGCCAGCGCAGCGGGCTCGGCCAGTTCGTCGAGGTGGCGCTGTACGACGCGGGCCTTTCCCTGCTTCATCCGCATGCGGCCAACCACCTGATGGACGGGCGCATTCCCGGGCGCAGCGGCAACGCCCATCCCAACATCACGCCCTATGACACCTTCGCCACGGCCACCGGAAAGATCTTCCTGGCTGTGGGCAACGACAAGCAGTTCACGACCCTGTGCCGGATCATCGGCGCCGATGACCTGCCCGGCGATGAGCGCTTCGCGTCCAACGGCCTGCGCTCGCAACATCGGGGCGCCCTCAAGGAACGCCTCGAAGCCGCGCTCGCCCGCTTCGATTGCGTGCCCCTGGCCGACCGGCTGGTGCGCGCGGGCGTCCCCTGCGCCCCCATCCAGGACGTGGCCTCGGCGCTGGCCGACCCGCACACGCGGCACCGGGGCATGGTGGTGGAGATCGGGAGCTACCGCGGCGTGGCCTCGCCGATCAGGATGGGACGAACGCCCGCGACCTATCGGCTGGCACCGCCGGCACGGGACGCCTGACTCGCGGCCGGTGGTGCCGCTTCGGCATCCACCGCCTGCTGGAGGTTCCGCACGAAGTTCGCCCGCGCCCGCGTGGCCTGCGGGTCGCGCGCGCCGCCGGCCCAGTTCGCGTTCATCGCGATCACCAGCTGGCGCGCCGGGTCGATGTAGATCGCCTGCCCGAAGATGCCGCGCGCATGGACGGTGCCGTCGGCCTGCGTCCACCACTGGTAGCCATAGCCCTGGCCCTGCGAGCCGATCCCCACCTGCTCGCGCGTGGCCTGCTCCAGCCAGCCCTCGGGGACGATGGACACGCCATTCACCTTGGCGCCCTCGAGGATGAACTGTCCGAAGCGCGCGTAGTCCCGCGCGGTGGCCTGGATGCAGCAGCCGCTGATCTCCTGGCCTGTCTTGCTCAGGATCCAGGTGGCCGGCTGCTCCATGCCGGCGGGCACCCAGATCTTCTCGGACAGGTAGGTGGCCAGGGGCTTGCCCGTGGCCTGCGCCAGCAGGATGCCCACCAGGTTGGTCTCGCCGGTGCTGTAGTGCCAGCGCGTGCCCGCCGGCGCCTCGCGGGGCAGGCGGCGCAGGTAGCTCACGATCGCGTCGACGCCTTCCTCGGGCTTGTGGTTGTTGAACTTCGCGACGTCGGAGTTGGGGTCGCCGTAGTCCTCGTTCCAGCGCACGCCCGAGGTCATGGTCAGGAGCTGGCGGATGGTCACGTCGTCGTAGGCCGACCCCTTCATCTGCGGGATGTAGTCGCTGACCTTGTCCTGCATGCTGCGGATATGGCCGTCCTTCAGGGCCGCGCCCACCAGCGTGGAGGTGATGGACTTGGCCACCGAGAAGCTGGTCCAGCGGCCCTGCGCGTCGAAGTCCAGGCCATAGCGTTCCAGCCGCAGCTGGCCCCGGTGCAGGACGATCAGGGCGGCGGCGCGCTGGCCGGCCATGAAGGCATCGACATCCAATGAGGCGGGCAGGGGCGGGCCTGGCGGCAGGGGCGAGGCCATGGGGCCCGCGGGGATGAGACGTGCCTTGGCCAGCACCGGCAGGCGGTCGAGGGCGCGGAAGGCCGCATCGCGCTGGGGCTGCGACCAGAACAACAGGTCGCGGTTGGTCGGGAAGGTGGCCAGCAGGCCGCGGGTTTCCTTGTCCAGACTGAACCAGCCGGCGCCGCCAGCCAGCGCCAGAACGGCCAGCAGGCCCAGGCCGATTCGCTTCGCGGATGTAGCCAAGGGGACTCCTCTCGATTGACGGCGCAGCCCCGGAATCATTGGGCAAGTACCGGGTTTCCCTGCATCGAATACGGCATATCTTAGATACGATCACAGACCATGCCGGACACGGACGCACCTGCCTGATGGCGCCACCTGAAATGCTGGACATCGTCGCCCTGGGCGAGCCGATGGTCGAATTCAACCAGACCGATGGGGGCGAAGGTGTCCACAAGGGGCGCATGTACCTCCAGGGCTTCGGGGGCGACACCTCCAATTTCGCCATCGCTGCCGCCCGCCAGGGTGCCCGCGTGGGCTACCTGAGCGCGCTCGGCGCCGACCCCTATGGCCAGA
>JACCED010261855.1_pt1 | contig 12968 bp, 12 predicted proteins | sample 7455021 | NCBI WGS metagenome assembly JACCED01 (sample SAMN15323456, study PRJNA562643) | freshwater metagenome | isolation source: river surface water | place: USA:Blue River Watershed | collected 2017-08-19
CGCTGAGCCGCGTGACTTTTTCACGCTGCTCAAGCCGCGCGTGATGTCGCTTGTCGTTTTGACGGCACTGGCGGGAATCCTTGTCGCGCCGGGCAAGATGCATCCCGTGCTGGCTTTCGTATCGCTTCTGGCCATCGCCATTGGCGCAGGCGCATCGGGCGCTTTGAATATGTGGTATGATGCGGATATCGACGCGGTGATGTCACGCACATCCACCCGCCCCGTCCCGTCAGGGCGCGTCACCGCCAGCGAGGCGCTCTCCTTCGGGCTTATCCTTTCTGCCTTCTCGGTGCTGGTGCTTGGACTTGTCGCCAACTGGTTTGCAGGTTTCCTGCTGGCTTTCACCATCTTCTTCTATGCTGTCATCTATACGATGTGGCTGAAGCGCACGACGCCGCAGAACATCGTCATTGGTGGTGCTGCTGGTGCGCTGCCTCCGGTCGTTGCTTATGCCGCTGTCACCGGCACCATGGCGATTGAGCCATGGATCCTGTTTGCCATCATCTTCATCTGGACGCCGCCGCATTTCTGGGCGCTCGCTCTGGTGAAGGCGCATGAATATGAGCGCGCCAATGTACCGATGATGCCCAATGCCAAGGGCGCGCAGCGCACCCGCGTGGAGATCCTCGTCTATTCCATTTTGCTGGCGCCAGTTGGCGTGCTTCCCGCCATCATGGGTTTTGCCTCGCTGTTTTATGGCGCGGCTGCGGTGGTCGGTGGCGTGGCAATGATCTGGTATTCATGGCGCGTGCTGCGCGTCTCGGATGGTGAAGGTGCCAACAAGGCTGCGATGCAGCTCTTCGGCATTTCCATTCTCTACCTGTTCGCCCTGTTCGGCATTCTCGTTTTCGAGCGTGCTGTTGGGGGCTTGTGGTCGATCTTGGGGTGACGTCATGAATGATGACCGGCCTCCCTTGCAATTGACTGAAGAACAAAAGCGGGCGCGCCGCTCGCGCAACATTGCGCTGGGCTTCATCATCGCAGGCCTCGTTGTGCTGTTTTATGTGATCACGGTCGTCAAGCTCGGTGGCAATGTCATCCAGCGGGGAGGCATGTAAGATGAGCACATACTCGTCCAGCAAGCGTCAGCTCGTCGTGGCCTGGAGCGTGGCAGGTGTGGTCCTCTTTATGGGGGCAATGTCTTTTGCCGCCGTGCCGCTCTATGATCTCTTCTGCCGCGTCACCGGCTATGGCGGCACAACTCAGGTGGCGACTCAGGGCACCGCTGAACGCGGAGAGCGCAGCATGGTCGTGCGCTTCGACTCCAATCTCGGCCCCGGCCTGCCCTGGAAGTTTGAGCCGGAAGTGCCACAAATCAAGCTGCGCAACGGCGAGACGGCCACCGTCTATTACCGCGTGACAAACCGCTCCGATCGCGAGATCTCGGCCATCGCGTCCTACAATGTGACGCCTGATCAAGCCGGCATCTACTTCAACAAGATTTCCTGCTTCTGCTTCAATGAGCAGACACTGAAACCGGGTGAGACGGCGGAATGGCCCGTCGTCTTCTATCTCGATCCGGCACTGGAAAAGACCGAGAACATGAAGGGCGTGGATGGTGTGACCCTCTCCTACACCTTCTTCGCAACCAAAAAGCAGCCGCAGGCGCGTGCTGAAACCGGTGCGGAACAACCAAAGCTGTAACAGGCGTAACCCATTTGCTGCCTTGACCGGCGGCGATGAACTGAGGCAAAGGGGCCCCCAAGGCTCAAGGGGAAAAAAGGGATAGACCATGGCGGACGGCCACGCGAAACCGAACCACGATTACCATCTCGTCAATCCGAGCCCCTGGCCGTTGACGGCCTCGATCGGCGCTTTTGTGTCGGCCGTCGGTGCGGTCATGTGGATGAAGGGCATGAGCCTTGGCGGCCTCAAGGCCGGCAGCTACATCTTCGGCGCTGGCATGTTGTTGGTGCTCTACACCGCTGCCGCCTGGTGGCGTGATGTCGTGCATGAAGCTCAAACGGGCGACCATACGCGCGTCGTGCAGATCAGCCATCGCTACGGCATGATCCTTTTCATCGCCTCGGAAGTGATGTTCTTCGTCGCATGGTTCTGGGCCTTCTTCGATGCGAGCCTCTTCGCCAATGAAGCCATGCAGACGGCGCGCGTGGAGTTCACCGGTGGTCAGTGGCCGCCCAAGGGTGTGGAAGTGCTCGATCCGTGGCACTTGCCCCTTCTCAACACGCTCATCCTGCTGACGTCAGGCACCACCGTGACCTGGGCGCATCATGCCCTGCTGCATGATGACCGTGCCGGCCTGAACAAGGGCCTGATCCTCACCGTGATCCTCGGCGCCATCTTCAGTGTCGTTCAGGTTTACGAATATGCCCATGCGCCTTTCGCCTTCAAAGGCTCGATCTATGGCGCGACCTTCTTCATGGCGACGGGCTTCCACGGCTTCCATGTGTTGATCGGCACGATCTTCCTGCTCGTTTGCCTCTTCCGCGCCATGGCTGGCCACTTCAAGCCGAACCATCATCTCGGCTTTGAATTCGCTGCCTGGTACTGGCACTTCGTTGACGTGGTGTGGTTGTTCCTGTTTGCCTGCATCTATGTGTGGGCTTCGTGGGGCGCCCCCATCGCCCAGCACTAAGAGCCGGGTTCAAGATTTAAAGGGCGGCTCCAAGCCGCCCTTTTTCATTGGAGAGACCGATGGCGAGCCATGAAGATTTTCCCCCGCAGTCGCCCTGGTCCACGGGCCTTGCCGGCCGTTGCCCACGCTGCGGCGAGGGCCATATGTTCAAGGGCTTTCTTGATATTGCGCCCCAATGCGACAGCTGCGGGCTTGATTTGTCCTTTGCCGATGCGGGCGATGGACCAGCCATCTTTGTTATGCTGATCGCGGGATTCATCATCGTCGGTGCTGCGCTCTACATTGAATTGAAATACGAACCCGCTTGGTGGGTTCATGCCATCATCATGCTGCCGCTGACGCTCATTGTTTGCATCGGGATGTTGCGCCCCTTGAAGGGCGTGCTGGTCGCACTGCAATATCGAAACAAGGCCGAACAGGGGCGCCTTGAGTTATGAGCGATATGCGCCGCTCCCTTGTCTGGCCAAGCCTTTTCACCCTCGTCGCTTTTGCGATTTTGATGTCGCTCGGCTTTTGGCAGCTCGAGCGGCTGCGGTGGAAAGAAGCGCTCATTGCCCGTATCGAAGCGCGCATTCATGCCACACCGGTGCCACTGCCCCCAGCTGCAAGCTGGGCCCAGATGAAGGCGCAGGACTATGACTATCTCCCTGTGCGCGTCGAGGGCGTCCTGGATGCCAAGCGCGAGGCTCTGATCTTTCGCGGTGTCGGCAAGATGAGCGCGAAAGACATGGCCCAGCCCGGCTATTGGGTGATGGTGCCCCTGACGACAGATGATGGCGGCGAGATCCTGATCAATCGCGGCTTCGTGCCGCTTGCACGCAAGGAGCTTGCAACGCGGCCTGATCCACAGCGCGGGCAACGCGTGACCCTGACCGGTCTTTTGCGCGCACCGGAGGAGCGGGGGTTCTTCACACCCGCAGATGACGCAAAGACAGGGCAATGGTTCACACGCGATCCGCGTGCGCTTGCAACTGCTCTGCAGCTGACAAATGCTGCGCCTTTCTCGTTAGATGAAGCCGCCCATAGCGCAGCGCCGGGCTTGCCCGCGGGCGGTGCGACAGTGTTCGAGATCCCCAACAATCATCTATCTTATGCCGGCACATGGTTCGGCTTGGCAGCGACTTTGCTGGGTGTGTTTGCGGTGATGGTGATGCGCAGGCGGCGGGGTTAAGAGGCTACGCATTTGAATTGCGAGTGGTGAATGATGCGCAGTGAAATGCCATCCATCCGTTCTTCGTAAAAGATGATATGGACCCCGTGTTCGTGGCGACGACATGCGGTTTCGAAACCTCGCACGGCTCGTCCCATCCTGCAAAAAATCTTACCGTCGCTTCCACGTCACCAGTGCCACCGCGACAACAACCATCACCATTCCAACGAGGGAGAAGGCATCAAAACGCTCCCCAAAAGCCAGCCAGCCGAGCATGGCTGTTGTAGGGGGCACGAGAAAGAACAGGCTTGCCACCTCAGCCGCCGCACCACGCCGGATCAGGATGAACATCAGGGTGACTGCGCCAATCGACAGCACCACACACAGCCAGATCAGAGACATTGCCAAAGTGAGGCTGGGCTTCACCGCCAGCCCCTCAAGCCACCACCCAATTGGCAAGACCAACAGGAAGGAAGCTATGAACTGAATGACCGAGCCGGTGCGCAGGTCCATATTCGCGCAAAGTTTCTTCTGCGCCAGCGTGCCGGTCGTGATCGAAGCCATGCATAAAATGGCAAAGACCATTCCGATGGGCGTCCCAAGACCTAGTTCGAGCTTCGTGCGCACCACCAACACAACGCCCGCCAGCCCCAGAGCAAGCCCCAGCCATTGCCGGCTCGTGACCCTCTCCCCCAGCAGGGGTCCTGCCAAGGCGCCCGTCATGACTGGCTGCAAACCCGCGACAAGCGAAATGACGCCCGCCTCTACCCCCAGCTCTAAAGCCGCAAAGACCCCGCCCAGATAGCCGCCATGGACGAAGAGGCCGGTAAAGGCAATGGGCAGCCATTGGGAGCGCTCCGGCCAGGGGGCGTTCATCAAAAGTGCTACGCCCGTCATTAGAATGACGACAATGCCGAAGCGTAGCGTCAGCATGGTGAAGGGACCTGCATAGGGAAGGCCATATTTGGCCGCGATGAAGCCAGTCGCCCAGAGAAAGACGAAGACCGGGGGCATCAAGGCCACCCATAATTGCCTGCCGCTTTGGCCCTGACCGCTCATAAAAGTCCCCTTCCGGCCCCTCCTTAGCTCAAGAAGGGCCAAGCTGCCATGCAGACAGAGTTTGCGCAGGCGCGTTTTGTGCTAGACCCTGCGCAAACTTCTTGGTGCCCATCGGCAGGACTTGAGCGTGCGCTATCTTTCGACCCGTGGCGAAGCCCCTGAGCTTTCTTTCACTGACGCCCTACTGGCAGGCCTTGCCCGTGATGGCGGCCTTTATGTGCCAGCCTCCTACCCTGCCCTTTCGCGTGAGACGATTGCGGGCTTTGCGGGCCAGCCCTACGCGCGCGTGGCCGAACAGGTCATCTCGCCCTTTACCGGCGGAGATCTTGCCGCTGGCGATTTCAGCAAGATGCTGGATGCAGCCTATGCGACCTTTCGCCATCCGGCTGTGACGCCACTGGCGCAGATTGGCGACAATCTCTTCGTGCTTGAACTCTTTCATGGGCCGACGCTCGCCTTCAAGGATGTGGCGATGCAATTGCTTGGGCGCATGATGGATCATGTGCTGAAAGCACGCGGCGAACGTGCGACGATCGTAGGCGCCACATCAGGCGATACGGGTGCTGCCGCGATTGAAGCTTTCCGCGGGCTCGAACAGGTCGATGTCTTTATCATGTATCCACATGGGCGCGTGTCGGATGTGCAGCGTCGCCAGATGACAACAGTGGATGCGCCGAATGTTCACACCATCGCGCTGGAAGGTACGTTTGATGATTGTCAGGCGATCCTGAAAGGCTGCTTCAACAATCACGCCTTTCGCGATCAGATGCGCTTGTCGGGTGTGAACTCGATCAACTGGGCGCGTGTCGTTGCGCAAGTCGTTTATTATTTCACCAGCGCGGTTGTGCTGGGTGGTCCGCATCGTCCCGTCTCCTTCACAGTGCCCACCGGCAATTTCGGAGACATTCTCGCTGGCTATATCGCCAAGCGCATGGGCTTGCCGGTTGAACGCCTTGTGATTGCGACCAATGAAAACGACATTCTGGCACGCGGTCTCGACAGCGGCACTTACGATGCCAAGGGCGTGCAGGCGACATCCTCGCCTTCGATGGATATTCAGGTCTCGTCCAATTTCGAGCGCCTGCTGTTTGATGCCTATGGCCGCGATGCGGCCAGCGTGCGTCGCCTGATGGCCTCGCAACAACAAGGTGGCAGTTTCACGATTGATGCCAAGCCACTCGCTGCGATCCGCGCGGAATTTGACGCTCTCCGCACGGGCGAGACTGGCACCGCGAAAGAAATCGGGCGCGTCTATAAGGAAGCGGGCTACTTGCTCGATCCGCATACCGCCGTTGCCGTCCATGCAGCGCGTAAACAGCTTGAGAAGAAGCCGCATGTGCCGATGGTCGCGCTTGGCACGGCCCATCCGGCGAAATTCGGTGATGCCGTCTTCAAGGCCGCAGGTGTGCGCGCGCCACTGCCCGCCCATATGGAAGGGCTGATGGAGCGCAAGGAGCATTTCACCGTGCTCGCCAATGATCAGGCCGTGATCGAGCGCTTCATCAAGGAGCGGGCGCGCGCGGGCAAATGACGATCAAGGTCACGACACTTCCCTCGGGCCTGCGCATCGTCACCCATGCGATGCGCGAAATTGAAACCGTGTCGCTTGGCATCTGGATTGGCGCTGGTGCGCGCAATGAAACGCAAAACGAGCATGGCATTTCGCATCTGCTCGAACATATGGCCTTTAAAGGTACGAAACGCCGCAGCGCGCTTGCCATTGCTGAAGAGATGGAATCAGCAGGCGGCGATGTGAATGCAGCGACCAGCGTTGAATATACATCCTATCAAGCGCGCTTGCTGGCACAGGATAGCGGGCTTGCACTCGATATTCTGTCCGACATTCTGACACAGAGCACGTTCGAGCCCGGCGAGCTTGAGAAAGAAAAGAGCGTCATTATTCAGGAGATCGGTGAAGCGCTCGATACGCCTGATGATCTGATCTTCGATTTGTTCAATGATGCTGCCTATCCAGATCAGCCCATCGGTCGCCCCATTCTCGGCACGCCACAAAGTGTCGCAAGCTTTGATGCCCATGCGTTGCGCCACTATCTTGCGCGCAATTACGCAAAGCCTTCCGCCGTCATTGCAGCAGCGGGCGCACTCGAACATGAGCGCATCGTCGATGAAAGCGCGCAGCGTTTTGACAGTCTGCCCGACCAATTCGACGCGCCACCGCCCGCGACCTATCGCGGCGGCGATGTGACAATGAAGCGCAAGCTGGAGCAGACGCATGTGGTGGTGGGCTTCGAGAGCGCTTCCTATAACGACCCCGTCACTTATGCTGCCCATGTGTTTTCCAATGTGGTGGGCGGCGGCATGTCATCGCGTCTCTTTCAGGAGGTGCGCGAAAAGCGGGGACTTGCCTACACGATCTATTCCTTCCAATGGGGCTATGCCGATTCAGGTCTGTTTGGATTTTATGCGGCAGCTTCCCACAAGGACGTGCCGGATCTTGTCCATGTCGCGCTCGATTGTATCGCAGCTGCCGCGCATGACCTGACTTTTGCCGAGATGCAGCGTGCCAAGGCACAGGCCAAAGTCTCGCTTCTGACGGCACTTGAATCACCTGCTGCACGCGCCGATCAGATTGCGCGGCAATTGCTTGCGTTCAATCGTCTCGTCTCGCGGGAGGAGATGATTGAGCGTATTGATGCGTTGACGCTTGAGGACGTGCGCGAAGCAGGACGCGCGGCCTTGCGCACGCCGCCAACCGTGGCCGTTGTCGGTGATATCAAACGCGCATCCGACTCACAGACTGTGGCGCAACGCCTTCGGGGCGTGTAAAAAAGGGCATGGCTCTTTTTCGACTGGGTTCACAACCCGAAAATGCGAATTTCATTCGCGGCGAAGGCATCTATCTTCGCCCCGGCGAAATGCGCGACTTTGACCAATGGTCATGGCTGCGCGACATCAGCCGCGATTTCCTGACACCCTGGGAGCCGACCTGGCCCGCTGACGATCTGACCCGGACGGCCTTTCGTCGCCGGCTGCGCCGCCACCAGGACGAGATCGACCGTGACGAGGCCTATCCTTTTTTTATTTTCCGCCAGCAGGATGATGCCTTGCTGGGCGGACTAACTTTGGGCCAGATCCGCCGCGGCGTCGCCCAATCTGGGACGCTCGGCTATTGGATGGGCAAACCCCATGCCGGCAAAGGCTATATGGCCAAAGCCGTCCGGGCTGCCGCGGGCTTTGCTTTTGCCACGCTCAGGCTGCATCGGCTGGAAGCGGCCTGTGTGCCCGGCAACGAGCCCTCCATCCGGCTTCTGGAGGGGGTCGGCTTCACCCGTGAGGGTTATGCTAGGGCCTTTTTACGGATCAATGGCGAATGGCAGGACCATATTCTCTTCGCCCTGCTGGAAACCGACCCCATCAAGGGCGGTGGGCGGCTCGACAGGAGTGCTTGAACCTCCCCCCGTCAGGCTATACCAATCACACTTCTGACAAGGTCAGGGTTCAGGCCAAGGTCGTTTCAACGCGGGGGCTCCCGCTCAGGTTCAGGGTCCGTGCGCCGTTTCCTTTGCCTCCTCCTCGCAGTCTTGACGCTCGCCAGCGCCACCCCCCTCTGGGCGGTGGACTCGATCCGCGTGCCGCTCGACGCGCAGGCGATCGACCTCACCAATGCCGTCGAGCGCAACTACTCGCAGGGCGACCGCCTGCAAGTCTCGACCGCGCCCGGATCTGACGGCATCGTGCGTCGCATTGAGGTGAGCGCGCGTGAAGCAGGCACCCAGCCAAACTGGATCGTCTTCGCGCTCACCAATGACACCGAAGAACAGATCGAGCGGCTCATCGTGGCTCCGCATTTCCGCCTCGTGGGCTCTGGCGTGCTGTCGCCCGATCTTGGGGCCTCCCGCGTCTCGGCGATCACCGCTAGTCAGGGCTTCCCGCCGGAGCGCGAAGACAGCCCCGACGCCGACGTGTTCCGCCTGACGCTCGACCCCGGCACCACCGTCACCTATGTCGCGGAGCTGCGCACGCCCAATCTGCCGCAGCTCTATCTGTGGGAGCCCGATGCCTACAAGGAGAAGGTGACGAGCCTCACCCTCTACAAGGGCATCGTGATTGGCATTGCAGGTCTGCTCGCGCTGTTCCTCACCATTGTCTTTGTGGTGAAGGGTGCCGTCATCTTCCCCGCAGCTGCGGCGCTTGCCTGGGCGGTGCTTGTTTATGTCTGCATCGACTTCGGCTTCTGGCAGAAGATCATGGGTAGCGCAGGCGGCAGTGATCAGGTGTGGCGCGCAAGTGCTGAAACCTTCCTCGCTGCTACGCTTTCGGTCTTTCTCTTCGCCTATCTCAATCTCAACCGCTGGCATGTGCGCGCGTCTCACGTCGTGGTGGGCTGGCTGTCACTGCTTGCCATTCTCGCAGGCATTGCGATCTATGACCCGTCGCTCGCCGCTGGCGTGGCGCGTATTTCGCTCGCCACTGTTGCTGTCGTTGGCTTCATTCTGGTGCTCTATCTCGCCCTCCACGGCATTGACCGTGCGGTGATGCTGATCCCGACCTGGTTCTTGCTGATGTCATGGGTCTGCGCGGCAGCTTTCACTGTGACGGGCTATCTGACCAATGACCTTGTCTCGCCTGCTCTTGTGGGCGGCTTGGTGCTGATCGTCATGCTGATCGGCTTCACCGTCATGCAAAATGCTTTTGCAACAGGCGGTCTGGCGCAAGGTGCCGTGAGCGATGTCGAACGCAAGGCGCTCGCTCTGACAGGCTCCGGCGATATTGTTTTTGATTGGGATGTGCCGGCGGATCATATCCATGTCAGTCATGAAGCGGAGACAATGCTGGGCCTGCGCCATGGCAGCCTTGATGGTCCGGCCTCTGCCTGGTTTGACGTGCTGCATCCCTTCGACCGCGACCGCTACAGTGCTTGCCTTGATACGGTGCTCGAACAGCGCCGCGGCCGCATCAATCTCGACTTCCGCCTGCGTGGTGGCGATGGCCATTATATGTGGTTCCTGCTGAAGGCGCGGCCTGTGGTCGGTGCTGATGGGGAAGTGGTGCGCGTTGTTGGCACGCTCGCTGACATTAACGAAGTGAAGAATGCCGAAGAGCGGATGCTGCATGATGCTGTGCATGACAATCTGACTGGCCTGCGGCATCGCGAACTTTTCTTCGACCGTCTCGACACAGCCATGCGCCATGCCCGCGCCACGGGCGGTGTGAAGCCAACCGTGCTGGCGATTGATCTCGACCGCTTCCGACAGGTCAACGAGGCCGCAGGCGTTGCAGCAGGTGACTCCGTCCTGCTGACGGCTGCACGTCGCCTGGGACGTCTCATCCAGCCGCAAGATACGCTGGCGCGGATTGCCAGCGACCAATTCGGCCTCATCGTCATGTCAGAGCGCGATAGCAAGGCCATCATCACGCTCGCAGATACGATCCGCAAAACACTGGCTACGCCCGTCACCTTCAATGATCGCGAAGTGGCGCTGACAGTATCGGTGGGGGTTTGCATTGCTGATCCAGCCAGCAATCCCAAGCCAGAAGACATGCTCAAAGATGCCGAGATTGCACTTGCCGGCGCCAAGCGTCTGGGCGGCAACCGGATCGAGGTTTTCCGTCCCAGTATGCGTGCACAACGTTCCGACCGCCTGTCGCTTGAGGCTGATTTGCGTCGCGCACTTGAGCGCAATGAGATGGCAATCAGCTTCCAGCCTGTTGTGCGCCTTGATGACCGCACCATCGCAGGCTTTGAGACCATTCTGCGCTGGAACCATCCGCGCCTTGGGCGTCTTGCGCTTGGCGACTTCCTGACCGTTGCAGAAGAAAGTGGCCTGATCCTTGATCTCGGCCTCTTCATGATGGAGCGCACTGCGCGCGAACTTGCTGCGTGGCAAAGCGTACTTGATGTTGAGCCGCCGATTTTTGCAACCGTGCCTCTGGTTTCAGGTCATCTCCTGCGTCACGACCTGCTGGCGGATGTGAAAGGCGTGCTGACGCGCTCAGGCGTGTCGCGTGGCTCACTCAAGCTTGAAATCGCTGAAAAGCTTCTGCTCGACAACCCAGAACATTCAGCCCAGATGTTGGCGCGCCTGCGCGAATTGGGCGCCGGCCTCGTGCTGGATGAATTTGGCAAGGGCTACTCATCCTTCGCCTATATGCAACGTTTCAGCTTTGACACGATCAAGGTTGATCGCAGCTTCGTGCATCCCAATCCCTCAGGCGCGCGACCGCCGATGCTGCGGTCCATCGTCAATATGGCACATGATCTGGGGCTCGACATCATTGCCGAAGGCGCCGAGAGCGAGAGCGATGTGATCGAGCTGTCACAATTTGGCTGCCAATATGCTCAGGGCCATATCTTTGGCCAGAGCATGTCGCCGCTTGATGCGCGCAAGCTGATGGGCGTGACGAGTGATGTCGTGGCTGCCTGATCAGGCGTGACCCGCATCACTCACAAGCATGGCCGGATCAATGCCGATCTTGCGCAAGGCGCGGGCATATTTGCTTTCAAGATTGGCGCCGAACAGCAAATCAGCATCGGCCTCGCAGCTTAACCAGCCATTTTGCTGGATCTCTTCCTCAAGCTGGCCGGGAGACCAGCCCGCATAGCCCAACGCAAGCACAGCCTGATGCGGGCCGTCACCACGTGCGATGGCACGCAAGATGTCGAGGGTTGCCGTCAGGGACACATCCTCGTCAATCGGCATGGTCGTATCATCGGCGTGATAGTCGGAGGAATGCAGCACAAAGCCACGCTGCGTTTCAACCGGCCCACCCTTGAGCACCTGCATACCACCGGCGCGTTCGGGCAGGCGGATCGCCTCCTGCTCATTGATGACGTCAAGCTGGACGAGGAGGTCTGGAAATTTGATCCGGCGGGCGCGCTGATTGACGACAATGCCCATGGCGCCATCTTTGGAATGCGCACATAGATAGATGACAGAGCGGTTGAAGCGGGCATCTGTCATACCGGGCATGGCGACAAGCATCTGGCCTTCGAGATAGCCGCGACGCTTGCGACCGGACCTGATCTTGTCGAGTGTCATGATGGCCATGGTAAGCCTTCGTGGCGGGGATGCAAGGACGAAGCCCTGCTTGCTGGTGCACCAACAGGTGACGAGGTAGAACTGTTCCATGATGGTTTTTCGAGCTTTGCCGTCGCGCCGGGCGCTCCTCCTTGCTTTTGCTGCGCTTCCCGCAATAGGGGGGCGTGCTTTCGCACAGACGTCCGGCTGGTCGCAGAGCCCCCAGTCACGGGCGCGGCTCATCTCTGCCGGCGGCTTGCGGGAGGGGCGCTATCTGGCAGGTGTCGAAATTCAGTTGCAGCCGCGCTTCATGACCTACTGGCGGATGCCCGGCGATGGCGGTCTGGCCCCGACCTTTCGCTTTGAGGGCTCGCGCAACCTCAAGCGGGCAGATGTGCTCTACCCTGCCCCCAATCGCTACCAGATCAAAAAAGAAGAGGCCTTCGGCTATCGCAATGAAGTGGTTTTTCCTGTCTGGATCGAACCGGTTGCGCCCTCGCTGCCGGTCACGCTCTCCCTCGCCCTTGATTACGCCACTTGCGAGGAGATCTGCATTCCAGCCTCGGCGCAGATGACGAGCGAATTGCGCCCTTCAGCGACCTCAACAGCCGCGACTGCGGTTTTGGACAAGTGGCTCTCCATGGTGCCGCAGGCTTTCACCGGCAAGATCACGCTCACTCGCCGCGCGGCAAAAGAATGGCTGATCGCGCCTGATATGGATCAGGTGCTGGATGTCTTCGCGGAGGGGCCGGAGGGGTGGTATTTTGAAACACGCCCCATTGAGGGCGGATTTCTGCTGCGTGCAGTGGAGCAGCCCGCCAATGCCGAGGGTGCCGTGGCACTACGGCTCACCCTTGTGAGCGCAAAAGCCGCCTATGAAACGCAAGCAAGCCTCGACCTGCGCGCATAGACGCCCTAGATTGACCCCAGAAGGCGCCAATGCCGGATGGAGGGAAGTCAATGATCAAGGTTGGTGATCGTCTGCCGAACGTCACATTCAATGTCATGACCAGCGATGGTCCCAAGCCCCGCACCACAGACGAAGTGTTCAAGGGCAAGAAGGTTGTTCTCTTCGGCCTGCCAGGCGCTTTCACGCCGACCTGCCACAAGAACCACCTGCCCGGCTATCGCGACAAGTCGGCCGAATTGAAGGCCAAGGGCATCGACACGATCGCTGTCACCG
>JACCED010871929.1_pt1 | contig 12962 bp, 9 predicted proteins | sample 7455021 | NCBI WGS metagenome assembly JACCED01 (sample SAMN15323456, study PRJNA562643) | freshwater metagenome | isolation source: river surface water | place: USA:Blue River Watershed | collected 2017-08-19
AAGCAATATGGATCTGAACGCATCATGGTGAATTCAGCAGCGGACTGGGGTATTTCTGATCCTTTGGCGATACCTAAAACGGCGGCCTTGATGAAAATTAAGGGAATTTCTAATGCAGACATCCAAAAAGTAACTTACCAAAATGCCCTTGATTCTTTCGCTCAAAGTGGACAAATCAACGAGAAAGATTTTGTAAATGGATTAGAAATCGATCAATCTTTGAAGTACAATGGCAACACGGTATTACGTGGCGGGCAAGCTCCTCGCGTAGACAAAAACTCGATCTTCATTCGCTAATGTCTAAAATTAGAGCTTTTGCCGAACTAACTCGGCCCGCAAATGTTGTCACTGCCCTATCTGATATTATGGCGGGATTAGCGATTGTGGGATTCACTTTTGGAACACTGGACTACCAGTTCTACCCTGCCGTATTCCTCGGATTAGCCAGTATGTGTCTGTATGCTGGAGGCGTCGTGTTTAACGATGTCTTTGATCACGAACTAGATCAAGTTGAAAGGCCAGAAAGAGCGTTACCGAGTGGTCGAATACAACGCTCGGAAGCTATTTTAGGGGGCATCACACTTTTAGCACTCGGTATTTTTCTCGCGTTCTGGCAAAGTCGTTTGAGTGGATTTGTGGCAATTTTCGTGACAGTTCTGGCTTTATTTTATGACTGGAAGGGAAAGCACATGCGAATTTTTGGCCCAATTAATATGGGTTTATGCAGAGCATTCAACCTATTATTAGGAATGAGCGTGTATGAATTAGGGGTTTTAGAGCATTTTCCAATGATCGGCATACCGTTAATTTACATTGCAGCTATTACGCTGGTAAGTAGAGGTGAGGTACATGGTGGCAAGGCGATTACACTTTATTTTGCCGGTTTTTTGTTTTTAATCGTTCACGCATCCCAGTTATTTTTTGCTGAGAAAGTAGCATATGCTTTGGTATTTGTCTTGGCCCACTTTATCCTGATTTTCAGAAAACTAGGTGTGGCGATTAAGAATCCTATAGGTAAAAACATCGGATTAACAGTAAAAACAGGGGTTTTGACGCTTATATTGATGAATGCGGCTTGGGTAGCATCGAGCGGACAATGGATCATGGCCCTCTTTGTTTTAGCCTTATTACCCGTATCTTTGGGTTTAGCTAAAAAATTCGCCGTTACGTAAACCTATGCAATCCATAAAACAACATTTTCAGGTACCCTATTCCTACGAGGTATTCTTCACGGAACGTTTATTTACGCCTGAAAATCGCGTTTTTGCTGATTTTGTCCAAAACTTTGGCAACCCTAGCTTTCGCAAAAAGATTCTTTTTGTAATCGACAAAGGAGTTACAGATATTCAGCCAAAATTAACCACTGAAATTGTCAGTTATTTTCAACAACATTCACCTGCTGATTTAGCCACAGAAATTCTTGTGCTACCAGGCGGAGAAGTATGCAAAAATGACCCTCGTTATTATGAGGAGGTCATTCGCGCGTTAGATGAGCACGGAATCGATCGCCACTCGTTTGTAGCTTGCATCGGAGGTGGCGCCTTCTTAGATATGGCCGGCTATGCCGCTGCCATCTCCCACAGAGGTGTAAAATTCATCCGAATTCCTACCACCGTTCTATCTCAAAATGATTCCGGCGTAGGGGTTAAAAACAGTGTAAATTACCTAGGCAAGAAGAATTTCCTTGGTACGTTCGCCCCTCCTGTTGCCGTATTTAATGATTATTCTTTCTTAGATAGTTTAGGTGACCGTGATTGGCGTTCAGGTATTGCGGAAGCTGTCAAAGTCTCCTTAATTAAGGATATCAGCTTTTTCACCTGGTTAGAACAAAAAGCTGACGCGATGAATCAACGCGACAAGTCAGTCATGGTTGAGCAGATATACCGTTGTGCCTCATTACACATGCAACACATCGCAAGTGGGGATCCTTTCGAGCAAGGCTCAGCAAGACCCTTGGATTTTGGCCACTGGGCGGCTCATAAATTAGAATACTTAAGTGATTTCAAGATACGTCATGGCGAAGCGGTGGCGATAGGAATAGCCTTAGATAGCGTTTACTCGTACTTGATAGGTTATTTAACGAAAGAAGAGGTAGATCGAATTATATCCTTATTGAAAAAACTGGGCTTTGCTATTTTCCATCCTGCTTTGGCAGATAATGATAAAGTCAACTTAACGAACGGATTGAACGAATTTAGAGAGCATCTAGGTGGTCAATTAACCATCACCTTGCTAGAAAAAGTAGGCAAAGGCGTGGAAGTGCACGAGATGGATTTCGATCTCATCAAAAAATCAGTCGATTACTTGGAACAAATCGCCTAATATGATAACGCCTTTCGGACATTTGAGTTATTGCAGCAATATTCATACCGGAGAGATTTGGTCAGAACATTTTGCCCAATTAAAACAACACGTTCCTGCGGTGAAAGCTCAGGTTTCACCAGACCAGCCGATGGGTTTAGGATTACGTTTTGCGAATCAAGCGAGTATCGATTTGCAAGATTTTTCAAGGATAAGCGAATTAAAAAACTGGTTATCAGAACAGAATCTCTACGTATTTACGTTGAATGGATTCCCTTATGGTGGGTTTCATAACACCATTGTAAAAGATCAGGTACATGCACCAGATTGGACAACAAAAGATCGAAGAGATTATACGATTCGATTAGCCCATATTTTATCCAAGCTTTTAACTGATAAGGAAGGAGGAATATCGACGTCTCCCCTATCTTATAAATACTGGTGGAATACAGACGAGGAGCGCACGAAAGCGATGCAAATTTCGACTCAACACCTGTTAGAAGTAGTCGATGCTCTAGCTGAAATCGAAAAAAATACAGGTAAAGTAATTCACATTGATATCGAGCCCGAACCGGACGGCCTATTAAGTAATCACGGTGATTTTGTGGCTTGGTACGAGCAAGTTTTATTGCCCGCTGGAAATGAAGATTTGATACGAAGACATATTCAATTGTGCTTTGATATCTGCCATTATGGAGTGAGTTTTGATGCCCCTAAGGCAAGTATTCTGGAGTTGAAGTCTAAAAATATTCCCGTTGGAAAGATTCAAATCAGTTCTGCCCTAAGGGTAGATTTAAGAGAACAAGAAGCGGAAAAGATAGCGGAATTAAAGAAATACCAGGAACCAGTTTATTTGCACCAAGTAAAAGCCTTGCGCAAAGATGGATCCTATCAAGAATTCAAAGATTTAGATGAGGCTTTCAATGTCTATCAACCGGAGACCTACGACGAATGGCGGGTGCATTTCCATGTGCCCTTGTTTTTAGAAAACTACGGACTAGTAGGCTCAACACAAAAAGAGATTAGAGAGACACTCGCCATTCAAAAGGAAAGTCCATTTACCAATCATTTGGAGATTGAAACCTATACCTGGGGAGTGTTGCCAGCGGCATTTCAAGAACCCTTCGCAGATTCTATTATCCGCGAAAGAAAAACGATTCAAGAACTGTTAGGCTCATGAAAAAAACCGCCGTTATCGATGTAGTGGGTCTCAGCGAAAGCGTAATTTCTGCTGAATACACGCCCTATTTATATGCCTATATCCAAAAGAAGCAGATTCAAAAAATCCAGCCACCGTTTCCTGCGGTAACGACTACGTCACAATCGGTGTATTTGACAGGTAAAAGTCCATCAGAACACGGGATTGTGGGTAATGGTTGGTATGATAAAACGGATTCGGAAGTAAAGTTTTGGAAGCAATCAAATGCATTAGTTGGTGCAGAAAAGATCTGGGAAGCAGCAAAGAAAAAAGATCCGAATTTTACCTGCGCAAAGATGTTCTGGTGGTATAATATGTATTCATCAGCGGATTACTCCGTTACTCCTCGCCCTCAATACCATTCAGACGGCGTAAAGGCTCCTGATTGCTATTCGCATCCGGCTGATTTAAGAGACGAATTACAAGCTAAATTAGGTACCTTTCCTTTGTTTAACTTTTGGGGACCTAATGCGAATATCAAGTCCACCCAATGGATTGCAGATGCGTCCATCTATGTGGATGAGAAATACAATCCCACACTGAACTTAATCTATCTTCCTCATTTAGACTATTGTCTACAGAAATTTGGAGTGGATTTACCGGCGATTGGAAAAGAATTGAAAGAAATCGATCAAGTTTTGAAGCAATTGATCACCCATTTTGAATCGAAAAATTCGGAGATTATTTTACTTTCTGAATACGGTATAAATGATGTAAATACGCCGATTCACCTGAATCGGATATTGCGAGAAGCGGGAAAGATTGCGATTAGAGAGGAACAAGGATTAGAATTACTAGATCCTGGGGCAAGCGAAGCATTTGCGGTATCTGATCATCAGATTGCTCATATCTACTGTAAGAACGTACAAGAGATTAAGGCACTATTCGAAAAGGTGCCTGGCGTTGCAAAAGTGCTAAGCGGAAAAGAACTTAAAGAGTACCAGATTGCCCATGAACGTTGTGGGGATCTCGTTTTGGTCGCAGATTCTGACAAGTGGTTTACCTATTATTATTGGCTTGATGACGCTAAAGCTCCGGACTTCGCGCGCTGCGTAGACATCTTCAAAAAACCTGGCTATGACCCAGTCGAAATGTTTATGGATCCCAAAAATCCATTAATAAAGCTCAGAGCGGCCTATAAATTAGCGCGTAAGTTACTAGGATTCCGCTACCGAATGGACGTGATTCCACTCGATGCAAGCCTGGTGAAGGGTTCCCATGGCAGTCCGTTCTGTGATCAAGCGTATTATCCGGTTTTTATTTCGTCGCAAAATATCAACAAGCAGATACCGGCAACACAAGTATATCAATATATTTGGGAAACAATTTTTCCAAAATAACATGAAAAAGATTAGCACAATTTTTGCCTTCGTTGTAGCAATGATGGCATTCAGCACACAAATCCACGCACAAGGAATGGATCCACAAGTCATGATTCAACGTCAAGTAGAACGTATGACCACTGAATTAAGCTTATCCAAAGAGCAAGTAGCCAAAGTAGAACCATTGATCGAAGCTCGCATGAACAAGATGATGGAATTACGTCAACAAGGTATGGAGAGGGAGGAAATGATGGCTGAGATGAAAAAAATCAACGATGCACAGGCGGAACAGTTCAAAGCAATCTTGACGCCAGAGCAATTAGAGAAATACAAAACGATGCAGAATCAACCGCGTCAAGGTGGTCCACCTAGAAATTAAAAAAAATTGAGAGCATTCATTATTATAGGACTTTTCATTTCTTATACTAGCTTTTCTCAAACCCAAAACATTAGAGGTAGGCTGTTGGATAAACATATCCAACAGCCTATTTATTTAGCCGATATATACCTTTCTCCCGGCAACCAAGTAGTTAAATCTGACTCACTTGGCTACTTTGCCTTTTCAAATCTTCCCTTAAATAGTTATCAAATAAGAGTTCGAGCCCTAGGTTACGAGGAATTCAGCGTTCCTAAGATTGAACTTATTGCTGGAAAAGAAAGCTATTTAGCCATCGAATTGGAAGAGAAACCTATCTTTTTACAAGAGGTGCGCGTTCAAGCAGAGAAGTCGAAAGAAGTCGCCAAATACGAATTTACACTAGTTAGTGCGCGTCAATTTAGTCTTTTAGAGACCCAGCGCTATGCAGGTGGATTTCAAGATCCTGCAAGAATGGCCCTAAAGTTCGCGGGCGTCACAAACGCAGGCTCAGATCAAAACAATGAAATCATCATTCGAGGTAATTCACCCAAAGGCCTATTATGGCGAATGGAAGGAATTGAAATCCCTAATCCTAATCATTTCGGTGATGGCCAAGGTTCAACCAGTGGTATCATTTCCATGATAAATTCGACCAGTTTAGCGAATTCAGATTTTATGTCTGGCGCCTTCCCAGCTGAATACGGGAACGCCTCATCAGGTGTTTTTGATTTGAGTTTACGCAGGGGAAATAACCAAAAGAAAGAATGGATGACTACGCTTTCCGTTGTTGGATTAGACGTAGCTGGGGAGGGACCAGTAGGAAACAATGGGGGATCCTATCGAGTAGGATTGCGGTATTCAACTTTGGAAATATTACTTAAATCAGGTTTGGTAAATATCAATACCGGCAATTTCAAACCCGCCTACCGGGATTTGAATTATTTAATTGAATTACCGACTAAAAAATCGGGAACTTTTACTCTATGGGGCATCGCGGGGGCAAATAATACAGAAGATATAAAAACAACTACGAGTGATTTTACCAATAGTCATGTAGTCGTAGGTGGATTATCACATAAACTACCACTTAAGCGTGGGCATATCAAAACGGTTTTAGCCTATATGACTGAATCCACAGAAATTATTCAGGAGACGAGGTCAGTAACGACTCGAGAACAAACCTATCAGTACCCCACCTGGCGCCTCAATACCTATTATTTACATCGATTTAACTCCACTGCACAACTAAAAATAGGGGTTAATGCGAGTCAATTAGGGTATAATCTGTATGAATTCCGAAATAAACTCATTTACCTGAACGATAAAGACAAGACGTATTATTGGCAGCAATATATTCAATTTCATAAAAAATGGACCTCGCAATTGAGCATGACGGCTGGGATTCACCGCTATGAATTTGAACTAAACAAAGCCCAAGGATGGGAACCGCGCCTGTCTGTTTTATGGGAAACAAAATCAGGAGGACGTTTGGGACTCGGATTAGGTGTACATTCCCGATTGGATCCCCTCTCCTTGTATTTTTATAAAAGATATGTAGGTACTACCCCCAGGTTGCCTAATAGTAACATTAAGCCAGCCATATCGCTTCACCAAGTTATTTCGTATGATCAAAGAATAGGGGAAAATACACGACTTAAACTAGAAGCCTATGTTCAGAATATCAGTCAAGCACCCGTCGATTCCAATAGAAACAGCCCATTTTCGCTATTAAATTATAGTTCCGGAATTCCTACCCAAGTATTAGAAAATAGCGGAATAGGGGAAAACAAAGGTATTGAATTAACGCTCGAACGTTTTTTAAGCAATGATTTTTATTATTTAATCACCGCCTCTGTATTTGACACTAAATACAAGGCGAAAAAAAACGTTTGGTACAATACACAATTCAACAACAACTATGCGGCTAATCTATTAGTTGGAAAAGATTTTCATCAGAAATTTTCGGTGAATTTGAGGTATTTAATCAGGGGAGGTAATCGGTATACGCCCATTAATTTAGCGGAATCAATTAGAAGAAATACGACCGTATTAACGTCTAGTCAAATAATGCAAGCGCAATATCCTACTTTCCAAAGACTTGATCTTTCCATCGCCTATAAACTAAACCGGGCGAAACATACCTGGACCATTAGAGCGGACCTTCAAAACATCTTAGACATCGATAATGTCATTGAGGAAAGATATGACTCAAATGCAAAAGCGATTGCCTACCGGTATGCGCTTCCCCTAATCCCCATTCTGAGCACTCGGGTCGATTTTTAAACTATTTCCCCAAGACGATATTCACAATACGCTTCGGAACTACGATCACTTTCGACGGCGTCTTACCCTCTAAGTGTTTCGTCACTTGATCATTAGCTAATACAGCTGCTTCAATCTCTGCTGGGGTTGCCGTAACTGGGAATGCGAGCGTTAACTTCACTTTACCATTAAATGAAATTGGGTAATTGAAATCATTCTCTTCTAAGAAAGCTGGATTAAATACCGGGAATGATGCATACGATATACTTCCCTCCTTTTCACCCAAAGCTACCCACAATTCTTCTGCGATGTGTGGTGCATAAGGAGATAATAATATGACCAATTCACGAAGTACGGATTTCTTCGAGCATTTTAAGGCGCCTAAATCATTCACGCAAATCATTAAAGTTGAAACGACGGTATTAAACGAGAAGCGATCTAAATCATCTTGAACTTTGCGTATCGCAGTGTGCAATACTTTCAATTCCTCCGGAGTCGCAGGTGCGTCCACTAGTTTAGAAGTATTGGTATTGTCATCAAAGAATAAACGCCAAACCTTGCGCAAGAAATTATGCGATCCAGAGATACTATTCGTATTCCAAGGCTTGAATTGCTCTAAAGGTCCTAGGAACATTTCGTAGACACGAAGGGTGTCTGCGCCGTATTTGGCAATTAAATCATCCGGGTTCACGACGTTAAACTTCGACTTCGACATCTTCTCTACTTCCCAACCGCACACATATTTGCCGTCCTCTAAGATGAATTCCGCGTCCGCAGGCACGTCATTTCGTGATTTTTTGAAAGCATCCAGATCTAACACATCGTTCTCTACGATATTCACATCCACGTGAAGTGCTGCCACATCGTATTGATCTTTTAAGCCGTGAGAGACAAAAGTGACTTTGGCTGAATCCTTTAATCGATAAACGAAGTTCGAACGACCTTGAATCATCCCTTGGTTGATTAATTTCTTCGCAAATTCCTCTTCGGGCACATAGCCTAAATCTTTCAAGAATTTGTTCCAAAAACGAGAATACAACAAGTGACCCGTCGCATGCTCAGATCCTCCAATGTATAAATCCACCGCTTTCCAGTAGTTAATCGCCTCTTTCGAAGCGAATTCACCCTCGTTCAAGGCATCCATATAACGGTACCAATACCAAGAGGAACCGGCCCAACCTGGCATCGTAGACCACTCGTAATCATATAGACCTTTGTATTTCCAATCGGCAGCTGCACGACCTAATGGCGGCTCACCGGTTTCAGTAGGCAGGTATTTATCAATCTTAGGTAATTCCAATGGTAAATCAGACTCCTCAATTAAATAAGGCAATAATTCACCCGTTGCTGCTGGTTTGAAATAGACTGGAACGGGTTCTCCCCAATAGCGTTGGCGGCTAAACACCGCATTGCGCATACGGTATTGTACTTTCCCTTTTCCTATCCCCTGCTCTTCTAACCATGCGATTAATGTATTCGTGGCTTCTTTATAGCCCATTCCATTAATCATTCCCGAATTGATGTATTTTCCCTCTTTCGTAGGATCAGCTTGCTTGTCGATGTCTTTTTGGCCATCTAAAATGGCAGGAATCGGCAAATCGAAATGTTTTGCAAAGTTCCAATCACGTTGATCACCAGAAGGTACTCCCATCACCGCACCCGTTCCATAACCGGCTAACACATAGTCTGCAAGGAATAAAGGAACGCGCTCTTGGTTCACAGGATTAATCACATAGGTTCCCGTAAATACTCCTGAAACGGTTTTTACTTCAGAGACACGGTCGAGTTCAGAGCGAGTTTTGGCCCAATTCACATACTCCTCTACCGCCTGTTTTTGTTCAACAGTAGTCAATTCTGCTACCCACTCGTGCTCAGGTGCTAACACCATAAAAGAGACACCGTAAATAGTGTCCACACGCGTAGTAAATACTTTTATCTTCTTATCCGAAACGTTTTCAATGGCAAATTCCACATCCGTTCCGATTGATTTTCCAATCCAATTACGTTGCTGCTCTTTCAAAGAATCAGCCCAATCTACCTCGTCAAGTCCACGTAACAAACGATCGGCATAGGCTGTAATGCGCATGGACCATTGGCGCATTTTCTTCTGCTCCACTGGATAACCGCCACGTTCAGAAACACCGTCTTTCACTTCATCATTCGCTAAGACCGTCCCTAATTGTGGGCACCAATTCACCACGGAATCATCTAAATAAGCTAATCGGAAACTCAATAAATAGGCATATTGCTCGTCCGCAGACATCGCATTCCATTCTTGAGCTGTAATTCGAGAAACCTCCTCATCACAAACGGCTTTTAATCCGATCGAACCTTTGGCCCCTAAAATAGTCTTTAAGGTTTCAATCGACTCCGCTTTATCTGTTTCTTGGTTATACCAAGAATTAAATAATTGCATGAAAATCCACTGTGTCCATTTATAATAAGACGCATCAGAAGTGCGCACTTCCCTCGACCAATCGAAGGAGAAGCCCATATTTTTTAATTGTTCGATGTAGCGCGTGATATTTTGCTCCGTCGTGATAGCTGGATGCTGACCTGTTTGAATCGCATATTGTTCTGCAGGAAGGCCAAAAGAGTCAAAACCCATCGGGTGCAATACCTCATAACCCTGCAAACGCTTATAGCGCGCCATGATATCAGAGGCAATATAGCCTAGCGGGTGACCCACGTGTAATCCGGCTCCAGATGGATACGGAAACATGTCTAAGACATAATATTTGGGCTTCGCTGGATTTACTTGTGCTTGAAAAGTTTTATTAGCTTCCCAAAAAGCTTGCCAAGTTTTCTCGATCTCTCTGAACTGATACTCTGAACGCATAAAATGTATTTATTGTAAACGGAGATGCAAATTACGGCTTTTTTATGAAAAAATATTTACTCTACTTTGTTGGTAGATTAAGTAAAGTCTATTAGCTTTGTAGAGAATTAGAAAATCTATGCCTCCTAAAAGAAAATTTCCGAGTATTTTTAATGCCATCCAAACCATTTGGATGCGGGATCGCAGCATCACCGAAGTGATTATTCATATCAGTAATGCACTCGCATTGATGATAGTAGGTCATCTTTTATTCACTTACCTAACCGCTGAAAAAATTATTGCCGTTTTTAATACGGTGGATTCCTCGATTTTATATTATGTGTTAGGTGGGTTTATCGCTCAAATGATTGACGGCGCTCTAGGTATGGCTTACGGTGTAACGGCTACCACTTTTTTATTATCGGTGGGCATCACCCCTGCTGCGGCTTCAGCGAGTGTTCACGCTTCTGAGGTATTTACTTCCGGCGTATCAGGTTACATGCACTTGAAGTTTGGCAATGTGAATTCCAAATTATTTAAAACTCTAGTGATCCCTGGTGTGATCGGAGCCATTTTAGGCGCCTATTTGCTATCGAGTTTAGAGCAATACGCCGGATACATTAAACCGATTGTTTCTGTTTACACGCTCTTTTTAGGTGCTATTATTATCCGAAAAGCGATCATAAAACGCCAAGAAAAACGTCAGTTAAAGCGGGTGGGCTGGTTGGCTTTATTTGGTGGCTACTTAGATTCTATCGGTGGCGGCGGCTGGGGACCCATCGTTTCATCGACTCTTATTGCCTCTGGACGGCACCCGAAATACACTATCGGTAGTGTAAATTTGACCGAATTCTTCGTGTCGCTGGCCTCATCGCTCACCTTTTTTGCCGTGATCGGTTTAGGATATCTACATGTTATCATTGGTTTAATCTTAGGTGGCGTTATTGCAGCACCTATTGCAGCGCGTTTAGCCAATAAACTTCCCGTAAAATCCATGATGGTTTTAGTCGGCATCGTCATCATCATCGTCAGTCTACGTCAGATTATCTTAGGGGTTCCAAAATTTTTGTAGATATTTGCAGTCAATTGTCATAAAAGGCTAATGATTGTCAATACACAAACGCTTCTAGAAAAGTTTTTATCCTCCACTGGCGTATCTACTGATACCCGTAAAATCCAAGCAGGAAATTTATTTTTTGCCTTAAAGGGACCTAACTTCAATGCTAATGCAATGGCAGCAGAAGCAGTAGAAAAAGGGGCTCAATATGCTATCATCGATGATGCGGATTATTTAGCAGGAGAACGGACTTTGCTTGTTGAAGATGGGCTATTGGCCTTACAAGCTTTGGCAACCGCTTACAGACAGACCTTAACTATTCCCATCGTCGGCTTAACCGGTTCGAACGGAAAGACAACTACGAAGGAATTAATATTTTCGGTATTATCCCAAAAATACCATTGCTTTGCCACTACCGGCAACCTGAACAACCATATTGGTGTTCCACTTTCAGTGCTTTCCATTAAAAAAGAACACGAAATTGCGGTCATCGAAATGGGCGCAAACAAGCAAGGGGATATCAAAGAATTAGTCGATATCGCTCAACCTACCCATGGTTTAATCACCAATATTGGAAAGGCGCACTTGGAAGGATTTGGCGGAATTGAGGGCGTGCGCAAAGGGAAAGGGGAACTTTTTGATTTTTTACATGCTTCTAAAGGAGTTACTTTTTTACCTCAGCAGCCTGGACCAGTGCAAGAAATCTTTCGGGAAAAAGGAATGCAAAATGCCATTTATTCAAATACGGCGATGCCCACCACCCTGGTAGAGGCGAAACCGATGGTACGCTATTCTGTTGATTCCGGACAGGTCATCGACTCACACCTACCTGGCATTTATAACTTTGAGAATATACAATTAGCCATCGCAGTTGGTAAGTTCTTTTCGTTAACCGATGAGCAATGCAATACAGGAATAAGCACTTATATTCCGAATAATCACCGCTCACAATTCATCAAAATAGGATCAAACCAAGTTTTGATGGATGCCTACAATGCCAACCCCTCTTCCATGTCTGCTGCTATTTCGCATTTCGCAGAAACTGAGGGACAACCCAAAATTGTCATTTTAGGAGACATGTTCGAATTAGGGGATTCCTCTGTGGAGGAACATGCCGCCTTAGGTTCACTAATAGCCCCATTGGGCTTCGAAAAAGTCTTATTGGTAGGCGAGCATATGCAACATGCCTTGATTCACTTACCCTCTGCTTATTATTTCCCAGACAAATTTGGACTCCATATCTGGCTCCAAGACCATCCTATTCAAGACAGCTTTCTTTTAGTTAAAGGTTCCAGAGGAATTCAGTTAGAAAGTGTTTTGGCATTTCTAGAAAATTCCAAATAAATGCATTAAATTTGCACTTTATTAAGAAAATACCTTTCAAAAAATAAACACAATGGCATCACAATCGGGTACCTATGTACCATTCAAAGTTAAAGACATTGCATTAGCGGACTGGGGTCGCAAAGAAATTCAATTAGCAGAAGCAGAAATGCCAGGTTTGATGGCATTACGTACCGAATTCGGTGCTGCACAACCTTTAAAAGGTGCGCGTATCGCAGGATGTCTTCACATGACTATCCAAACAGCGGTTTTAATCGAAACATTGACAGCTTTAGGAGCTGACGTTACTTGGTCATCTTGTA
>JACCED011124527.1_pt1 | contig 12961 bp, 12 predicted proteins | sample 7455021 | NCBI WGS metagenome assembly JACCED01 (sample SAMN15323456, study PRJNA562643) | freshwater metagenome | isolation source: river surface water | place: USA:Blue River Watershed | collected 2017-08-19
CACAACAATATCCACAACAACAATATCCACAACAACAATATCCACAACAACAATATCCACAACAACAATATCCACAACAACAATATCCACAATATCCACAACAATATCCACAACAACAATATCCACAACAATATCCACAATATCCATTACAACAATATCCATTACAACAATATCCACAATCTCCATCACAACAATCTCCATCACAACAATATCAACAATCTCCACAACAATATCCACAACAATCTCCACAACAATATCCACAACAATATCCACAACAATATCCACCACATCAATATCCTCCACAACAATATCCACAACAATATCCTTCACAAGAAAATCCATTTAAAGATGAATTAAAAATACAAAATCAAATAAATAAACAAAAAAATGAGGAAATATTAAATAATTCAGTAAATCAAGATGAAAGAAAAAATGCATGTATTAAACTATATGAAATTAATCAATTAGAGAAAAACAATTATTACTAAATTAAAAATCAAAATACATAATACATTGGACTGCATTATCATATCCAATATCATCTGAATGATTGACACCTGCCGATTTTTTTTCTTTATATTTTAAATATAATTTAATATTATTTAATAAATTTTCACTATGATATAAGCCACAATTAATAACAAATTTTCCTTTTTTTGTTTCTAATTCAACACATAATTTATAAAAACAATATAATTCAATAAAATCAGATAATAAATCACTTAATTCTTTTAGCATTAAATTATATTTTGATTCATTTATATTAATATTATTTCTTTCACATAAAATATAATTGTATTCCATTATAAATTTTCTAAATTTAAATAAAATTTTATTATAATAATTTTTAACATATTTATTAGAATATAATTCTGATTTTGAAGTTATAAAATCATTTAATAAATTTAATTTTTTTATTATAGGCTTTTCACAATCTTCAAAATAATTTAATTCTGTAATATCTATTAAATCTAGTCTTATGTCAAATGCAATAATTTTATCCATATTTTTAAGATATAATTCTCTTGTATTATTTACATGAGATGATTCTGGAAATATAGATACAAGTTCTCTATTATTTGGTATTTCTTCTAAAAAGATTGTATAACCTTTTTTCAAATAAGATTCTAGTAATTTATCAATATCCACCTGATTATATGGTCCACAATCTTTTTGTGGTTCATTATGCATATCAGCTATTAATAATATTTCTGTTCCTGGAAATATATCAGAGTCATATAAAATTGTATATCCAACCATACCATAAATTTTTATCATTATATAATAAATACATAATTTATTTTATTTTATTATTTATCTATTATAATTATGAAAGATTGGCTAAAATATAGTTTTGGTCTTGTATTTGTTTATACATTATGGACATTAATTTTCGAATATATTGTTAAAAAACACTCTGATTGTTTTTGTTCAATATTATTTGTATATATATTTGCAGGTATACTCGCAACATTTGTTTTATTGTCTCATATTAAAAAAGATTGTAAATTATACAAAAAAATTACAGATATTAAAACAATGCCAATATTTATTTTAATATTAATTGTAATTATTAGTGTTTGTGTTATTATATCAAATAAATTATGGGTAAATGCATTAAAATATAGTAATTCTGGATATATTGGTTCTATTTCAAATTTATATATTGTATTTGTAACAATATTATCAGCTTATTTATTTAAAACAAAAGTATCTATGATAAATGGAGCTGGTATTGGTGCAATGTTATTTGGTGCATATTTATTGAGTAAGTAAAAAATAGTATTTATAAAAAATTGAATTCATCTAAAATCATAATATTTTTTATAATCTTTATAAAGATGATAAAAAATTGAACTCATAAAACTCGCCTAATTTTATATTCCTTATAGAAGTAAAAAATTGAACTCATAAAACTCGCCTAATTTTATATTCCTTATAGAAATAAAAAATTGAATTCATTTCATTTTGAAAGTAATATTATATATATTCTATAAAAGAAAAATGAGCAAATATGACCTTTCTACTATGACCATTACCTTTAAGCTACTTAAATCGATTTCAACATCTGAATATAAAAAGATTAATGATTTTCTAGAAGAGAATTATAAAACCAATCCAGATGAATGTGTTTTAAAGATGAAACCTATAATTGAACAATTAAAACAAGACCAAATGCATTTAAAAAATAATGAAGCTGATAAACTTAGTGATTGTGCACTATTTGCACCACGTCATTCTAGCAAGTTTAATCGCGGTGATAATAAAATTAGATTTGCTGAATATTGTGCAAATGAATATTTTATAAAGACTGGAAAAATGAAAGAACAATTACATGCAAACATTCACTACCAAAGATTATGTGCATCTCTTTCAAAAGCATATGTTGAGCATCAAAAAAATCTAGCTATGATTAAAGCCGAGTTTAAAACACACAGACTATTAGAACATACAAGAAAAAATTGGTGTGAACTTAAAAATAGAAAGGTTCAAACCAGTGTAGCAAAGCCAACCGCAATGCCTGTTGATGTTGCTCCACTTGAAGAATTAAAACCATTTTTTGATCATCTTAGTGGAAATAATACAATTGAATTCAAACAATTTCAAAGAGGAACTGTTTTTCCAGATGGAAGAATGGATCTTTGCAAGCAAGTGGTGGGGCCAACATGGATCGGTCATCTTATGGAATCATTGAAAACAAATGATAAGATTGAACATTTTCTATTAGGTAATAATATCACCGGATCACAAGGAGGAATTCATATTAAGAATTTTCTTCTTGGTGAAAGAAAGTGTAAGATTAAGACTTGGTATTTAGCTGGGTCTGATTTTGATACAGAAGCATGTAAAAATATATGTGATGGTTTGATGAATGATACAGATTGTGAAGCTTTGTGGCTAAAACGTAATCCAATCTATTCAGATGGTATGATTTTTATAAAGAATCTTCTGAAGACAAATAAGACGATTCAAATTTTGGATCTTCATAATTGTGGTATTGGATTTAGAAAGGAAGCCTACGATGCTAAGGAAAGTGATTACGAACTGTATAAGACATCTGATGGAATAAAAGAACTTTTTGATGGCTTGAAAGACAACACCACACTAAAACATCTATATCTCGATGCAAATGGATTGACTGTGGATAGTTGTAAATATATCGCAGAATATTTTAATTACAAGAAGAACACAAATCAAAAAGGTATTAACAGCTTATGGATTGATATGAATGTATTAGGTGATGATGGTGTTAAGATGATTGTAGAAAGTCTTAATGGTTATCCTTATATAAAACGCCTTTGTATTGGAGCAGTGTATATGTCAAATGTCGGTATGGGTTATGTTTCATCAAATCTAAAGGATTCACCTTCTCTAAAAGTACTAGATCTAAGCTTGTATAAGGCTACTGCTGATATGGGAACACTTCCGAATAATATCTCAAATGACGGGGTTCAAAAGGTGTGTGAATTTATAGAATCTACTAATGTCGAATATCTTAATATAAGTATGAATAATATCGATTCTGAACATATGGAACTTATAGCACACAGCCTAGAGAGAAATAAATCTATTAAATATTTTCACTATAAACAATATGGACAAGAAATAAAACAAAACGTGGTAGAATTAATTGATAAATATATTGATAGAAATAGAAGTTATTCTGGTGGAGAATATACTAATGAAACTCTACGTCTATTAAAACATTCTGAAAAGGTTCTTAATATTGATTCTATTTATAGAAATTCAATGAAATAGAAATGACATAAATATAAATGACATAAAAAATTGATTTATTGATTAATTGATTAATTGATTAATTAACTAATTTTTAATAATAGTATATAATTTATGTCACAAGCAGAAGTAGAAAAATTGTATTATCCATTTACTAACCATTTATATCATGAAGTATTTGTTAATAATGGTAAAAGAGAAGGAAATTACAAAAAATATTATAAAACGGGAGAATTAAAAATAGACTGTCATTATATTAATGGTAAATTAAATGGATCATGTAAAACATATTATAAATCTGGAAAATTAAAATTAGAATGTAATTATATTAATGGAAAAAAGGAAGGGATATTATATTCTTATGAAGAAAATTATAAAACACAACTGAATTATATTAATGGAAATATAGAAGGAAAAGCATATATTTACATTACTGATTCTAATATTTTATGTTGTGAAATAGAATATAAAAATGGCAAACAATGTGGGGAATTTAAAACTTATTATGATGATGGCTCTGTAAAAAATGTGTTTAGTGCAATAAATTTAAAAAAAAATGGAAATTATAAAAAGTATGATGAAAATAATAATATTTTAGTAGATTGCAATTATAAAAATAACTTATTGCATGGTGAATGTAAAATTTATGAAAATGGAAAAGAAGAAACAAGAAACTATTATTATGGAACTAAAAATAAAATTATTTTAAAAATTGCTAGTTTGTTGAAATTAAAGTAAAAAATTTATATTTTATGATATTTATAATAATAAATATTGAATTATATTTTGTTTAATACTTAATCATAAAGTAAATCATAAGAATATAAATAAAAATTGAAAATTGTACAATTGTAAGAAAATATCATTTTGCTGATTGCTGTGTAGATTTTTGTGATTGTAATGAGACAAATGGTGAAAAAATAATATCTGAATATTTCGAAAATAATGGTTCTAGAGATGGAATTTATAGACAATATTTTAACAATGGAAATATATTTATTGAATGTAATTATATTGATAATAAATTAAATGGAATTTACAGACAATATTTTAAAAATGGAACTATAAATATAGAAAAAAATTTTGTTTGTGATAAATTAAATGGAATTTATAAGATATATAGTTCAAATGGTGTTATAAAGAGTGAATGTAATTATATTGATGATAAATTAAATGGAATTTATAGGGTTTATAATTTTAATGGCATTTTGGAGGAAGAATGTCATTACATAGATAATATAAAGCAATAAAAATTGAATTATATTTTATTTATACCTTTTAAAAGAAAACCATTATAAAATAAATGGAGAATTGTGGAATTATTAGAACTTATCACACAAAAAATTGTCAATTTGATTCATGTCATTGTAATTATAAAGATGGAAAACAATTAAAATGTGAATACTTTCAAAATAATGGAATTATTGAAGGTTAGAAATTAAAATTGGAATTTTAATTTCTAAGCGTGAAAATTTGTTGAAGACAAATTTTTTCGGAATTTATAAGGAATATTTCTATAATGGAAATTTAAAAAATTCTTTAAATTATATTAATGGATTAAAAAATGGATTATGGCTACAATATTATAGTTCTGGTAAAATATATTCGGAGATTAATTTTATTAATGATAAAAGAGATGGAATTTATAAGGAATATTATGACAATGGTCAAATCCATATAGATACAAATTATAAGAATGATAAAAGAAATGGGTCTTGTAAGGAATATCATAGAAATGGAAATTTGAGAGAAAAATGTGAATATAATAATGGAAATATAATTGGAGAATTCAAAACATATCACATAAATGGAAATCTATTATGGGTAGATTATTATGATAATAATGGTTCCCGTATAAAGTGTATAACTTATTTTTCTAATGGTGATATAAAGAAATTTCATGAATATAAAATAAAAAATTGATATGAATTTTATTTAAATTTTAAAAGGTAAAAACCTAATAAATGAACATCGATATAAACACTACATTTTTTGGAACATATAAAATAAAACCAGATGATATAAATTTAATTTTAAACACGGCATATGATATAGGATATAGACATTTTGATTTAGCAGAATTATATCGTAATCAAAAAGAAGTAAAAACCTTTTTGAGGGATAAAAAAAGAGAAGATATTTATCTAACTTCAAAGATATCTTTTAACACAATTAAGAAGGGCATACCTTATATAATAGAAGCTATTGAAAATACCTTAAACGATTTACAAACAGAATATATTGATCTGATGCTGATTCATGCACCATGTGAAAATGATATTGAGTGTTGGAAGATTTTTACAGATTATAAGAAAAAAGGTATATTTAGAAATATCGGTGTATCGAATTATAATGTTAATAGGTTAAAAACTTTTATTGATTCTGTTGATAACAAGGAAATATATTGTAATCAAATTGAATATAATATTCATCTATACGAAACTCAGAAAGATTTAATAGAATTTTGTAAGGAAAATAATATTATTCTAACCGCTTATAACATTTTTCATATGAAAAATAATTTTGACAGTTCAGAATTAATTAATTTTGTTCGTTCATCTGGAGTTATACCTATAATAAAGTCTGTTAATAAGGAGCATATGATTTCGAATTTAATTATAAAAAAAGAAAATAAAGAAATAACAAAAAATAGAGAAATAAATGAAATAAAATATGAATCAAAATATGTAAAATATCATTAAATGCAGCACAAGAATCTTCTAAAAAATGATTTTGCTTTTTCTTTATCAAACTTAATATTTCCATTAATCGCATTGATAAGATTATCAATAACGGTTGGTAAAGTTAAATCAATAATTGTATTTAATGTTTTTTTATCACTTTCATCGTCGACTGTTGAATTTACAAGTTTTTTAATAACATTAATTACAAGAGTTTTCTTTTGAGAACCCGTTAATGTTTTATATTTTTCAACAACTTGCATCAATTCTGTTGCAATTACAATGATATTTGATGCATTTAATTTTTCAGAATGAACTGATACAACATATGAATATAAATGTTCAAATGTATCTAATAAGACATTTTCAGGTTTTGTTTCTACTTTATCAGTTTCTAAATTTACTTTATCTGGTGTAGCTTCAACAACTGAGTCAAAAGTGGTTTCTTTTATAGTTTCCATTATAATACATTTAATAATGTATTTTGTTCTTAAATAGCCTTTAATTTTTTTTAATCTTATTAATTGTTAGCCCAGCCCATTGTTGAAAATAAAAAATCTTTAAAAAAATTACGACTTATCTTAACACAACCACTTAATACATTATAAAGATATTTTTTTTGTTGGGGTGAATTAAAATTAAAAACCCATTTTATAGATTTTGATGGATCCGAATAATATGCATAAATCTGATCATTTTGATTAAGTTGTATGTTTTCATACGACTGAATAATATCATTTTTATCTATTTCTTTTCTAATATAATATCTTTCCCTCTTATCTAGAAGGTTTAATTCATCTAAATCAACCTCTGTCAATACACCATTTGTTAATACACCATTTGTTTTAGAAGAAGGTTCATAATATAATCCAAGATATACTTTTTTAGAAGATGTATAAATCCAATGTCTCAAATGATTATTTAATTTTACTGGAAAAATGTTTCTTTTTTTATTCTTCTTAAGTTGTGATACATATTTTAAATTTATTATTGAACCATATCCAAATACATAGATTGTCATTATATTATCAATAGAAAATGAATTTTTTTATTTTTAAATATAATATTTTTCTTTATTTAATAATATAAATGTCAATAGAAAATATTAAAAATTTTATAATTAAAAATAAAGTTATAGTTGTAATTTGTATTATAATTATTATTATTGGATTTTTATATGCTGATAAAAATGAAAATTTAGATAATAATAATAGTGTTAATACTGTTAAAACATTAGATCTCAGTGGTAACAAAATTTTACCAATAAATAAATCACAAGATAATAAAATATTATATAATCCAATTTCAATATATGATGATATGCTTGTATATATTGATGATAAATTTAAAATAAACTATATTAATCTTGATTTAAATGGTGCACCAGAAGGAAAATTTAATAAGTGCGGTGAAGGGATTTTATTAACAGTCGGTTTGAGTGGTGATTCTGGTATATCAAATATATTATATGGTGTAGGTTCTGATAATGATTTATATTATTTACCAATAAGAAATAAGTTTATAGATTGTAAAGCTGGATGGGGAAAACTAGGAGATTTAACTATAAATGAAATTACCCCTGTTGATGGTGGATGTTGGATTACAAATACGGATAGTACACAACGCATTTATAAAATTGGAGGGATATCGGATAATAAAACAATAGCATTGCTAGATCGGGTTAGGGGGGGGTCATGGAGCTTAAAGTCAGATAACATTAAAAGAGGTAAATTAAAATATGATAGAGTAACAAAGAAATTATGGGGTTTAAATAGTACTGAATTAAAATTTTCTAAATCTAAAGATGTATTATCAAATGCATTTGATGAAAGTGTAACATATATAGTCAAATCTATAAAAACATATAGCGGAGTATATGATGTATATAATAATAAATTATTTTTAATATTGGCAAATACATTCAATGGTAAGGAGAAATACAACATATTTTATTATGATGAACTTCCTATTATATCAGAATATGAAACAGGTACAACACATAATTTATTACCACTTCAATTTATTGAAGGAGCAAAAGATGTATGTGTTACTCAAAATTATGCATTTATAGTGGCTGAGAAGAATATATTGGGTAAGATTGAAAGAGAATTATATAGATTAGATTTAACTGCAAAAGATGGTAAATTTACTAAATATATTAGTTTAGATAAAGATGTTCAAAAATTATATTCACATCCATTATGTCTCTATATATTATTCACCGATTCAACTATTGGTTATATTCAGTTAGGAACAAACAAAACAAGAGAAGCATTATTAGAAGATAATAAAAAATTATCTGATGAAAAGACAAATTTAGAAAAACAAAAAACAGCTTTAGAAACTGAAAAAACAAATCTACAGAATCAAAACACAACTCTAGCAACTGAACAAACAAAATTATTAGATTCAATAAAAAAATTAGATTCGGGAAATTTAGTAAAAGAAAATACAGATTTACAAAAACAAAAAACAGATTTAGTAACTGAAAAGACAAATTTACAAAAACAAAACACAGAATTAAATAATAAAGTTAAAGAATTAGAAGAAAAAGAAAAGAACCGTGTTCCATGTAAAACACAATTTGAAAATAATTTTAGTAAATTTTTTAATTATAAAAAAGAACAACTGGGATGTAAGTGTAACAATACTATAGAATCAAACCCATTAAAATTATAAATTTCCCTTTTAAAAGGAAAAAATTGAACTCACTTTATTTCGTCTACTTTTTTTCCTTTTAAAATAAAAAAAAATTGAACTCACTTTATTTCGTCTACTTTTTTTCCTTTTAAAATAAAAAAATTGATTTTCTTTTATTTTAATTATTAATTCAATTCATTTGTTCTATAAAATGGAAATTATCAACAGTATTAAAGATTATATAGCACCAACATATACAAAATATTCAAAGGATATTATTTCTAGAATGGATCTTAATCAATTTAAAATATTATTAAGTTTTTATACTGGACAAAAAACAATTGATTATTATAATTTTACTATGTTTACGATTTATAAAAACGAAAGAGATATACATATTGAACCAACTACTTCTTTTGAAACATATGAAGATCGTAATACCTATCAAGTAATTTATTATGATGATAAAAATAATTCATATTTAACTCAGATGTATGAAACTTGTGATTTTTATAAAACACTTATTGAAAATGAAAATAGATATGTATTTTTTCCATTTGTGCTTTCAATAAAAGATAAAAATGTTGGTCATGCTACTATATTAATAGTAGATAAGGAAGATAAAAGTGTCAGATTTTTTGATTCAAATGGATTAAATGGATTTGTTAAGTCAGACATAACTGATAAACTTTTTGAAACATATATAAATATATTTAATATCTGTCATGATGAACAATACACTTATATAAAACAGACAGATTGGGTTTATTCTAATATGTATAATTTAAATAGCTCAGTTTTAAATAATAAAGAAATAGATGCAGGACATTGTATGATATTTACCTTATTAATTTCACATCTTCTTATAAAAACAAATAAACATATTAATGATATCATATTAGAAATAAATAAAATCAATAAGAATAAATTATTTGATATTATTATGGGATATACGGAAATCGCAGCGGTTAATATAGGATATATGATATAAAAATTGATATCATTCAAATTCCATATATTTTTTTAATATGGTTATGGCTATATTAAAAAAATTGAACTCGCTTTATTTCGTCTACTTTTTTTAATATAACTATATTAAAAAAATTGAAATTTAATTAATATGATAAACATATCTTTTCTTTATTATTATACTCTTTAAATATGAAATTCTTTTGTGTAAGACTGGAAATTCTTCCAATTAATCAACAGAATGATATTATTACTGAAAATATGGTTGGAAAGATTAAGCATGAGCTTAATTTTGAAGAGCTGTCACAATCAGATCGAATTTATAAGAATGAAAACTTTATAAGTTTTATTAATTCTATTGAAAAAAATAAATTTATTATGATTCCTGATTTTATCACGAATGATGTAAAAAAAAATTTTGATATTTATGGTGGAATTTACAATCATATTGAAGATGGAAAAACATTTGAAATTAAGATTCTATTCTATCAATTTAAAAATACTGCTATTCTTACAAAAGAAGACATTAAGAAGTTTGAGCTTATTTTTAGACAATCATATTATATCGATAATAATATTCTTGAACAAAAATATCATAACTATAGACTTCAGATGTTTGTACAGATTCTAAACAAGGAAAAAATTTATAATCTGAACTATAAGGAGAATAACTTTGCTAAAACAAAATTATATGATTATCAAAGACACAATATGTCAATTATTCATTCACTTGAACGAAATCCAATCTGTATAAAACTTCACGATGGTGGTAATCTTATTCGTAATTATGGTCTTGATATTATTTACGACCATACAGCAAATAAATTTATTAGTATTGATGATATTCCATCAAATTATGTTAGAGGAGGTCTTGTGATGGATGAGACAGGACTTGGAAAAACTTATCAAATGATATTGCTAGCCACAGACAGAATAGATAAAAAAACACTTATTCTAGTTCCAGATCATATTAAGGAACATTGGCTTAATCAGTTTCAAACTCATATTGAGATACCACTTGAAGAATTAACAAATATCGATTTGATGACTTTTTCCGAATTTAATAATCTAAAAAAAGTAGATAATTATGACAGAATAATTGTTGATGAGATTCACGAGCTTTATACATCTAAACCAAATTTATTTGATAAAGTTGTCCAACTAAAAGTTAGATATCGATGGGGCATGAGTGCAACTCCTTTTGTCTCGTCAGAATCTCTATTTAATCTTCTGGTGTTTTTTTGTGGAAAGAAATTTGTTAATCAAACATATGCAAATATTCCAGCTGTCCAAGACGAATTAATGAAACTTTTTATAAAGAATACTAAAGAAAACACTAAAAAGGAACTTAATCTTCCACCTGTAGAAATCAAAGATGTGTTTGTTGAGATGGACCATACTCAAAAAACAATTTATGAGTCTGAAAAGAAAACTATGAGTGGAACACTAAAATTGCGCCAACTTATTTGCGATATTCAACTTCGATTTGGTAATGAGGCGGAACAAACATTAACACCATCCCAGCTTAAAAATGTAGTATTGGAAAAGTATAAATCTGATTATGAATCAAAAGTAAAGGAGAAAGAAGTACTTGAAGACCAAATTAAAAAGATAATTGAAACATCTGAAAAGGCAAAGAAGGAAAAGAAGACATTTTTAGATGATTTTGAATTAAAACGTAGAATCACTACAATTGAAACAGCAATAAGTAAGAAGAAAGAGGAAATACATAATTATAAGAATGCATATGATTATTACAGAAATAATATTAATGTAATTGAAAGTCTTATCAAAAAGGATAAAGATGGAAATGATATAGATGAAGACGAAATGTGTGCAATTTGTATGGGTGAATATGACCCACCTATATCATATTTTAAGAAGTGTGGTCACTTCTTTTGTAAAGCTTGTGTTGACCATATGACATCTATTCAGACAATTGATGTAAAGTGTCCAATGTGTAGAACAAGTCATGTGAAATCTGAAATAAATATTATTAATAATGTTGTTGATATTACTTCAAGTTCCAAGTCTCTTGAAATAATAACTCTTATTAAATCTACTGAAAAACGGTTTATTGTTTTTACACAATTTTCAAAGCTAATCGACAATTTAAACTCATTATTTCTAAGAAATAATATCAATTGTATGAATTATTCTAGATTTAAAAATACATCCGACAAAGATTCAATCCAGGTTATAATTTTGTCTTCTGAAGAAAATGCTTCTGGAATTGATTTAAGTTTCATTTCAGATGTAATTATTTTTGAACCATTTGAAGATCATTATTATTGTAAAGAAATAGAAAAACAACTTATTGGAAGATGTGATCGAATTGGACAAAAGAATAAAGTAAATGTATATAGATATATCTGTAAGGATACTATTGAACAGGAGATTTATTCAAAGTTTTAAATTTTATTTATAATGTCATAAAAAAATGAAAATAAATATATTTAATAAGAAAACATAATATTATTTATTAATATGACAGAAAGTATAAATTATACAAAACCTATTTTAAAATGGGTTGGTGGAAAAACTCAAATAATAGATAAAGTTATTAATGAATTTCCAAAAGAAATTAATAATTATCATGAAATATTTTTAGGAGGTGGTAGTGTTTTAATTGCTTTGTTAGAAAATATAAATAATAATAATATTAAATTAAAAGGTAAAATTTATGCTTATGATTTAAATGAAACATTAATTAATATGTATAAAAATATAAAAGATAATTATAGCAATATTTTTAAAGAAATTAAAGAATTAATTAAAGATTATAATGATATAAAAAAAATATCAATAAGTAAAAAAGATAAAAAAATAGATAGTAATAACATTAATAAAGAAGATAAATTAAAAAGTAAAGAATATTTTTATTATTGGGTTAGATATGAATTTAATAATATGAAACAAAAGCAAAAAAATTC
>JACCED012110936.1_pt1 | contig 12961 bp, 7 predicted proteins | sample 7455021 | NCBI WGS metagenome assembly JACCED01 (sample SAMN15323456, study PRJNA562643) | freshwater metagenome | isolation source: river surface water | place: USA:Blue River Watershed | collected 2017-08-19
GAGATTCGGCGTTTATTGGGGCGATCATGACGATGGCAAAGCGTGCCGCCGATCTGGATCGAGAGTTTCGAAAGGTGCCTGGGCGTGAGATTCCCGAGCTTGAGCTATTGTCAGAGTCTGACTGGTTAAAGGTTGCGGGTGAGGCGGGCGAGTTGGAGACCCCTGAGCAGATGGACGCGGCGATGTCGCAGTTGCGGCGGATGGCGAAGCAGCGGTTTGTTGATGACGTCACGGGAGTTCTCCAAGGGCTCGGCGGGCAATCGATGCAGGTGATGCAATCCGGCGATTTGCGGACGCTCCTGAACTCCGGGGTGAAGGATGTGGATGGCCGATCGTTTCTGAGCAATGTGAGCGATGCGGTGCTGGACAGGTACGAGATTGTCCCACGGGGGATTGCTGCATCGGAGTGGAATCGTTCCACTCAGGGGGCGTCGGAGCCTGTTCCGGATCTCTTTATCCGCGAAAAGGGTACGGCGGGGCCGGATGGACAGGTCGTGATTGGCGCTTACTTGAAAGACGGTGTTTTTCGCAAGACGATGACCCTGCGCCAAACGGTAACACCGGCGGCTCAGTGAGTTGATGCGGGGATGCGACTGGGAAAGCAAGCAGCAGATCGCGGGGCGTTTGTGCGCGTTGACCCACCACGGTGAATAAGCTGGTCTTTGCTGGGACGATGAAAAGGGACCGGTATCGAAAGAAAAGGGCGGGCACCCAGCGTGGGGCCCGCCCGAAAGTTCAAGGTCTGGAGGAACGTTATTTCGCCAGCTTCTTCACGAGGTCCACATAGGTCACGACATCCGGCACGTTGTCGTCCCAGTTGTTTTCGTGTTCGATGGAGATGGGGCCGTCGAAACCAATTTCGCGCAGAGCCGCGAGGGCCTGATCCAACTTCGCGCGGCCGGTTCCAGCGGGGACGCACTTCGTGCCGCCCTGAGCGATGTCCTTGAGGTGGCTGGAAACCACCCGGCCTTTCAGGATGCGCACGCAATCCGCAGCGTTGAGTCCGGAGTTGGTCCAGTGACCCATGTCGGCGCACGAACCAATGCGCGGGTCGCGTCCTTTGGTCAGTTCGACGATGTAGTTCGGGTCCCAGACTTTGTAATTCGCGTCGTTCGGGCGTTGGGGGTGATTGTGATAGCCCACCTTGATGTCGAACTCTTTCACAAGCTTTTCGATGGTGTCGATGGCGTCTGTGGACTCGGTGTTAATCACTCCGATGCCCAGTTCTTTTGCGAACTCGAACACTTGACGGCACTTTGCTTCGTCCTGATCGAGTTTGATGACGCCGATTGCCACCGCGCGGATGTCATGTTTTTTGAGGATGGCCTTGATGGCGGCGAGCCCTTCGGGCGATACGCCCGGTCCTGTTTTCTGGTCGGGGAGCGTCGCGGAAATGACCTGCCCAGGAAAGAGTTCGGTGGTTTTCAGCCCCGCAGACGCTGTTTTTTGACATGCCTCTTCGAAGGTGAACTTGCGGAAGGTGTAAGACTGGGTGCCGAGCGCGAAACCGTTGGTGCGGACTTCAGCGGCAATCGGCGGAGCAGCAATCGCCGAACTGAGGGGAAGGACGAGGAGGGAGGACAGGATGGGGAGCCATTTCATAACAAAAGGGATGGGAAAGCGGCGCGGTAAGGGAGTCAAGCAACAGCTTGATTCCCCTGCTTGGGAGGTGGCTTTGCCCAACTCATTTGAGCCATGCGAGGGGAGTGCCTGCTGGGAGCATTCGCGCAGCGCGGGCGATGTCCCAGTTTGCCAAGCGGAAGCCGCCGACACTTTCATCTGATCGCATGCGGGAGGGGATATTTGTTCCGTGGAGACCGAACGGAAGGGGGTCGGTCGAGCCTTCCTTCGCGAGATGAATCCAGATGACTCCGAGCGGATTTCGTGGCCCTCTGGGGAGCGTGAAGGGGGCGACAGGCTGTACGGGTGCCGCGGCATCTTTTGCCGAATCTTCCGCAGTCTCGGTCGGGGCGTTGCGAGGGACTCGTTGGGTGGTGAATGCGGGGCCGGGGAGAGCTTGGAGAATGGTCCATTTTCCGCGCCCTCGTAAGTCGGGACGAGCCCGAGAGAGGGGCATGACTGCGATCAAAAGCTCATTTTTGCGGATCTCGAGTCGGGAGAGGTCAACCACGGCGGCGGTGATCGTGTTTGAAGGGTCTGCGTTTGGTTGAAGTGGAGTTTCGAGACAGCGCTCGATTTCGAAGGGGATGACATTTGGCACCTTGATCAGGGCGCCGGGGGCGGGAGGAACGGTCTGTTTGGGGTTGAGGTTTCGGAGAAATGATTCATCGCAGTGGAACCGTTCCGCCAAAAATTCCCACGAAGTTGCGTACGGCATGAATGACCCGAGATTGCGCTCTTCGATGGGCTGCGGAGCAGGAGGGGGCGTCGTTGGCGTGCCGGGGCGGCTCTTTGGGGGGATGGGTACGGCTTTTGGTTTGGCCGGCTTTAGACCGGTCGGAACTGGCTCGATAAACTGGAAATCGTTGTGGCGCAGTTGGTAGGTCGTGTAGGGCGAAGGGATTTCTTTGAGAGCCTCTGCCTGAAGATCCTCATTTGTCAGGGGAATTGTCCGGCTACCCCGGTAGAGTTGTTGGAGAACCTCAAAGGTCGCGCCGGGCTTTCCGTCGATCGGGCCCGCTGGGAAGTTTTGGCGGTCGAGGTAGACTTGGAGGCGAACCGCCTCGGTTGCAGGGTCGGAGGGAGGTGCCGCAGCGAGCGGCTCGGCGGATGCGATGGACGGGGCGGATTTTCTCGGGCTTTCGGCAAGGACGGAATCGGATTGGGCGCGGGCGGGAGCCAGCGATTGCAACTCTTCAGCCGTCGGGATTTTCAGGATTTGGCCGATGCGGATGACGTCGGACTCCAGTTGATTGAACGTTTTGAGCAAGTCCACGGGGATGCTGGATTTTCGAGCAATGATGGCCAGGGCGTCGCCGCGGCGGACCTCATACGCGCCTGCGGGGATTGATGCCACGAGACGGGCGTTCTTTTGCACGTTTTTTTCTCCTACCGCCACGGGCGTATCCTTTTGGGAAGGGGTTTCGAGGGGTTTGAAGCCGGACACCGACCAAGGCTGGTCAGCGGCATCCGAGACCTCCCAGCGCCACTGGACTGCATTGGTGTATCCGGGTTGAACGCGTTGGAATGTGGTTCGGATTTGGGCGTTAGCGTTCAGGCAGAGGATGAGGGGGAAAAGGGCAAGGCAACGGAGGGGGGGAGTGCCGCGGTTCATGGGTTCGAGAGTTAAACGGGGGATTTATGGCAGTAAACAAAACATCTGGTGGGGGATGGGCGGACTCTCAGGGGGCGGAGGTTGGGCTTGCGGACGGAGGGCGAGGGGTGTGGAAATGAACGGATGAACAGGTTCCCCTTTTTGGTGATGTGTTGTTCGGTGGCCTTGCTGCCGATGGTTGGACGGACTCAAGGTTCGGAGCAGAAGCCTGCGGCGGCCCAAGCACCGGCTCCGGCGTCTACCGCCCCGAAACCGGCTCGACCGCAGCCACCGACGCGTCCGTTTGATGCTCCTGAAGCGCCCCGCTTCGAGCGGTTGGATGGGAAGCCGGGGGCGGTGCCACCATTGGATAAATCGGGAGATTTCGTGGTCGGGCCGGAGTATGTGGCGGCTCCTGAGACGAAGGCGGTCGAGGGGGTGGCGGAGGGGAGGCTCGAACAGTTCGCGATGGATTCGAAAGAGTGCAAGCGCTTCAACCCTGGGATTGCGCGCAAAGAGTTCGGGGTGGTTGATCCGAACAACCCCAAGACGTTGATCGTTCAAACGCATGAGATCGATTACAAGCGGACAATCACGGTGTACGTGCCCGCGGGTATCCCGGCGGGGAAGGAGTTGCCGGTGTTGGTTACGCACGATGGTCCGGGCATGGGCAAGCCCGACAAGGGGCTGGCTCGGGTGTTGGACAACTTGATCGGGCAAAAGCGGATTCCAGCGATGGTGGCAGTGATGATCCAGAACGGCGGAGGTGATGCACAAGGGCATGAGCGCGGGAAGGAGTACGACACGCTGTCGCCGCTGTTCGCTGAGTTCATCAATGAGGAGGTGTTCCCGCAGGTGGAAAAGCACTGTGGGGTGAAGTTGACGAAGGATCCTGAGGGGCGTGCGACCATGGGTACGAGCTCTGGGGCAGCCGCGGCCTTTACGATGGCTTGGTATCGGCCGGATTTATTCCGTCGGGTCGTGTCCTTATCGGGAACTTTTGTGAACCAACAATGGCCGTTCAATCCGGAGACGCCAGACGGCGCTTGGGGGTATCATTCGACAATCATCCCAGCGAGTGAGGTGAAACCGTTGCGCGTTTGGATGTGTGTCGGGGATCGGGACAGTTTGAACCCGAATATCATGAGGGACGGGATGCACGACTGGGTTGAAGCGAATCACCGCATGGCAAAAGTGTTGAAGCAGAAGGGCTACCCTTACCAGTACGTGTTCTGTTTGAACTCTGGGCACGGAGTTGGGAATGCACGTCCTCAACTGTTGCCCCAGGCCTTGGAGTGGGTTTGGAAGGGCTACGTGGCGAAGTAGTCCACGGGAGCTCTTCGGACGCTCACGGTTTAACGATTGGTCTTCGCTGGGGGCGCCGGTTCGGCGACCCGGCGCAGGCGTAGTTCATCGATAATCCGTTCGGCTTCCTTGAGGGATGCTGAGAAGGGGGACTCCTTGGATCCGTTCGCGGGGGATTCGATTTTTTCGCGGGCGGCTTGGATGCGCGGGTCGGATTCGGGTTCGAAGTTGTAGATGTACCAGTTCCGGTAATCCCTCAGCCGCTGATACTTTTCGGCGGCTTCGTGGGCAAGGCGGTTGCCTTTGGCGAAGAGGGCGTTTGCGCTGGCAGGTTTGCGTTTCAGCGCTTCTCCAAGCGCCTCCGTAAAAGCGGCCATGGAATCGTCGAAGAAAAAATGAACGCGTGAGCTGAGTGCGTAAAACTCGGCGACACGCGCACGAAGGAGAGGTTGGACTCCCGGCAGGCTCGAGTAGGTGTCCGCTTGGGTCAGATCGTACTGAGCGGTGTTGCCGGTTTGTTGGTCCAGAAAGTGGAGGGAAAGAAGTTTTTCAATTTCAGCGAGGGAATCCTCGCCATCGAGGCGGAGCAGGTTTTGTTTGGCGACACGAGTGGTGACCTCAAGTTGCCACCAACGTTCGACGTCCGAGGGGGCCGGTCCGGTCGAGTCGAAGGCGTGAATGAACGATTCCACCGATTGAAAGGCCACGTACGAAGGAGCGTTGGGGTCGCGATCCTGAGCCGCTTTGCGGAGGGCGTGCGGGTTTTCAGGGAGTTCCGCAAGTGCGAGCAACAGAACCATCCCAAGCTCGCGCAGTGCGAGAAGTTCAGTCACGGATCCCGGACTCGTCGGTGCGGCGAGGAGTTGCTGGAGGGATGGAAAGGTTCCTGTGCGACGGAGGGGTTGGGATTCTGGGAATAGGTAAGGGGGGTACTGGTGAAGCGCGGCGTAGGTGAGTCCATGCACCAGCACTGGAGGCGGTTCAGGCAAGCCCGGAGCGGTTCGTCCGAGAACGAGATTTTGCAGCAGAGCGGAAGCGATGCGCTGTTCGAAGGCGCCGGGAGCTTTGCAGGTTGAGGGGCGGAGATTAATCTGGAGGTGTTCTCCATCCGACTCAATCAGACGCTCAGTCGTTTCGGGCAGGGCGTCAAACTCGGGGAAGGTCCCGCGTTCTGGAAGGAGAAGGAGAATGATTGGTTTCTGACGAGCGAGGGTCGGAGCTGGCGAGATTCGGAGAACTCGCTGGAAGGTTTCACGCACGGTTTCTGCGCGGGAAAGAAGGGCATTTCGCTCTTTCTTATCAAAGCCGAAGGCGATGAAGGTGCCGTTCGTGAACTGGGAACGATTGGCGGCGGCGAAGATGGGAGAGGAACGTGGGGATGCGCTTTGGCACGGCATCCCGGCTGCCAGCAGAGCGAGGAGAGTGGCGTGCCGAAGGGTTCTCCGCATGGGGGATGAGGCTACACTGACCGCTTGATGTGAGAAAAGGGGTTCCTCGGCACGGCATCGAGAGTTGGAAGGGCGAGTGAGCCCCCGATCCGCATCATCCATGATCCCCAGCCTGCCTTTGCGAGCAGGGGCATCTAGTGCAGGTAGCCCTCTTCCTCGTGGTCTGAGATGTCGAGGCCGATGGTTTCAGACTCCGCGTCTGGCCGGCAACCCACGACCTTGTCGACGATTTTGTAAAGAACAACGGATGCAACGACGGACCAGACGAGGATGACAGCACCTGCCTTGAGTTGCTCGATCCAGAGCGAGCCATTGGTCTTTTCGAGGAGATCGGCTAGCCCCGGATTGGCTTCGTGGTCAGCGAGAAAACCGGCCAGAACGGTGCCAACAGTCCCTCCCACCGCATGAACACCAAAGGTGTCGAGGGCGTCGTCATAGTGAAACTTTGACTTGAGCTTTGCGCATGCAAACCAAGTGGTGACGCCGGCAAATAACCCGATTAGGACCGCTCCGTTTGCCGTCACGAAGCCGGAGGCCGGAGTGATGGTCGCCAGTCCTGCAACGGCACCGGAACAAAGACCGAGGACCGAGGGTTTACCGCGGTGAAGGTACTCGATCACGCCCCAGACACAGCAGCCAACAGCGGCCGACAGAGTGGTTGCCACGAAGGCCGTTGTGGCGACGCGGTCAGCGGCCCCCGCTGATCCGGCGTTGAATCCGTACCATCCGACCCAGAGCATGCCGGTTCCCGCCATGCAGAGCACCATCGAGTGCGGCGGCATGGGTTCGCGCCCGTGGCCGCGACGTTTCCCAAGGAGAATGCAGAGAATGAGGGCCGACCAACCGCTGGTCATATGCACCACAATGCCGCCTGCGAAATCGATGGCTCGGATGGAGGCGTGTTCAAGATTCAGCAGACCGCTGAATGCCCCGTCCTGGCTCCACATGAGGTGGGCAGCGGGAAAGTAGACGACAAACATCCAAAGGACGCTGAAAAGCATGACTGCTGAAAACCGCATGCGCTCGGCGACGGCACCAATCGTGAGTGCGGGAGTGATGATTGCAAAGGTGAGTTGGTAAATCGCCCAGATGTTGTGGGAGGTCCAGTTTGAGTAGGGGCCGGTGTTATACCCCACGTCGCGCAAGAAGGCGTGGGAGAGGCCGCCAATCAAGCTGCCGCCCTCGGCGAAACAGAGGCTGTATCCGCAGGCCCACCAGATGACGGTCACCACGCCGGAAAGGGCCAGACATTGGGCTAGAATGCTCAGGACATTCTTTTTCCGCACAAGACCGCCGTAAAAAAGAGCGAGACCCGGAAGGGTCATGAAGAGCACGAGGGCGGTGCTGATCATCATCCATGCATTGTGTCCAGGACCGGGTTCACCGACGAGAGGTCCCTTGGGGGGGCTGTTCTTGAAGTAGGCTTCGACGTCTTCGAGGAGATTGTTCGCCCAGTTATACCAGTCTTCGCCGTCGCCCGATTCATCGGACGCCGCAGGACCGGCGGGTATCACAGAGTTAGCCGGTTGCGCTGAAAGTTGGGGCGCCGCTGGAGATGATGCCTGTGGCGCGGGAGCCTCTGTTGGCGATTGGGCGAACACGGAGCCGAGGAAAAGAAACGAGAATAGGAGGGGAAAAAAACGCTTCATGGGATGTGTCGGAAAGGACGGAGATTCCGCTCGAAAGAGGCAAGCGTGTCAACCGCCCACAGAGGAGAGGCGGTGATTCTGATTTTCCGGAGGATTCGGAGCGTATTCCATACTGACATGGGGTATCCGTTTCTTTTTGAGGTGAATGCGCGTCATTGGGTCACTGGCCTTAGGGACAGGCTCGGATCGGGTATCGATCTTGGTTCGGTGCCGGACGGCGAAATCGACCGGTTGGTCGGGTATGGGGTCACACATCTTTGGCTGATGGGGGTTTGGCCGACGGGCGAGATCTCTCGCGCTGAGGCGCTTGGGCATTCAAGTTTGATTGATGCGTACAGCGAGGCATTGCCGGATTGGCAAGTGGGAGACGTGATGGGGTCACCATATGCAATCGCGGAGGTGCAGGTAGACGAGTTTTTGGGGGGCGATGCCGCGCTGCGCCGTTTGCGAGAGCGCCTGAAGGAGCGAGGGGTGCTGCTCATCTTGGATTTTGTTCCCAACCACCTCGGAAGAGATCACTCGTGGGTGCGACACCACCCCGAGCGATTTGTCGGGGCAGAGCATCCATTTGAAGGAAGTTTTCCAGTCGAAACGGAATACGGAACGCGGTTTCTCGCTTACGGGAAGGACCCTTTTTTCGACGGGTGGACGGACACGGTCCAAGTGGAATACCGCAGCGGCGCGGCGCAGCAGGCCATGATGGGGTTGCTGGAATCGATTTCTGAACGCTGTGATGGCGTCCGGTGTGACATGGCAATGCTGGTCCTTGCGGATGTTTTCCGGCGCACTTGGGGACATGTGCCTTTCTGTGGTGAAGCAGAGGGGGGAGAGTTCTGGCGCGAGGCCATCGAGAAGGTCAGGAGGATGCATCCCGGATTTCTTTTTTTGGCTGAGGCTTACTGGGGTTTGGAGGAAAGGTTGTGCGCAGTCGGGTTTGATTTCGCGTACGATAAGACGCTTTACGATCGATTGGCTCATGATGACGCAGTTGGGACGGTTGCTCACGTTCTGGGCATGGGAGGGATGAATGCGTTCAGGGCCCACTTTTTGGAAAATCACGATGAACCCCGCGTCGCGTCGCTGATCCAGTCGGACAGAATGAAGGCGGCGCTGGTGGCCAGTTTTGGGCTACCGGGGATGCGATTCCTTCACGACGGGCAGGCGGAAGGTTTCCGTCGGTTTGCGCGAGTCCAGCTTCGGCGTAGGGCGACCGAGTCGTCAGACGCTGCCGTTCTTCGGGTCCATGGGGAGGTATTTTGTGCGATTTCCGAAAGTTCGGTTGGCAAAGGACAGGCGCAGGTGTTGTCGCCGATGCCTGCGTGGGAAGGGAATGAGACTCACCGCACTTTTCTTGTTGTTCTTTGGGGGGACATTCAGCCGCGGGACCTTGTGGTGGTCAACTTGGCGTCCCATCTGGCTCAGTGCCGAGTGCGGTTGGACCTCCCCGATGGGGTCTGGGTACTTCGGGACAGGCTTGGAGATGAAGTGTGGGAGCGTTCCGGAAGTGCGATGCGCTCGGAAGGACTCTATCTCGAGTTGGTGCCCCGAGGAGCGCAGATCTTCGCTTTATCCGCACTTGCTGAAGCGTGAGCGAGGATCGTTGAGGCATGACACGCCACGGCCGTATCACGGCTTTTAACTGTTTCAAAATGCTCGATTGTGGTCACACTGTCGCTTCGCTGACGCTGGTCGGCGCTGCTCCTATGATCCTCCCGTTTATGTCCCGAGCGTTTTTTGTCCGCGCGCTGTTTCTCTGTTGTCTTATCGGCGTGACTGTCAGTCCAGTGATGGCCCAAGCGCCTGTACCGTCCACGGTTGCCCCTGCTGCAGCGACATCCAAGCACCGACTTATTTTTCCGAATGCACCGGTTGCAGACTTGATTGCTAAATATGAGGAACTGACGGGCAAGCACGTGATTGCCGATAACAGCGTGCAAGGTCCGGTCAACCTTGTAATCAATCAGGAACTTCCCAGCGACGAGGCGCTGAGGATTTTGGAGATCACTCTCCTTTTCAACGGGTTCCACTTGGTTCAATCGGAGACTGATCCGAAGGTTGTGAAGGCGACCGGCACGTCTCAGCCACCGCGTCGGGCTGGATTGAAAATCTTGATCGATCCGCAGGAGTTACCGACGGGCGAGGAAGTCGTGATGTATTTGATGAAGGTGAAGTTTGCTGACGTCCAAGAGTTGGCGAGCATCCTTCAGAATGCGATGCCGCCGTCGCGTCAAGAGTATGCTCCCACTGTGGTTGCGCTCCCCAAGGCGCAGTCCTTGTTGCTAACTGAAAACACAGCGATTTTGCGGGGACTGATTCGTCTGGTGAAAGAGGCGGACGTGAAGCCTGCCGAGGTGGTCAGTGAGTTTGTGGGCCTTGAGAGAGCGGACGCCAAAGAGGTGGTTGAAAAGCTCAAAGAGCTGTTTGAAAACAAGCAAGGGGGCGCTCCCACGACAGCGCCTCGGCCCGCGACGCCTGCGGTTGCGAATGCTGCGGGAGCGGCTCCAGGCACTGCGGTTGCGGCGACTGGGCCTGCGAGCATTGAGATCAGCGGATTGTCGGAGGAGTCAATCATTGTGGGCAAGGTGCGCTTAACTGCGGATGTCAGAACCAATCGGATTCACGTTGTTTCGCGACCGGCCAACATGGAGTTCTTGCGCGGGTTGATTCGGGACTATGACGAGGATGCCAAGTTTGGCGCTCCTTGGAGCCGTGAGCTAAAGTACGTCTCTGCCGGTGATATTCTCCCAGCGTTGGTTCAGGCAATATCTGACCCTGGTGCGAAGGACCAAGGCGGCGCACAGGGGACCCGCCCGGGTACAACGCCGACACCGACCAACTCGTTTTCTTCACTGAACAACAATGGGAACTCAGCGTTTGGGGCGAATCGGACGGGAGCAGGTCGGGCGGGAGGGACTCTTTCCCAACAGTTGCGCACGGAAGAGCGCGATATCGTTCCGGAGACACGGTTGGTGGGAAATGCGCGAATCTTGGCTGACAAGCGTCGGAACGCCATCATCGTGATCGGGAGCGGCGAGGTGAAAGATAAGGTCAGCAAGATCTTGGACGAACTGGACGTTCGCGCGCCGATGGTGATGTTGAAAACAATCATTGGGGAGCTGACCCTTTCCGACGACGAAAGCTCGGGGACGAACTATCTTTTGGGCAATGGCCTCAAAACGAAGGCGAACGCGAACGGTACTCTGGTCACGGACAGCAACGGTCAGTTGAAGATGAATCTGGTTGATTTGCTGGCGGACCCAAAGTTCACCAAGGCATTGAACGCGGGCAACGGGGGCCTGAGTGGCTTTGTCACGGCTGGGAATGCGATGACTGCCATCCTGAGTGCGCTCGAATCGACCCGAAAGTTCCGCGTTCGCTCGAGCCCGAGCGTTTTCGCTTCCAATAACAAGAAAGCGACGATTTCCAGCGGGGAAGAAGTCGCGGTTCCGACGAATATCCAGAGCGGTATCGGAGCAACGGCTGGAAGCTCGCTCGTGACGAACTCGAGCATCAGTTACAAAGAAATTGCGCTCACGTTGGAGGTGATGCCGCTGATTAACTCGGACAAAGAGGTGTTTTTGGACATTGTGCAGGTCGTCGCGGAGCGGTCTGGGGATACTTTGATCGATAATAACCGAATCCCGACCATCGCTTCACGCACCTTGCAGACCAGCGTGATGGTACCGAACGAAGGCACCTTGGTTCTGGGAGGATTAATCAAAGAGAGCAACGACAAGAACGTATCCGGCGTCCCGATTCTCCAGCACATCCCGTTGATCGGAAAAGCGTTTCAGAACTCATCAATCGTTAAAAAACGTACTGAGTTGGTGATCATCATCAAGCCGGTGGTGACCTACGGGAATGCTGAGGCGCTTGGAATCCGGGATGAGGTGGTGAAAGGGCTCGACCTGACGGGGCCGCCGGAGAAGCCATTGTTCCCGGGCAATCTCTCGGAGACGCCGATGCCGCCGGAACTTGCTCCGGTGCAGAAAACTGGTTCGGGACGTAATGGAGGTGCTGGTTCTGCTAAGCCATTCCTGGCACCCAAGGAGCGGACGGGGGCGAGCGGTCGGTAACAGGCAGAGCCATCTTGATTCGAGGAAGGGATCACATGAGTTCGAGAGACGCATTGGCGGGGGTTCTCAGAGCGGCGAAAGTTGAGCCGGATGAGTTGGTTGCTGAGTTGGCGCTGATCCGTCCGTCCGCGGGCGGTTCGTGGGCGATGGCGATCTTGGATTCGGGTAAGGTCGATGAAATCCGCTTCGCTGAAGCGCTTGCTGGGTGGGCCCGTGTGCCGTACGTCGCGATGGAAAATCTCGCCATCGGGCGGGCCGGAGTCGGGATGCTGCCGAGCCGGTTTGTCTTCAAGCACCACATTTTGCCGGTTGAAGTGACTGACGCTGGGGTTGTCCGACTGGCGACGTACGACGTTTTCAACCAAATGCCTCGTCGGCTTGCGGAGCGTCATTTCAAGGGGCGCACGGTGCAGTGGGTCATCGCGGCGCGAGGACCGCTATTGAGGAAAATCAAATCGCTGTATGGTGTGGGGGCGGAGACCTTGGAGGAGTTGCTTGAGAGCTCGGACCGATACGACACGAGTGATGACCGAGAGCTGACGCACGATTTGAACACGGACAATCCTGAGGCGAGTGTCCAACGGTTTGTGAATCAGATCCTGCGGGAAGCGATCCAGGAGCGGGCGACGGATATCCATGTGGAGCCGCTGGAGCAGGATTTGCGAATCCGGTATCGCATCGACGGGATTTTGCACGAGGCAGCTGTGCCGCCGCAGTTGCGCTTGCTTCAGAATGCGGTGATTTCGCGCATCAAGGTGATGGCAAAGATGGATATCGCAGAGAAGCGGCTTCCTCAGGACGGGCGCATCTCGATGACCGACGTCGGTGCAAATATCGATGTTCGCGTTTCGACCATTCCGACGGCATGGGGGGAGAGTGTTTCCCTTCGTCTGCTGTTTAGAAACCACACCTACAATCTCGATCGGTTGGACATGACCGAGCGTCAGTTGGGGATTGTGCGCGACCTGCTCGCGCAACCGAACGGGATTATCCTGGTCACTGGACCGACGGGGTCTGGAAAATCGACGACGTTGTACTCCTTCCTATCGGCCATCAACGCGGTTTCTAGGCGTATTATCACGATTGAAGACCCCGTTGAGTACCGGATGCACGGTGTCTCTCAGATCGAGGTGAAGGCAGAGATCAATTTGACGTTTGCGAACGGGTTACGGGCGATTTTGCGGCAGGACCCGAATGTGGTGATGGTCGGGGAAATTCGTGACTTTGAGACGGCTGAGATTGCGATCCGAGCGGCGATGACGGGGCATC
>JACCED010388189.1_pt1 | contig 12956 bp, 11 predicted proteins | sample 7455021 | NCBI WGS metagenome assembly JACCED01 (sample SAMN15323456, study PRJNA562643) | freshwater metagenome | isolation source: river surface water | place: USA:Blue River Watershed | collected 2017-08-19
TGTCTAGGTTTTAATAAAACTCCGTATGCAATGAGCGCAATACCGGCACCTAATGTGATTAGGCCAAGCAAGATCGAAGTTAAATATTCCACTCGCGAAGTTTAGTTAATTTTCGCAGCAATTCCGTTGACCGATAATGGGGTATCGCCCTCGACATTGCGCTTAACAACTGCCAATGCAATATTTCCGAGTTCGTGATGGCGCGCGACAGTGCCGACAAAGCCCACTTTGATGCCATCACGTTCGACATCAGCGCCAATTGGCGGCAGATCTACTTCTGAGCCATCTAAATGCAACAAGACCAATTTTCGAGGTGGCTGACCCAAGTTATGTACCTTGGCCACCGTCTCTTGGCCGCGATAACAACCTTTATTTAAGTGAACCGATTTATTTAATAGCCCGACTTCATTTGGAATTGATTTGTGGTCAGTTTCTAAACCAATTCGTGGACGCATCTTTTCTACGCGCTCTGCTTCTAGCGCCCAGACGCCAACTTGAATAGCACCTGGCGTATTTGAAAAATCTGGAATCGCACCGCGTTCGACCAGTGCAAATGGTCCGCCTAAATCATCTGTTAGCCCCGGAATTCTTATTAAGGATTTTTCAGTTGAGGCATCCCTGACTTCAACGCGCATCGTAAAGCGCATCTTATTTAGATATTCAATCAATGAAGCGGCGCGGTCAACATCAACAATTAACCATGCGGTTTCTCCATCATCAAAGAGAATAAATTGATGTTCGATATGGCCCAAGTGATCCAAGATCAAAGCATTGGTCCAGCCACCAGAGAAAATTTCTAAATGTTGTGTTGTTAAATCATGCAACCAACGAAGACGATCGACACCTTTAACTGCAACGATTTCTAAATGTGATAAATCTGCCCAAGCAGTGCCTGCAGCGATTGCACGTTGTTCCTTTACCGGGTCGCCGTAATGTAAAACTGCGCCTTTATCGGGACCGTCTGTTAAGACTAATTGAGCGCCCATTTAATTTACGTGGAACCAATCACTAATAACTATTTGCTTACGGCTTGGACACAATTTGCACACAACCCGCTAATTGCGAAGTGTGAAACATCTGTTCTAAATCCAAAATCATCAGAGAGTGATTGCACAAATGATGCCGCGATATCTAGCGGTGCATCACCAATAGTTCCGCAGTTTTCACAGACGAGGTGTAGATGATTTAACTCTTCTGAAGCGTGATAAGTAGCTGAGCCATGACCTAAATGTGTGTGCTGCACCAAGCCAACGTTTTCAAGTGTTTCTAAGTTGCGATAAACAGTTGAAAGGTTGATGCCAGGATGTGTTTTGCGCACATGCTCTGCGATTGCTTCAGGGGTTGAATGGCCAAGTTCGCGAACTGCAGCAAGCACTAATTCACGCTGCGGTGTAAGGCGTAAGCCCTTTTGGTGTAATTCGTGTTTTCCGGCCATGAGAAAAGTTTAAATTGGCGACTAGGAAATACCTAATCGCCAATTCATTGCAACTACTTTATGACTTTTTTGCAGCGCCTGGCTTTGCATATCTAAACCAGGTGATTGCAATACATAGAACCACAAACGCTGCCAAGCCGGTTAGGAAGTTTGCTGGAGCGATGCTTGCAAGGCATACACCGAAGATAAATGGACCGAAGGCTGCAATAGCTGATACCCAACCAATTACACCGCCCGCTTGACGAGGTTCGAAGATCATCGGCATCTGCTTGAAGGTTGAAGCATTACCAACGCCTGCGAAGAAGAAGATTGCCACCATTCCATATAGGAAGTGATGGAACTCAGAGTCAAGTGCAACAGCGCCAGCGCTCACATCTGGAGTTACATACTGAATTGTGTAAACAATTGAACCTAGCAATCCGATACCTGCGATAAAGGTCCAGATTGCGCCGCCCATGCGATCTGTAAGTGGCGAAAAGAGCACACGCGCACCAGCACCAACCAATGGTCCAAGGAATGCGTACTTAGCAACATCAGGAACGGTGTAGCCAGCAATCAAGAGATGGTTTGCACCATCTACAACTTCGACAATTGCTAAATTTCCGGCACCGTAAAGATTCTTAATGAGTAGACCGAATTGCGCTGACATTCCAGAGAAGATTCCGAATGTCATTACGTAAAGCAGCGTCATCCAAAGTGTGTCTATGTTTCCGAAGATATCCATCTGCTTCTTGAAGTTTGCAGTTACAGGAACGCTCTTCAATATGAACCATGCAAGAAGAATTCCCACAATCACAAATGGCACATAAACATATGCGGCATTTTGATACCAAGCATCTGTTACTAAACCATTTGCTGGATTAGTGAACTTTCTAGATGCTCCCATCCAACCGATTAATGAGAATCCAACGATCCATGGAGTTACAAATTGGACCAAGCTCACGCCGAAATTACCAATACCCGCCTGGATTCCGAGCGCAGTTCCCTGCAGTCTCTTTGGAAAGAAATATGAAGTACTCGGCATAAATCCACTAAATGCTCCGCCACCGATTCCAGATAAGAAAGCTAAAACCATGAAGTGCTTGTAAGAGGTATCTGGATTTTGCACTGCAATTCCCCACCCAACAAGTGGAATCAAAAGAAGTAGTGAGGTAATTGATACAAGTTTCTTGGTGCCAATTACTGGAGGAAGAAACATCCAAAGTAAACGTAATAATCCGCCAGCTAGACCAGGCATGGCAGTCAACCAATAAAGTTCAGATTTGCTTAAGTTAAAACCCAAGCCCTGCAATTTAGGTGCTAATGCACTAGCTAAGAACCAGGTAGAGAATGCCAACATCAAGTTGAACGTTGTTATTGCAGTTGTCTTCCAAGCTAGATTGGAGTTCCAGTTAGAAGATTCAGGTTGCCAATCGACCAACCATTCTTTGCCTTTTCTTGCCTTTGTATCGCTCATTTCTATCTCCTAATGCTTTCTCTCGAATATGTGTAACAAATTTGGTGAATGTTTTTGCAAAATTTTCATGACTACTACATGCATCCAAATCAGACATATGAACGTGAGTAGGAATAAGACTGCAAAGGGCGATGACTTAACACCGGTTAGCTGTTGGGCGTATCCGAAAATCGGCAATAGGAAGAATCCTCCAAGTGCACCGAGCATTCCTACTAAACCACCAACAGATCCAACATGAGTTGGGAAATATTCTGGTATGTGCTTATACACTGCAGCTTTTCCTATACCCATTGCACAGCCAAGTAAGATTGTTAAAACGCAGAACATCATAATATTCACATGCCATGGAAGAACTTCAATAGTTCCGTCCGCAGATTTCTCTTTAGTGACTTCTACAATGATGTGGCCCTGAGGCATCATCAATATTCCGCTGGTAATTATCATTGCCCAGAAGGTCCAATACATAACCCTTCTTGCACCGAAATGATCGGAAAGCGAGCCACCTAAAGGTCGAAGAAGAGATGCTGGAAAGATAAACAACGCTGTTAATAGGGCAGCTTTCCAAAGTTCAATTCCGAAAACTGATTCATAATATTTCGGAAGCATAGAAGACAGTGATACGTAAGCGCCGAAAACAACAGTGTAGTAAAGCGAAAATCGCCATACACGCATCTCTTTTAAAGGTTCTAACTGCTCACGGAGCGGAACTGAAGAACCTGGCATTCGGTCTTGGCGTGGTGTAAAGAAGAATATTGCTATTGCCATAACAACCAATAAAACGGTATAGATGGCAGGTACTAATCTCCACCCACCGGTTGCGAGACCGCCTAAATAAGTTGCACCTGCAGTGGCAGTTATCAAAATTGGACCGATTAATTTGGTAACAGATGCTCCAACATTTCCAGCTCCGAAAACTCCAAGTGCAAAACCTTGATGTTCACGTGCAAACCACGCGCTGTTCCAAGCTATGCCTGCACTAAATGAGTTACCTGCAATACCGATTAGAAATGCCAGGATGAAGAGCACACTGACGCTATGTACTCGAGTTAGCAGCGCAGTAGGAATAGCTGAAAGTAAGAGCAAAGCAATCATTACTTTTCGGCCACCGTATTTATCAGCCCAGATTCCCGTGAATAGTCTCCAAATCGAACCATTTAAGACTGGAAGTGCAGTTAGCCAATAGAACTGAGTGTCACTTAAACCAAATTCTTTTTGAATAGGAATCGCAAGAATTCCAAATTCCAACCAAACTGCAAACATCAAAGTAAACGCAATAAAACTTAAAGTCAGAACTGATGTTCTTTCGCGTTTATCAGTCATGAAATGGTCTCCTGATTCATTGTTACTTAACGGAATTATGTTTAAGTATCAAGTAAAAAACGCATTGCAAAATAGGGACTAAAGACCCTACTTACTTTTTTCGTCGTTGTTAGATGATTAGTTTAAGAGCGATGGAGGGCTAGCACTCATGAGCAAAAAGTTAATTGCAGATGATTCATTTATTGATTATCTAATTTCGTCACGATCATTTCTTTCTAAAACAGAAATTTCGGAAGATCATCGTGCAGTCTTTTATGAAGGCGGACGTGAAAGCGATAATTTTTATCGCGAACGTTGGTCGCATGACAAGATTGTTAGATCAACACATGGCGTGAATTGCACAGGTTCATGTTCATGGAAAGTTTATGTAAAAGATGGCGTGATTACGTGGGAAACACAGCAAACAGATTACCCTTCAATCGGTTCTGATTCACCAGAGTATGAACCACGCGGATGTCCACGTGGAGCAGCATTCTCTTGGTATACATATTCGCCAACTCGAATTCGTTATCCATACATTCGCGGATATCTACTTGATGCATATCGTCGCGCAAAAGTTACTGTTGGTGGAGATCCAGTTGATGCATGGGCATCAATTGTAGAAGATAAAGAAATTAGCAAGACTTACAAATCACTTCGCGGTAAGGGTGGATTTGTTCGTGCAAATTGGGACGAAGCTCTAGAAATTGCTGCAGCGGCACAAGTACATACGATTAAAGAGTATGGTCCTGATCGCGTTGCTGGTTTCTCTCCTATTCCTGCGATGTCTATGGCTTCACATGCAGCCGGCGCTCGTTACACATCGTTAATCGGTGGCACCATGCTCAGTTTCTATGACTGGTATTGCGATCTACCAATTGCATCACCACAAATTTGGGGCGATCAAACAGATGTTCCTGAATCGGCTGACTGGTGGAATGCTTCATATTTAATTATGTGGGGCTCAAATATCCCTACAACTCGCACACCTGATGCGCACTTCATGACTGAAGCAAGATACAAAGGTCAAAAAGTTGTAAGCGTGAGCCCAGATTATGCAGATAACACCAAGTTTGCAGATGAATGGATGCCTGCGCAGCCAGGTACTGATGGTGCACTTGCAATGGCAATGGGTCACGTAATTCTTAAAGAGTTCTACGTTGATAAAGAGACACCTGAATTCGTAGATTACGTTAAGAAATATACCGATATGCCTTTCTTGGTTTCATTAACGGAAATCAATGGGAAGTTAACTGCGGATAGATTCTTAACCGCTGCTGATTTGGGAATGACAGCTGATGCTTCTGAATGGAAGCCAGTAATGATGGAAAATTCTGGCGAAGTCTTTATTCCAAACGGCACGATCGGTGATCGTCATACTGAAGCTGGAATGGGTAAGTGGAATCTTGACCTTGAAGGAAAAGATCCGAAAATTACTTTCTACAACGAAGGTGAAAATCGTGAAATCTTCTTACCTCGCTTTGATAAAGATAGTGAAGTAATTAGTCGCGGTGTACCAACAAAGAAAGTTGGCGATCATCTAGTTACAACTGTTTATGATTTAGTACTTGCACAATACGGTGTAGGTCGTGCAAATCTTCCTGGCCAGTGGGCGAATGGGTACGACGATGCTGATTCTGTAAATTCTCCTGCATGGCAAGAAGAGATCACATCAGTCAGCGCTGAGACAGTAATTCGAATCGCCCGCGAATTTGCGCAGAATGCAAAGGATTCTGGCGGTCGTTCAATGATTACTTTGGGTGCCGGTACAAATCACTGGTATCACTCAGACACTATTTATCGTGCAATCATCTCTCTAGTTCTATTAACTGGTTGCCAAGGTAAGAATGGTGGCGGTTGGGCGCACTATGTTGGACAAGAGAAAGCTCGTCCATTTACTGGTTGGGCACAACTTGCATTCGGCGCAGATTGGTCTCGCCCGCCACGTCAGATGGCCGGCACCTCATTCTGGTATTTGGCCACTGATCAATGGCGCTATGACTCATGGCGTGCAGATGAGCTAACCTCGCCGCTTTCACGCGGTAAATTCACGGAAACCGCAATGGCAGATACTTTGGTTAAGTCAGTTCGTATGGGCTGGACACCTTCCTTCCCTACCTTTAACAAGAATCCGCTGACCATAATGAAAGATGCGAAAGAAGCTGGAAAAGATCCAAAGGAATATGTAGTCGAATCCCTTAAGTCAGGTGAATTAGATTTCGCGGTAACTGATCCAGATAATCCAGTTAACTTCCCTCGCGTGCTAACTGTATGGCGCGCAAACTTGTTAGGTTCTTCTGGAAAAGGTAACGAGTACTTCTTACACCACTTACTTGGCGCTGATGGCGCTCATAGTGGTCCAGAGACTCCTATTGAGAAGCGTCCTAAAGAAGTTAAATGGAGCGAAGAAGCACCAACCGGAAAGTTAGATCTACTGGTCTCACTTGATTTCCGTATGACAAGTACTGGTCTATTTTCAGATGTGCTGCTACCTGCGGCTACTTGGTACGAGAAATACGATTTATCTTCAACAGATATGCATCCATTTATCCATGCATTCAACGCCGCGATCAATCCACCTTGGCAAGCGCGTACCGATTACGACACCTTCCAGAGAATGGCAGTTGTCTTTAGTAACTTGGCGAAGAAGCATTTAGGTGTTCAACATGACATCGTAGCGCTACCGCTACAACATGACACTCCAACCGAAACTTCGCAGCCATTTGGAATTGTAAAGGATTGGAAGCTCGGTGAATGCGAACCAATTCCTGGCAAAACTATGCCTAACCTAGTTACAGTCGAACGCGATTACAGCGCTATCGCGTTGAAGATGAGCACACTTGGTCCTAACGTTGAAAACTTAGGAACAGTTGTTAAGGGTGTAACACTTAAGCAACAACAAGCTGTCGAATACTTACAGAAAGTAAATGGCGTATCGCACGAAGGAATTGCTAATGGCCGACCACTGCTTCAAACTGCGGAACAGGCTTGCGAAACAATTCTGGCGCTATCTGGTGTTTCAAATGGCCACGTCGCAGTTGCTGGTTTTAAAGAGCTAGAGAAGCGAACCGGCCAGAAAATGGCGGATTTAGCCGCTGATAATGAGGGTAAGCAAATTACATTTGCTGATACCCAGTCACGTCCGCAGGGCGTGATTACTTCATGGGAGTGGTCAGGAAGCGAACACGGAGGTCGTCGATACTCTCCGTTCACGATCAACGTAGAGCGTTTGAAGCCGTGGCATACATTGACCGGCAGACAACACTTCTTCCTTGACCATCAGTGGATGTCGGAGATTGGTGAGCAATTGCCAATCTTCCGACCTCCATTGAATTTAAGTGTTCTATCTAATTATCCAAAGATAGGACATCATGACGAACTAGGTATTGCGGTTCGTTATTTAACTCCACACTCTAAGTGGTCAATTCACTCTGAATATCAAGATAACTTATTTATGTTGGCCCTCTCACGTGGCGGACCAGATATTTGGATGAGCGTTGAAGACGCAGCAAAGATCGGCGTTAAAGATAACGATTGGATCGAAGCAGTTAACCGCAATGGAATAGTTGTTGCACGCGCTGTGGTTTCGCACCGTATGCCAAAAGGTTTGGTTTATATGTATCACGCAAAAGATCGCACCATCGATGTTCCAAGAGTTGAAGCAACCGGAAAACGCGGCGGCATTCATAACTCACTAACTCGATTACTGCTAAAGCCATCCCACTTAATCGGTGGTTATGCACAGTTTTCATATGGCTTCAACTACTACGGTCCAACTGGAAATCAACGTGATGAAGTCACAGTGATTCGTCGCCGCTCACAGGAGGTTACTTACTAATGAGAATCATGGCGCAAATTGGCATGGTGATGAATTTAGATAAATGCATCGGTTGCCACACCTGTTCTGTTACTTGCAAGCAAACTTGGACCAATCGCCAAGGCGTTGAATACGTTTGGTTTAACAATGTTGAGACTCGTCCTGGCGTTGGTTACCCACGTCAATATGAAGATCAGAACATGTGGGAAGGAGGTTGGGAGCTTAAAAAGAACGGCAAATTACGCTTGAAGTCAGGAGGCCGCGTTAATCGCCTAACCAAGATATTCAGTAACCCTAAGTTGCCTGGCCTTGATGATTACTACGAGCCATGGACCTATGACTACGACAATCTAATCAATTCCCCAACTACTGACACTGTGCCTGTGGCTCGACCTAAGTCGATGATTACTGGCAAAGATATGAAGATCGAATGGTCTGCAAACTGGGACGATGATCTTGGTGGCACATACGAGACTGGCCATAAAGATCCAATGCTTAAAGGAATCGAAGATCAAGTTAAATTTGAATTTGAAAAATCCTTTATGTTCTATCTTCCTCGTATCTGTGAACATTGTTTAAATCCTGCATGCGTTGCTTCATGCCCATCTGGTGCGATGTACAAGCGTAGTGAAGATGGAATTGTTCTAGTAGACGGCGATAAGTGCCGCGGTTGGCGCATGTGCGTTACCGGTTGCCCTTATAAGAAGGTCTATTTCAATCACAAGAGCGGCAAAGCTGAGAAATGCACAATGTGCTTCCCTCGTCTTGAAGTTGGTCAACCAACAGTCTGCGCTGAAACTTGTGTTGGTCGCCTTCGTTATATCGGTCTATTCCTTTATGACGCAGATAAAGTCTTAGCAGCAGCATCAGTTAAAGATGATAAAGATCTATACGAAGCACAGCTAGACCTTCTTCTTGACCCAAATGATCCTCAAGTAATCGCACAGGCGTTACGCGACGGCATTCCTGAGGATTGGCTAGATGCCGCAAAGAAATCTCCAGTTTATGCACTTGCTAAGAAATATAAGGTTGCGCTTCCTTTGCATCCTGAATATCGCACTATGCCAATGGTTTGGTATATCCCACCTCTATCACCTGTTGTAGATGCACTTATAAACACTGGCAACGATGCGGAAGATGTTAATAACCTCTTCGCAGCAATCGACACTCTACGTATTCCAGCGCAATATCTAGCTAATTTGATGTCGGCTGGCGACGTCAATGTAATCGATAACGTGCTCAAGAAATTGGCTGCTATGCGCTCATATATGCGTGATTACAACTTGGGTAATGAGTTCAACGATGAAATCCCAGCGTCAGTTGGCATGAATTCAGAGGACATGTATGAAATGTACAAATTACTTGCGATCGCTAAGTATCAAGATCGCTATGTAATTCCTGCAGCTCACCAGGAGACAGCTGACAAGCTTGAAGAAGCTATGAACGCTGGTTGCAGCGTTGATTTCGATGAGATGCCTGGTGGTCCAAATGCTGATCGCAAACCTATTCCGATTACTTTGGAAACTTTCCATCTAACAAAGAAGCGCGCTTCTGCTGATAGCGCTGATGAATTGGGTGGACACTAATGTTGGAACTAGAAACCCGACGATTATTCGCAATCGCATCAGTCGCACTTCGTTATCCAGAACGTGATTGGCTTAAGTCTTTCGAAGAGATTGAATACGAACTTGATAACTTCGATCCAGAGACTAAAAAACGACTATGGAGTCTATTAACTTTCTTCAGCTCTAAATCCATTATGGATTTGCAGATTGACTACGTTAATACCTTCGATCGCAAACGCCGCGCTTGTTTATACCTTTCTTATTATTTGAATGGTGATACACGCAAGCGAGGCATGGCTCTATTTAACTTCAAAAATCTATTTGCATCCGAAGGTTGGAAATCAACTAGCGATGAGTTGGATGACTTCTTGCCAATTCTCTTGGAATTCATTGCAGTTACTGACTCTCCTGCGGGATTGGCGTTACTTCAAGAACATAAAGCTGGTTTGGCACTTATGGAGATTGCCCTACGAGACCTGAAATCTCCTTACGCCGGGCTAATCAAAGAGCTGCATAATCGAGTTCCTGGCGAAGATAAGCCACTTACTTTGAAGTTAATTCAAAATGGTCCACCTGCGGAGAGTGTTGGACTTTCAGGTTATGGACAAGATCCAAAGAGTGAATCGGTAGGTGCAACATGCTAAAAGTATTTTGGAACTCTGGCCCATACATCGTGACCATGGTCTTTATCGTGGGCATGTTCTGGCGCTATAAATTCGATCGATATGGCTGGACATCACGTTCGTCCCAAATCTATGAATCACGTCTACTTCGCATTGGTTCACCGCTTTTTCACGTTGGAATCTTGATGGCATTAGGTGGCCACGTCATGGGTCTGATGATTCCGGCATCTCTAACTGACAAGTTGGGCATTTCGGAACATCTTTATCACGTGGTCGCAGTGGCCATGGGTTCTGTTGCTGGTGTAATGGTCCTTTCTGGAATGTTGATTTTGATTTACCGACGACGCACCACAGTTCGCGTTTTCCAAGTAACTACCAAGATGGATAAGTTGATGTATTTAGTCTTGGGTTCATTGGTTGCGCTTGGCGTTTACAACACAATCGGAATTAATCTACTTAATTTGCCCGGCAAATATCCTGATGGCTACAACTATCGCGAAACAGTTTCAGTCTGGTTCAGATCTATCGCAACATTCAGCCCACGAGCTGATTTGATGGAAGAGGCTCCGATTACTTTCCAATTGCATGCGTTGGCTTCGATGGCTCTGATTGCAATAATTCCAGTTACACGTTTGGTACATATTTTCAGCGCTCCAGTTGGATATATATCTCGCCCGTACCTGGTTTATCGCAGTCGCACCAAGAAGAAGGCTCGTCGCGGTTGGGAAAATATCCAAAGTAGATAAACATTCTGCTTCACGCGAGTTACTAGTACTCTGACTCACGTGGAAGACCTCTTACTTAGAGAAATCGTTGAAATTGCAGGTGAAGTTTCGCCTGAGCGCATTGTCAGAAAAGCCAATGCTGCAATTAAACGTCTGCTACCTAACCTTGAAGTCAACTTCTGCGTAAATGAGAACCACCAAGTGCTACCTCCTGTTTGCAATGGAGCAACAGAAGAAGAGGTTGAGTGCATCAATTTAATTGCGCAGACCGCCACGTTTTCGATTGCAAATTCGAAGAGCACTGATTTAGCTAACCGCCTGCAGATCAATGAAGAACGCATGAGAATTGCGCGCGACTTACATGACCGTGTACTTCAACGTATTTTCGCGACTGGCATCTCTCTTGAAGGTGCTTTGCGAAAAGCAGTTGTCGACGATGTTATTAAGGCTTTAAAACAAGCCCTGGTTGATTTGGATGAGACCGTCGGCCAGATCAGATCTACCGTTCATTCTCTAAAAGGTCCAATAAGTTCCATTAGACAGCGCCTTTTAGCTGAAATAGAAGCATCCCGAGCTTCCTGGAATTTAATTATTGATTTCAATATGCGTGGGCCAATCGATTTAGTCATCCCTAAAGAGATGCATGACGATCTAGTTGCAGTAACTACAGAGTTATTAAGCAACTGTGGAAAGCATTCAAATACTGGTCGCGCAAAATACGAATTGATTGTTACAGGAAATTCTGTAGAGATTTCAGTTTCGAACAATTCAGAGGAATTTAAACCATTTAGGTTTGGAAACGGTTTAGAGAACTTAAGCGCTAGAGCTGCAAGATACAGCGGCGAATTAACTGTGGAGAACTTAGAGCCAGGTCTGCGAGTTTCCTGGAAAGTCGCTCTGTGAATCTGGGCGCAAACCAACTCTGGTGGCAAGCGAAGCCGCTTGAGTTCGATTTTCTAGACCCAGTTTTCCTAATAACGAACTTACATAATTCTTTACCGTTTTTTCAGCGATAAACATCTGTTCTGAAATCTGGCGATTGGTTAATCCTTCACCAATTAGCGCAATGATTTTTCGCTCTTGATAGCTTAAATCTTCAATCTCTGCAGCGGGAGAACCAGATTTACGTAAACGAGATTTCACACGATCTGCGGCATGTTCATCCAAAATGCTTTCTCCGACTGCAACTTTATGAATTGAGCGCAGCAGAATGTCGCCTTTAATATCCTTTAATACATAACCACTTGCGCCAGCCAAAATTGCACCAAGCAGAGCTTCGTCATCTGCATATGAGGTCAACATGATTACTCCAACGCCTTCGACATTAGAAAGAATTTCGCGACAGAGTTCCACGCCATTTCCATCGGGAAGGCGAACATCTAGAATTGCTACATCTGGCTTTAAATTCTTGATAACTTGAAAGCCGTCATAAACGTTTCCCGCCTGAGCGATTACCTGAAGATCTCCATCTGATTCGATTAAGTCTTTTAAGCCGCGTCGGACCAATTCATGGTCATCAACAATCGCTACACGGATAGGCATAGCGCCATGCTAGGTGTTAACCGCGCAAGCGAGCAATTCTCACGTAAATCTCGCAGCCTAAGCAGAAGTTAAAGGCTGCATTTAAGAATGCTGCGGCAAGTGCAAAGCTGACCGCCACAGTGGCAAGCGCCGGTGCAAAGAGCAATCCGATAATTGCCACAATGGTGAAACCAAAACCTACGCGCTGTGCAAACTTTGGTGGTCGCACATCTTCAGTGGTCGCTTCACTCTTTAACTTTGGCTTAACCAACTTTTTAAATACTTGTGCATATGGAGTGTGCTGAGGTCCTTTAAAAGCACCGATTGCAAAGACAATTGCTTGTAGAACGATCAACCAAGGATTTCCTGTTGCTAACGCAGTTCCCAAAACAATTGTGGTTAATAGCGCAGAGAAACGCGGTCCTCGCGCATCAATTAATTCAACATCTGGAGTTGATTCGTAAATTAGAGACATGGCGGAAGAGTAAAGAATTCCGCAAATTACTTCTCGCTAA
>JACCED011605817.1_pt1 | contig 12953 bp, 8 predicted proteins | sample 7455021 | NCBI WGS metagenome assembly JACCED01 (sample SAMN15323456, study PRJNA562643) | freshwater metagenome | isolation source: river surface water | place: USA:Blue River Watershed | collected 2017-08-19
AGATGAAAGAGTCCAACGTTCTCGACAAGGTGGGCATGGTCTTCGGTCAGATGAACGAGCCCCCAGGCAACCGTCTTCGTGTGGCGCTGACCGGTCTGACCATGGCCGAGCGTTTCCGTGACGACGGCCGTGACATTCTGTTCTTCGTTGACAATATTTATCGTTACACCCTGGCGGGTACCGAAGTGTCTGCGCTCTTGGGTCGTATGCCTTCTGCGGTGGGATATCAGCCGACACTGGCTGAAGAGATGGGCCGTCTGCAAGAGCGAATCGTGTCGACCAAAGTGGGTTCGATTACTTCTATTCAGGCTGTTTACGTTCCTGCGGACGACCTGACCGACCCGTCGCCTGCAACAACATTTGCTCACTTGGACGCGACCGTCGTGTTGTCACGTGACATTGCCTCGCTGGGTATTTATCCCGCTGTGGATCCGCTGGACTCCACATCACGTCAGGTGGACCCGAACGTGGTGGGCGAAGAGCACTACACGGTGACCCGTCGCGTGCAGGCAACGCTACAGCGCTACAAAGAGCTGCGCGACATTATTGCGATTCTGGGGATGGATGAGCTTTCGCCTGAAGATAAGCAGTTGGTGGCCCGCGCTCGTAAGATTCAGCGTTTCCTGTCGCAGCCTTTCCACGTTGCTGAAGTCTTCACTGGCTCTCCTGGTAAGTATGTTCCGCTGTCCGAGACACTGCGCGGTTTCAAGATGATCGTGAACGGTGAGTGCGATGCATTGCCCGAACAGGCCTTCTACATGGTCGGCGGCATCGATGAAGCGTTTGAGAAAGCCAAGAAGCTCCAATAAGGATTTGTTATGGCTACGGTCCAAGTAGACGTTGTTAGCGCTGAAAGGTCTCTTTATTCTGGCGTTGCAAAGTTTGTAGTGTTGCCTGGTGAGTCGGGTGAGTTGGGTATCATGCCCGGACACACCCCGCTTATCTCGCGTATTCGCCCAGGTCTGGTCCGTATCGTTTTAGAAGACGGTACGGAAGAGAGTATCTTTGTAGCGGGTGGGTTGCTTGAGGTTCAGCCTCGTCACATCACTGTGTTGTCAGACACAGCGATTCGTGGCGGTGAGCTTGATGCCGAGAAGGCGGAAGCAGCACGTCAGGCGGCGCAAGAGGCTCTCGCCAATGCGAAAGACAAGGCAGATATCGATGCGATGCAAGCAGAGTTGGATATGCTTGTTGCGCAAGCGGCAGCTGCACGTCGCATCAGAGAGATTACGAACAAACACTAGTCGTAAGATTTTGTAGTTCGTTAAAAACGCGCCGAATAGGCGCGTTTTTATTTGCGGTTGTGCAATAGACTTATTGCGGCTAGCCCGTATGCGTGAATTCCGAATATTCGGATTTAGACAAACCCTCTAGTCTTTACGCTTTTGCACGGAGCGTAAAGAGATGCGTCAACAAATAGACTGCGCAGTGCTTATGTTGGGGATACATGCGAAGTGGATGCCCCAGACGCTTGAGGTCGCTCAAGCGGGACTATCAAGAATTACGTTACACCACCTTGACTGGGAGGCGGGCCAAGACCTAGAAGTGGAAGAAGAGCAATCGATTCACCTGCCGGTACACGCGATTGCTCAAGCAAGCGTGAGCTTGAGACGCTTCGACGCATGTTTGCTTCCCGTCTCGATCGATAGTTTAGGCTGGACACGTCAGGCCCTGGCCGCGATCCCCCGAGGACCATTTCTGCCGATCATTGGGGTTTTCCGTGATCTCAAGTCAGCGGCGATGCAGGATTTGCTTGAGTTAGGACTCGCCGACTTTGTGCGATTGCCTTTGTGCCCTGACGAGTTTCGCGCGCGGTTGTTGGCGACCGTGGCGCGCGTGCCGCGCATGGGATCGTTACGTGAGTCAGATCACCCTGGTCAAACAGCATGGCTGCAGGCGATTGGCATATTGCCACCTGTTAGTTCCCCGACGCCCGCTTCAGCCGCCTCTGTTGCAACAAAACCGAGTCGCTCACGTCATTTGGGTGGGCGACCCGTAAAAAGCGGGATGCAGAGTCGCGCTAAGCATTTGGGTCAAGGTGTCGGTGCGCGCTCGCTGCCTGCTATCAGAGAGTCATTTCGAGACGCAAAAGCGACATTGGTTGAGCGCTTTGAGCAGGAATATATTGAGCAAGCCTTGGAGCGTGCACAGGGCAACATTGCAATGGCAGCCCGAGCCTCAAACAAACATCGCCGAGCATTTTGGGCCTTGATGCGCAAGCATCAAATTGATGCGGATCAGTACCGACCCGAAGACCTGTAAGAGTAAAATGCTTGCACTTCTCTGCGGGATTGCGTTCGTGAGCAATCAATCATTAAAAGCCAAAGGAAATTTGTGTCAGTCGCACCTTTAAAAAACGATGTGTTTTTGCGCAGCTTGTTACGCGAACCAGTGCCTTACACGCCAACATGGTTGATGCGTCAGGCCGGACGCTACCTCCCTGAATATAACGCGACCCGTGCGCGCGCTGGCTCGTTCATGGGATTGGCACAAAATCCAGATTATGCGGCCGAGGTGACCCTTCAGCCGCTAGAGCGCTATCCCTTGGATGCTGCGATTTTGTTTTCCGATATTTTGACGGTGCCCGATGCGATGGGCTTGGGTCTATCTTTTGCGCAAGGCGAAGGGCCGCGCTTTGCCCATCCAGTGCGTACGGAAGACGATGTTGCCAAGCTTGTCGTTCCGGATCTCGAAAAATTGCGTTATGTCTTTGATGCAGTGTCGTTAATTCGCAAGCAACTAGACGGACGCGTACCCTTAATTGGTTTCGCAGGTAGTCCATTTACGGTTGCTTGTTATATGGTCGAGGGTAAAGGCAGCGATGATTACCGCCTGATCAAGAGCATGCTCTACGCCCGCCCTGATCTGTTGCATAAGATTTTGGATATCAATGCTCAAACAACGGCCCAGTACCTGAATGCTCAAATTGACGCCGGTGCGCAAGCTGTCATGATTTTTGACAGTTGGGGCGGAGTTCTGGCGGATGGGTTGTTTCAGCAGTTTTCTTTGCAATACACGCAGCGTGTCGTTGCAGCGCTTAAGCGCGAGCGAGAGGGGCGCCGTGTACCCGTAATCGTCTTCACCAAGGGCGGTGGTCAGTGGCTTGAGTCAATCGCCAAGTGTGGCGCAGATGCAGTTGGCCTGGATTGGACGGTTGACTTAGCCGCTGCACGTCGACGTGTGTCTGACTCCGTTGCTTTTCAAGGAAACCTTGATCCGATTGCTCTCTTTGGTGGCGAGCAAGCGATCCGGGCTGAGGTGCGAAGAGTGCTTGAGGCCTTTGGCCCTGTAAAGAAGGGGGGACATGTCTTTAATTTAGGACATGGGATCTCACAATTCACGCCGCCAGAAGCGGTTCACGCGTTGGTTGACGAGGTTCGTATGTATAGCCCCAGATTTCATGGGGCATAACCGAAAAACCTCAGTATTTATGCGGCTGTTCAAGGCAAAATGCTTGAAAAGCTAGATTAAATAAAGGCACTTGTGCACAAATATTGGGCAAGCCTAGAAATCCCGCAAGTTACAAACCTAATTCTCGGATGATTCTATAACTCATTGATTTTTAATGATAATTAAAATTTAATGGGTCTAATAGAGCAATATTTTTGCGCTGCAGCTAGGTTTTCGATGTGTAGAGTGGCTGGGTTTTCCCCAAAGTTATCCACAACTCTTGTTCGTCATAAGTTGAACTCATTTCTGGTCAGAGTTTTAGCTCAAAATTATAGAAATCACATTAAGTCGATGTCAGTTTAGTGTCATTAAAGTTAAGGAAAGATGAGCGCATTAATAAGTTGGGTGAGTGTCGTGTTGGACCTGCCGTTAGGTGGACCATTCGACTATCGTGCTACGGCGCCCGTCTCAATTGGTGATCGTGTCATCGTTCCTTTTGGGCGTCGCAAGATGATTGGCGTAGTGGTCGATCTTCCGGCTCAACCTAGCTACGATCCGACTTTAATCAAAGATGTCGAGCAAGTCTTGCAAGATGTCGCGCCACTGACCCAGAGTTGGATCAGGTTCGCTCGCTTTGCTGCTGATTACTATCAGCGCCCCTTGGGTGAAGTGGTTTTGCCCGCATTGCCCTCGCCGCTGCGCAGCCTTGCGGCATATCAAGGAAAACGTGCGGCAGGTGGGCCGGTTGCGCGCTTAGATAAGCGGCGTAAGGTCTTTCAACATGCGGCAACACCGAGTACCGCACCAATATTGAATGTGGGACAGCAGGCGGCGATTGATGCCATTGACGCTTCGCAAGGCTTTAAGGCTTTTTTATTATTTGGAGTAACGGGGAGCGGAAAAACAGAGGTCTATCTGCACGCGGCTGCACGCACCCTAGCGCGCGGTAAGCGTGTGTTGATGTTGGTCCCAGAAATCAATTTGACTCCACAGTTTGAGCAGTCGCTACGCGCGCGCTTAGAACCTGTCGCGGGACCTGAGGGCGTTGCGGTGTTACACAGCGCCTTGTCGGATGGTGAGCGTTTACGCGCCTGGCTGAGCGTGCAAAGAGGCCAGGCACGGATTGTATTGGGCACACGACTCTCAATTTTTGCTCCGATCGATGACTTGGGATTGCTTGTTGTAGACGAGGAGCATGATGCCTCTTATAAGCAGCAAGATGGCTTACGGTATTCAGCACGCGACTTGGCTGTGTGGCGGGCGCACGATCTTAATGTGCCGATTGTGTTGGGTTCGGCTACGCCGTCGCTAGAAAGTTGGGTGAATGCGCAAAAAAAGAACTACCACCGTTTGGACTTGCCGGATCGTGCTCGCGAGGTGACCTTGCCATCGGTAAGATTGGTGGACACGCGTCGTCTTCAAATGGAACATGGGTTGTCTCCGCACTTGATCACGGCGATGCGCGAACGTTTGGCGAATAAAGAGCAGGTGCTCATCTTTTTAAATAGACGTGGTTATGCGCCTGCGCTGCACTGCAATTCATGCGGTTGGGTGAGCCAATGCTCTCGATGTACGACCTTTACTGTGTTGCACCGTGCTACTCAAGGACGAAATCAACTGCACTGCCACCACTGTGGATATCAGCAACGTGTGCCTAAAGGTTGTCCGGAATGTGGTGATCAAGATATGCAGCCGATGGGGCGAGGTACTCAGCGCATCGAAGAGCACCTAGCGGAATTATTTCCTGAAGCCCGGGTGCTGCGTATCGATGCAGACAGCACACGCAAAAAGGGGAGCGCGCAGGCCTTGTTTGCGAGCGTGCATGCGGGTGAGGTGGATATCCTGGTTGGAACGCAAATGGTGGCAAAAGGACATGACTTTGCTAACTTAGGGCTCGTTGGTGTGTTGAATGCCGACGCCATGCTTTTCTCGCAAGACTTCCGTGCGCCCGAGCGACTCTTTGCCCAGTTGATGCAGGTGGCCGGTCGAGCGGGGCGGCATACGGGCCACGGAGAAGTCATGGTGCAAACAGGCTATCCTGAGCAGCCCGTCTATCAAGCCTTACTGAAACACGATTACACAGGATTTGCTCAGCACACGATCCGCGAGCGGGAGGCTGCTTGCCTGCCCCCGTTCTCTCACCAGGCGCTGCTCAGTGCGGAGGCGCGTGAGCTCAACACAGCATTAGATTTTCTAACTGCCGCCAGAGAAATCGCCACCACCTTAGCTGCGCAATTGGATTGTGCAGGGCTAATCACCTTGTATGATCCCGTACCGCTACGCATCGTACGTGTCGACAACATGTGCCGTGCGCAGTTGCTTATTGAGAGTACGCATCGGCCATCAATGCAACAACTACTTCGCTATTGGTTGGCCGAACTGAATCAAAATCCGGATACGCGACGTATCAGTTGGCAATTAGAAGTTGATCCGCTGGAAATTTAAGTAAGCCCGATGTCTAAATTTGAAACTACTGGTCTAAATCCGTCGCAACGTGAGGGCGTACTGTATCTAGATGGTCCTTGCCTGGTGCTTGCCGGTGCCGGATCAGGTAAGACGCGTGTGATCACCCAGAAGATCGCCTATTTGCTCCGTGAGTGTGGCTACGCAGGGCGTAATGTCGTTGCCTTGACCTTTACCAATAAAGCTGCCCGCGAGATGGAGGATCGGGTCAAGCTCTTGGTCGACCCCTCGTTAGCAAAAGGGTTGACGATTAGTACGTTTCATTCATTGGGTGTACGGATTTTGCGGGAAGAGGCAAAGTTCGCGGGACTTAAACCCCAGTTCTCGATTTTTGATTCTGATGACGCGATGGCGATCATTCAAGACCTCTTGGCAACAACTGATCGTGGACGACTTCGTTCTGTACAGCAAACCATTTCTCTTTGGAAAAACGGCCTAATTGATCCCGATGCCGCAGCCAATATTGCGTCAACGGCGAGTGAGGTCGAGGCAGCTAAGGTCTACCGCAGCTACAACGCGACACTCGTCGCCTATCAGGCAGTTGATTTTGATGATTTGATTGCGTTGCCCGCTAGGATTTTTGAACAGCACCAAGAGGTGCGAGAGCGTTGGCAGCAGCGAGTGCGCTACTTATTAGTAGACGAATACCAAGATACCAATGTTTGTCAGTACAGACTTGTGCAATGGTTGACAGGCGTGCGCGCGATGTTCACAGCCGTGGGTGACGACGATCAGGCGATCTATGCATGGCGTGGCGCAACGATTGAGAACCTCGCAAAGTTGACGACAGACTATCCTCAAATTCGGTTGATTAAGCTCGAACAAAACTATCGATCGAGCCAATGTATCTTGTCAGCAGCTAACCAAGTAATCGCCAAAAACCCCAAATTGTTTGAGAAGAAGTTATGGTCTGAGCACGGGATGGGTGAGGCTATTAGTGTGACGGCCATGGCAAATGACGAGGCAGAGGCAGAGAGTGTTGCGATGAAGATTTCTGCGGCACGCTTTGAGAAGCGCGCCTCGTGGAAAGATTTTGCTGTCTTGTATCGCGGAAATCATCAGGCGCGTATCGTTGAGCAAGCGATGCGAAATCTACATATTCCGTACACAATTTCCGGTGGTCAGAGTTTTTTTGACAAGGCAGAGGTGCGGGATATCTTGGCTTATCTGCGCTTAGTCGCAAACGAGGACGATGATCCTGCTTTCATTCGAGCTGCCACCACACCTAAAAGAGGCATTGGTCAGGCCACCTTACAAACGCTGGGCCAGTACGCAGGCGAGCGTCAAACTTCCTTGTTCGAAGCACTTTTTGAACAGGGTATTGAGGCAAGTCTCGCGACGCGACAGTTAGAACCTCTGCGAACGTTTGGTGAATTTATTAATCGGATTCGGTTTCGAGCCGGTCGAGGCGAAACGGGACAACCTGTTCCGGCTGCAGAGCCTGCTGGTGTGATTTTGGATGACTTGTTAAGCGCGATTCAATACGAGCGATACCTGTACGACACGCTTGACGAGAAGGCAGCGCAGTCGCGCTGGCAGAATGTGCTTGAGCTGATCGGTTGGCTCAAGCGTAAGGCCGAAGCGGATTCAATGGGTTTGCTTGACCTTGTACAGCACGTGGCGTTAGTGACAATGCTTGAGCGCGGCGACGAGCAAGAGCCCGATGCCGTGAAACTCTCGACCTTGCACGCTTCTAAAGGTTTGGAGTATCCCCATGTGTATTTATTAGGGGTGGAAGAGGGCCTACTACCTCATTTAGGTAGAGACGACGAGGATGTCGATCCGACAAAAGTCGCAGATGCGTTGGCTTCACGTATCCAAGAGGAGCGACGTTTAATGTATGTGGGGATTACACGTGCGCAGCGTAGCCTGCATCTCAGTTGGTGCCAAAAGCGACGGCGTGCGCGTGAAGATTTGGTGCGTGAACCGTCTCGCTTTATTGAGGAGATGGGTCTGTCAGCTGCCGAGCTGCAACTGCAGCCCGACACGTTAAGTCCGAAGAATCGCCTCGATATGCTGCGTGCGATGTTGAATAAAACAGGGTAGTGGTTCAGCCAAACACGCAAGCCTTACTCAATATTCGCTAGAGTTCTGCGCCAGAACTCTAGTCGGCGGGGTAACGCTGATACAAAAACATGTTCTCTTAGCGTGTGTGCGCCGTCGCCCTCTGCACCGAGGCCGTCTATGGATGGGCAACCCACTGCCGCAGTAAAGTTAGCATCGCTACCACCGCCGGAAACGGGTGCCTCCTCAAGCTCGAATCCGCACGGCGTTGCGTATTGTTTCAGCGTTTGCAATAACTTGTCTGCCTGCGGCGACTTCACCATCGGTGGACGATTGAGTTCAACGTCAATGGTGAGCGTAACGTCTGGATCGTGTGGTTTGAGAGCCTTGATTTTTGTCACGATCTCTTCACCAGCCGCCTCATCTGGGATCCGGAAGTCGACCATTACTTCGCAGTGGGATGGAACGGTGTTCGTGACGGTTCCACCACTGATTGTGCCTACGCTAACCGTGATGCCTCGGGTGTAGTCTGTCATGGCTTCGAGCGCGAGAATTTGGTGTGCCATTTCACGGATGGCGCTACGGCCTTTCTCGTGCGCCATTCCGGCGTGTGAGGGTCGGCCCGTACAAATGAGCTTGAGCATGCCCGTGCCTTTACGGCCCGTGACGCAACGTCCGCCATTTGGACGTGCTGGCTCTGGCACGAGGGCATAACGTGCTTTCTTCGCGAAATCCTCGATATATGACCGCGAAGCGTGACTGCCGACTTCCTCATCGGGTACGAGAAGGAAGTCAACGGGAAGCTTGGTAGAGTTTGGAGCTGAGAATTCGCCAAGGGCGGTGAGTGCTAAAAATGCACCTCCTTTCATATCAAAGGCACCAGGTCCGTATAGTTTGTCATCCTCGATGCGGCATGGATTGGTTTTGAGGGTGCCAATGGGGTGTACTGAATCGATATGCGCCAGCAAAAGAACGCCAGTGCGCGTGTCGCCTGGTGCGCGATTGGTCGCGACAATCATTGGGAGTTTCGTCTCACCGATCTCGCTGAGTGTGACGCGTAAGCCTGCCGCACGTGCTTTGGCGACAACAATTTGTGCCATCCGATGCACTGCGGCAGGGTCGTTAGATGGCGATTCACATTCAATCCATGTGCGCAGCTCTTGGGCAAGACTTTGTGCCAGACTGTCGGTGGATGATTTGTCCAGGGTGGCGGTGCTCATGGTTGGTCCTTACGGGTATGATGAATATAGCTATTATGCAACAGCTCAAGATTGAGATTTAGTCTCTTGCAACAGGAAACAATAGAATGAAGACGATTAACACAGTGGGTGTCGCAGGCGCTGGCGCCATGGGACGTGGCATCGCGCAAATTGCCGCACAAGCCGGTTTGCGAGTACGACTGTTCGATACAAACGTTCAGGCAATCGCTGCCGCAAGAGAGGCGTTAGCCACAACTTGGGCTACGTTGACAGCAAAGGGTAAGTTAACCCAAGAGCAAGCCGACCAGGCGCTCGCGAATATTCATCCAGCGCACGAGTTGGCTGCTCTTGCTGATTGTGATCTGGTGATTGAAGCAATCGTAGAGCGACTGGATATCAAACAGAAGTTTTTTTCAGAGCTCGAGAAGGTTGTCTCGCCGGACTGCTACCTTGTTTCGAATACGTCATCGCTATCAATCACCTCGATTGCGGCTGCGTGTGCCAAGCCTGAGCGCGTAGCCGGCTATCACTTTTTTAATCCTGTGCCCTTGATGAAAGTTGTTGAGGTGATTGATGGTCTGCGCAGCGATCCAGCGGTCGGCGACACTTTGATGGCGCTGACCACTCGGATGGGGCACACACCGGTTCGCGCGAAAGATATGCCGGGCTTCATTGTGAATCACGCTGGACGGGGGATGAACACAGAAGGTTTGCGTATCGTCCAAGAGAGTGTGACGGATTTTCAGACCGTTGATGCCGTGATGCGAGAACAGGCTGGTTTCAAAATGGGACCCTTTGAGCTTCTTGACTTAACTGGGCTTGACGTGTCGCACGCTGTGATGGAGTCAATTTATCAACAGTTCTACGATGAGCCTCGATTCAGACCTTCGCCGATCGGCACGGTTCGTGTTGCGGCAGGTTTGTATGGCCGCAAGACGCAGGGTGGCTTTTATGCCTATGCGGACGGACAAAAGCAGACAACGATTGAGCCACCTGCTCCAGAGCTCGCGCGCGTCTGTAAAGTTTGGGTCAGTCCAGCCCATGCTCTCGGTCATGCACGTGCCACACAGTTGCTCAAGCGGCTGGGGGCGACTATTCAAACAAGTAACAAGCCAGATGCCGATAGCTTGCTGATTGTCACGCCTTTTGGGTTGGATGTTTCGACTTGTGTCGCAGAGCAGGGCTTAGATCCTACTCGCACGGTTGGACTGGACACGCTTCATGATTTTGACTTGACTAAACGTCGCACCTTGATGGTTTCGCCGGCGACTAGCCGAGAGTGGCGTGATACAGCCCATGCTTTGTTAGGCAGCGATAAAGTGCGAGTCAGTGTTGTGCAGGACTCAGCTGGTTTTGTTGCACAGCGCGTAGTGGCGATGATCGTGAACATTGCCTGCGACATTGCGCAGCAAAGTATCGCTACCCCAGGAGACATTGATAGAGCGGTGAATTTGGGATTAGGATATCCCAAGGGGCCGCTGACACTGGGAGATGGGTTAGGGGCCGAGAATATCCTTGAAATCCTGCACAATATGCAGAGGGTCACAGGAGATCCTAGGTATCGCCCCAGTTTGTGGCTGCAACGTCGAGTGCAGCTCGGGCGGTCGCTGGCGACCGCCTAGCGCGACAATTTACTTGGCCGCAGGTGCTTGAGCAGCAGGAGCGGCTGGTTCTTCGAATTTGCCGCCAGCGCTGTTGGTCATGTAGACCACCGCGCGGGCGATTTCGTAATCGTCCAGAGCAGGGTTGCCGCCCTTAGCAGGCATTGCGCCCTTACCTTTAACGACGTTCGCCACCATTGCGCTGAGCCCGGTGCCGATTGCAGCAGACCACGCTGTTGCGTCGCCAAACTTTAGCGCGCCAGCTACACCCGCAGCATGGCAACCCGCGCAAACAGCTTTGTACACCTGTTCGCCAGTTTTGTAGACTTTAGGACCGCTCGCATCGACGAGGTCTAAGCGCGCGACTGGGGCGATGCGCTTAGCAGTCGCTTCAGGCCCGAGTGTGTCGGAACCCGCACCGACTTTGACGCCGGCGGTAACCAGGTTGGCCAAAAGAATAATGATGAGGACCGGCAAGATAAACGACAGCACGACCGTAACGATCAATTGCTTAGGTGTCTTGATGGGCGAGTGGTGTTCTTCTTCGTGCGGCTGCGTATTGCTCATGACCAAATCCTGCAAGTAGTTGACTTACAAACCCGAGGATTATAGCGGGATCGGGAGAGGTCCGTGAGAAATCTGAGGGGGTAAACCGCTACCGCTATAATTCATACGTTGGCGCCCGTAGTTCAATGGATAGAATAAGAGTTTCCGAAGCTCTCGATACAGGTTCGATTCCTGTCGGGCGCGCCACCACACAGGAAAAGACCGATTGAATCGGCCCCACACCAAGTGTTCCTTTGTGTTTGCCTCAAAGTCTAGGATGTTTTCGGTGCCTTCAGGGCTGAGTGAAACCGGGCAACATACTCTTCGAAGGTCTCGCGGTCAGAGGCTTCGATTTCTTCTTGATCAAGCAGTGACTGTGTTGCCTGCGCCTGGCTGGTGGCCAATTCTTGTGCGGTCAATCCGGTCGTTCGCAATTGTTGAGCGTGCGTTTTGCTCAGGTTCAGGGCTTTGTCGTGGAACGATCCGCCGGATTGCTTGAGTTGCTCTAAAAACTGGGCAGAAGGCGTTTGTTTCGGGTCACGAACCTTTGCACGCTGTGCGGTAACCGCTGGTACGTACATATCGTCGTCTAGACTTTGGTCAAAGGTTTGTGCGCACTGCGCAATTTGATCAAGCAGATGATCAGCCCAGTCGGCAAGTGGGGTCTCTTGACCGTCTCGCTGCAGAAGCAGACCAGGCTGTCGCCCTTGTTTAACAACCTTTGCAAAGTTTGCGGCGCTTTCGGGGCACCAGCCGCTATCGGTAAATTCGGGGCTGTCTTCAAGGGCGCAAAATAATAGGAATGCATCGACGAAGCGCGCTGTTTGTGCCGAGATGCCCGAGGGTTGTGTTGGATCAATATCTAGGCATCGCACTTCAATATATTGGACACCACGTTCTGCAAGCGCAGTGATGGGGCGTTCGCACGGCCCTGTTGTACGTTTGGGGCGGATGCTCGAGTAGAACTCGTTCTCAATCTGCAAAACGTTGGTATTGAGTTGTATCCACTCGCCATTACGATGGGTTCCAATTTCTTGGTACGCTGGCCACGGTGTCGTGACGGCATCGTATAGGCGTTGCAGGAACATATTCAGATCGTTGTAGCAAAGCTTGAGGCCGGATTGCGCTTTGTTTTGGTAGCCGAGGTCACTCATGCGCAGGCTGGTGGCGTATGGCAAGTACATTGTGTCTGCGGTCAGCGACTCGAGACTGCCGACGTTGCCACGCAAGAACTCTTTGGAGACTGCCGGCGAGCAGCCAAACAGGTACATGAGTAACCAGTTATATCGCGTGAAGTTTCTAATTAACGAGATATACCCGGCCGAGCGGCGATCTTGTGCACTCTCTTGTTGGAGGTCAAGAAAATCCCAGAACGCTTCGTCAAACGAAAAGTTGTAATGCAAACCTGCGATACATTGCATCGTCTTTCCGTAACGCTCGGCAAGGCCGCGTCGGTAGACATGTTTGATCATCCCCGTATTTGATGTCCCGTACCAAGCGATCGGGATATCGACGTCGGCGGGGAGTTGGGCTGGCATTGAGTGATTCCACATCAGTTCGTCAGGCATCGTGGTCGCGACGACACGATGAATTTGATCGATCTCTGCCATCAACCCATCAACAGTCGTGTGTGTGCCGGTGATGAGTTCGAGCAGTGCCTCGGAGTAGTCTGTCGTAATGCGTGGATGCGTCAACGCTGAGCCCAATGCCAACGGGTGAGCCTTCGTCGAGAGCACGCCTGCCTGATCGA
>JACCED010270829.1_pt1 | contig 12946 bp, 10 predicted proteins | sample 7455021 | NCBI WGS metagenome assembly JACCED01 (sample SAMN15323456, study PRJNA562643) | freshwater metagenome | isolation source: river surface water | place: USA:Blue River Watershed | collected 2017-08-19
CGAGGGGAGCCGTCTTCGTGCCAGCTGCGGTGCCATGCACCGTTCGCATCGCGGAGTTCTGCGAGGAGAAAGTCACCGAGTGACGCCGCGGCGTCCAGCCAACGTGTGTTGTTGAGAGCAAACGCTGCTTCGGAGATCGTGGCGAGCATCATCGCGTTCCACTCGGTGATTTTCTCCTCGCAGAACTCCGCGATGCGAATGGTGCATGGCACCGCAGCTGGCACGAAGACGGCTCCCCTCGAGCACGCCACGTCGCGCTCGCCCATGACCTCGCACAGGTCGCGGACGGCTTCGTCTCGCTGTACGAGGCAACGGGTTCTGCGCGCTTCCTCAGCGCAGCACACGAGGCAGCCAACCAGCTCCTCACCGACTATTGGGATGCGCGCTTCGGCGGCGTATTCACGACCGCCACCCACGCCGAACGTCTCGTCACCCGACAGAAGGACCTGATGGACAATGCAACCCCATCGGCGAATTCGACCGCGATGGTCGCGCTCCACCGACTCGGCACGCACCTCGGAGACGCCACCCTGATCGAACGTGCTCGTGACATCGCTCGTCTCCTCGGACGTGTCGCGCCGAGTGCACCGAGCGGCTTCGGCAACTTCCTCGGCGCCATGCATCGGATGCATCACGAATCGACCGAGGTCGTGATCGTCGGCGATCGACCAGACCTCGTCGACGTCCTTCGCGGCACGTGGAACCCGAACCGAACGATCGCCTGGGGCGAGCCCGTCGATTCACCACTCTGGGCCGATCGAACCCCCGGTTCGGCATACGTCTGCCACGACTACCGATGTCTGCTCCCCGCCACGACGGCAGAGGGTCTCGCCGAACAACTGACGTCTACCAACTCCTGAAGCGCAGGATCGACGACGCCGTCCTGCGCGGACGAGTCGCACTGCGACCCTTGCGAGCACCTGACTCAAGCGGCCAACCGAGCGCAAGCACACCGAGGATCTCGACGTCATCAGGGATCTCGCACGTGTCCCGAAGTTCCTGCTCGCCTCGTGCAAGCGCAAAGAACAATGAACCGAGTCCAACGTCATGCGCCGCGCCGAGCAGGAGCATCGTCGAAAACGCCGCATCGATCGTCCAATACGGGGCCGGCCACGCCTCTGCTGAACCACCGAGTCCGGTGTGCACTTTGTCGGGCTCGCTGTATCGGTCCAGATAGGCGCGCTTGTCGGCACAGACGAGTGCGATCACCGGAGCATCCAGCAACCTCGGCCACGCAAAGGTTGACCGCTCGTCACTCGGCAGCGTGACGTCCCAGAACGTCGCCGTGTCCGAACCTTCGAAGACGACGAGATTGAAGCCCTGCGACTTGCCCGCCGACGGTGCTCGTGAGGCCAGCTCGACCAGTCGTTCGAGAAGTTCTCGTTCCAGTGGTTCTGTCGAAAACGCTCGAGTCATCGTGCGCGTGCGCACGACGTCGGCGAATTCCACCGCCGCTCCGGTCTACTTCTTGACGAGCTTGCCGAGCTTCGCGAGCGACTCGGCCATCGTCCAACCGTGCACGATGAGTGCGCCGCCCTTGGCGACGTTCACGGTCTTGAACTGCGCGGCAATGTCTGCTGCCACTTTGCCCGGCTTGAGTGACTCGTGGTCGAGGAAGCCCGAATGGCCGTGCGACTTGACGACGAACGACTGATCGTCGTAGTACCGCTCGACACCGAAACGACGAGCGAGACGCTTGCCCCACGCGCGCTCCTCGCCGACTGCCCGATGTCCGGGGCGCGGGATCATGTCGGTGAGCGACTTGAAGGCCTCGAGACCATCGGCCGTGGCGAAACGAGATCCAACGACGACGTCTTCGTCGGGGAACGCCATCAACGCGCGGTGATAGGCCTCCGTCATCAGACCCTTCAACACCGCGTCACGCTTGGCAGTGCGCTTCACACTCATCATCCCGAGCAGCACGCACGGAGTTCCACCGATGCGCTCGAGGGTGGAGAAGGTGAATCCGTTCAACTTGCCGGAGATCCGCGCGCTCGTGAAGAGCACCCAATCTTCCTTGGCCTTGGAGACCGCACCGATGTCGAATGCGCCACCCATGTTGGCCAATTCGTCGAGGTCGGTGTCGGTGAGCGATGCGCAGTCGCGAGTCTCAACCACCACGGTCATAGACCTCTATTCTGCCAGCAAAATCCCGATTTCAGACGGGCGAGTTCTGGCTCACCTGTTATTCGATGTAGGCGGCCTCACCGAACATCACGCGAATCTGACCAATCACGCGGTCCAAGTCGACGGTGAACTTGGAGTCGAGTTGCATCACCTTGTCGCCACCGAGGTGCACGAATACGGGCGACGAACCCGGATGCTGTTGCAACACGCCCTTCATGTCCTCGATCAACTCGGGGGTGAGTGCTTGGGCGGAAACCTTGATGTGCAGGGAATCCCCCGACGCACGCAGACCCTCTTGCACGACGATGTCGGTCGCCATGAACGACACCCGAGTCTCGTCCTGCTTGTTCAATCGACCCTTGACCGTGACGATGACGTCGTCGGCGAGTTGATGCCCATAGCGCTGGAAGGTCTTCGGGAACACCGCCACTTCGACTGCACCCTGCAGGTCCTCGAGCATGAACGTGGCCATCAAGTCGCCCTTGCGGGTGTACTTGCGGTTGAGCGTGCTGATGATGCCGCCGATCGTGAAGAACGAATTGTCCTCACGCTCGACCGCTTCGGCGATCGATGCATCGACACGGCGGCGAAGGGCTCCCTCGATCCCCATCAGCGGATGGTCGGAGACGTACAAGCCGAGCATCTCCTTTTCGAACTTGAGCTGCTCGGACTTGTCGAACTGCAGTGCAGGGATTTCGCGCTTCTCGGAAAACACCGAGTCATCACCACCGACGTCTCCGAACAGGCTCATCACACCCTGGTCGCGTTCGCGGCGACGAGCGACCGTCGCATCGATGATCGCCTCGTACACCATCAGGAGCCCCTTGCGCGGATGACCGAGTGAATCGAACGCACCGGCCTTGATCAACGATTCGATGGTGCGCTTGTTCAGCACTTGTTCGGGAGCGCGTTCGACGAAGTCGTAGAACGACGTGTACTGACCGTGTTCGCGGCGATGCGCGACGATCTGCTCGACGAGTGCCTCGCCGACGTTGCGGATCGCCGACAAACCGAACGAGATCGTGCGCGTTCCCATGTTGTCGATCGGCTCGAAGTCGACGCCCGACTTGTTGATGTCGGGCGTCAACACCGTGATCTTCGAGGAGCGCGCATCAGCGAGATACACGGCGGCCTTCTCGTAGTTCGCCTTGACGCTCGTCAACAGACACGCGAGGTACTCCACCGGATAGTGCGCCTTCAAGTAGGCGGTCTGATACGAGATCAGTCCGTATCCATAGGCATGGCTCTTGGCGAAGGCATAGTCGGCGAACTTGACGATGACGTCGAACAGGTCCTTGCCGAGGCCATCGCCATAACCCGTCTTCACGCAACCTTGCTCGAACTTGTCGCGCTCCTTTTCCATGACCTCGCGAATCTTCTTGCCGCAGGCCTTTCGCAAGTTGTCGGCCTCGGCGAGCGTGTATCCCGCGAACTTCTGCGCCACACGCATGACGCTCTCCTGGTAGATCATGAGCCCGAACGTGTCGCCAAGCACGTCTGCCGCGTCCTCGTGGAAGTAGGTGATCTTCTTGCGCTCGTTCTTGTAGTCGGCAAAGTCGTTGTGCATGTTGGCGCCCATCGGGCCAGGTCGATAGAGCGCAAGCACGGCCGACAAGTCTTCGAACCGGCCTGGGATGAGCGAACGCAACAACGCTCGCATCGGTGAGGACTCGAGCTGGAAGACCCCGATGGTGTCGCCCTGGGCCAGGAGTTCGTAGGTGGCCTTGTCGTCGATCGGGATCGAGTCGATGTCGAAGTCCGGGTCGCGGCGCTCACGAATCATCGCCTGGGCATCGGAGATCACGTCCAAGTTGCGCAGACCGAGGATGTCCATCTTCAACAGACCGAGCTCCTCAACCCCGTGCATTTCGTATTGGGTGACCACCGGCGCCTCTGCCGGATCCTGCCCCTGCTCGGGCTTGCGCTGGATCGGGAGATACTCCGTCAAGGGCTCCTTGGTGATCACCACGGCAGCGGCGTGGATGCCAACCGAACGCTTCAGTCCTTCGAGACCACGGGCCACGTCGACCACGCGCTTCACGTCGGGGTCCGTGTCATACAGCGCGCGAAGATCCTGTGCCGCCTGATACCCGGCTTGATGCTTGGGGTCCTGTTCGAAGCAGTACTTGATCGGCGTATCACGGCCCATGACGACGGGCGGCATCGCCTTGGCGATCTTGTCACCGAGTGCGTATGGATAACCGAGCACTCGTGCCGCATCGCGCACCGCGTTGCGCGCCTTGATCGTGCCGAAGGTGATGATCTGGGCGACGCGATCGCGACCGTACTTCTCGGCCGCATAACGAATCATCTGGTCGCGGTATCGCGAGTCGAAGTCCATGTCGATGTCGGGCATGCTGATGCGGCTCGGGTTCAAGAAGCGCTCGAACAGCAAGTCGTACTTGATCGGATCGAGATTCGTGATTCCGAGGCAGTACGCGACCGCACAACCTGCGGCCGAACCACGACCCGGACCGACGCGGATGCCGTGCTCCTTGGCGTGGCGGATGAGGTCCCAGACGATGAGGAAGTACGACGAAAATCCCATGTCGCCGATGACCTTCAGCTCATAGGTCAACCGATCGGAGACTTCCTTGGGCAACTTCGCTCCCCACCGCGCCTTGGCACCCTCGAGGGTGAGGTGTGCGAGATAGTCGCGATCGGTGGCGAAGCCCTTCGGCAGCGGGAAGTCCGGCAACACGTACTTGCCGAATTCGATCTTCACGTCTGCACGCTCGGCGATCCACAAGGTGTTGTTGCACGCCTCGGGCACTTCGCGGAACAAGTACCGCATCTCGTTGGCGGTCTTCAAGTAGTGCTCGTTACCCTCGAACTTGAACCGATTGGGATCCGCAATCGTGCACCCGGTCTGCACACACAACAGCGCGTCGTGACTCTCGTGATCCTCACGATGCGTGTAATGCGTGTCATTGGTCGCGAGCAACGGAGCATTGATCGACTTGGCCAGCTCAATCAACAGCGGATTGGTGCGCACCTGATCCGCGAGACCGTGGTCCTGCAATTCGATGAAGAAATTGTCGCGACCGAAGATCTCCTGCAGTCGTCCCGCACAGTCGTGTGCACCCTTCACGTCACCGCGCATCAGACGTTGCAACACGTGTCCGCCGAGGCAACCACTCGTCGCGATGAGACCCGAGCTGTACTGCTGGAGCAATTCCCAGTCGACACGGGGTTGGTAGTAGTAGCCCTCGAGGAAGGCGCGGCTCGCGAGGTTGATCAGGTTCTTGTAGCCGACGTTGTTCTCCGCGAGCAGCGTGAGGTGGTAGTACACCTTGCCGCCACCCTCGGTCTCGCCGCCGGTGTCGTCGATGCGGCCTCGTCGCGACGGGCGTTCGCTGCGGTGCTCGTGGGCCATGTAGGCCTCGGTGCCGATGATCGGCTTGATGCCCTGCTCGGTGCACTCCTTGTAGAAGTCGATGACCCCGTACATGTTCCCGTGGTCGGTGATGCCGAGTGCGGGTTGACCGTCCGACTTCGCCTTGGCCACCAGTTCGCTCAGGCGTGAGGCCCCGTCCAACATCGAAAACTCCGTGTGGACGTGCAAGTGGGTGAATGAATCCCCCACCGAGGGCCTCCTTTTCGTCAGTAGGTAGACGACAGTAGCAGTGGGGTCTACGCGACCCCGCGCACGTCAGTGACCAATGAAGGAGTCGGACTACAGATAGTTGCCAGGAGGCGCCGGCGTGCCGTTCGGCCCGTTGGGGGTTCCCGGCAGCTGACGAATCTGGTCGAGTTGCTGACGTGCTGCCATCTGCTGGGCGAAGAGCGTCGCCTGGATGCCGTGGAACAATCCCTCGAGCCAGCCGACGAGTTGGGCCTTGGCCACCCGCAACTCGCTGTCGGTCGGAATCACGCCATCTTTGAACGGAAGCGCAAGTGATCGGAGTTCGTCGGCGAGGTCCGGCGACAACGCCTCTGCGAGTTCGACGATCGATCGTTCGTAGATCTCGGCGAGTCGCTCCCTGCTCGGCGCATCCAAGTTCATCGAGTGAACCTCGTCCAGCAGTTGCTTGATCATCGACCCGATGCGCATCACCTTGGCGGGCGCGGTCACCGATTCAGTCGGCACCTCCTCGGTCGCACCGACGACTTCTGCACCGCCGAGTCGTTCGTTGGCTTCAGCGTTCACGTTGGGGGTTTCGCTCATGACTCCACTGTGTCAGTTCCCGCCCCGCAATGCCAATAGCGGGACGTCCAATTCTTCGTCGGTGAGCGCCCCATGGCGACACACGAGTGCATGAGGCCCGTTCTCCTCGGGGTCCTCGAAGCTGTGAGGACCAGATGGGATCAACGCGACGTCGCCGAGACGTTTCCGTGCGGCATCCGACACTCGCGCACCGAACAACCCTCGGTCGATTGCTTCCTCACGCGTGAGGATGTGGGCGATGTCGCCGTGATGCAAACGAGCGGCAGCAGTGACGTCATCGGCCCTCCCCGACTTCGCGTGCAACCACCGGAATCGACTCTCGCCCGACTGATACGCGACGTTGCTCAGCACGTCGGCGTGCGGCGGTGCAAGATCGTCTCCGACGCTCACTTGGCCGTGATCCGCGGTGACGAGCAACACGTCATCGGGGCCGAGTTGGGCACACACGTCACCGACGATGCGATCAGCCTGACGAAGTTCTGCGTCGTAGTACTCACCGAATCCACACGCGTGAGCGATCTTGTCGACGCCGTCGTAATACGCATACACGAATCGCGCACCCGATCGCAGCTGCTCGCCGATCGTGACGGCGATCGACGACGCCGCCTTCCAACCGAGAGCGGTCGTGCCACGCAAGTGGGCATCGGTGAACGCGGTGCCCTCGAGTTCTGCTCGACTGATGACGGGAACCTTGGCCCCCATGAACGGTGGACACGGCTGCACCATCTCGGGCGGAAACTCCCTGCGCACGTCTCCGCGATCGTCGGCCCAGCGCAGCATCTGCACGACACGACGGCCGAGGTCCATGCGATACCCCATCATTCCGTGTTCCCCCGGTGTGAGACCGGTGGCAATCGAGGTGAGCGCGGTCACGGTCGTCGTCGGCGCGACGGTGGTGATCGACCCACCTGACATCGATGCCAACGTCGGCGCGAGATGGCGCCTGGCATTCAACTGATGCCAACCGAGACCATCGAGCACGAGCACCACGACGTTGCGTGCTCCACGCGCGACCTCGGGCATCCACGGTGGCAGTGCGTCACAACCGCCCGGTCCGAGGACCGATGGAACGATGTTGGCCGTGCACGCACCTGAGTATTGGGGGATGCGCAGAGGAGGCGCTTCGGTCGTCATGAGGGTGCGACCTACACTACCTACGTGCGAGTTTCGACGAGAGGCGACTATGCGTGTCGCGCACTGCTGTCACTCGCCCTCCACCGTGACGACACGGGACCGACCTCCGTGCGGGACATCGCTGCGCGAACCGGTCTCCCCCAGCCGTATCTCGAGCAGATCCTCCTCGTCTTGAAAGGCGCGGGGCTCGTGAAGTCCAAGCGCGGTGTCGGAGGTGGTTACGTGCTTGCCAAGAGCCCGGAGGAGATTCGCCTCTCGGACATCATCGCGGCAGCGGACGGCCCGATCACCCTCGGCGACTTCGGCGAGCCACACCAGGACGGTGCCTGCGACCACGAGGGCCATTGCGTGTTGCTTGCCATCTGGAACGTCGCGGGCGAACACATGCGCCAGCACCTCGCCGACTACACGCTTGCAAAGATCGCCGAGGCCGCCAAGGGCTCAGCCCCATGGCCCGAACTGCACCACTAGTCGACTAGCGACCGCACTTCGCGACCACGTCCGCCATGTCGCGTGGCATCTCGGCCTCGAAGGACACTTCCTCACCGGTACCGGGATGAGCAAAGGACAGACGTCGAGCATGCAACATCGGACGCGGTGCCGACAACGAACTGCGCGCACCGCCATAGGCCGCGTCCCCGACCACGGGATGACCGATCGACTCGAGGTGGACGCGAATCTGGTGGGTACGACCCGTTTCGAGTCGGCACTCGACGAGTGCGCACGGTTGTGGAGTTTCGTATCGCTCCATGACTTCGAATCGCGTTCGCGCGACCTTTCCATCGACGACCACGGCCATCTTCGTCGGATCCCTGTGGTCGCGACCGATCGGAGCATCGATCACACCTTCGTCGACCTCGGGGTGACCCCACACGAGCGCGCTGTACACGCGGGTGACGTCTCGTCGCGTGAGCGCATCGACGAGCGCGTCGTATGCGCGAGCCGAACGAGCGATCACCATCAGCCCTGACGTCCCAGCATCGAGCCGATGCACGATGCCCGGGCGCATCGGATCGCCGACTCCGGCGACCTCCGGATACATCGCAAGCACACCATTGACGACGGTACCCGTGGGATTTCCCGCACCCGGGTGCACGACGATTCCGGGCTGTTTGTTGATCACGATCACGTCCGCATCGACGAACACCACGTCGAGGAGAACCGATGCGTCAGCGCCAGGAAGCTCCTTGCGCGGCACGAGTGAGACATCGACGGCAATGCGTTGACCCTCACGAACCTTGACTTTGCCAGACCCCCACACCTCTCCGTCGACGGTGACCGCACCGGCCTCGATCAGTGCGGCGGCAACCGACCGGCTCACGTCGGCGATGATCGACACGACGCGATCCAGTCGTTGGTCGGCAAGTGCGGAAGGAATCAGTTCTTCAGCCACGTGGATACTCCGGCGTTTGCACCGGTCGAATGACCGTGTAGCCCAGCACGATCGCCCCACACACGATGCCCATGTCGGCGATGTTGAAAACCGGCCACCACTGCAAATCGATGAAGTCGACGACCGCGCCATCGAGCCACGACGACCCGCGAAAGATCCGGTCGACGACGTTGCCGACTGCACCGCCGATGATCAGCGTCGTTGCGATCCGTGCGCGAGTGTCGGTATTCGTGCGCAACGACCGGATGAGCGCCACCACGACGACGACCGCAATGAGCGCAATGAATCGACCGAGGCCCGTGCCCTGCGAGAACGCCATCCCCTCGTTGAACGCGAGCGCAAACCGAAGCGTCCAGAGAATGTCGATGGTGCGTCCGTCATCGAGGGCGTTCAACGCCCACCACTTCGTCAGCTGGTCGAGAGCGACGATCAGACCTGCGCCTACGAGCGCCCCAGCAATCGGTAGGCGTACTCGCGTCGCCGCGATCGCCTCATCAGCGACGGTCATCGACGACCGATGCCGCCGACCCGCTCCTGCACAGACTCCTGCGTCCACGGGATCGCCTTCAGGCGCTCGCGCGGAATCGGCAGACCACTGTGGATCGAATAACCGTAATCACCGACCCGAATTCGCTCGAGGGCCGCATCGATCTCTTCGATCTCGTGTCGCGCTTCTGCCGACAGCACGAGGTCGCGCTCGCGCTCGACGACCATCGTGTCGCCCTCGCCGCCCTCTTCGTCGAACTGCACGTCACCCATCTCGACGTCCTCGATCAACGCATTGGCTTCGTCTTCGAGACGTGCTGCTTGTGTCGTTCGCACCGCACGCATCTCGAGGAGGAGTTCACGCTGTGAGGCGAGGAACTTGTGGTCGAAATCCTTGGTGGCGTAGATCCCGTCCAAGAACTCGGTCTTTTCGTGCGTGGCCTTCGGCTTCGGTTCGTTCTTCTTGCGGATCGCCTCGAGGCGTGCCTCTTCAGCCTTCTTCGCCTCGGCTGCTGCGAGACGTGCGGCTTCCTTGGCTTCGCGAATGGCGATGCGCTCCTTTTCCTTCGCCTCGCGAATCGCAGCCTTCTCGGCGGCGACACGGGCCTTCTCCTTGGCCTTCTCCGCGGCAATTCGAGCCAATTCCTTCTGACGCGCGAGCTGTGCCTTCTTCTTCTCTGCAGCGATCCGGCGACGCTCCATCTCCTTTTCGCGCTGTGCCTTCTTGCGTGCCGCTTCGATCGCCCGCTTCTCCTCGAGCTTCTTGCGCGCAGCCTTCTTGGCCAGCTCAGCCTTCTTCTTTGCCGCAGCCTTCTTGGCCAACTCGACCTTCTTCTTGGCGGCCTTCTTGGCCAACTCCGCCTTCTTCTTGGCGGCAGCTTTCTTCGCCAGTTCAGCCTTCTTCTTTGCCGCAGCAGTGGGCATTGTTGATCTCCTCGGTTGGCGAATCAGGGTAGTCGCTCGAGCGCCACCCCAATGGTCACGTCCTCCGTCGCGATCGTGCGCGGGAGAGCACCATCTATGGCCAGGCTCGTGGCAAGGGTCTCCCCAGAGATGTACCCGAGGTATGAATTGACTCGTTTTTCGGTTTCCTCATCCAAGCCGAGCGTCAGCGAGATCCGGTCGGACACGTCGAGTCCCGCATCACGACGAGCTTGCTGGACGGCACGAACGATGTCCCGTGCAGTGCCCTCGGCGATCAAGTCGTCGGTCAGGGTGAGGTCGACGATCACGACACCATCCCCGTCACCGAGCGCAGCCGAGGCAGCATCTTCGTTGCCCGCAGTGTCAGCGACGAGCTTCAGGACGTACTCGTGTGGCTCGAGTTCGACGCCACCGGCCTGCACGCCGCGGTCGGTCTTCGACCAGTCCCCCCGCTTGACCGCACCGATCACCTTCTGGGTGTTCGCACCCAAGCGTGGTCCGAGTGCGGCGGGGATGACCTGCAGTTCTTCGCGCGCGACTCCTGCAACGTCGGCTCGGAAGGTGACGGCTCGAGCGTTGACTTCGTCGGTGATGATCGAGGAGAACTCCTCGAGCGCGGTTGCGTTCGGAGCAGCAACGGTGAGCGACGCCAACGGCAGGCGCACACGACGCGACTTCGACTTGCGCAACGACAACGTCGTCGAACACACGTCGCGCACGCGATCCATGGTGGTGACGAGCGCGTCGTCCGCGGGCACTTCGTCAGCACGTGGCCAATCCGCAAGATGCACGCTGCGCTCACCGGTGAGACCGCGATAGATGTGTTCGCTGACGAGTGGAAGCAGCGGAGCGGCGAGACGACAGAGCACGCTCATCACGGTGTGCAACGTGTCGATCGCGTCGGAATCCCCCGCCCAGAATCGGTCACGGCTGCGCCTGATGTACCAGTTGGTGAGTGCGTCAAGGAACTCGCGAATCTGCTGACACGCCTCGAACAAGTCGTAGGTGTCCATCGACCTCGTGACGAGGCCGACCGTGCGGTTCAACTTGGCGAAGATGTATCGGTCGACGACGTTGGTCGAGTCGGTGCGCACCCTTCCCTGTTTGCCCGCGGCGTTCGCGTACAGGGTGAGGAAGTACCACGAGTTCCAGATCGGCAACATCACTTGGCGCACGGTGTCGCGAATACCTTCTTCGGTGACGGCGAAGTCTGACCCTCGCAGGATCGAAGACGACAACAGATACCAACGCATCGCATCCGCCCCGTGCGTGTCGAACACGCCCATCGGGTCGGGATAGTTGCGCAGGCTCTTGGACATCTTCTGGCCATCCGCGCCGAGCACGATCCCGTGGCTCACACACGTGGCGAAGCTCGGCTTGTCGAACAACGCCGTGGCGAGCACGTGCAGCGTGTAGAACCAGCCGCGGGTCTGACCGATGTATTCGACGATGAAGTCGCCCGGATAGTGGTGATCGAACCACTCCTGATTCTCGAACGGATAGTGCACCTGGGCGAAGGGCATCGAGCCGCTTTCGAACCAGCAATCCAACACCTCTGGCACGCGGCGCATCATCGACTTGCCGGTCGGGTCATCGGGATTCGGTCGCACGAGGTCGTCCACGTGTGGACGGTGCAGTTCAGAGACCGTGGCGCCGAAGTCGCGCTCCAGCTCTGCGACGCTGCCGTAGACGTCGGTGCGCGGATAGTTGGGGTCGTCGCTCATCCATACGGGAATCGGTGAGCCCCAGAAGCGGTTGCGGCTGATCGTCCAGTCGCGGGCATTTTCCAGCCACTTGCCGAAGCTGCCGTCTCGCAGGTGGTCGGGCACCCAGGTGATCGTCTGGTTCAACTCGACCATCCGTGCCTTGATCTTGGTGACGTCGACGAACCACGAGCTCACCGCCTTGTAGATGAGTGGCTTGCCCGTCCTCCAACAATGCGGATACGCGTGGTCGTAGGTCTCGTGACGCAACACGACGCCGCGTTCCTTGAGCGCACGGATGATGAGCGGGTTCGCATCGAACACGAGCGTCCCCTCGTAGTCGGGAACCTCGGAAGTGAACTGTCCCCTGCTGTCGACGGGCACGACGAGATCGATTCCGTTGTCGCGACACACACGTTGGTCGTCCTCACCGAAGCCGGGTGCCATGTGCACGACACCCGTGCCATCTGCGGTCGTGACGAAGTCACCCGACAAGATGCGGAAGGCATTCGGTTGGTCGGCGAAATACGGAAACAGTGGTTGGTATTTGCGACCGACGAGCGCACTGCCCTCGATCTCGCCGACGACTTCGGCTCCTTCGAGTTCGCGCTCGTAGGCCGCGAGTCGCTCCTTGGCCAACACGTAGACCGAACCGTCGTGGCGCACGCGCACGTAGGTCACGTCGGGTGCGACGGCGAGTGCGAGGTTGCTCGGCAACGTCCACGGTGTCGTCGTCCAGGCGAGGATCTTGTCGCCGTCCTCCAGGGTGAAGGCAACGGTCAGTGCCGGGTCCTGTACCTGCTTGTACGCGTCGTCCATGCGCGTCTCGGTGTTCGACAACGGCGTCTCGAGAGCCCACGAGTACGGAAGCACGCGGAAGCCCATGTAGATGAGGCCCTTGTCGTAGAGCGTCTTGAACGCCCACATGACGCTTTCCATGTAGTTCGTGTCGAGCGTCTTGTAATCGTTGGCGAAGTCCACCCAGCGCGCCTGGCGCGTGACGTAGCGCTC
>JACCED010212916.1_pt1 | contig 12945 bp, 8 predicted proteins | sample 7455021 | NCBI WGS metagenome assembly JACCED01 (sample SAMN15323456, study PRJNA562643) | freshwater metagenome | isolation source: river surface water | place: USA:Blue River Watershed | collected 2017-08-19
AAGCGACGGGCGTGCGTGCCGGAAAGGCCGCCCCAGCCTTCGCAGTTCTCGTGCAGGAGCATGATGCCGCCGTCGGCGGCGAGCTTGGCCATCTCCTGGTAGCGGCGGACGCCTTCGTCGCGCCAGACGTCTTCGGAGACGTCGCCGCGGACCCAGCTCATCGTGCGGACGAACTTCGTGCGGGTGCGCTGCATGCGCGGGATCAGGACCTTGAGGTCGGCGAGGTTGGTGGCGAAGTCGCCCGTGATGGGCCGGCTCCAGTTGCCGATGGCGGACGCGTAGCTGCTGACCCGCATGCCCGCGGCTTCGATCTTGTCGACGGCCCGCTTGAAGTCGTCGTCGCTCACGGCCGGTCCCGAGAACTGCTTGCCGTTGAGGAGGCGGAGTTCGATGGCCGACCAGCCAAGGGCCTGGTGCGCCGCGATCTGGCCGTCGATGTCGTCAGCGGCTTCGTCGGCCAGTCCGGAGAGAGGGAAGGGGGCGGTGGACATGGTTTGGTGCAGAGTGGAGGACTGAATTGATGGCTGAATCGAGGACTGAATCGAGGACTGAATCGAGGGCAGAATTGAAAGCAGAATCGAGGCAGGTCATTGGGGATGGGCTTGCGGGGGCGGGGTAACCGCTAGATAAGCAGGCCATGAGATTCGCCCCGATCTTGCTTTGCTGGTCCCTGCTGTGCGTCGCGGCCGAGCCTGCGCGCAAACTCAAGGTCTTCATCCTCGCCGGACAGTCGAACATGCAGGGACAAGGCGTGGCCGACCTGGCGGGCCGTAACTACAACGAAGGCAAAGGTACCTTGGTGGATGTCATGTCCCGCCCCGGAGCGGCCGAACGCTACGCCCACCTCAAGGACAAGGACGGCAAGTGGGCCGTGCGCTCGGATGTCTGGGTGCGCTATCAGCGCGAGAAGCAGCCGCTGCAGGCAGGCCCGCTGGCGCTCGGGTTCGGCGCCTATATCAGCCAGCATCACTTCGGACCGGAGTTCCAGTTCGGGCACGTGGTCGGTGCGGCCTATCGCGATCAGGTCCTGCTCATCAAGACCGCCTGGGGAGGTAAGAGCCTCTACCGGGATTTCCGTCCGCCCAGCGCCGGCGGAGAGGTCGGTCCGTATTACGTGAAGATGGTCGCTGAAGTCCGCGAGGCCTTGGCGAACCTGAAAAAGGATTTCCCTGCTTACGACGGCGCTGAGGTCGAACTGGCTGGCTTCGTCTGGTATCAGGGCTGGAACGACGGCGTGAATCCGAAGACCGCCGTGCCGGAATACGAACAGAACCTCGCGCACCTCATCAGGGACGTCCGCAAGGAGTTCGGCGTCCCGAAGCTACCGGTCATCGTCGGCGAACTCACCGGCCCGTGGGTAGATGCCCCGAAGGAATGGACCGCCTTGCGCCAAGCGCAGGCCAACGTGGCGAACTACCCGGAGTTCAAGGACAACGTCATCTTCGTGCCCACGCGCACGTTCGTGAGAAAGCCGGAGGATTCGCCTAATCCCGGCCACGGCCATCACGAGTTCGGCAACGCTGAAACCTATTTCCTGGTCGGAGATGCGCTGGGCAAGGCTGCCGTGCAGATGGCCGGACGCGACCGTCAGGTCAGGCAGATCCGCGGTTGGACGCTGCGGATCGACGAGCGCCTGATCGCGAAGGACGCCGCCGCCGTCGAGAAGGCGGTCGTCATCCTGGATGCGCAGCTCGCGAAAGTGGAGCGACTCATCCCGGTCAAGGCGGTCGAGCGGCTCCGTTCGGTGCCCTTGAATTTCTCGCTGCCTTATCCTGATCGCCGACCCACCGCCGAGTATCACGGCGGCCTGGCTTGGGTGAAGCAGGTCGGGCGGGAGATCGCCTTGGGCAAGGCGATCGAGTTCACGAACGTCGCCCGCTTCGAGCCGGAGATCCGGCGCATGCCCGTGCTCGTCCTCCATGAGCTTGCCCATGCTTATCACGACCAGGTGATCCCTGGAGGCTATCAGAACAAGGATATCCTCGGGGCCTTCCAGCAGGCCAAGGCCGCCGGGACCTATGACGCCGTCAAGCGTTGGACCGGTGAGAAATATATCGAAACTCCGACCAAGGCCTACGCGATGACCAATCAGATGGAGTATTTCGCCGAGGTCACCGAAGCCTACTTCGATCGCAATGACATGGAGCCGTTCAACCTCACGGAACTGAAAGCCAAAGATCCGACGGTCGTCCCGGTGCTGGAGAAGGTCTGGGGGCTGCGCTGAGCAGGGTTCGGCTTGGGTAGGGTTGAGCGGCCTCGCTCAACCGCGGCTGACCGGGCCGGTCAGCCCTACCTGCCTCGGTCCCGCTCTGTCAGCGCGGTTCCAGACCTGCGGCACGCAGCGCGGTCGCGTGCACGGCGATATCGTGGTCGGCCGACCACGCGAAGGCCTGGCCGCCGACGAGCACGCGGTGCAGGTCGCGGAATTCTTCGTCGTAACGTCCCTTGGGGACATCGAGCGTGAAGGTATTCTCACCCTTCTTGAAGCGGGGCTCGGCGAACATGACCATCTTGTCTCCGATCTGGCGGCAGACCTTGGCCGTGTCGCGGGGTTCATCGAGACGCAGGACGCCCTTGCCGGACTCCAGCGGACGGATCTCCATCGCGCCGCGAGTGCCGCGCACGGCGAGCGCCCGGTGAGGGCCGCCGAACGGATCGGCATGGTTACAACGGATCGTGACCGTGGCCTTCGGGTAGGAGAGTGCCGCCAGCTGATTATCGACGAAGATATCCTGGGGCGCGCGGGTGGCGTTGCCGAAGGCCTGGACCGAGGTCGGAGGGCCCATGAGCGTCACGACTGTGTCCACGAGGTGGCAGGCGAGTTCATACATGCCGCCGCCGGGAAGCTGGGCGAAGCGCTTGCGCGAAGCCTCGTCGAGCAGCTTGCCCATCGAGGCGTCGATTTCCATCACCTCGCCGAGCCAGCCTTCCTTGACCGCGCGGACGAGTAGTTGGATGGCCGGGTTGTAGCGGAGCATGTAGCCCATCTGTACGGTGAGCCCTTTTTCGGCGGCGTACCGGCGCAGGGCGATGAAGTCGGCGTGCTTCTCCGCACCGGGCTTGTCGAGATGGATATGCTTGCCGGCCTTCAACACGGCGAGGGCGGCTCGGGCGGAGTCTTCGAGGGTCGTTTCAATGACGACCACGCGGATGGTCGGGTCGGCAAGGGTCTCCGCTTCGGTCAGGTATTTCAGTCCCGCGAAGGACTTCGCCTTCTGCGCGGCGGCTTGCCGGCCCGCGATCGGTTCGGCGAACCCGACGACGTCATAGAGGTCGGGCAGCGAGCGAAGGGCGTCCATCTTGCCGGCCGCATGCGCATGCGAGGTGCCGATCTGGGCGACCCGCAGACGCGGCTTGCTTTCGGCCGCCAGCAGGCCCGCGAAGGGAGCCATGGCCAGGCCGGTGAGAAGGGTGCGTCGGTGGATCATTGGAGGAGCCAGGTGGCGGCGGCGGTCTTGGCGTCCGTGCCGTCGAGGTGCAGGGTGGCGGACCGGAAGAGGGTATGGTCTTTCTCGCCGGCCACCCAGAGCGGCTGGGTCGAGGCGACGCAGAGCAGTCCCGGTACGTCGAGGTATTTGGCGCCGCCGGGCAGGAACATCGGATGGCGATAGTCGAGCAGCTGTCCGAAGCGGAAACCGCCCGTATCGACGGCGGCCTTGGCGATGGCTCCGCCGGTCACGGCGCGGGCGGCGGCGGCGATGGCGCCCATCTGGCCGAAGCCTGCGAGCGAAACTTTCTTGATGGGCGGCTGGGAAGCGTCGCGCGGCGTGAGCAGGTAGCTCGTGATGGTCATCACGTCATGCACGCGCTGGGCGAACAGCGCGTGGTTGTAGCCGTAGGTATAGGCCGGGACTTCACGGGGTCCGGTCACGACGCGGGTCTGCTTGAGCTTCTTGTCGTCCTGCAGGAAAAGATCGGCCGTGAGCACGCCCACGCCACGGTCGATGAGTTCCTGGAGTTCGGGGCGGATGCTGCCGTCGGGCAGGCGGGCGGAACCTTTGCCGGCGTCATCCAGCCAGATGACGACTTCGCCGGTGGGCTTGGTCGGCTGAAGCCAGTCGACGGCGACTTCCTCGCCGTAGGTGGCGTTGAGCAGACGCCCTTGGGTGCGGAAGTGGGAATCGCGCCATTGGGTGCTAGCGTCGGGGAAGGTGACGGCTCCCGCCTGGGCGTAAGGGCGGCCGATGAGCGTTTCGATCGCCGGACGCAGGACCTTCTCCCGGCCTTCGTCGGTTTGGGCGAGCGCTTGCAGCTGTTGCTGGGCATCTGTCTTCAGCCACTTCAGTAGCCCGCGTTCGAACTCGGGGTCGCCGGCCTTCGGGGCCGGGTGGGCGTCATCCCAGACCGTCAGCTTCTCCTTCGGCAGCGGCTGGTAGTCGCGTTCGATGATCGGGGCTTCGAAGCCCAGCTTGAAGTGCTTGTTCAGCAGGGCGTAGAAACCCGAGCGGGTCACCGCGTTGTAATTGTGGGGGAAGTGTTCGCCCCGCTGGAGCGTCACGAAGTCCTTCTTGCCGTAGAGACCGTAGAGTTTCTGGAGATCCGGGAAGCCCTTGGTCGCGAGCTCCTTCGTCCAGTCGTTGGCGGTATTCATGCCCTGAGGTTTCGGGGCGAAGAGCGCGGCGATCTCGACGTTGCCCGAGTTCACGCGGAGCAAGGTCGCATTCTCACAGGTGCAGCCGCCCTGCATCGCGGTGCTGACCATCACGACGGGGTAGGAGAGAGCCACACGCGGATCGGCCGCGGCGAGGAGCATCGTCTGCGTGCCGCCGCCGCTCGAGCCCGTGACGGCGAGGCGGGAGGGGTCGACGTCGGGCAGGCCGAGCACGAAGTCGACGCTGCGGACCAGGTTGAGCGTCTGCAGTCCCATCACGCTCTGAAGGTTGGCTTCGGCCTGTGGGCTATAGAGGCCCCAGCCCTCGGTGCGGTTCATCTCCGGGCGTTGCTTCGCAAACTTGTGGATGACCTCGGCGGAGAACTGGATCGAATCGGAGTCGCTCAGCGCGTCGATCTGCCAGACCACGCAGCCCATGCGGGCCAGCTGCACGCACATCGACTGGAAGCGCGATTTGCCGCCTTCGACGAAACGTTCCTGGCCCGAGGCGATCTCCTCGCGGACGTATTTGTCGGGCTGGATGAGGAAGCGGGCGTCTTTCCAGTGGCCGTGCGGGAAGATCACCGCCGGCGCCTTGCCGGTCAGGTTCTTCGGACGATAGAGGTTACCCGTCACGAAGAAGCCCGGGGCGCTTTCGAAATAGACCTTCTCGATCGTGTATTCGCCTTGGTCGATCTTGCCGTGGATCACCGCGTTGAGCGGCGACTTGGTCGGCATCGGCCAGAGGCCCTGCGAGACCAGCAGCTGACGGCGGACGAATTCGCGCCGCGGCTCCCATGCCTGGACGGACTGAGGCGCGGCGAAGGGGAAATATCCGTTCAGGTCCTTCAGCGGACCGAGCCGGGAATCTTCAGCCTGAGCGAGCGACAGGGTGCCGAGGGCCGCGAGGGCAAGCGTGGGGAGGCGCATGGGGGCAATATGGGCGCAGGGCTGGATAAAGGAAATAAAAAGACCGCACCGTGGTCGGCTGGCCTTTTAGCGGGGCATGAATCGGTATGGCCTAACTATTCCTTGGCGGGCGGCGTTCGGCCTTGCTTGCGCGGGAGTAGCTTACCGATGACGCCTAGTGCGATGAGCAAGCCGACGACAGGCTCGATCTCATGAACCCCTGAGGAGTGCGCTGGGGAGCCTGTCGACCGGCGTGCTCACCTGTTGACTCTTGTAGCAGGTTAATCATAACACTTAGTCACCCCCTGAAATGAGCCTCGCTGGACCAAAAACGATTTTATCCCATAACCAACCTCAGGGAATTCGTAAATACAACAAATGAAACTGAGATGAAGCCTGCATCATTCTTCGTATTGCTGGCGATGATGGCGACTTCGCTCTATCCGCAGCAACAGCCTAGACCTGAGGATATATTATCAAGACTCACTTTTGATTCCAATCTTAGGTTGCGTGGGACCTTCGATGACGTAAGAGCCGTCTGCCGGCTGTCTAAGGAGTGGCTGACTCCGCCAATGGAACACTTCAAGACGCTTTCCCCGGAGCACCAAAAAATTGTCATTCAAGCAGCCAGTGAAAGCTTTGATGCCAGCGCCTACCTGGAGGCAATTGCTGCTGTTCTTCGAGGCGTAGCAGAGGGAGGCATCCCGCCTGAAGTCGGTATCATTGCCCTATTTCCGTCTCCTAGTTCGGAGATAGAAGGTGTGCTTGAGGTCAATCACGATGATCCTCGTATCGCGTGGGTGCTTCCAAGGTTGCTGGGTAAATATGGCGATAATCCTGAAGTGTCGGACTGTATTCGAAGATTGATCTCCGGTGCAGCGAAGGAGGCGCACATTGAATCTTTCGAATCATATGGGCTCAAGCCTGCTCGGGTGATTGCCAAGGTTCCTCCGAGAGGGGCGGCTTCTTCGTCATTGCTCAACGCTTCCGCAGGCCCGAAGAATTCCCTTGAAGTAAGCACCGTTCCGATGGCTTCGACCGAAAAGACCAGCTCGGAGATGTCGTGGAGTATCCTCGCCTTGCTGATCATTGCGGCGGCTGGTTTGCTGTGGTGGATGCTCAAACGGCGTTCATGATCGCTTGGGCCCATGCGCAAGGAATGATAGGGTCAGGTCTGTCTGAATACATAATAGGGCCAGGCCAATGTAACGAGGCGAGATACAGTCCTTGCTGAGTAGTATCTTCTTGCGCGCTAAAATCTACCGGGTAAATTAGCAGAGTTGGCAGTTAACTTGTCCGCAAACTGTCCGCAAAAAAGCTCGGTCGTTGAAGGTCAATGACATACAGACGCAAAGTCTGACTTCGAATCCCATCCTCTCCGCCACTTTTGCTAACTAGCGGGCAGGCGGGCAAGAAGTCGAATAACTCAGAAGGATGGGATGAGAACCCGTTCGGTGAGCCGCTAGGCGAACAGGCAATGCCGTAGGCATTGGGCCGCTAGGTCCGGAGCGCAGCGCAGCCAATCCCATCCTCTCCGCCACTTTAATGCTGATTTACCCCTTCTAACGGGGTGAACGGGGTTGAGCCGTTAGTAGACTTAGGCAGGATTAGCAGAGTTAGGCAATAACTTGTCCGCAAACTGTCCGCAAAGAGCCAAGCTTTTTGCGCCTGATGATTGTCCGGGATAAGGTTCGCGATCTCCGTCAATCGACGGCGCCTCTCAGCCGCGCTTGCGCAGGAGCAACACGGCGATGACGCCCAGCGCGATGAGCAGGCCGACGGCGGCCCAGTTGTCGAACAGCTCCGAAGGCCGAGGAAAGCCCGCCGATGGGCGGGCGGGGGTGATCGGCTGGCCGGCCTGGGCCGGTGCGGCGACGCGCGGCGCCTGACGGGGCGTAACTGCGACCGCTGCGTTGCCGGTGGGCTTGGGTGTGTTGCGGCGCGCAAGGGCCTCCTGCTGGAGGCGCCGGGTCTTCTCGATGACGGGGGCGGCGGCCGGGTCGGCGTCGATTGCGGCCTTCTCGACGGACGTCTGGTAGGCCTGCGTGGCCTTGGCGAGTTCCTCGCGGGCCTTCCGGAGGTTCTCTTCGGCGGCCTTGGCCTCTGGCGAAGCGGTTGCCTTGGTCATCACGACCTGCAGTTTCTTGGCTTCTTCAGGGGTCAGGGGCGCGTCGGCCGTCGCCTTCGGGGCGACCTGGGCGGAAAGGGTAGCGCAGACGGCCGACAGGCCGAGGCAGCAGGCGAGCAGGAAGGTCTTCATGGGGCGAGGGCAGGGTGGTTACGCCGGCTGCGCATGTCAACGGGACTGATGCCGTGTGGATTTGTAATAAATTTGTAAATACTGACGGTCTATAAAACGCTTGAATAACCTCCGCTCGGTTTGATGCTGGGGTCACCCCCGCCGACCGCCCCGTCGGCTCTTCCCGCACATGTTGACCACGTCCGCGCATTCCGTGCCGAGCGGTTCCGATCGATCCGGTCAGCCTGCATGGCGGCGTCTCGTCGCCGTCGTGCTCACCGCGCTGCTCTCGCCGGTCCCGGTCTTGTTCGCCTTCTGGGCCGACGCCAACAGCGACGGGCAGCCCGACTCCTGGGTCGACCCCTTGAGCGGCCACGTGTTCACCTTGGCCGAGCTGGACGCTTTCTCGGACGACATCGACGGCGACGGGCTTTCCAATGCGCAGGAGATGGCGATCGGCACCAACCCCTTCTCCCCGGATACGGACGGCGACGGCATCTCCGACCTGCTGGATCCGGTTCCGCTGAGCGCGAGCAACCTGAGTCCTGCCAACGGCATCGTCTGGGGCGCCATCGCCTTGGACGATGCTGACGGCGACGGCACCCCTAACTTCCTGGACGAGTTCCCGTACGGGCAATACGGCGATCAGCTTGGTAGTCCGGACACGGATGGCGACGGCATTCCGGACTTCATCGACCCCGCGCCTTGGGATTACTCCAATTGGAGCCCCGTAAACGGCCTGCAGTGGTTGGGCGACGCCCTCGCCGATGCCGACGGCGATGGCGTGCCGAATTTCCACGACTGGTATCCTTATGACTCCGCCCTCTGGGATCCGCTGCAGGATCCGGACGGCGACGGGTTAGTGAAGGCCAAGGATCCTAGGCCTGCCGACCCCTACAATCTCAGTCCCGTCAACGGGGTTAACTGGGGGACGGAGGTCTACGGCGACTCCGACGCCGACGGCATCGCCAATTTCTACGACGCCTATCCCTACGACAGCGGCAACGGATACGTCCCCTCTGAACCTGACGCGGACGGCGACGGCATTCCGGACTCATCCGACCCCTCGCCCTGGGATCATGATAACTATAGCGCCGCCAACGGCGTCAGCTGGCAGGGGGACGTGCGGGGTGACGCCGACGGCGACGGCATCTCGAACTTCTACGACCAGTTCCCGTATGATTTCTACAACGGGAGCATCCCGATGTTCGATCAAGACGGCGACGGCATCCCCGACGGAGAGGACCCGGCGCCTTCCGACCACACCAACCTTAGCCCGATCAACGGCGGCCTTTGGTACACGGCCGCCCTGGCCGACGCCGACGGCGATGGGAACCCGAACTTCACGGACCCCTGGCCCTACGATCCGACTAACGGCAACCTGCCGCCCGAATGGAACAGCCCGACGGCCGACACGGACGCCGACGGTATCCCCAACGCGCAGGATCCGGCCTTGGCCGACCCGCTGAACTTCAGCATCTACAACGGCACGTCGTGGTATGCAGACGCCATCGGCGACTTTGACGCAGATGGCATCATCAATTTCCAGGACTCCTATCCCTACGATTATTATAACGGCAGCTACGCCGGGCCTGATTCGGACGGCGATGGCATGACGGATTCCTCCGACCCGTACCCGAACGATCCGAACAACGGAAACGGTGACGCGGACGGCGACGGGATCGTGGATTCGCAGGATTCGTATCCCTATGACGCGACCAACGGTTCGGGTGGCACGGGTGGCGGCGGAGACCCGCAGCCTGAGCCTGAGTCCGACTTCGATAACGACGGCATCCCCGACTCATCGGACCCCGCCCAAGGCGATTCCGCCAACTCCAGCCCTATCAACGGCTACTCGTGGTACGGGGATGTCCGCGGTGACGCCGACGGGGACGGAGTACAAAACTTCTGGGATCTGGAGCCCTACGGCCCGCCTCCGGCCGACACCGATGCCGACGGCCTGATTGACAGCGTCGACCCGGCCCCGGATGACCCCCGCAACTTGAGCCCGCACAACGGACGCGAGTGGCTTTCCGACGCATTGGGGGATTTTGACGGGGACGGCGTCCCCAACTTCTTCGACGCCTGGCCCGACGACAGCACGAACGGCGTGGTGGACTCGGACGGGGACGGCGTCCCGGACGGGACCGACCCGGCCCAATGGGATTCCACCAACCTCAGTCCCTACAACGGGGTGAGCTGGGGTGCCTCCGCGCTCGGCGACGACGATGCGGACGGCATCCCCAACTACTTCGACGAGTGGCCGCAGGACCGGTTCAACGGCGCGGACGCCGACATGGACGGCATCCCCGACCCCTCCGATCCGGCGCCGCAGGATTCGATGAACTTCAGCCCGCATAACGGGCGCAACTGGTACGGTTCCGAGGTCCTCGGCGACGTCGACAACGACGGCATCCTCAACTTCTTCGACCTCTATCCGGAGGATTTCTATAACGGAATTCCGCCGGTTACGGATGGTGGTAGCGGAGGTAATGACGGGGGCGGATCAGGCAGCGGAGACGGTTCTGGTGGTAGCACTGGCGGCAGTGGAGGAGCCGGCGAAACGCCCAGGACGCTCAGTCCCTATAACTACATGGAGTGGGGCGATGACGCATCGGATGATGCTGACTTGGACGGGTGGCTTAATTTTTACGATCCGCTTCCTTTCGATGGATATCATCGCCCTCCGGATTGGGTCGATCTTCCTTCCGCGTCGGCCTCGCCGTTGGTCCTGCTCAACGATGGTTATGAGGAGCTCGGCGAGGCCCCCGCCCTAGGCGTCACGCCCGCCCGCGACTTGGATGATCTAGGGTTGGCTATCAAGGCTGGGCCTAGAGCCGGAAAGATGGCCATCAGCAAGCTCACTGCGCTGAACCTTTCGTTACCTGCTGATTATGTGAATGCGGGCGGTTCGGTGACTTTCACTCAGTCAGGTGCAGGTTTAATCCGTCTTCACGCCGTCAGGATGGTGGATGGCGAGGGAGTTGAAGATCGAGAGATATCCATGGGCGTGTCCTACGTGCCCCCGAATGACGGCACATGGGTGCATCTAATCGAATCCGTGAGAGGTGGGGGCGTTACGCTGACGTGCCACTTTCCTTGGATGTTGTACGGTGAGATTACCGGGGAGCACCCATCCGGGGTCATGTCGTCTGAGGTGGAAATTGTTTTACCCCTCCTCTCCGTTGAGGTAAACTGTCCTGAACTCTACATGTTCAGCGGTCACAAGAATGATGTCGTTGAACTTTGTAAGGTTAGCGGCATCACCTGTGAGTGGAAACTCAAGAGCGCCACGCCAGCAATCGGCACGTTTGATCATCCCACGGATACGGCGTGCAACTTCACAGCCACAGCTGAAGGTAAGAACACCATCCAGCTCGTCATTGGTGGCAACGTGGTTTGGGAGAAGCCAACCGAGATTATCAAGATTATTCCTCGTGCGACTTGGGGCGCGTATGCAGCGGATAAGGCAAAACTTATGACTACGCCCGTCTTGAACGGCATAACGTTCCACCACTCGAGTAATACAGCCGATGGAGCGGCCGAGGTTTTGCGAATCCAAGACATGCACATGCAGAAGTCCATGATTTACTGGCGGCGCCCAGGTGATGGGTGGGGCGATATTGGCTACCACTTCTTGATGGACAAAGCTGGCAACGTTTATCAGGGCAGAGAGCTAGAAGCAGCTCCAGGTGTGATTGATGGTCCTTACACCTTGGGTTCTCATGTGGAGAACAACAATACCGCTGCGGGCATTGGCATTTGTATTTTGGGCGATTATGAGGGCACAGAGGCCTTTCCAGCGGCGAGACAAGAAGCGCTTGAAAAGGCATTGTCTGCCATAGCTCGCCGTCACAAACTGACTTCGAGTAAGGTGTCGTATCACCAATCACTAGCGACCACCAACCCCACTGAGTGCCCCGGCTCCAACGTCATTCCAAAGGCTCCGGACATCATTAAAAACGTCGGGAGGAACTTGCAGTGAAAAAGCCATTCCTAGTGCTCGCGCTTCTTGTGCTGGTGGGTGGCTTGCTTTTGCTGACGCTTCCCAAAGTAAGGCCGTCATTTGCGGATCAAGTCCAGCAAGCTAAGTCAACGGCCAAACTGTCGACCAGACTGCCGATGATCAAGCTGTCCCAAGTCGAATCGTTGGAGTCTTGGCAGCCTGACGGAACGCCGCCGGAAAAAATACCGGAGAACATGCGAGGAGCGACCGATGACCCATCTGTCGTTGAACTTCTCGCTACTTACCAAAAGGTAGAGATAGGGAAAGTGGTGACGGTAGAAAAGGGAACTCAACAATTATGGGATGGGGGAAAACTTCTGTTTGAAGCAAGGCGGATCGGCTCGCGTTCGAGGGCGGCAGACGGCACGATTTGGCTTGATGCGGTTACTGGTGAGCACACGCCAATTGAAGACGCGGAGGTCACAGGAACAGGCGACGAAGCCAAGCTCATCAGTAGTCCGCGTGAAATTTGGTTCGTCACGCCTACAGGCAAAAAAACCAAGTTGTCACTACCAAGCATGGATGCGTTTGCCCCGGTGATTGATCCGAGCGGCAAGACCATCGCATTTACGGGGAGGCTACTTAACGACAAGGGCTTTCCATCCAGCCAGCGGCTCTACGTCGGGGATGCAGCAAGTGGCCAATATCGAGTTTTTGCGGGAGACGAACATCTGCGCGACTACCAAGTTTGGGCGGTTGATTGGGTGAAAAACGGCACGGTTCTCAGGGTTTTACAAGATCACGGTGAGACAGGTGGACGCATGAAGCTCAAACAAGTCCGCGTTCAGTGAAGCGGCGTTCGTGAGCGAGGGGCGAGTGGCAACTGGGATAGCGCCGCTTTTTTGGTCCAGTTGAATGCATTTCTCAGGGGTGTTTACAGCTCAACCGAAAATCACTAGAACACCCCCATAATGGCACACAAACACCACCCGGAGGAGGTCCGGATACAGGCCGTCCAGCAGCACGACGGAGGCCGTCCGGCCTCCGAGATCTGCAAGGAGATGAACATCAGCCCCGCCACGCTCAAGCGTTGGCGGGACCAGCTGCACCTGCTGGCGCCGCCCGACGCGGCCAAGATGCGGGAGCAGGAGAAGACGATCGAGCACATGGCCCGGGTCGTGGCCGAGCAGGCCGTACAGATCCGCATCCTCCAGATGGCCCTCGAAAAAAAACGCTGAGCCCTGGGGAGGTGAGGCGGCT